>MCNF01000136.1_pt1 | contig 24621 bp, 43 predicted proteins | sample 778221 | NCBI WGS metagenome assembly MCNF01 (sample SAMN04296814, study PRJNA304217) | bioreactor metagenome | isolation source: arboretum soil enriched with benzalkonium chloride | place: Turkey | reverse complement strand
AAGGTCGCCAACACGCGCCGCTTCGGCGCCGAGGTGGTGCTGGCCGGCGATACCTTCGACGACGCCAAGGCGCGCGGCTACGAGCTGGCGCAGGAGCGCGGCCTGATCATGATCCACCCCTATGACGACGAGGCGGTCATATCGGGGCAGGGCACGGTGGCGCTGGAGATGCTGGAAGACCAGCCGCAACTGGACACCCTGGTCATCGCCATCGGCGGCGGCGGCCTGATCTCCGGCATCGCCACCGCGGCCAAGGCGCTCAAGCCGGGCATCGAGATCGTCGGCGTGCAGACCGAGCGTTTCCCGTCCATGTACGCCGCCGTCAAGGGCGTGTCCATGCCGCAGGGCGCCTACACCATAGCCGAGGGCATTGCGGTGAAGTCGCCGGGCGCGCTGACCCAGCCCATCGTCACCCAGCTGGTCGATCGCCTGGAACTGGTCAGCGAAAGCGATATCGAGCACGCCATCGTGGTGCTGCTGGAGATCGAGAAATCCGTGGTCGAAGGCGCCGGCGCCGCTGGCCTGGCCGCGCTGCTGCGCGCCAAGGAAGAAGGCAGCGACCGCTACAAGGGCAAGCGCATCGGCCTGGTGCTGACGGGCGGCAACATCGATCCCCTGATGCTGGGCGAACTGATCGAGCGCGGCATGGTGCGCGCCGGCCGCCTGGCCCGCATCCGCGTGGACCTGCGCGACCTGCCGGGCGCGCTGGCCCATGCCACCAAGCTCATCGCCGACGCGCAGGCCAACATCACCGAAGTGCACCACCAGCGCGCCTTCACGTCATTGCCGGTGCGCAACGTCGAGGTGGATTTCGTGCTGCAGACGCGCGGCCATGAGCACATCCAGGAAGTGATCGACGTGCTCAACGCGGCGGGCTTCGCCGCCAGCAACCACGACCACTGAGCGCGCCGGCGCGGTTCAGGCGGCGCCGTTCTGCGCGGCGTCGCGCGCCAGCAGGTTCTTCAGGCCGTACAGGCGCTCGCGGTGCAGCGTCGTGGACAGCGGCTCGGGTTCGCGCCCCAGCGCCACGTAGTCCGCGGGCACCTGTGCCGCCGCCGCGCGGATGGCATCGGGCGCGGCCTGCCACCATTGCGTCAGCATGCGGTCGGGGTTGTAGACGTCCAGCCCCTGGCGCCGCAGCTCCGAGCGGTTGAAATCCTTCAGGTTCCAGGTCAGCACCTGCACCACCGGCGGCTGCTGCAGGCCGCAGCGCGCGCGCCGCGCCAGGCCGGCCGCGATCACGTGGAAGTCCTTGGGGTCGCTGTAGCGCAGGGAAGCCTCGTAGACCTGGGTGTCCGCCTCGCGGGCGCCAGGAAAGCGCGCGTTCATGTCGTCCCACATCTCCATCATCACTTCCGGCGGGATTTCCCAGATGCGCGAGGCGTTGCGGCGCCATTCCTCGCCGATGCGGTCGGTCCAGACCGGCGTGTACACGCCAGCGTCGGCCAACCTGAGCAGCAGGCGGCGCAGGATGCCGGACATGAGGACGCAGGCGTCGAGGACGATGAAGGGCGGGGAGGTGGAGGTGGCGGTCAAGTGAGGTCTGGGGCATTGCCGGCGCAGGGCGGGCAGGGCGGAAACATGGAAAACGAGGCGCAAGAATAACGCTTTTTGGAAGCCGCCCGGGGCCGGTGGCCGTGTGCAGGAGCGGCGGCAGGTCCTAGCCCAATTCGGCGCGCACGGCGTTGCAGTGGCTCACCAGATTGCGCCGCGCCACCAGGCATTGCTTGAGCGGCGTGTCGATGGCGTAGAAATAGATATTGGCGAGAAAGCCGTAGATCCCCGCGTCCACGCTGCCCGGATTGGGGCCGAACATGAAGCCGTCCTCGCCCAGCAGGCTGGAGATGGCCTCCAGGTCGGCGATGCCGCGGGCATAGGCGTCCTCGGGCGCATAGCGGCCTATGCCTTGGTAGTGGTAGCGCTGGAAGTTGTATTGGCGGGCGGCTTCCAGCTGCTCGGGCGTGACATCCGGATGGGTGTCCAGCAGCGCTTTGCGGAACGTTGGCCAATAGCGGTCGTCGCGCCAGCGCGAATAGGACATGACCCAGTACAGATCGTCCAGCGCGCGGCGCACCAGCAGGTCCTGCCGCTGCTGCTCGGGCGTGAGGGAATCGTCGACGGTCAGTTCGTACTGGCGCTTCAGGTGCGCGATGATGGCGTCGCTGTCGCCGATGCGCAGATCGCCGTCGGCAATATAGGGCAGCTGGCCGCGCGGGGCGGACTGCACGTCGAGCGTGTGCCGATGGTCGAAGGGCAGCCGGCACAGCTTCAGGAAGGCGTAGATCTTCAGGCCGTACGGATTGTTGTCTTCCAGCCCATAGAGCCCGGGATAGGAGTAGAGGGTGATCATGGCGCGCTCCCTGGTTACCGGACTAGATTAGAACGGCGGGGGGAATTTTGCGCGCTTCAGTTTGACTGACGAGGCAGGCGTTTCGCCGGTTTGCGACGAAGGAGGGACGCCTGGCCTGTGGCAGGGTGGTGCCCGAGACCGGACACCCCAAACCCAGTATTTATGCGGCTTGCGAGGGTATTTGGCGTAATGATGGCGTGCGCCGCCCGTCGGGTGCCTGCCGGCTTTCCTCGATCCATTCGAGGATCTCGGACCGGTCGTAGAGCTTCCGGCCCCCAATTCGAAACGCTCGCGGGAAGTCCTCGCGCTTGCAGATCCGATTGCGCACGTGGGCCGGGTTCATGCCGCCGAGCAGTTCGGCGATCTTGTTGGTGTCGATCAGGTCGCGCTCGGTCATGGCGATCATTCCTCGTCGGGTTGAATGTGGAGAACGTGTGCGGCGATGGCCTGGCGGATTCTCGGCATATCGCGGAGCGCCCAATATGTGGCTAGCCTGGTGCGCTGGACGGGCTGGATGCCCAGCGCCAGCAGCGCACTGGCCGTGGGCCGCATGCCTCCCAGCCGTTCACCGACCTGCGTGGTGGTCAGGACCCGGACGCCGTGGTGAAGCTCGACCTGCTCCCGAAGCATCGAGCTTTCGTTCGGCGCCGCGGCCGGCTGGTGGTGTTGGGCTGCGTGTGCCATTACTGCTCCTTGTTGTCGGTGGCGGCCAGGACGCGGTAGCGCAAGACCGCCCAGTTTCTGGTGGTGTGCCGCCAATCGAACAAGCCGGCCGCGCCGGTGTTGCTGCCTGCGGCATAGCGGACTTCTACTTTCTGCTTGGGTGGGACTGGGCACGGGCCGCCGGGCCAGGGCCATTCAACGAAGTCCGCCATGGGCGCCTCCTTCCTCGGTGGGCTGGGCAACTATTAAGGATTCCTGAATAGTTGCCGGGATCGCGGGCTGATAGGCGTGATCGTGAAAGCCGCTCAGGTGCTGCGCGCGGGCGTCGTATGCTGCAGCATCCTTCGGCTGGCAGATGCCCAGATCGACCAGGGCGGCGTGCAGGGTGTCCCACTGCCGCTCTACGTCCATCGCGGCTAGAACCATCGATGTGGCCAGGGTGTCGCGCTTCTTCGGCGTGCAGTCCATCCCAGCATCGCGGGCGCGATCGCTCTTGCGCTTGTAGTCGGCCTGGGCAGCTCGCAGATGCTGGGCAGCGCCTATGACGGCGTCCAGGCGCTGTAAATCAGGCTTCATCGCTGTTCTCCTTCTGCGCGCCCGGTTGCGCGGACAGGGCGGCGCGGGCCTTGATGTACGCCGGGACCGCTGACGGATCGCTCATGGCTTCCTGCCAAAGAAAATCAAGCTTTGAGCCTACGATGTCCGGGATGGGGAACGCATCGCGGCACTGGCCCAAGGCGTCTATCAAAGCATCCGCCTCGCTGGCCCGCCCCTCAAGCGCATCAGCCATGTCCGGCGCGCCAAAGCTGCGGGCCATAGCCGCGGCCTCCTTGAGTTCCGCCTCGCTGGCCTGGGGCGCGGCATCGCGGGACAGCATGGCCCGCAGAGTTGCGGCTGCGATACTGAGCATCCCAGGCTCGAACGTTTGCTGATCCAGCCAGTAGGCCAGGGCCGTTACGCGCTCGCGTTCCGTATCGGCGTGGCAGGTGTCGTGCTTCGCCTTTTGGATCGCCTCCCCGGCTACAGGGGCGCTTGCCAGGGCGTCGGTAGGGACACGAAAGCCACCAGAGCAAACAGCCCGGACAAACTCTTTGCGCAGCGCCTCGTCGTAGAAGCCCAACGTGACGAATGCCTGATTCTTGTGCGTCGTGTCCACGCTAAACGGAACCGGGATACGGACCGCTCGCTTATCGCTCGCCTGCACGCTCTCCGCGCGCTGCTTGGACAGCGCAGCCACGACTCGCAACGTGCGGTCGTATTCCGCCTTAGCTTCAGGCTCGCCGGTCCAGTCGTCAAAGGAATCGCCTAGCGTGTGGGCATGGCGAAGTTCATCGGCCGCGACCGTGAGAATGTCGATCGCCTCGAAGAGCGGGTCTTGCCCAGGCTGGGCGGCGTTGTTCTGGTTGGTCATTTCATCCACCATTGAGCATGAGTTCGTGGTACGCGGCGCGCAGCAGCTCGCGGCCTCGCTTGAGAACGTTTCCGTTGGCTTCGACGAGCTTGAGCCTGATCATGATTTGCGTGAGGGTGTGGCCGCAGTAGTAACCGCAGGCCTTCTTGAGTACGCCGACTTCGATCAGCTTGCGATGGTCAGCGCCGCCGAAATTCGTGCCGAGGAAGGCAACTTCCAGCTCCCGCTCGCTGACAACATGCGTGGTATCTGCCATCACGCCTCTCTCTGCTGCTGGGCGGCGAGGGCGGCGTTGTTCTCAGTCATGTCGTGGCTCCAACAAATTTGATTCGGAAAGGCCCGCTCTTGGAGCGGTGTTCCTTTTCGCAGTAGCGGCGCATGGCGGCTTCGTGCAGCTCGCCCGGTTCCATTTCGATGCTGTGGCCCGTGGTGCCGCCTTTCCACGAGCCTTTCTCAGGCCCCAGCTCAGAGCCGAAGCTCAAGTCAAGCGAGCGGTGAATCGTGGGCCGGTAGAGCAGGGAAAGCCACTTGAACCAGCCGGTTCCGCGCTTCCACTCTCGTTCCTGAATCTTGGTAGTGACGATGATCCGCTCGCCGTCGTAATCCTCGATCTCGAAATCGACAGAGGGGCATGCCTCTTGAGCCTTTCGCTGTTCATCCCAGTTTCGATTTCCGGTGAACGTGGCGAAAGGCTCCCCTTCCAAGTCGTATAGCGAGAAACGAACGAAGCGCTGGGCAAGCCATGGCAGCTCCTTGCACCACGACCGCGACGTGTTGGATGCCCACGTCTGCGCGCCGTAATAGACGTGCACGTAATTGTCGGAATAGGACAGGCCAAATTTGCGCTGGTGATATTCCTCGTAGCTCCCGTGGCTCGATTTATGGGCTTCGCAATACGGGCGAAGAAGCCAAGCTGGCAGCCACACGAGAAAGTGATGGCGGCAAGCGTCAATGGCGACGTATGCGCTGGGGTATTCCCTGTCTCCGCTGCACAGATTTAGGCCGATGCTCTTGGCTGGCCAGTCGGATTTGGCGTAGGTGAAGGGGCCGAAGTGGTGGTTCTGGTCGCCGTAGCGTCTACGTAGCATCACACCTCTCCCTTCTGCTGGGCAATGGCGGCGAGGGCGGCGTTCCGTACGTGGTCCGGATGAAGCTCCAGCGTATCGGCGACCGGGTCCAGCAGCTTGTTGCGCGAGTCCAGCACGACGGCCATGCCGAACGTTACGCGAAAGATGCTGCCCTGCTGCGCGGCGCTCAGAATGGCGGCGAGCGCGCGCTTGCAATGCTCGGGGTCGTCTCGGTCGAAGAACTCGGTATCCTCGGTGTCATCGTCGCCAGGCATGTAGCCCTTTTCCAGATCCTCGATGATGCGCGAGACGGTCAGCGCGGCTTCCAGGTCTTTTTCATTTGCGCGGGCCATCTTCATGCTGCACCGCCTTCGCCATGCTGGGAAGAAATCGCGGCGTCGATGGCGGCATCGCAGAATTCAGCCACTGCCGGGCCGGGTTCAGGCCAGCCTGGAACTGATGCCGGCAGATTGATCGCCTGCATGGCGCACGTTCCATCACCGTTACCGGTAAGGCACAGCTTGCGGCGGATGAATCTCCACCGCGCCGCACCCCGCGCATCGCCAGCAGCGGGAGCGGCAACGGAGGCGCGGGCGGCCTGCCAGATGTCCCAGGCGGTGTAGGTCTGCATGAGGACATAGGCGCCGGACGGGCTGCGGCGAACGGCGCGTTCAGCGATGTCCTTGGTCTCGTCGTTCCGGGTGAACCATTCTTCAAACGCCTGGCGCTCGTCCTTCGCATCGTGCTGTTGAGCAAGACTTGTGGTGGGGTATTTGAGATTGTCCGGGTAGCCCTGGCTGAACTTCTGCAGCCCGTTTTCGTTGCAGAAGGCGTTCGCAAGCTCGGCAGCAATTGCCGCGCCGTGCCTGGAGCTCAGCGTGACCACCTCGTCGCGACCGGATAACCACGCCATCAGGCCATAGACGGCGTCGGCGGGCGTTATTCCATCGTCCTTCGCATCGTCCTGTGCGCTCGGCACCGCATGCGCCCCGTTATAGATGCAGTGCGATCCCTGCCATACGCCTACGCTGACGCCGCGAGGGTCGGGGTCTAGGGATACGGTGATTGGCTCGTGTTGGATGGCAGGCCGGCACGACTTCACATACTCCTCAATCTCCGGGATATCCTGGAACGCGAAGACGAAGCCGCGACCCTCGCAGCACTCGCATTCCTCCTTGAACTCCTGCACGTCGGTCTTGAGCTCGGCGACCTGGTGCTTGACGAACACGTGGCCGGAGCCGTTGCAGTGGTCGCAATCAAGCTCCCAGTCTCGGGCGGGCTGTGCGCTGGCGGAAGGGGTGAAACGAGCATTCCAGCGGGACACGGCTTCATCCTCCGTGTCACCTACCTGCTCAGCCTGGCAGTCATTGCAGCCGACGTGGATAGGAGAAACCCATTGGCCTCCCGATCCAACTTCATCCGGCTCCGTGAACAGGCAGTTGCTGCCGCAGAACGGGCAGCTTAGGCGCGGCTTCCAGCCGGCGGGGAGGGTGGTGGTCATGGCTTAGGCTCCAGTGACGCGCGCGGCGCGCATCAGTTCAACGGCCACCTTCTCGGCGGCCCAGAGGGTGGGCACGTCCAGCAGGCCCAGGATGGTGTCGATCACGGCGCAGGTATGGGCCAGGATCGCCAGTTGCTCGTCGGTGAGCGCGGCCGGCGTCACGTAGTCCTGCAAGACCGCGCCGCCGGCGTTCAGGTGCAGCACTTCCTCCTGGAAGCGCTTGTCGTGCTCGATGGCCACGCCCACGGTGTTGAACGTGGACGCCAAGTCGGTGCGCGCGTCGTCGTGCGGCTCGGTGCGCACGTTGATATGCGCCAACAGCGCCACTTGTTCGGTAATCGAGAACATCAGGACTCCTTTGTCGGATAGGACTTACGGGTAACAATCTTGTAAATAGCGGCCCGGGATAGACCGTATTGGCTTGCGATTTGGGTTTGGGTTATTCCTGCGGCAGCGAGTTGCCGTATGGCCTCCGCCGCCTCCTGGGTCAATCGCCGGGTGGACAAACCCATCGATCTGGCCCGCTCCTTCCACTCGTCATTCACCTTGAGCAGGCCAGTTCGGTAGGCGTGTTTGATGTTTTCGGAGCGGCTGCACCACTCCAAATTGCAGACAGAGGGATCGGCGCGGATTCCGTTGATGTGGTTGACCTCCGGGAGGCCGTGCGGATTTGGAAGCCACGCCATCGCCACCAGTCGATGAACCAGATGGCGCCGGTATCCTGTCGCCCCGCGCAGGTTCACCACTGGATACCCGCATGCGTCGAAGGGCGTTTTCATCCACTTTCCGTCGTGGCTGAATTCCATTCCCCGCATCCCGCGCCAAGCCTTCGGGAATGACCAAATGCGGCCATCGACCGACGCTGCATAGCTGCCTTCGTAGCCGGGGATATCTCGTAGTTCGCCGTTCGCGTCCATGGATTGCTCCGTAGGTTGTGCTGCTGGGAAGGGTTAGGCGGCTTCAGCAAAGGTGAGGCGGCGATGGAAGGCGCGCGCAGCCTCAACGTCTCGGCCGCAATAGGCAGCTACATCAGCGATACGCCCCTCGCGGACTGCATCCCACACCTTGGAACCATCCATATCGCCCTTGCCTTCCATGCCGAGTGCGCGCGACAAGCGGTCCGCAGAAATCGTGTTCTTGATGCCGGCGAACTGAGTCATGGTGTCGAATACACCTTCGTCCCATGGCTTCGCGTGGAAGGGGACAAATAGGGGCGGCCTGACGCCGAGAATGACGGCGCGCTGGAACAAGAACCGCAGATCAAAACCAGTGACGTTGTGCCCAACGAAAACGGGGCGTGTCACGCCGGCATTCGGCTGATAGGCGACAGCGAGGTCAGAAAAGAAGCGGGCCAGTACATCGCGCTCAGCATCGGCTGCCTGCCAATCTTCGCGATAGAACATCGTGGGGGTGTTGTCGTCTACGGCGTAGCCGATCACTGCTACATGCCCGCGGCTGCCGTCCAGCGCGGTGCGGCGCCATGCCTGCTCCACCAGGTCAGGTTTCTTATCTGCATGCCAGGCCGCGATTGTTTCCGGCTTGCTGATGTTGCCGGGCGGCTCCATAGATGCCCCAATCTCGGCACGAACAGCAGGATCTTGGGCGGGGATGGTTTCGATGTCCAAATAGATATGCATGTCCTATCCCTTAGAAGTAGTGCGCCTTGCGCCCGTGGGCCTGGGCGAAAGGAATGTCATCGTCGAGGGCTGACGCACCAGCGGTAGCGGCGGCACGGTTGCCTTCTTCGATGGACCCACCGCCAGAGCGCAACGGCTTATCGCGCAGTGCTTGAACCATCTTTTCGAGTTGAAGCGGCTGAGTCTTGCGGTCCAGAATTTCGGACGCCACCAGTTCGGTGCTGGCCTGGAAGGCGCCGGCGAGGTTGGGGCGCCACTTGCCCGGCTTGTACTCTTCCATCGTGAAAAGCAGGCCGATGGGCTTGCCCAGCAGTTCGATGAACTGCGGCACCACCACATCGATCTCGCGCTGCTGGTCGAAGTCGTAGACCTTGGCGGGCGTATCCTTCGGCTCAGCAAGCCCACGCAGCGCCAAGCAAGCCATGATTGCGGAAAGCTGCTTAAAGCCGTAGACCTGCGTACCGTCCGCGCGCTGGGTATAGATGGCGAACCGGCCCTTTTGGCCGCCTTCAGCGACGAAGTCGAAGTCGATTCCCAGGGTCCCGGTGTTCTCCGAGACGATATGCTGGGCGCGCGTGAACTTGCCCTTGTATTTGCCCTTCTCGGCGATACGGCTGCCGGTCGATTCGGCCGCCTTCGCGGCTTGCGGGTCCAATTGATACATGGCGATCTTCCTAGTTAGATAGTGTTTGCGGGGTGAATTTCGCGCTTGCGCTGCACGTATGCTTCGTGCGCTTCTGCGGAAGTTTTGAAATAGCCGAGTGATTGACTGATTCCATTGAGCTTGATGCGGGCATTGAAAAGCCCGCTGCGGCGATGGAGATTGACGCCTTGCAGGCCGCTCTTGCTGTCGCGTCGCGCCGACCGCGTGTTTTGGTTGTTTTCTGCCCTTGTCAGAAGGCGCAGATTTTCGAGGCGGTTGTCTTGACGGTCGCCGTTGATATGGTCTATGTCGTAGCCGGATGGAATGGGGCCGTTCACCATCGTCCAAATCAAACGATGGGCGCTCCAGCGTTTACCGCCAACACTCACTACGCGGTAGCCACGACCATCAAACGAGCCAGCGCTCTGACCGGGCGCCACGTTCGCCGAAGGCGACTTTTCCCAAGTCAGAATGCCTGTGGCTGGGTTGTAAGAAAGACCATTCGCGAGTGCGTACATGCTTGCTCCTGGGTTAGGCGGCTTCGGTGAGGCCGTAGTACTGGTAGATGGCGGTGTCGACGGCGGCCAGGTCGTTCTCGACCATGTCGGCGTCGAACATGCCCATGGGCGTTTTGACGGTGTCGCTGCCGTTGTTGCGGGTGGCGAAGTAGTACTGGCCGTCCTGAACGACGGTCTTCAGGACGATGGAAACCATGCCTTCGAGGGTGATCTTCTCGTCCAGCATCTTTCCGATCGTCTTGATCTTGGTGCGCCCGTCGTCGGTGGTTTCGACGTGCGACAGCACGTAGACACGCACGTCGTCGGGCAGGCGCGCGGCCTCGGCCAGGATGTCCCAGGCGTTGCGGCCGATCTCGGTGAACTTCTCGAAGCCCTTCTCGGCGCTGCGGCGCATGAACTCGTTCGCCATGACGTACTGGAAGTCGTCAATGACGATGATCGGGCGCTTGGTGCGCTTCATGGCGCCCACGATCGTGGCGGCCGAGTCGCAGACGAAGATGCTGCCGGCCGGGTTGTCCTTCGTGACCGGCTTCCAGCTACCGCTCTTGAACGGCAACGGCTTCTTGATGGCCTGGATCAGCAGGGTTTGCGACGGGTCGAGGTTGCGCAGGCTGGTGGACTTGCCGGTGCCCGACTGCCCGAGGATCATGGTTACGGTGCTCATTGATTGCTCCTGATTGGTCGATTGCTGCGAGTGCTACGGCGCGGCCGCGGTGGGCGCGCAGGAATTGATCGGGAAGGCCGGGGGCATAGAAGTCTTCGGCTTTCATGGCTGTTCGCGCGCGGCCACAGCGGTCTTGCCGCAGCCTTCGCAGGTGGTGAGGGTGGGGGATTGGGCTTGCTCGTCGCGCTGCTGGCGGTCGCCGTAACCGAAGATCAGGCCCACCAGCACGCCGGCGATGACCAGCGCGGCGACGGCGTTGTCGCGGTCTTTCAGGAGGCGGCGGATCATGCGAGTTCCCCCAGGCGCTTGAGGGCCATCGGCAGCGCGGTGTCAGCGCCCTTCACGGCTCCCTCGTAGGTGGTGTTGGGATCGGCCAGGATGGCCGCGAAGATGGTCAGCCAGGCGTGCTGCTGCACGTTCAGACCAATTTCCGCGCCATATGCATACGCCGCGTTGACCTGGTCGCGCGCTTGGTCGTATACGACGGTCTGCGGAAAGGCGGGTGATTTTCCGAAGTCGCTCATTGCTGCTCTCCCTTGGCCTTGGCGATGGCGGCGCGGATCGGGATGTGAACGGAGTCCGGGCATTCATCGGACGTCAACGAGTCGCAGAACTTGTCTGCGATCTCCAGCGCGGCCAGCATGGAAGGGGCTGCGGCTATCAGGTTGGCGTTTGCTCGCTGAATCGCCAGCCTTTCACTGGAAATGGTCTCGGCGACGAACTGCGCAACATCCGAGTAGTGCGGCGTATACGGCGCACCCTCAGCCTGCGAAATGTGAAAGCGCAGCCCAGCGCCAGGGAAGGTTTCGAAGGGTTCGCCGGTGCACCACGGCCCGGGCGTGTGTTTCGTCGTCATTCGTCTCTCCAGCAGCGCGCCATCAAGGCGTCGCCGATCAGGGCTATCAGATAGAGGGCGCACAGGCCCCAGGCGGCGTAGGTGGCGGTCACAGGCACGCCTCCGCTTCGTCCGGGTCCATCTCGGCCAGCAAACGGTTGGCCTCGGCGTGGATGTACTTGCGCAGCACCGTGCGGATGTTCGCGCCCGCGCTCGGCACCGTTTCGCCATCCAGCAAGGTGATGGACGTGCCGATCTGCAGCTTGCCCAGCTGGTCCATCAGGCACGCCGCCCAGATGGCGGCGGACTGGCCGTAGGCCCCGGCCGTCTCGTTGTAGAGGCAGGCCAGCACGGCCTTGACCGCGACGTCTTCCGTCACGCTCGGCAGGTCCTCGTCGGGCGGGTCATAGGGCAGCGTGTAGGGCGACGCAGTGCGCGACGGGTCATCACCCAGGCGCTCGAAGGATTGGCGGGCATTCATCGTTGTGCTCCATGGTTGGCGTGGAACCCGAGCTGCTGCTGGGCAGCTTTTCGCGCCGCCGCGGCTTGTTCTGGGGTATCGAAGAAGCCAACATGTGTGCGCTGAGCGCCTCCTATGTAGGCCTTCCAACGCTTCGTGGTCTTGTCCCAGAGAACACCGTTGAAGCCACTGGTATTGCTGGATTTCAGGCGCTGATTGCGTTGGTTCTCCTGGTGAGAAACATCACGCAAATTCGCTAAACGGTTGTCCGCGGGATCTCCGTTGATGTGGTCGATTTCGCCGTTAGGCCAGCAGCCGTAAACGTGAAGCCAGATCAGTCGGTGGGCTTGGTATCGACCGCCCAATATGCTCACGGTGCGGTAGCCATCATTGGCGATCCGTCCCGCCGTCTTGCCTGCGTACCGGGTGTTCCAGGCGCGCCATTGCTGGTCCGTCGTGAACAGAGTTCGGCGGCGGGGAAGCCACGTCAGACCGCCCGTTTCAGGGCAATAGGACAGCACCTCGCGGACTATCGTGTGTGTGATCTCCATGGCAACCTCAATTCCTCGACGCCAGATCGGCAGCCAGGATGCTCGCCGGCGACGGCAGGCCCTCGCGCTGAACCGACGTCACCTTGACCGTCTCGTGGCTGTGGCCGGTGCCCCAGTAGTTCACCTCGGCGTACTTGCCAATCACGCGGGCGTCGTCCTCGCTGTCGGCGTAAACCGTGCGCTCGACCGACTCGGTGGTCGTGACCGTGCGCGTGATGACGACCTTGTAGGGGATGCGATTCAGGCTCATGGATGTCTCCTTGCCCCGGCGCCCGGGGCGGGTGGGGGTTAGGCGACGCGGACGCCGTCCGGCTGGAGGATGTTGCGCGCGATGTTGCGGTAATCGTCCAGGATCAGCAGTTCACCGGCTTCCGGGTACGCCAGACGGCGGGCCAGTGCTAGCGGTTGATCGGCACCACCGTGCAGGCCATAGGCGGCAGCGAAGGCGGCTTGGCTGTCGTAGTACTCGTTGGGGCCAACGTACTTCGTCCTGACGATCACTCCGGCGAAATGCCAGGTGACGGACGGCGACCCGGTTTGGTCCTGGTGCTCCCCATTCGGGATGGTGACGGTGCCGGCGGTGTTGCCCACGTTGTTCAGCGCGCTCATGGCGCTGTAGACGGCCTGGGCCTGGGCGGTGCTGAGGATCAGCGCCTGCTGCTGGTTGGTCTGCATTGCTGTTCTCCCTTGCTCACCGGGTGGTGAGGCGTTGGCTTCGACAACCAGGGATTCAGGGGAGGGCGCAGACCAGTTCTGCTATGCTCGACGCGCGGGGCTGGTACCCCCGCCAGCGGCATACCAAACCGCTGAAGGTTCCCTGTGCGCATGGAGTCGCCAAGCGAATGGCGATCACCCTTAAACACAGAGAGCTGACCGCGATCCCCCGAGGGGTGACCGGGTGGAAGGCCATCCTAGGTAGCCGACCACAAAGCCAACTTTCACTAGTTGGTAGCGCGCTGCCAGCGATTACATGGAAACCGCCATGTTTGAACTGACAGTTAAGCTGACCCTCAGCTACAAGCAGCTGCGATCCTTGATCGCTTTGCTTTTGCTGCTGCTCAGCTAGCAGTCCCCCCGGCCCTCACGGGTCGGGGCCTCACTGGCGGGCCGGTGCTCAACCCACCGGCCCGTCGTCATATGAGCGCACATCCCTGCGCGCCCTCTCCTGAATCCCAAGTTGTCAAAGAACGTGCCCCGGTGCTCGATTGCTTGAGTGGTGAGGCGTTGGGAGAAATTCTACAAACGTAGAATTGATTCGTCAACAAGTGTAGAAAAATAGTTGAAAAAAAACCGCCCAAAGGCGGCTAGTTCTACTTTTGATCCTGCCATGAAACTTTGCAGCGAGCCTTGAACAACCCTCCAACGGCGGCTTCCCCTGGCAAGCCAGTGCCATGGCGGGAAGCAAATAGGATTTGACCTTCGGGATAGACGGAATAGACCCACATAGCCCCGCCAAGCGGCACGATGAAAGTGATGAATTCAGGAAGGCTGTTCGTGATGGCCATCGCAGGTTGCCGCTCGACCGTCGCGCCTGCGGACTTGGAATGTTGAACCACCGCTAGGCCTTCTGATGGTGTCTTGCTATTCCAGAAAAAAGACCACGTGGCGGCCTTGAAGCCATCTTTCATGAACTGCGGGTCACCACCTCCCACCTGATACCTGTATTGCACGCCATAGGGCTCGCTACAGACTGCAGAAAGTTCGCCAGCGGCTCCAAGGCAGGGAAACAGCGCCAACGCGCTGGTAAACAAACTCGCCATTTTTGTCATGCATTTATCCGTTTTTCGATGGTTGGCGGAATGGCAGCACGTTGTTGAAGAATGCAAGTTGCCTCTGATCAGGCGGCCTGTTTGTTTTGGCCGCCCTTTGGCGGCTTGGCCTTGGCAATCTTCATTTCTAAGTAGTCTTCGATGTCTTCGAGCAACGCCGGCGGGAGCGCGGCCACTTGCTCAAGAGAGACGCGCTTGAATGGCCATTTGGCGCTAGTCGCTGCCACTTTGGGAGCGCGTCCACTCGGCGCGGTTTCGGTAAGACTGCCGGGCGGACCATCAGATGACAGTTGCTCAATCGTCACGCCCAGAGCGGCCGCAAGCGGGCCCGCGAACTGAGTGCGCTTGCTGTCGCGAAGTTCTAGGGCGCTGATGGTGCCCAGCTCAACCCCAGATAGTTCGGAGAGCTGTTCGAGAGTCAACCCTAGTTGCTCTCGAAGAAGTCGGATCTGTTTGCCTATTGCCATGGCGCGAACTTAAACAGTTGTAGAGACGCCAGCAAACACAGTTGTTGAATTCTTATTTCTACAAATGTAGAATTCTTGGCATGAACCCTATTGAACGTGCCATCGAAAGCTGCGGAAACGCATCCCGGCTCGCAACGAGCCTCGGCGTGTCCGTGCAGGCCGTCTGCTTCTGGCGGGACGGCAAGCGCGGCGTGCCAGTCGACAAATGCGCCGACATTGAGCGAGTGACCGGCGGCGCCGTGTCCCGGCGTGATCTGCGGCCCGACGACTGGCAGCGCATCTGGCCCGAGCTGGCCGAAGAGGCGAGGGCGATATGAAGTACTCAGCCCTTCATGAGCGCCAGTGCGGCCACAGCCAGGGAGACTGCTGATATGGCGATAGCTACCCACGCCCGCATGTTGCTGGAGCGGTTCAAGCGCTTCTGCAGCTCCAACTCGCAGACCAGCCATTCCGCCGAACTTGGCTTCCATCCTGACCGCGCAGAAATGACGCCGATGATTGATTTGGCGCGTAGTTCTTCCGCGTATTTGTCCAGCCTGCTTTCCAACTCGTCCGCCATGCCCCTCTCCGAAGAAGACCTCCAGGAGTTCGAGGCGTTGCTGGCCTCGCTCTGGCTCCCTGGATCGGCAGCTTACTACCGCCAGGCGCCGGACAGCCTGACGCCGGATGCGTTCCTGAAGTATTGCGTCGTGCCGATGCTGATCGCTGAGGTACGCCGGCTGCGTGCCAATGGGCCCGAGCTGGCCGAGCAGGAGGCGGCGTAGATGAAGACCGCCGAGGAACGCCTGGAAGAGCTGGAGACGGCAGTGGCTGCTCTGGTCGTGCTGTCGACCTGCGGCTTGGCTGCGGCAGTTGGCGATGAGGCCGTGCAGCTGATTCGAACCATAGCTACGAGAGGCCCCGATCTGTCGAAAAACGTGCGGAACTTCCTGCACAGGCTCGCCGACGCGGCCGAAGGGCGGCAGAAATGACCCCATCAATGCACCGTCGCGCGCTCGCGTCCGTCCGTCGCCCAGGTGAGGCGGTCGCGCTCCGCGCACAACTCTTGGAACAGATCCATCACAACCCGCTCGCTTGGCTCTTCAAACATACGGCGCGCCAAGTCCTGCGCATTGATCAACAACTTTTCCGTTTCAGTCATGAAACACACCTCGCTCTTTGTTCATAAGGATGTACTCGATGAGCACCCAACCAGTATCTCCAACCAAGCTTGAAAACACCCGCAAGATCGGCGCAAGGATTCACGGTGAGGTTTTGCGCCGTCTTGCAGAGGTCACGCAGGAACTTGCAGCCGATTTCATGGGCACGTCCGCCAGCACGGTTAGCCGCGCTAAGGGCGACCTGGAGCAGGTATGCCACCTTCTGGCCGCTATCGGTCTGCAGATCGCTCCGGTTGACGCCGTAGTGGTGAGCCGTGATGACATGCAGGCCCTGGAGCGCATGGCCTACAAGTACCGGCAGACCCGTATCGAGTCGGACGGCGGGAGCTATTGATGGAAAAGCGCCGCATCCGCGTAACTCCGGCGACTCGCCAGATGCTGGTCCAGGCCATGCTTACGACCCCTGACGGCCATTTCGTGGCCATCCAGGAGCCAAATCGCAGCCTGAATCAGAACGCCAAGCTGCACGCCATGTGCGGCGATATCGCGGCGCAGATGAAGTGGATGGACCGCAAGCTGGGCGTTGAAGACTGGAAGCGCCTGCTGGTCGATTCCTGGATGCGCGAAACGAACCGTATGCAGCTAGTGCCGTCGCTTGACGGGAAGGGCGTTGTAGCCCTTGGTCAGCAGACGCGCGCACTGGGCGTCAAGGACATGGCGGACTTGATTGAAAGCATCCAAGCGTTCGGAGCCATGAACAGTGTTCAGTGGTCCGACGAACCGCATATTCCGGGGTGGGTATGAATTTCTTCAAGATCAAACGCCTGCGCTCCGAGAAGCACCGCCGAAACGTTGCGAGCCTGGATTGTGTCGTCTGCGGTGCTGGTGCACCTTCTCAGTGCGCCCACGCCAATTTTGGCAAGGGCCTGGCGTTGAAGGCATGCGACTCCCAGACGTTTGCAGCTTGCCCCCGGTGCCACCGTATGCACGACAGCAGCGGCATCAACAAGGAAGTACGTCGCAAGCTGGAAGTGCAGTACGTAGACCGTACCCGCGCTGAGTTGATCTCCCGCGGCCTGTGGCCTGCCTCTGTCGAGGAAGCCTACAAGGTCGCCTATGAGCCGATGTGGAGGGCAGCAAATGCCTAGCCGCATCATCCGCGAAGGAATTTTGACGAGTGAACGGGTTAATTCCCTTTCCTCGAATGCCGAATTGTTCTACCGCCGTCTTATGTCCGTGGTCGATGACTATGGGCGTTTTTCGGCAAATCTCACTCTGTTAAGGGCTTCCTGCTACCCGTTGAAGCTGGATAGCGTGAAAGAAGACTCGATCAAAAAGCACCTAGCCGAGTGCGTAGGTGCCGGACTGATCGTTCTCTACACGGTCGCAGACAAGACGTTCCTGGAGATGCAGGATTTCCGCCAGCAAGTGAGAGCCAAGGAGAGCAAGTACCCATCTCCTGATGGGGGTGTGCCTATCACATGCACAGCAGATGCTAAGCAAGTGATATCAGATGTTCACTTAGACGTAGTCGAAGACGTAGTCGATAAAACACATGTGCCGGCTCACGCCGCCACTCCCGACCGGTTCCCCGAATTCTGGGAAATGTGGCCGTCTACAGACAGAAAAGCAGGGAAGGCCGAATGTGCAAAACGCTGGAAAGCCAGAGGTCTTGATTCCCTTGCAGACCAGATTTTAGGGCACGTCGCCGCGCTGAAACACACCAAGAAATGGCAAGAGGGCTACGAGCCCGCCCCGCTGACGTACATCAACCAGAAGCGTTGGGAGGATGGGTTGCCAGAGGGGGAGACGTATGCCCGTGAACCTTGGGAGAACGCGCTGTGATTGGTCATGAAACCCTGATCGCCCTGCGAATGAAGGGCTACAAGCCGAGTTCGGTGTTCGTGAACATCCTGCCTGCAAACCAGGACTACACGGTCTTCACGCACCCCGACATGGCCATGTCGCTGGGTGGGCAACCGGAGATCGACCTGGGGCCGGATGACTCGCCCAGAACTGCAGATTTCCGGTGTGTGGTGGGCCTTCCTGTGCATCTGACCGGGGAGGATGAGGCGCGGGTTCTGGCTGTTGCGGACCGAGCAATCCAGTTCCGGCCGGCGTGGCTTGTGGCTTCGGGGTTCAGCGATGAATACCTGTACCGCTGGACGCCCGACGAAGGCATGAAACGCGTGGAGGCGAAATGAACAACGTAGTCCAAATGATCACCCCCGATACGTTCGACTTCCGGGCGTACATGGTCGAGTCCGAACCGAAGGCGAAGGTCATCTCTGCCGACGTCTGGACCGAAGAGCTGGTCGATTCCATCCGAAACGGCCACGCGGTGACGGGCGCCCGCCTGCCGTGGGCGAAGACCCATGACCATCTGCGGTTCCGGCCCGGAGAGGTCACCGTCTGGCAGGGGGTGAACGGCCACGGGAAAAGCCAATTGCTGGGTATGGCATGCATCGCATTTGCTGCGCAGGGGGAACGCATCTGCATAGCGAGCTTTGAAATGAAGCCACTTTCGACCCTGAAACGCATGCTGCGCCAGTCTGCAATGAACGACAAACCCAGCGAAGCAATGGCGCGCACCTTCGGAGAATGGACGAAGGGCAAGGTATGGCTCTACGACCAGCAGGGGACAGTAAAGCCGGAAATGATCTACGCGGTTATCCGGTACTGCGCGACTGAGCTGGGAATCAAACATGTGGTCATCGACAGCCTCATGAGGTGTGTCCGCGGCGAGGATGACTACAACGCCCAGAAGGATTTCGTGGACATGCTGACGTCCTTGGCGCGTGACCACCAGGTCCACATCCACCTGGTCCACCACGTTCGCAAGGGCGAGAACGAGGAAAAGCCGCCGGGCAAGCTGGATGCCAAGGGTAGCGGTTCAATCTCCGACCAGGTCGATCAGTTCCTGACCGTGTGGCGCAACAAGGCCAAGGAGAAGGCGAAGGACCAGTGCGCAAGGAGCGGCACGCCTCTGCCGGACAAGTTCGCCAGCGCTCCTGACGCAATGCTCATTTGCGACAAGAACCGACACGGGGAATGGGAAGGGGGGATAGCCCTCTGGTTCCACCCTGAATCACTGCAGTACGTGGCTGACAGCCGTTGCCAGCCTATCAACCTCATTGGGGCATGAGATGGACAGACTCATAGACAAGATCGGCGCGGCCTTGCGGGCCGGCCAGAATATGACCAGCAAACAGATGGCCGAACAGTTCGGCACGCATCTGGTGCATACACGCAAGACCGCCAACGCCCTGCACAAGCAACGCCAGATCCATATCGCGTCCTGGCACCGTACCGCCGCAACTGGAGTGGCGTGCCCGATCTATGCCTGGGGCGACGCCCTGGACGCGCCCATCCCCCGGAAGATCCAGGACGTGATTATTCGGGAGGCAGAGACGCAGTCCTACACCACGATCAAGCATCTACGGGCTGCCATGGTCCCTGGCATGTTCGATCCCTTCCGCGTGCTGCGGGCGCAGGTGGGTGTATGAAGCAAATGGACGTGGTTCTGGATCCGCTAGCTGGAACGGAATTCGTACCTGGAAGGACAGCGGGAACGTTCGCTATCGATCCTGGGCCTACGCAATCAGGGTGGTGCGTTCTTGCTGGGGGCCGCGTGCTGTCATCCGGAGTGCTTCCGAATTCCGACATGCTTGAGCGCGTGGCCAGCCGCATCTACGCGACTATGGCTATCGAAATGATCGCCAGCTATGGGATGCCTGTAGGGCGCGAAGTCTTCGAGACATGCGTATGGATCGGACGGTTTGTCCAGGCATGGCACGACCCGGAGTCGGTCAAGCTGGTCTACCGCAAGGACGTGAAGATGCACCTTTGCGGAACCAACAAGGCGAAGGATGGCAACGTCCGTCAGGCCATCCTGGATCTGTTCCCGCGCACTGGCGGCGGTGCAACGCCTCAGGTTGGCACCAAGGCGCAGCCCGGCCCGCTGTACGGCGTCAGCACGCATGCATGGGCGGCGCTCGGTGTCGCCATCACAGCCCAGCACCGTCTGGCGCAGGAGCGCAAAGCATGAACAAGCAATGCCTTGGCGCGCCCGGCGCTCAGCCTGTCGTCCGTGGGCCTGCGGCTGAACGGCGAGCGCGCGCTGGCGGCGCAACCGAAGACGCCCTCGCTCTCCGGCGGCCGGCGGGGAGGGGAGTGAACATGCAGAACCCATTCCGCGAGACGCTGGAAGACCTGCTGACCACCTGGTACCACTGGATGGCGGCGCAGCGCCCGCACCTGGGCAATTCCCGGTGCTCGCCCATGTTCCGGGATGCACGGCCGGCGGCGGGTAACGTGCACGACGATGACGACGAGGTTGCTTCCAGGCTGCGCGCCTTCAAGGCCAGGGCCATGGACCACCTGATCGACAAGCTGCCGCGCTGGGAGCTGCGTGTGGCGGTCGAGCTGCACGTCGCCAACCGGATCGGGCCGCGCGTATGGCGCAATGCCCGCCTGACGCCGGAACAACTGGCCGAGTTCTGGGAGGAAGCGCGCGACAGGCTGGCGGCCGGATGCGTCGACGCCGGTCTGCTGGAAGAGACCGATCTGCCCCACGGCATGACGCACGGGCTTGCACATCGCGAAATTCGGCAGTAGCATTGCGCCAAGTCTGGAAAAGTGCGCCCGCAACCGAGAGGTTGGCGGGCGTTTTTCATTGCAGCCCTCGTTCTCTGGTGGTCCCAGAGGCGGGGGCTTTTTACTTGAAGAGCCATGTCGACAAAACCTACCAGCGCGAATCCTCCCGCAGCTGGAGGGGGAGTTGCGTCCGCGCCCGGAAAAGTACCGGGGAATACCGGAAATCTCCGGCGCGGCGGTGGTCGTCCCAAGGGCGTCCCGAATAAGGCAACCGCCGAGATCAAGGCGCTGGCCCAGCAGCACGGACCCGACGCGATCGCCACGCTGGTGAAGATCATGCAGGGAGCGAAGCAGCCGTCAGCCTCTCGCGTCGCCGCCGCCAAGGAACTGCTTGACCGCGCGTATGGCAAGTCCGTGCAGCCCATCGAAGGCGGAGATCCGGACAAACCCATCAACATGGCGCTGCGGATTGCCTTCCGCCGCCCTGGGGAATGACATGGGCGCCCGCGACCTTCCCGAGCTGGAGTTCCCCGAGAAGCTGCAATGCCTCTTCGAGCCGGCGCGGTACAAGGTCGCCCACGGCGGGCGCGGCTCGGCCAAGTCCTGGTCGTTCGCCCGCGCGCTGCTGGCTCTGGGCGCCCAGCGCAAGCTGCGCATCCTGTGCACGCGCGAAGTACAGAAGTCGATCAAGGATTCTGTTCACAAGCTGCTCTCGGATCAGATCGAGGCCATCGGCCTGGGCTGGTTCTACCAGATCCAAAACAACGAGATCCGCGGCGCCAACGGCACGGAATTCCTGTTTGCTGGCCTGGCCGACCATACCGTCGAGTCCATCAAGTCCTACGAGGGCGTGGACGTCGTCTGGGTGGAAGAGGCGCACAAGGTCAGCAAGCGCTCATGGGACATCCTGATCCCGACCATCCGCAAGGAAGGCTCAGAGATCTGGATTTCGCTCAACCCCGAGCTGGAATCGGACGAGACCTACAGCCGCTTCGTTCTGGATCCGCCGGCCAATGCCGTCGTGATCCAGATCAACTATTCGGATAACCCCTGGTTCCCGGATGTGCTGGAGCAGGAACGGATCGAATGCCTGCGGCGCGACCCGAAGGGCTACCCGCAGATCTGGGAAGGCAAGTGCTTGCCGGCGGTGGCCGGCGCCATCTACTACGACGAGATGGCGGCGGCGCAGGAGCAGGGCCGCATTACCAACGTGCCCTATGACCCCATGCTGAAAGTGCATGTGATCGTCGACCTGGGCTGGAATGACGCGATGTTCATCTCCCTGGTGCAGCGCGGCGTGTCTGATCTGCGTGTCATAGAGACGCTGGAAGAGAGCCACAAGACGCTGGATTGGTACTCCGCAGAGCTGCGCAAGCGGAACCTGAATTGGGGAACGATGTATCTGCCGCACGACGGGCGCAACAAGGACTTCAAGACCGGCAAGAGCAGCCAGGAAATCATGGAGGCGCTGGGCTGGACCGTCGCGATCACGCCCAGCATGTCGGTTGAAGACGGCATTCGCACCGCGCGCATGGCGTTCCCCCGCATGTACTTCGACAAGACCAAGTCGGCGCGCATCGTCCAGTGTGCCAAGCGCTACCGCCGCAGCGTCAACCAGCAGACCAACGAGCCGGGCGCGCCCCTGCACGACGAGTTCAGCCATGGCGCTGACAACCTGCGCTACATCGCGATCAATGCCGACCAGATGACCAATGAAACCTGGGGCGGCGCCCTCAACTATCCGAACCTGGGCCTGGCCTGATGGACAAGATCGAGAAGATGGACGACGAGACCTTCGACGGCCTCGTGGATGATGAAGTGCAGCAGTCCATTTCCTGGCAGGACTCGGCCATTCGCGGGGAAATCGAGCGCAATTACCAGCACTATCTCGGCCTGCCGCTGGGCAATGAGGTCGAGGGGCGCTCTCAGGTCGTTTCCTGGGACGTATTCGAAACCATCGAATCAGTGCTGCCGGACCTGCTGGAAATATTCCTGGCGGGCGACAACATCGGCGAGTTCGAGCCGACCGGGCCGGAGGATGAGGCGGCGGCCATGCAGGCTACCGACTACATCAACCACCTGGTGCGCAAGCAAAACCCCGGCTTCCTGGTGTTCAACACCTGGTTCAAGGACGCGCTGCTGGCCAAGCTGGGGATCGTCCGGGCCTACTGGAACGCCGCCGACTCGGTCAAGAAGGAGCGCTATCGCGGCCTGACGGAAGAGCAGCTGACGATGCTGCTGGATGCCGAGGGCGTCGAAATCGTCGCCCAGGAAGGCCGCCCGGACCCGGCCGACGAGGAACAGCGGCAGCAGGCCATGCAGCAGATGCAAGCCATGCCGCCCGAGCAGGCGCAGCAGGTCCAGCAGATGCTGGAGCAGCCGCCGAAGATGCTCTACGACGTAGAGATCAAGGTGACGCGCCCGGCGGGCAAGGTGTGCATCGACGGCGTGCGACCGGAAACCTTCATCATCTCCAAGCGCGCCACCAAGCAGGCGGACGCCATCCTGCAGGGCGAGATCCGGCCGTTCACCCGTTCCGACCTGGTCGAGATGGGCATCGACCGCGCCGAGGCCTACGAGGTCCAGGACTACGACTACCGCGTGCTGGAGACGGGCGACTCGCTCAAGGAGCGCGCCGAGCATGAATCCAGCACCTGGCGCCTGGGCGAGCCCGAGAGCGTCGACAAGTCCACCGAGGAAGTCGTCCTGTTCTGCGGCTACATCAAGGCCGATTTCGACGGCGACGGCATCGCGGAATGGCGCTACGTGCTGCGTGGCGGCAACAAGACGCTTAAGAACGTCGAGGCGGACGACGGCCCGGATTACTGCCTGCTGACGCCCATTCCCATTCCGCATTCGGTCTACGGCATGGCACTGGCCGACCCGGTCGCGCCGATTCAGACCACGAACACGGCCCTGCAGCGCCAGTATCTGGACTCGCTGTACCTGGCGAACAACCCGCGCACCTATGCGATCAATGGCAGGGTGAACCTGGACGATCTGCTGTCGAACCGCATCGGCGGCATAGTGCGCATGGACGCGCCCCAGATGGCCGGCCCGCTGCAGACGACGAACGTCTCGGGCGAAGCGCTGCAGGGCATCGAGTTCATGGACAGCCGCCGCGAGGCGCGCACGGGCGTCACCCGCTACAACCAGGGTCTGGACGCTGACAGCCTGAACAAGACCGCCACGGGCGTCTCCAAGATCATGGGCAAGGGCGACAAGCGCATGCAGATGATCGCCCGCATCTTCGCCGAGACGGGCGTCAAGGATCTGTACCGCCTGGTGCTGCGCCTGGTGTGCCAGTACCAGGACAAGGCCGCCGTGGTGCGCCTGCGCAACAGGTTCGTGGCCTTCGACCCGCGCGAGTGGTCGCACGAAATGGACGTGACCATCAACGTCGGGCTGGGCACGGGCGACAAGTCCGAGCAGGTCATGATGTGGCAGCAGGTCATCGGCATGCAGCAGCAGGCGATTCAAGCGGGCTCCAGCCTGGCGGACGAGACGAACGTCTACAACTCCCTGCAGCAGCTCATGAAGGCCATGGGCATCAAGGGCGCCGAGCTGTATTTCACGGACCCGAAGAGCGCCCCGCCGAAGGATCCGCCGCCGCCGTCGCCGGAGGAAGTCCTGGCCAAGGCCCAGGTGGAGACGGAGCAGGTCAAACAGCAGGGCCAGCTGGCCGGCAAGCAGATGGACCTGCAAATCAAGCAGGTCGAACTGCAGATCAAGATGGTGGAACTGCAACAGAAGCAGGCCGAGCTGGACATCAAGAACCGCGATTCCCTGGTCAAGGCCGCCACGGCCGCCGACGAGCAAGAGCGCGCCGACCGTCAGGAGCTGCGCAGCATGCTGCAGCCCATCATGAGCCCCGGATATGGACCACAAGGACAGTATTGACCTGGCCCGCGCCGAGCGCGCGCGGCTGATCCTCGAAGACCCGCTGGTGGCGGAAGCCCTGGCGGCGATCCGCGCGGAGCTTCTGGCCGCCTGGCAGGCCTCTCCCGCGCGCGATACCGAGGGCCGGGAGCACCTTTTCCGCTTCTTCAAGGTCGCCGAGAAGTTCGAGCTGGCCCTGAAGGCCCACATGGAGACCGGCGTGCTGGTTTCCGCCCACTTGCGGGCCGAGGAAGAGCGCAAGAGCGCCTTGGCCCGTGCAAAGGAGTTCATCCGTGGCTAAGAAACCGACCCCGGCCCCCGAGCCGCAAGACCAGACCCAGGCGCCGGCGCTGACGCCGCCCGAGGACGCCGCCATGGCGCCGCAGGGCGCTGAGCAGCCCCCGGTTGCGCCGACTGAGCCGGCGCCGCCCATCGAGCCGCCTGCGCCGCCGCCTGCCGTGCCCGTGCCGGCCGAGCCGCTGGGCGCGTTCATAACCCGGCACGAGGACG
>MCNF01000134.1_pt1 | contig 24927 bp, 20 predicted proteins | sample 778221 | NCBI WGS metagenome assembly MCNF01 (sample SAMN04296814, study PRJNA304217) | bioreactor metagenome | isolation source: arboretum soil enriched with benzalkonium chloride | place: Turkey | reverse complement strand
GACACGAAGTCCATCGACCAGCTCTGATTCGGCGCCGTCGCAACGGGACGAACTACCCGTTCTGCGGGAGCGATGCGCTTGCGGCGACGCTTACGAACGCTCAAGCCGGCTTGGCTGTAAAGCCGCCAGACCCGCTTGTGATTCGTCTGCCAGCCTTCACGGCGCAGCAGAATATGGATGCGCCGATAGCCGTAGCGTCGCTTGAGGGCTGCCATCTCCTTCATGCGCTCGGTCAATGCCACATCGCCCGTACGCTTACTTTCATAAGCGCATAGCGACCGGGAGATGCCTATCAGCCCGCAGGCCCGGGTGATACCCATGCCACGCTCGGTCGTCAACGTTCTGACCGCTTCGCGTTTCGCCTGCGGGCTTGCTACTTTCGGCTCAAAAGGTCCTGAAGCGCGGCCTTGTCCAGCATCGATTCAGCCAACAGCTTCTTGAGCTTGTTGTTCTCTTGCTCCAGCTCCTTCAGTCGCTGGGCGTCCGAGACGGTCATACCGCCGAACTTCGCCTTCCAGTTGTAGTAAGTGGCCTCCGAGATCCCGTGCTTGCGGCACAGTTCGGCCACCTTGGCCCCTGCCTCGGCCTCCTTCAGCACCCCGATGATCTGTTCTTCCGTAAATCGTTTCTTCATTGCCGTTCCTTTGTGAACGGACTCTACATCGATTTCGTACTAACCACGGGGAGCAGGTCAGCGTAGCTGGGCGAGGACAGTTTCCACGGGCACGCCTTCCGAGTCGACGATCGGCTGCGCCGCCTCGACGATTGTCTTAGGCGGTAGGCGACAGCTTGCGCTATGTGCGCCGAGCCCCGTCTTTCGCAGACTGCAATGCGCCTCCCTTCGATTCAACCATGGGATACCTTACAAAATGAAATAATATTCGACTTCACTTCACACTAGAACCGACGAGAGATGAGCGAGCCGACAGGCAGTGACGACAAAACCGGCATGACACGACGCAACCTTATGGTGCTCGCCACCGGTATGGTGACTGTGTTCGTTCTCGGTTTGCCTATCGACGGAAAATTGATCGGCCTTGTCGATCTGAAGGGTGTAAGCCCCATTAAGGTTTGGTTCGTGGCATTGGTCGGCCTCTGGTACTTCGCGGTCCGGTACTTTCTCGACCCTGCCTCCCGCAAACCTTTAGAGGCGTGGTGGAAGCAAAGTGGAACCCACGTCGAGAACGCCGTCACTACGATGCTCGATCGTGCCAGTCCCGCGGAAGGCCAGCAACTTCCCCATGGATGGGCCACCGGTGACTGCCCCCCCGCGCCTAATGCGCAATGCTGGCTAGTCTTAATGCAACCGGCACATGGAAGCCCATGGACATACGACTCAACACAACGTGAGGCTACTGCTAAAGCATTGTGGCGCGGCTACGTACAGCAAGCGGACGGCACTCTGCGCCCCGGCTTTCTCACCGAAGCATTTACTGTCACGCGAAGAGTCAGCACAGCCATGCTCATGAAAAGCGGCTGGATCGCGACCGGCCAAGTATTCAAACCAGTCTGGCCTTTTTGGGAGTACGTGTTTCCGCTGATATGGGCTGCGATCGCGAATTACTGCGCCAGTTTGGCCATATGGGGGCACTTGCTACGTTCGCCAGCAGTGGCAGCACTGCGAGAATGGATCGTTAGCAGTGCAATCCTAGGCTGGTTGCGTTCAGCTGATCCCTTCGCGCGTGCGATTTTTTGGACATAAACGAACCCCACTCGGTTTCCCGGCAGGGTTCTTAGGCGCACTGATGACGAATGACAGAATGACAGAATGACAGCGATCTTGCGGGTTGAATTCTCAGAAGTTAAGCAGTGGTCTCCAACTCGCCCAGAATTTCCGCACCACTGACTTGAATGTCGAATTCAGCCAATTGGTCCAGATAGTGACGAAGCAAAATGCGCTACCCGAGCGCATCGCTACGTCCTCACCCTGGACGAACGAGTGCCATACTCTTTGCTTTCTGCCGAGCAGAGGAGGCGCGTAGACACCGCTTCGGTGGCGAGCGTTGCATAAAATCAAGGAAAGCCTGTGCGTCCTCGAGGACTTCGCCTATCGGTATAGGCGTGGCACCCTCAAGTCGACGGGTCACCGCCACGTGCAACACAAACTCGACGGCGTTGACTCGGATGTGCACGTCGTGCATACCCTACCCATGCACAACCGCGTGCCCCCGCGCCGCGCCATGGCGGCGCGAAACTGGCGAGCCCTCCTTCCTGCAGCTACCATCGGCGTTGTCCGGATGTCCCGGACTTGGCGATCAACCACTACCAACTTCCCCACAGGAGGGTTCCTCATGGATCGACAACAATACGCAGCGGCGATGGAAGCTTTTCTCGCAATGCTCCAACGCCAACCTAGCATCATAAAAGAGACATACCCAGGCGAGAATGCAGGCAAAGAGCTAGCTGTTACGGCGTGGGCTTTCATTGAAGAGTTCCACCGGCAGCATCAGGAGAAGGTGAAGGGTTAACACCGTTCACCACACTCCAAGCCTCAACGGCCGCATTCGCCACCAAACGAGTGGCCTTCAGCGGATACCTTTCGCCCGTGCCGCGCAACGCGGCCTCAGCCGCACTAGTCGCAACTCCGATAACTTCGTGCTGGGTTTCATGCCGCATGATGCCGGACGCCTGCGCTGAACCGGATGAACGAGACACGGCCTGGCGAAGCGCACGTAAGTGCGCTGCTGAGAGGAGGAAGAAGCTGCACGGAGTGTCTGCTCATCCCAACTTTGGCCGGGTCCGCGTGCATTATTTGGCATACCTTCGGGCGCCGGCTGCGCACAGCAGATGTGCCAGAGGAAGATCGTAAGGCGCTGTTGGGCCATACGGTGGGTTGCATCACCTCGTTTTACTCCGCGGCCGAACTGACCAAGCTGACTGAGTATGCGAGCCGCATTGCAGCAACTGAGACGCGCAGTCCGACGTTGACAATACTGAAGCGGCGGGTGGCGTAAACGTGAGAGACAGTGAGTCCCAGCAAATGAAAAGGCCGTCAGTGATTTCTCACTGACGGCCTTTGGAACTACTGGTCGGGACGGCGGGATTCGAACTCGCGACCCCTTGCACCCCATGCAAAGGAGTGACTTTTAAGCCCTCATTTTTTTCAATAACTTTCGATTGCCTTAACTGCTAACCAAGTGCAACGTGCCCCTCGCAGAGCAATCAAGTCCCCGCGAAAGTCACCTCGATCGGTTTGATGACAAGGCCCGCCACACCGCACCGATGGGCCTCCTCGTCGATGTCTGATGGACTTCAGTAGCGACGTATCTGCCGCAGAGCGAAAGATTGTAGAACTAGCACGCTTACAACTGGACCTACATAGGAGACCACAATGGGCAGCGCGCCCAATGCGAGACTTACAAAACGTAGAAGAATGCAGCGAAACGGGATGACTGGCTGGCGAATTGGATACGCCGGCGGGCCACGCAACCTCATCACCGCCATGAACAAGCTCCAATCGCACATCACCGGGGGAGCGAGCGCTGTGAGCCAAGCCGCTGCCGTTGCGGCGTTGAATATGGATCCGGCACTGCTGAAGGCGCGGGCAGCGATCTACCAACGTCGACGCGACTTGGTATGCGAAATTTTGAGCACCACGAGCGCACTGGAGGTGGTCAAGCCCAAGGGCGCCTTCTATGTGTTTGTTCGCGTCGTCGATTCCCGCCCACTGGCGGGGCGCACAATCGATGACCTGCTTTTGGACCACGGTGTCGCCGTGATCGCGGGCGAGGCGTTTGGCGCCCCCGGCTGGTTCCGCATGTCCATTGCGACCCATGATGACGATCTTCGGATGGCGTGCACCCGCATCCGGTCCGCCTTTCCAGGTTGAACCCGAGCGAGGCCTGCCTTGGCAACCATACCGCCCGTCAATGCCGCGATTCGCGTCATCGAGCTCTTGCAGGCGATGAATCGGCAGCCAGTGTGTTCCATACACTGGCTGCACAACGCCACCGGAATTCCCAAGCCCACCATCGTGCGGCTGCTGCAGACCCTCGAGACACGCAATATCGTGCGTCACCCGCCGCAGTACGGCAACTACATGCTCGCGGGCGCCGCAACGTCGCTGTGTTCCGGCTATCACGGCACGCCGCGGATTGTCGAAGCCAGTGCGGACCTACTGGATGAATTTACCGACAGATTCCGATGGCCTGCGGCGCTGGCACTTTACGACCATGATGCGATGGTGGTCCGGTACAGCACCATTCCCCACTCCCCACTCTCGCTGCAGCATTCGACGATCAACCTTCGTCTGAGCCTGACGGGCCGCGCCTTGGGGCGGGCATACCTGGCGTTTTGTCGCCCGGAAGACCGAATGGCCATCATCCAGATCATCGCCCAATCGAAAAATCCGGAAGATGGCCCGGCGCGAGTACCGGCGATCCTCACACGCGAGTTGGAGCAGATTGCACGGGACGGATATGCACTGCGGGCGCCCGGCGTCCGGCCAGTCTCTTCCACGCTTGCGGTGCCGGTCTTTGAGGACCATCAGATTGTGGCGACGATAGGCCTAACGTGGATCACGTCGGCGCTGGGCTTTCAGAAGCGATCGGTCGGTACCTCGAACCGCTGCGCGATGTCGCCGACGGGATAGGTGCCAACCTGGCGCGGGACCTAGAACGAGGCCAACCGCTTCGCGCAGAATAATGGCTAAGAAAGAGGTGCCCGCGCCTCAAATGGAAAAGACGCGCCGCAGCTCTGTGTCCCCAAAAATCGCGGGCAGCATCCGAGCGCCGTAGTCGCCAGTCCAAATGCCCACGAACACGTTCCACTCGGTTGCCCTATCGATAGCCTCTGTGGTGCGCCAAAGGAACGGACACTGCCGTGCCGGTTGTGCCTGCGAACTAATCGTAGTCAGGCACAATGCGTCAGCGGCGCCGAACGGCTCGCCTTCGAACGCCCACCCCGGTAGCAATTGCTCCACCGGGCTTGACTTGGCGCCCCCTAGAGATTCGTCAAACTAGTGGCCGATTTTCCGCAAATCAACGTAGTTCGGACCGCTCTGATCTTGCTTCGCGGTTGTATATTGGGCTACGTAATGCAGCCAGTATCGTCGGTGGGAGTTTGCGAGGGAATTGCCAACTCGCGGAGAGCATTCTAGATAAGCTTGTCTCAGAAACCTCGACTGTGGAAGCATCATGAAGAAACTTCTGATTGCCCTAGCCCCCACCACCATTTCGTTTGGGGCCCTCGCCCAACAGGGTGGTTTCGTCTCGCCATCAAGCGGCAATACCGGCGCTCAGGGCGGATTCAAAGGACCCGCATCTGGGTTGACCACCGTTGCTCAGGCGAAATCCATGCGGGATGATGCGTGGGTGGTCCTGGAAGGCCACATCGTCCGACAGATCGGCCACGAACTTTACGAGTTCAAAGATGACAGCGGCTCCATTTCCATCGAAGTGGACGACAAGCGCTGGCTTGGCCAAAACGTCACCCCCAGCGACAAGATACGCATCGAAGGCGAGGTGGACAAAGACTGGAATAGCGTTGAGATTGATGTGAAGACCATTCAGATCATCAAGTGACTCCGAGCTAACCAGGCACGACGCTCCCCTTAGCCGCTGATTATCCAACCTCCACGAACGAGCGCCAAATGGTCTCGTCAAGACGCGCACCTCCGAAAAGAGACTGTGCGATCTGGCTTGCCGCGTGCCCTTTCATTCGGACGACTATCTGGGGTACAGGCAAACGGACACTTTCGACTCTCCGGCGACTTTCAAAGGTTTGCAGCCACCACAATAAAGTCGTTAGGCGCAGCGACGCCAGAGGGATGCCGCGTTGTCCACGCATAGGCGGACCAGCCTGTGGGCAATTGAATCGGGGATCGCATATTATTGCCGCAGCGACCTTATGGATGCGGAGTCTACGTGATTGACCTAGACCGATTCGAATTTGCGGTGGAATGCCCTAGATGCAGTTTCGCCACGACGATATTCTACCGAGACGCGCGACTTCGGGACGTGCTCATCTGCCGTGGCTGCAAGGCGAACATTCAATTGGATGACCATATGAATGAGTGCCGAAAAGCTCGACGCCAGTTCAACTCGGCGATGCAGGAACTGGAAGCAACATTCGCCAAGCTCAAAAACATCACCATCAGGCTTTGACTATGGATTCTGCCTACCTACAGCGTATCCGCTTCCAGCTACAGAAGCGCTTCCGGCGCCTCAACTCATGCTCGTACGTGCTGTTTCACAGTTCGATCGTGCAGTTTTGGGCTTACTTGCAGGCCAACCCTTTGACAGCAGGAATTCTTGCCAAGCTTGACGCGGAAGCCGCGGCGTACACCGCCGAGATTGAGGCGATCACGGCGCAGCATGAGATTGCCGAATTCTCGACGGAAGCGGAACAGGCCGGCTTTGTCTACCGCGTTATGCAGCACTGCGCCCAGCAACCGTTGGCAAATCATCTTGGCCCCGAGGTCCACATTGGCCACGCCATCTCGAATGAAAGGAAGCACGATGAGGCACTCAATCATTTTCGCGAGATGTTTCTTGAACCGTTATACGAGTATATCGACGACGCTCTTGATCAACAGGGTGCCGTCCTCTCTCTTTTGGTCAAATACAAGCGTAAGGTAGAGTGGTTCGAACGCGAGGTTGTGGCGGGTGTGGCAGGTGCAGACGAGAGGACGCTCGCGAAGCACCTCTATGCTTACCTGTTCGACCAGGGACTCGATTTCCACGTCGAGCCTCAATCCGCATCCGGAGAAGCGGACCTTGTGGCGCCTGAGTTGGTTCTGGATGCCAAGGTCTTCGATGGCGCGCGGCGAGGCATCTCCTATCTCGCCAGTGGTGTGCATCAAGTGCATACCTATGCACGGGATTTCAATCAAGAGGTGGGGTACTTAGTTGTCTTCAAGACCTGCCCGGAGACGCTGGATTTCCCATTCTCAGCGTCCGGACAACTCGCGCCGTGCCTGATCGTAGGTGGGAAGACGATTTATATCTTCGTCATTGACATCTGCCAGTACGAATCGAGCGCATCAAAGCGGGGACCACTGAAGATACATACCATTGACCAGGAGTATCTGTTGCGCGCAGCCACAGAGCCGATGCAGAGCCACGCCTTCCCCGCCGAACAGCGTAACGCGACGACCAACGCAGGAGACTAAATGGAACAGTTCGAGCGTTGGCAGGCATGGACCGGCGGGGTCAGCCGCGAGGACCAGGCGGTGTTGTGGCTGGGAATGGGAATTGTTGAAGCTAGGTTCTACAGCAGGTACGAGCGCCTATGGCTCAGTGTCGAATCGACCGCCGAGACGCTGCAGAACGCCGCGTTGACCGTAGGGACCGCCACGGTCCGGGTGGGCTGGCGCCCGCCCCTGTCCGGCGCGCTCCGCAACCATCTAGCTCTCCGCGTGGCCGATTGGCTTCGCCTCATTAAGAGCGCCATGGATGAAGGGCTTCGGCGTGCAACCGGCCTACACAATTCCGCGCCAACCCTACGCCTGCGGTTACTGGGCATGGGGCCGCCCTTCACTCCATATCATTATCAGAACCTCCTCCTTGCGGGACCGTGGAAGTTGGCGCTCACACGACCTTTGCGTCGCGCAGGCAGCCCTACGCTTCGGTGGCCGCTCCGCCTCGCTTATCTCTCTCGAGACGAACCCGCCGCGTACGCCAATGCGCTCAAAAACCATTGGACTACGGAAAAACTCTCCCAAGTATACGAACTCGACGGAACCCGCACCAACTGCGATCTCTTGTGGTTCGACGGCACGTGCCGAGACTTGATTCACGCGCTTAGCCAGCGCGATGTTCGCTACCAGGCGAACATCGTTGTCATTCAGAACGAACAAGATGAATGGCGACAGCAAGAGCTTGTGTTTGCCGCCAAGATGCTCGGGGCAAGTGTCGTAGTGACATTGCACCGCTGGGAAGATCCACAGAAACAAGGCAAGCGGCTAAACGAGTTTATGAAGGAGTTCTCGCACGATGCCTTGCTGGATGTTGCTCTGACAAGGGCCTTTCAGGACGTCGCTTGGATCTGGGCGTCGGAACGTGCGGCTGAATACCATCTGACGAATGTCGTCGAACACCTGGAATACTCCCTGCAGCGGCTGCCGGACACCGCGCTTGCCGAATTTACCCAAATGCGGGGCGTTGTCGTTTCTGGTGCAACCAACAGACCAGCGTCCCCATTGCGGGCACGCGACCTAAAGCTGGACGTCAGTAACCTGGTATTTACCCAGGAGAGTCAAGGAGCCACCGACCTGGCTACTATCGCAAGGGCAATTTCGGCGGCAACGGCAGCGCCCCCACCAGCAGACGCCCAATCCATGAAGGAGGCATCAGACCGCCGGCTGCAGTTGGACGCGTATCTGGACGGTCACCAAAGAAAGAAGGCCGCGCACGGCTTTCCCATGGGCACCCTCGCGACCGTGGCAATCCGCATCGGACTGCCAGACGAAAGATACCAGAGCGCGCCCGGCGCGCCGACCGAATTTTCCCAGGGAAATCAGTTCTCCAACCTAACCGTCTGGTTGACCGAGCCTGACCAGTTGGACGAACCCATGCAGGAGGTCCTGCGCTTGCCGCGCTTTGGATCCAGCAAGTTCTGCAAATTCAGCTTTTACCCAAAGAAGCCCGGCCTGTTCGATGGTAGGGTCAGCGTCGTACATCGCGGTCGGGTGCTTCAGACCGCTCGGCTGCTTGCTGCCGTTCCCTCAACAGAAGAAAAAGGCAGCCCTGAAGGAGCGCCTCGGTTCGACGAGCTCCATTTCGTCCGGCAAAGCATGGCCGATTTGGATCACCGGCGCCGCTTCAATTTGTCCATCGTGACGAATCACACAGCCGATAGTGAACCAAGGATGGTGGCGCTTTCAGAGCGCCGCGCTTGGGTCACCAACACAAGCGCGCTGAAGGTCCCTCTCAAATCGATAAATACACTTCTCAGCGAAGTGGCTGGCCGCGCCAAGAACTACGTAAACGGGCTGGATGACGAGACGGGACGCGCCCTCTTGGTTCAACTCGCGCGTCTTGGGAGTCAACTGCATGTGGCATTGATAGGTGAACAGCTGGCGCGCCCGACGAATAACCCCGAGCTCGCAGGCGAGGAATACATCCAGATTGTCAGTACCCGCTCCGATGGCGTGATCCCTTTCGAGTTTATCTACAACTTCCCTCTCCCGGATCTCAAGGCCGAACTCTGCCCCAACTGGCGCTCCAGCTTGGCAAGTGGCGCCTGCGCCCCGAACTGTGAGCTACACAGCGTTCCGAAACACAGAACCCATGTCTGTCCTCTGGGTTTCTGGGGCCAACAGAAAGTCATCGAACGTCATCTGTACACCCCGGAGCATGCCTCCGACGGCAAGGACTTATTTCTCCAGTCTGAACCGAATCGCGCCACGTCAGAGCTGACGCTGCGGGGCAGCGTAGTGGTAGCCAGCAGCAAGAACGTTGAGGACAAGGGACGCGAACTGGTCGCGAGCGCCCTCGCCCCCTTCGCGTTCGTCAAGCCTGCTCTCGTAAAAAACTGGGCGGAATGGAAGGCGGCGGTCATCTCACAGAAACCGGCACTGATTCTTTCGATGCCACATGCCGACGTCGCCTTGGGCGAGGTCAGCCTCGAGATTGGCGGCGTACCGATGGCGACGATAGACATTGACGGCGACTACGTGAAACCGGAAGGGTCCGAAACTAGCCCCATCGTGGTTCTGCTTGGCTGCGACACCGCAGAGGCGATCGAAGACTACAGCCGCCATATTCAGTGGATTCGCAGCCTTGGTGCCGCAGTCGTGGTCGCGACCATATCCACCGTGGCGGGCCTCCAAGCCCCCACGGCAATAGCCCGGCTCGCGCGCAGCATCTTTAACCGCGAAGGCGCCACCTTTTTCTTGGGCGAAGCGATTCGCGAAATGCGTCGCGAGGCGCTGCTAGCCAATGAATTGATTCCTCTTGCGCTTGTAGCCTATGGGGATGCCGACTGGAAAATCAGAGTGGGAGACTAACCGTGTCCAATTTCACTATTGAAATGCTGCCTGCACGTCATGGCGACGCCCTTTGGATAGAGTATGGCCCGGACGACGCGCGGTTCCGTGTCATGATCGACGCCGGGCCCATAGAGGCCTTTGCGGATATCCAGGAAAAGCTCGATTCTGTCCCCGCAGATGACCGAGACCTCGAACTCCTAGTAGTCACGCATGTCGACACAGATCACATCGAAGGCATTATTCGCATGTTGGCTCCCAAGCGAGCGAAGTGGAAAGTGCTGCCGCAGGAGATTTGGTTCAATGGCTATCAGCACATGCGCCCCGGCCGGGACCTGGGTGGAAAGCAGGGAGAATTCTTAAGTGCGCTGATTCACAACCGAGCCAACGACCTCTGGAACAAGTCCTTTGATGGCGAGGCCGTCAAGGTCGGTGCGGACGACGAAGCGCCCCTGCCTTCCGTCACCCTGCCCGGGGGCATGAAAATTACCATTCTTTCCCCGGATACTGACAAGCTTGAAAAGATGGCAAATCAGTGGGATGACGACATCAAAAAGTGGGCTACCGAACCTGGCGACCTGGAGGCCGCATGGGACTACTTAGCCAAGAAATCGCAATACCTTCCTGATGAGGGGCTGTTGTTGGGGCCCCAAGACATCACCGAGAAGCTGGCCAGCCAACTGAAGGGCGCGGATTCCTCGGACGCCAATGGCAGTAGTATCGCCTTCCTGGCCGAATATGCGGGCAAGAGCTGCCTCTTCTTGGCGGACGCGCACATGGACCGGATCTGTGCGTCCATTCGCAAGCTGCTCCCCGCGGGGAAGAAAACCCTTAGGGTCGATGCAGTGAAGGTTTCCCACCACGGAAGCGACGGAAATATCACTCAGGAATTCATGCAACTCGTGGATGCTCGGCATTATCTGTTTAGTACCAACGGCGCCAAATATAAGCATCCCGATGCCGCCGCGGTCGAAGCAGTCATCATGGGAGCGCGCGTGAATCGCAAGCCCGTCCTCTGGTTCAACTACAGCACCAAGTTTAACGACATGTATCTGCAGGACGGACGGCATGGCAAGCGATTTCAGACCCGCTATCCCAAGGACGGGGGGAGCGGCATCAAGATCGATCTTTAGCTAGCTCGAGCGGCGCGCCGCTACCGATCCTCTACGGACACCCGCCGTTCGTAGGTTCGACACCCCCACAGCCAAACAGCAATCGCCCCCTACCCCAATGGCTTTCTGCACCGGCGATAGGGGGGCGCCACTCTTGCAGTGCATGCGTCCTTGAATCGACAAACGAATCAACGCACGCGAAATTTGGGAGCCGCGCTCTCCAGAACAGGGTCCTTTGAAACCTCGCCTGAATGCAGCCGCATCGGTAAGGAAACTTATCGACTTGATTTACATTTATTAAAACTGTTTACTATATGAAATAGTGGAGACAATTTTCAATCGGCTGGGAGACTATCAGGAAAATCTCGCCGACTCAGGAAAAGCTTCAAACAAGACCGTTCCTAGTGAGGACAGCATGGCAGCACAGTGTTCAATTGGCTCAACAACTGAAACCATTGGGAGTGGGGAGGCAGTCTGATGGCGAGGTTGTCGAAGCTCTCCATTAGACAACGCATCCGAGCACTCGGCCGAGCCGCCGAGAAATGCGGATGCGACGCCCCGACCCTCGTGGGCACCGTGCTTCGTCTCTGGTGTAAAACCGCTTACCCAGCCCTGCCGAAGCCGTCTCTACCATATTCCAAGACCCTTGCCGGCGAACCGCAAGTAACGGCATACGTGACGATGCTGTGCGGCCTAGATTTTCTCGAGGCGACATATTGGTTGAGTTCCGCCTACGCCATGCTGGCCGATGAGGGCTATCGGAAAAGGCTCGCGATGTTCTTCACGCCGCCGTCGCTTACTGAAGGACTGCTTGATGACCTAACGAAACAGGGTGCCGACTTTTCCCGTGAGTCCTTCATGGACCCTGCCTGCGGCGGCGCCGCCTTCTTGGCCCCCATTGCGCAACGCATGCGGGCGCTGCTACGGGCTAAGGGAAGTCCGACGCTAAGGATCCTCCAGCACATTGAGACGCATCTTTACGGTTATGACCTGGATAAGACGCTCTGCGCGCTGTCCAAGCATTTCCTGTGCATGGCTCTTCACGAGGAGATCCAGGATACCGGTTACGTCCCATCATTCAACGTGCAAGTGGCTGACTCACTGGCTAGGTCGACGGCGCGCTTCGGTACGGTCGACGTTGTGGTATGCAATCCGCCATACCGCAAGATGACTTCTCAAGAACTGGAGCCGCTGCGCGCAAGATATGCCGACGTCATCGAGGCTCAGCCGAATCTCTACTGCCTATTCATCTGCCTCTGCGTTCGCCTTCTTCGAGAGGGCGGGCGGGCCGCATTGGTCACCCCGACCAGCTTTCTGTCTGGGCAGCACTTCGGACGACTACGCCAATTCCTCATCCGCCACACCGACATTGAGCATATTGGCATGGTCAGCGATCGTCAGGGTGTGTTCATCGACGTCGAACAAGAGACCGCTTTGACGGTGTTGCGTCGCCGCGCCGAAGAGGAGCGCACACAACTAAGAGCGAACGTCTCGGTCGTTTCGGGCTCGGGCGAATACGCGCCTGTAGGTGAATGCACCCTGCCAAATGCAGGGGCCGTGTGGCCCATTCCGCGCTCTATCGGCGATGTGGCCTTACTCAAGACAGCCACCCACTCGCCGTTCCGGCTGTCCGACTACGGTTACCGAGTTCGTATTGGATCGTACGTCTGGAACCGCGATAAACGACCTAAGTTCGATTCTCTTCAGGATGCACGAAGGGCAAAAGCACGCACCGCAATGCCACTAATGTGGTCACGAGACATTACTCCAGGCGGCATCGTTAGACTAGAAGCCACGTCCTCCTTTGCCGGTGAGCACCGTTTTGTCGACCTCGGCGACAGAAAGCACACGTCTGTGATTGTGTCGCCATGCGTGGTCATGCAGCGAGTGACGTCCAACGACCAGCCTCGGCGGTTGGTCGTTGCTGCTGTCTCTCCGGGCGTCTTTGAGACGTATGGCGGCTTCATTGGCGAGAATCACGTCGTCATTATCGAAGCAACTGCGGTCACGCCGGCGCTCTCCCCAACGAAGCTGGCAAAGTTGCTGGGCGCACATGTGATCGAACGCTACTTCCGATGTATATCGGGTGCCACAAACGTCTCAGCATTCGAACTCAATCAACTCGCGCTACCCGATCCGAAAACTCTTCGAGCGGGAATCGCCGACGGCAAATCCATGGACGAAGCGGCGCGCCACGCATTTGGGCTCACTTTCAAGGAGTGAACAGGCAAGGCAAGCAACTGTTCGGACTATCCAATGTCTCAATTTAAATCACTGGCAGACCGCCTGGCGGACCAAGCAAAGGCGCGTGGAAACCATGCTGAACGGGCCCGCAAATACACCGCCAAGCCCATAGGAGGAACGTCGTCGTCGGCCAAGCCTCGCGCTGCACCGCGTCCTGCCCCCAGCCAACCGGAGTCGGTACGCGTACATCGGCCATGGGCCCAGGTCCGCTCTGGTAGTTCCGCCCTAACCTACCAATCGCGGGCGGCCAACGAGACAGTAGCCACCCAACCGTGGGCCAAAGAGCTTGTGAATACGGTGCTCGAGGCGGCCGAACTGGGGGGAACAACGTTGTGCCTAATTTGGCCGGCGAAGATCACGGCGCTGCCCTTATTGCATGCAATGGCCAATATCGAGCGTGTTTTCGCCAAGGACCTTCGAGGCCTTCGCACCCTGCTCTATCCCGGCACCCATGCCTGCCGCTCCCCCCTGCATAGCATACTCGCCAACCGCGAAGCGTTGAGCGCGTTTTATCGGACGCTGTGGGTGCAGCAGGCGAACGTTACTGAGCCGCAGACGTACACATCATCGCCAGCGTTTCTGGCTGCCTTGTGGGCGTTGAACGATTTGACTCAGTACACGCCGGAAGCCCCCAACCCGTCGCTCGCGGAGCTTGTCCCAACTTTTGTGTTTGATCCTACGAAGAGAGACTGGGTCACAACGACATCCAACCCACTTGAGCGCACGCTTGCGAAGGTCGAGCGCCAGGCGCTTCGGCGCGATCTGCGCCAGAGGGTTGCCCTCGAGTGGAGTATCCCCGACAAAGCGCCCGGGGCACTCATGGTCCTGCATCACACCGCTAAGAAGGAATCATGGCGGACAGCCTTGTCTGCCCCGGCATTGAAGGGGAAAGGAAATCCGGAGGTCTTTCTGCTGGATGCAACTGATGACGCTCGGCGTACGAACCACACCGCTGTCAAGAAGATCCCTGATTTCCTGTCATTTGCGCGAGCGCATGGTTTCTCCGATACGGGTGCCGTTATCGTCACCAACGATCCAAAGAGCTTTTTTGTTCTGCGAGCGAAATTGTACGAATCTGGAACCAAGTTCACGACGAGAGTATGGGCCGCAGAAGCGGATGAAGTTCTGTTCTCAGCACATCCTGTCGCCGACGACTGGCACCCCGCTCAACGGAGTAATTCGAACTTCAGCGTAAGCATCGTCGATCGGGATGCATCCCAAGTCGCTCTGGCTTTCCAGCGCCTCGCTGCGGCAGTGGGTAACGAGGAAAGTCCAGCGCACCAAGCGCTACTCGATGCCTGTATGTATGTCCTCAGGCTGTCCAATATGCCAGCAGGTTACACAGATCTCACCGCCGCGTCCGCGGAGACCGAAGGCAACGACTACGACAGTCATCGAAACGCCTGGACTCCAATAGGGATCAAGATCAACGCAGCACTGGCCTCGGGAGCATTGAACCAAGTGCGCGACGATGTCGCACGGTCCGTCGCGCGCGCGGAACAGTTGATCGACGACTGGAACGAGGCCACCCCGATGGCGGCTCGCATGTTGGCCGAGGTGCGTAAACACGCCATTGCAGGCCGGAAGGGAATCTCCCTAGTGATGCCGAGCAACCGTTATGTGCTCCTCGCGCATCGATTCCTGAAGAGAAAGCTGGGAACAATCTGGGCCGATACAGAAGGCCGCATTGAGTGGCATACGCTCTCGGCCGTGGGCAAAACACTTTCCGGTGATCAGAATGGCAAGCATTTCACCTTTGTGGGCGTCAATTCGGATGTGCTGCGAATTTTGATGACACACCCCGAGGTCCCACACGGTACCTCTGTAATGGTCGCCTACCGCCAAGCTGATTCCACGCTGAAGACGCTTACGAGCATGAAAGATGTGGACGAATTTAAACCCTACCGCGGACGAATCGGCCTTCTAGCGCTGGAGTTAGAACGGCGACTTGCGGAAATTCCGAATCCGCTCATCATCAACAAGCTGCGCGAAATGCCTCTGACGTTCAAGTTTGAAGATAGCGGCCAGAGTGGCGAACATGTCTACCACAAGTTTGATCTGGAAGGTGGTGCCCGGGTATTTGCTTCTGGTTGGGTCTATCGTCACGCGCCTGATGAAGATCCTCCATTTCGTCGCGCGGCCGCTAGCTCAATTCAGCCCGGCGACTTTATCTTCGACATGAGCGACACACTGCGCGCCAAACTGGAGTCAGCGCTGCAGCTTAATGGCGTAGGCGTCAGTTCAGTTGTAGATCCGGTCCGCACGTTGCTCAAGCTGTACCACGACGACGTACAACGCCGTTGCGCGCTCATGTTCAAGTCTACGAAACGATCGGCTTTGGCACGCGAGATTCACGCCAGGATGCTCGAGCTTTCCCCTGCTGCGGCGGACTGCCGGCCTGGTCGTGTTTACTACTGGTTGGCGCTGACCAAGGAAGACAAACGACCCCATGCCTCTAAGGATGCCAAGTACTTCAAGATCTTTTGCCAGGCATTGGGTATCAGCGACGAAGAGGCCGAGCAACACTGGGCTTTCGTGCGCAATGCACGACGATTGAACCAATATCTGGGGCGAGAGTTGGTTGCTCGATATGCCGAAATCCTGTTTCAGCCCGAGAGCGCCATGACCTATCGAAAGGTGCATGAAGATGTCATCCGGGAGCTTCAGCAGGACGCATTGCGTTGCGTCTATCGCGTCGAACACGTTGTACCCCCCTCAGGTCGAGTAACCCCAGGCAACTAAGGAGAGACAAGTGCCCATCCTCAGTGAGAATCCGCGTGACATTCATCCTGCATACAAGGAGGCGGTGGTAGATAGCCTGCTAAACGGTTTGTCGGCACGGTTGGCGGGTCGGGGAGAGTTCTACCAAGTCGTCTATGGGGCTAAGCCGAGTGCGACACTGATGTCGGAGTTCATCGTTCCGATGCCTCCTGAAGAACGCGACGGCGACGAGGAGGCAGATCCCATCCGAATCAGTGCTCACGGCATGGATTTTCAGATCAACTCGACAGCTGCAGGTACGAAATTGTCGGCTTCCCTGACCGGTGCCGTATACGTCCGGATTCTGCCCACAGAAGATGAGGTGAAAGCTGGCGGAAGACTGGAAGCCACTTTCCCCTTGACCCGTCAGGCTCGGTCCGAAATTCGGGGCAAGGTCAAGGATGCGTTGACGAAGCTCATGGCCGAGTTGCCTGGAGGCAAGAAACACCCCGAGTGGGGAGCGAAAAGCTACGACGTCCGCAAAGGAATCTATGAATCGATGGGGCTGCTTTTCGACAACCGTTTGGATCGTACACCGGCAGAGGAAGAAGCAAATGTAGATGGTGAGGAAAGCGAGAGCTCCAGCGGCATAGAAGATGGTGAGGCGATACCAGTGCAGGAGGTCGCTGTGGGAGTGGCCACACCAGACGGCTTGGCTGAAGACATCCCGCCCCCAGCAAAGTGGCTTCGGCTCGAACTCACCATGCCTGCCTTCGAGTTCACACCGGCTACCGCCGAAGCCGATGCCAAGTTGGCTACCTATTCGCTGAACGAAGCCATCGCCACGCAACTGGCGGACTGGGCTGCCAGTTCGAATACGGAAAGCGGCGGGAAACTGTGGGGATACAAGCGCACACGCGTATTGCCATCTGACGTGCGCAACTGGAATCACTACTTGGAACGGGTGCGTGCCTCGACGCTTCCTATTGTTCTGCCCAAGTTTGATTTGCGTTGGGTCATTCAGGTGACGCCTGATCCGGTAGATGCGGATCGCATGACGGTCCATGTGGCGATAGAGAACTGGAGCGATCCGCCAACGAAGACCAATTTTAAAGAGGTGGAGGCCACACTCTTTCAGGTCTCAGTAACCGTAGGAGTGCCGGCGGCCGAACACAAGTTCCTGCGTCTAGACCGCGTGAAGCCATCCTACCGGTATAACCAGTATCTCAAATACCCGGCACTCGGATTTAATGGGGGCGTCACCCTCTCTGTCAACGGTGAACAACATCTACTGACGACCACCTGGACGCCGCGGTACACGTTGCCCCGCGCTATCCCGACCGACGGCGCCGTGGAACGCAATATCGAGCGACTCTCTCAACCCGATTACCTGGCCGGGCTAAGACCGCTTATCGCGGACTACGAGGCATGGCTGACCAAGGCCGAAGCGCATCCTGTGGATCGGGGACTCGACGGCCCAAATGCGATTGAACATCTCGCTGCCGAAAGGGAAAAGCTGCACGTGGACCTCGCAGCATGGCGACGCGAGCTAGGAGCTATTCGTTGCGGTCTGGACATCCTTGAGAAGTCACACGCGCATTGGAGCGGGCCAGGAGTCCAAAAGTCGCCACTCGGCATCCCTTTCGAAGCTTGGCTTTCTATGAACACCGCCATGTCCAAGGTAGCCAAGTCGAAGGGTTACAGCGAATGGAGGCTATTCCAGCTCGCGTTCATTTTGGCGTCGATTCCAGCATTCGCAACACGAATTCCTGAGTTTCACGACTTCTACACACCCGAGGTCGCGATGCACGCCGAAGCCGTGACTCTGCTGTACTTCTCCACAGGTGGCGGCAAGTCCGAGGCGTTCCTGGGTCTGCTTGCGTTCGTACTCTTTCTCGATCGCCTCAGAGGAAAACATAGAGGCGTGTCGGCCCTGATGCGGTATCCCCTACGGCTACTCACGCTGCAGCAAGCGCGCCGCACCTTTGCGACGATGGGTGCGGCTGAGGAGGTACGGTACACACGCGGTCACCCTGGTGACGCCTTCTCACTAGGGTTCTGGGTAGGAGGCAGCAACACGCCGAACTGGCATTCCGAGGACGGTTACACCGACGTGCCCGGTGACAATGAAGTGCCACTTAGCGCGGAACTCAAGCACAGGGAAGTTCAGCCCTACAAGAGTGCGCGTGAGCGCTGGCTGAAGTTGTCAGCGTGCCCATTCTGTGCCAGTAAGGACGGCAGCTTGCTTGCGCTACGTCGGCAATCAGGCACCGGAGCCAACGCGTTAGGACACTACTGCACCACCCCCGCGGCCAAGTGTTCTTGGAACGCGAGATTCGACAGACCGACACCACTGCCTTTCTACATCGTGGATGAAGATATCTACGACTTGGCCCCCTCGGTTTTGCTGGGTACGGTAGATAAGCTTGCGGCCATCGGACAGTCGCAGGGGACCATCCGCAAGTTCTTCGGCATGTTCGGATTCGCCCCCTTAGTCGAGGCCGATAGTGGGCGCCTGTACATACCAATGGGGCCCAGAGAATGGGACGGTCATCCCGGCACAGACACTCGCGCGCTTTTCCCCTCGTTCGCGGACGGAGAAAAGAGATTCTTCGACCCTTTTCCTGCTCTGCTAATTCAGGATGAGGCCCATCTTCTGGACGAGTCGTTGGGGACGTTTTCAAGCCTGTTCGAGTCTGCGTTGGAGGCCGCGTTCGACCAGCTTTCGCTGCTGCTAAAGGGTCACCTCGCGTATGAACCTGAATCTAGTGTTCGTCGAAAAATCAAGGTCATCGCAGCATCGGCCACGGTTAGTGAGCCACAGCGCCAGATGCGGAACCTATACCAGCGCGACAATACGATCCAGTTCCCTTGTCCAGGGTTGACTCTTTACGACTCGTTCTATGCGACGCCTCTTCAACCTGATGCCTCGCCAGACGACGCCGAACGCTCAGCTATCGCGCCTGACGACGTAGAAACTCGCAGCCATTGGGGACGGCTCTACGTGTCCGTTCTGACCAACGGACATCGCCACACGGTGGCAATGGCTTCAGTGCTCGGGCACTACCACCTAATGCTTACTGGCCTCTATGAGAGGTTGCGTAGCATGGATCCGACCAAGCAGGCCGCGGCTCGTAGTGAGTTGATTCGATGGGTTTCCTCCGGCCCCCTGCAACCGCAATTCACACGACTCCTAACGAGCGCGGACGTAGCAACGCTGTTGACATTGGTTGACTTACACCGAATTGCGCTGACCTATGTCACCAATAAAAAGGGAGGTGATCAGGTCATCGATACAGAAAAAGTCCAGTTCGAGAAGCTTCACAAGATAGAGGGTTACGCGGACCAGACTTTGAGCTCGGAATTGATATCAGGAGCGGTATCCGCCGCCGACATCCAGGACATCGTCCGACGGGCCGAGACTCGCGTCGACGTCAACAAGCCTTTCCCCGAACTGAACAATACGCTTCGTTCCGTCATTGCCACCTCCGCCATTTCGCACGGCGTCGACGTTGAAGAGTTCAATGCGATGTTCTTCGCAGGCATACCTTCTGACATTGCAGAGTACATCCAGGCTTCGTCACGCGTAGGCCGAACACATGTTGGATTTTCGCTGCTGGTGCCCGTGCCGCAGCGATATCGTGACCGATTCGTTCTCGAAATTCATGACATCTTCCATCGGTTCCTGGAGAGGATGATCCTGCCCGCAGCCGTTGATCGCTGGGCTGAGAAGGCGTTGGTGCGGGTGATGCCGAGCTTCTTCCAAGAATATGTCTGTGGCTTGAACGCCATTGAGAGTCTTTGCGCATTGGATGAGGACAAGAAGCGCTACAGCCCGACGTTTTCCAAAGCACCCGATGTGCGCGACTTCCTGGCCGTGCCAGCCAATATGAAGGCGACTGAGTCGTTTATGGAAAAGGCTCTCGGTCTTTCCTTTTCACCCTCCCCTGAAGGGAAACAATACTACCGCTCGCTGCTTAAAGATCAACTGACCCACTACCAACAGGACTTACACGTAGATCGATTGGTGAATGGCACTCGATTGGTTCAGTTCTTTGCGGCGCGAAACAGCTTACTCCGTCCGATGACATCGTTACGCGATGTGGACCAACCGGGGCTTATTCACGAGTCAGCCATTGATGCGTCTTCCAAGCGCGTGACTGAAGGAATGACGGCTCGAGCAATGACCTTCATTCGGCGAGGTTCAGGCGCCGACATCGATTCGACAGATAGCGCTACTGAAGCACGGAGCTGAAGGAAGAACAAGATGGCAAAAGCAAAGACAATGAACCGCTCGCGAAACCAGCTAGCGACGGCCTACGCGCCGGAGAGCTTCTTCACGTTTGAAGGTGGCATGGGGGCATGCATCGCACGCTCGGCCGTGGGCGAGCCCATCCAGCTGTCGGATTCGACTATGAATCTGATCTTTGAGCGAATGAACGAGCTTGGACGAGCCTGGTTCAGCACCGCATCGTCCGCGCGCGACGGTGACCCGACAAAACCGCGAATTTTGCCGGCACAGTGTGTCGACCAAGTACTGCTGGACCCAACAAGGACGCAGTTTCAGCTGCCAGGTCAAGATCGCTTCTACCTGTGCCGGCCCTCAAATATGGCGTACACGCCGGCGCCGTTGACGTTCGTCTGCCGCACTTGCGGGATGTTCCAGGACTATGAGAGTCTCGCAGACCTGGACAAGAAACTCGATCACCTCACGCCCGACTATTGTCCCAATCCCAAAAAAAGCGGTCAATGCGACTGGGAACAGCTCGATGTCATCTTTGTGCATTGGTCCGGGCACTGGGAGGCGGCCTTTCCGGGCCAGTGGCATTGGAGCGACCGCGACGCCAGGGTCGTCAAGCGCCGTGACAACTGCGTTTGCGGGAGCTACCAATTCAAGCTAAACCGGCGCTCTGCTGGCATCGGTGACTGGTTCTTTGAATGCGCTGCATGCGAAAAGCCGCTCTCCCCGAAGTGGCTTCAGAACGATCGCGATACGCTGCGAATTCTCGGACCTGCAATGGGACCGGAACGACTGACCGAGGTGCGGATGCAAGCGACCCCATACCGCGCGTCGAGTGCGTACTACGTCAAGTCGGACCTGTTCATCGACTTTAAGGATGGCAGTCAGCAACTACTAACCCGACTGCGGCCAGGGCGAGAGGCCGAGCTTATGGACTTCGTAGCCAAACAGTATGGTTTTTCCGCCCAGCCCATTACCGATGAGGACGTCCGAAAAGCTTGCGAGGGCAAGCCGGAGTGCTCGAAGGACTTGGCGGATTACCTAGCAGCTGTCGAGAAAATCGGGACGGTGGAAAAAGACCTTGAGACGTACCCTGAACCTGCCCGCAGCACGATTAAAGGCTTCTTGGACATTGCCTACACTACCCGCCAACGCATCATTGATGACCTGCGTCAACGACAGATCTTGCTGCCAAAGGTTGATTTTCCTTTGGCTGTTGTCTCAAATCTTCAACACAGGCAAACGACCTTTGCCTCCAAGTTCGATCCTTTCCGGTTGGCTATAGAGCACGCGGCGCTCAAGAGCACACGACTTGACGTGGAGACACGGACTAACGGCAAGAGGCCGTATGTGTCCTTCACTCGGTTGGACGAGGACCTGGCGCCGGAAGACAAGGACCAAACAGATCACGTCCAGAGCACGACGCGTGCACTGCTTGATAGGCTCGGCCTGGAGGACATGGGCCTCATCCGAGAATTCGACCTGTGTCGCTTCAGCTTTGGTTACTCACGTATGGAGTCGACTCCGATTCTCCGAGACAAGCGGGGTATGGACATGCCTGTGCGGCTGAACCTGTTCCCCCCAGTAAAGCAGAACGACTCTACCCGGTATCCAGTCTACGTCCTGCAGCAGGGCAATGAGGCATTGTATGTGCGGCTCAACGAAAAACTCGTTCTCGAATGGCTAACCAGCCTAAATTGCCCAGACATGTTCTCGCTAAACGCGGGAGAGCGGATTGGAGCAGGCCTCCTGGGGGTAGCGCAACCAATGGCGCCCTTCCTGGACAATTTGCCAGAAACCACGACTCCGCCAGTTTATTTTTACCTGTACACCCTACTTCATAGCTACTCTCACCTGCTGATGAAGCATATTTCTGAGTACTCCGGCCTAGACCTTGGATCACTCGGCGAGTACATTTTTCCCACAGATTTGGCCTTCGTCGTCTATCGCAATGGGACTACCATGGACCTTGGTAACCTGTCCGCGCTATGGCGCAATGCGGGTCCGGCGATGCTGACAGCGATGCTCGGCTCCAAAGCAACGCAATGCGGTACGGGCTCACTTTGCACGAATCGCGGTGGCGCCTGCCCCGACTGCGTGATGATGCCGGAGACAAGCTGCATTGCTGGAAATAAGCTCCTATCACGGTCGGTCCTGCGCTCTATCGGAGGGCGACCTCGTCTCGATAAGCGGAGCATGCCGATTTCCGGCTATTTGGATATGGTCAAGCCATAGTCAAAAATGCCGACACAGAAGCTGACTGCGTTCGAAAAGACCATTTTGGCGGGTCTGGCCGAAAAGGCTGGCCTCGCTGCAGCGTTGCTAGAAGCATGGGCAAGCCTACCCGCCGACTCCGTTCAGTCCGCCCGTTCGCTAGTCGGCGCGGCGCAACTAGGCGTGACTGAAGAAATCGCGACACAGCACCTTCTCGAGCGCTCGGTGGGCTTGGGACTCATTGAGGCAACAACGACGGGATTCAAACCGCGCAGCCACATACATGGCCGATTCCGTCGACTAGCCTTTTCTCTACACTCGGTCGAATACTACAAGTCGTCCGTGCACCGCGATTTGACTGTGGCGCAAGTTGTGCTTACCAAGCCCCCGCAGCCCAGTGTACTGGAGCAAAAGCTGTCGGCGCTGGGCTGGCGAACGGCTGACCTGGACCATACGGACCACGCCTTCCATAGCATGGTTCGTGGAGCCCAACGTCGTGTGGTCGTGATGACACCGTTTTTTGATCGCAAGGGTGCGGCCTGGCTACAAGAGCTGTTGTCATACGTGTCTCCGGGAGTCGAGAGAGCTTTGATTCTTCGAAGCCTGGAAGACAACAGGCGGAACGACTACCCGTTGGGATTCGATGCCATTTCACCTTGGCTTAAGGCTCAGGGGATTCGGGTGTACAACTACTCGATCCTACGAGGAGACGGCGGTCGAGAGACCTTTCATGCTAAGGCGGTTCTATGTGATCGCACCTCAGCCTACCTCGGGTCATCGAATATAACCGCAGCCTCACTTGGGCATTCGATGGAGATGGGTGTAGTAGTAGAGGGGCGTGCCGCTGCTAGTGTGGCAGAGGTTATTGAGTCAGTTCTAGCCGCTTCCACCGTTTGGGCTTGAATCCCGACCTTACAGCAAGACACACAACGATGGCGGTTTCTCATACCGCGCTGACAGAAGCCTCGCCGACCTGAGTCTCTTGTTCCGGTACCCCACCGGTACCGCACCACGAGCCTCCCCTACCGCGCTAAGCCCCTATCATTCCGGACCACCGTTCCCCTTCATCACACTGCGAGCGCCACTTCCGTTCGACCCGCTCCAATCGGCTACGATCATGCTAGGAAAGAATCCGAAGACTGTGAATTGCGGCTGTCACGTCTCGCCGCTTCTACATTGCTCTGAAGCATGCGAGTCAACAACTTCGTTAGAGCGAGGTGCGCCCGCGTCACCAATGCAGCTGATGACAGGTCGACGCCCCTCCCGCTGCTCCGCATCGAACGCCAGCAACGCCTGATCGAGCCATCATTGTTGCTGGCACCAGCCCGTACGTCCCGTTAAGCCACATCGACTCCGAGCAGCAGATGCTCATCATCAACCACAGTTGGCCGTTGCTGAGCGTGGAAACCTTCTGTGAAAATCGCCTCCACTTTTGCGCCCCGGCGCATGGCCGCCTCAACGCTCGCGGCAACAAAGCCTGGGCTGCCGGCGGCAAAAATCGTGTGTCTTGACAGGTCCGCCGCAACCATGGGCAGAACTGACCTGCCCCCAGACTTAGTACGGCACCGACATAGAGTCCAGGGTTAAAAACTGTTGTTGCCGATGCGCCTGAGCAAACTGCTCCGGCGTTAAGTATCCCAGCGCGCTATGCGGGCGTTCGGTGTTGTACTCGACGCGCCAGTCTTCGATCAAGGATTTGGCTTGGCGCAGCGACATGAACCAATGCTCATTCAGGCATTCATCGCGGAATTTTCCGTTGAAGCTCTCGATGTATGCATTCTCCACGGGCTTGCCTGGTCTGATGAACGACAGCTTCACGCCGACCTGATAGGCCCAAGCGTCCAAGGCCCTGCCGGCAAACTCCGGGCCGTTGTCCACGGTGATGGATTTGGGCAGCCCACGCAGTTCCGCAAGCCGTTGCAGCACCTGTGCCACCCGCAATCCCGGCAGTGATGTATCGACCTCGATGGCAGGACACTCGCGCGTGTAGTCATCGACGATGTTCAAGCACCGGAACCTGCGGCTATAGGCCAGACCGTCGGACACGAAGTCCATCGACCAGCTCTGATTCGGCGCCGTCGCAACAGGACGAACTACCCGATCCGCGGGCACGATGCGCTTGCGGCGACACTTACGAACGCTCAAACCGGCTTGGCTGTAAAGCCGCCAGACCCGCTTGTGATTCGTCTGCCAGCCTTCACGGCGAAGCAGAATATGGATGCGCCGATAGCCGTAGCGTCGCTTGAGCGCTGCCATCTCCTTCATGCGCTCGGTCAATGCCACGTCGCCCGTACGCTTACTTTTATAAGCGAACAGCGACCGGGAAATGCCTACCAGCCCGCAGGCCCGGGTGATACCCATGCCGCGCTCGGTCATCAACGTTCTGACCGCTTCGCGTTTGGCCTGCGGGCTTGCTACTTTCGGCTCAAAAGGTCCTGAAGCGCAGCCTTGTCCAGCATCGATTCAGCCAACAGCTTCTTGAGCTTGTT
>MCNF01000133.1_pt1 | contig 25005 bp, 30 predicted proteins | sample 778221 | NCBI WGS metagenome assembly MCNF01 (sample SAMN04296814, study PRJNA304217) | bioreactor metagenome | isolation source: arboretum soil enriched with benzalkonium chloride | place: Turkey | reverse complement strand
CCCGCCGCTGTTACGGTCCCGATTCGCCGTCTCTGTGTCTGGCGGGCCGGGCGCCGGCGGCGCACACTTTCCGGGTTGCCGCGCAGTCCGCGCGGCCTGAGAGGACGTCCGATGCGCTACCGTTATGTCACCGCCGATGTGTTCACCAGCCAAGCGTACGGCGGCAATCCGCTGGCCGTCGTGTTCGACGCCCAGGGGCTGAGCGCGGCGCAGATGCAGCGCATCGCGCGCGAATTCAACTATTCCGAAACCAGCTTTGTGCTGCCGCCGCGGGATCCTGCGCATACGGCCTGGGTGCGCATCTTCACGCCCGACCGCGAGGTGCCGTTCGCGGGGCATCCGAACGTGGGCACGGCCGTGGTGCTGGCGCGGGAAATGGCGGCTTCGGGCTTGAGCGTGCCGGATGCCTTCGTGTTCGAAGAGGAAGCGGGACTGGTGCGCATCGCGCTGCGGACGGGCGCCAGGGGAGTGGACGCCGCGGAACTGCTCGCGCCGCAACCCTTGTCGCGCGCCAGCGAGGCGCCGGCCGCCGCGGTGGCGCGGGCCTTGAGCCTGGATCCCGCGGATATCGATACCTCCGCGCATGCGCCGCAGGTGGCGTCGGTCGGCCTGATCTTCCTGGTGGTGCAGTTGGCCAGCCGCGACGCCTTGCGCCGCGCCGTGCCCGACCCGGCGGGCTACGCGGCCCTGCTGCCGCTGGACGGCGCGAAGTCCATCTATGCCTATACCACCGACACCCGCCCGGGCGAGGCGGATGTCCAGGCCCGCATGTTCACCGGACGCATGACGGAAGACCCCGCGACCGGCAGCGCGACGGCGGCGATGACGGCATTGCGCGCGGCCCTGCGCGGAGATGGCGCGCTGCGCCTGCGGGTGGAGCAGGGCGTGGACATGGGGCGCGCCAGCGTGCTGCTGGCCCATGCCGAACCGCGCGCCGACGGCGTGTGGGCGGGCGTGGCGGGCGAGGCCGTGGTGGTCATGGAAGGTACGCTGGCGGCGCCTGATGTGTCTTGAGCCTGGCGGCTCCGGGGGGCCTCGTGTATGCTGACCGCATGAACGCACCGCATTTCGCGCCGATCTCCGGCGCATCCTGCCGACGAATCACTCGACGTCTACGTTGAGTGGCTGGTCACGTCCCGGCGCCGAACCCTCGGCGCCTATCCCTGAAAGCCACGATACCCCTCGTGGCTTTTTCGTTTCTGGCTGGTCCCGCTATCGAGGCGTATCGCAAGGCTTTCGTTGCCATCCTTGAAGGAACGAAGCATGAGTGCGCAAGACCTCGCCATCCGGCCCTACCATTCGACCGACGAAGCCGCGATCATCCAGCTATGGCATGACTGCGGCCTGACCCGCCCATGGAACGATCCGCGCAAGGACATTGCGCGCAAGCAGGCCGTGCAGGCGGACCTGTTCTTGGTGGGAGAGGCGGACGGCGCGATCGTCGCGACGCTGATGGGCGGCTATGACGGCCATCGCGCCTGGATCAACTACCTGGCGGTATCGCCCGCGCATCAGCGCCGCGGCCATGCGACCGCGCTGATGCAGGCGGTCGAGCGCAAGCTGCTGGCCATGGGCTGCCCCAAGATCAATCTGCTGATCCGGTCGGGCAATGTTGCGGTGAAGGATTTCTACGCGACCCTGGGCTTTGAGCAGGACGAGGTCATCAGCCTGGGCAAGCGCCTGATTCCGGATCTATGACGACCCGTATCAGGCGCCGGCGGGCGGCGCTCAGATCGCCACGGTCAGGTACACCGCTTCGCGGCCCACGATGGGCATGCGGGTGGGCATGAAGATGGTGCAGTCGTCGCAGGGCGAACGGATTTCCTCGGTGCCGTTCATGGCGATGAGTTCACCCCTGGCGTAGGTCTCGAAGCCGATCACCGGACGGGTGAAGGTGAAGTCCTCGGACTTCACCATGTGCACTTGGAGCAGGCGGTAGCGCTGCGGCGCGGGCGGGGGCGGCGTGCCGGCGGGCATGTCGATCAGGCCCGTGTGCGCCAGGAAGCGCAGCGTGACGTCCGTGGCCAGGTCGGCGGCGGATTGCGCGAAGTGCTGGCCGCATTCGACCACCAGCGAGCCATTGCTGTCGGAGTGCGGATCGCCATGGCGGCCGTAGCCCATGACGCCGGTGCCCGGAAAGAGGTCGGGCGGCATCACCAGATGCACCTGCGGGATGCCGACGGCGCTGGCCAGCGCCGTGTTGCGGTCCATTTCCGTGTAGACCCAGAAGGGCTGCACCGGCGCGCGCGTGGAATGGATGTCCAGCACGAAGTCGGCGGCGTCGAGCACCGGACGCAGCTCGCGGGCGCGGCGCAGCTCGGGGCTGTCTTCCGGGCCGTCCAGCATGGCGGCCGACCAGATGCGGTTCAGGTTGTGGACCAGCTGGCGGTTCTCGTACGGGTTCTCGATATCGAAGGCTTCATAGGCTTCGACGTGCGCGAAGCTGACGGTGAGCGTGCCGATCTTGGGCCGCACGCCGCTGTCCAGCAGATGCGTCGCAGCGATCATGCCGCAGATTTCGTTGCCGTGCGTGATGGCGTTGATCAGCACGTGCGGGCCGGGGCGGCCCGACTCGAAACGGTGCACGTAGGGGATGCCGACATTGCCCTCGCGGTAGGCCGAGAGATCGCGCGGCAGGACTTCGAGCGGAGCGGTGTCGGGTTCGAAAGCGGGATTTTTCATGGGAGTGTGGCCTATTCAGGACGGATGCCGGCGCGGTCGATCAGGTCTTTGTACAACGCCAGGCGCTCGGACATCATGGCGGTGAACTGCTGCGGCGTCTGGTTCTCGGGCGGCAGCGCGCCGGCCTTTTCCAGGGATTGCGGCATGCCGTCCTCGGTGGCGGCGGTGCGCACGGCTGCCAGCAGCTTCTGGACGATGTCGGGCGGCGTGCCGGCGGGCGCGGCCAGGCCGATCCACGACATGGAGTTGAGCACGGGGTAGCCCAGTTCCTCGAACGTCGGCACGTCGGGCAGGGAGTCCAGGCGCTTGGGGGCGGCCACCGCCAGCGCGCGCATCTTGCCGACCTGGATGTGCGGCAGGAAGGGCGCGAGGTTGTCCAGGGCGAACTGCGCCTGGTCGGAGAGCAGGGCGTTGATCAGCGGCGCGCCGCCGCGGTAGGGCACGTGCACGGCCTGCAGCTGCAGGGTGTTCTTCAGCAGTTCGGCGTTGAGCTGGCCCATGCTGCCGATGCCCGCGGTGGCATAGTGCAGCTGATCGGGGCGCGCCTTCAGCAGCGCCACGAATTCGGCCAGATTGCGGGCCGGCACGGCAGCGTTGGTCACCAGCACGTTGGGCGTGCGCGACAGTTGCGAGATCGAGACGAAGTCCTTGATCGGGTCGTAGCCCAGGTCATTGCGCATCAGCGGGTTGGCCAGATGCGAGCTTTGCGACGACGCGACCAGCGTGTAGCCGTCGGGCGCGGCGCGCGCGACGCGCTTGCTGCCGATGGCGCCGCCCGCGCCGTCGCGGTTCTCGATGATGACGCTGGTACCCAGCGCCTTGCCCAGGGCGTCCGCGTACAGCCGGCCGATCAGGTCGACGGAGCCGCCCGCAGGGAAGGGGACGACCAGCGTGACGGGGCGCGAAGGATAGGCGTCGGCGCGCGCGGCCAATGGCAGCAAGGCGGCGCCCAGGCCGGCCAGGACCAGGCTGCGGCGGGCCAAGGACGGTCCCTGGGGATGATGCTTCATGGAATTCTCTTGTGGTGACTGCGGGTTTGGTCTAATTTGCAATGAAGATTGCAGACAGCAATATAAGATGCAATGTGTGTTGTGAAATTTGGGGTTATCACCTAGGGCCATGCAAGGATGAACCTGCACCAACGTATTGCCGGCTATGGCCGCAAGCTCAGCAAGAGCGAACAAGTGCTGGTCGATGAGATGCAGGCGCGCTATCCGCAAAGCCTGCTGGAATCGGCGACGGCGCTGGCCAGGCAGGTCGGCACCAGCGCTTCCACCGTGGTGCGCCTGCTGGCCAAGCTGGGCTACGACAGCTATGCGCAGGCGCAGATGGAGGCGCGCGCGGAAGTGACGGCGCGACTGGCCTCGCCCGGCGAGCGCGCGGACGCGGTCGGCGCCGACAAGCCCTCGGCGCGCGCCTGCCTGCACAACGCCTTGCTGCACGACCAGCACAACCTGAAGGAGACCTACGCGTCGATCGACGTGGCGGCCTTCGAGGCCGCCGTGCGGCTGCTGACGCAGCGCAAGGGGCGGGTGCATGTGCTGGGGCTGCGCCAGGCCGCGCCGCTGGCCAGCCATGTGGCGCTTTATCTGAACCTGTGCCTGCCTTCGGTCAAGCCCATGGTCGCCGCCGGCCCGCTGTTCCTGGAAGACCAGCTGCTCTGGATCGACGAGGCCGACGTGCTGCTGGCGTTTACCTTCAGGCGCTACTCGGTTGCCGCGGCCAAGGCGGTGCAGTACTTCCGGCAACGTGGCGGCAAGGTGATCCTGATCACCGATTCGGCCTCGGCGCCCGCCGCGGCATCGGCACACCACGTGCTGATAGCGCGCAGTTCCAGCGCCTCGCCGTTCGATTCCTACACCGCGGCCTTTTCCGTTTGCAATGCCTTGCTCGCGGCGGTGGCGCAGCGCAGCAAGCAGGCATTGGGCGCGGCGCTCGAGCGCGGCGAAGGCTTATGGGACGCGCAATGGATCCGTCCGCCCGGCGGCTGAAGCCGTCAGCGCGCCATTGCGCCGGCGCGGCGCGAAACAGCAGAAAACGCTCCGCTGCGCGGCCATTTCAGCGGGCTGCAAGATGCGTTCGCACTAGCTGCGCTAGTACGCCATAACTCCTTGAAAACATTGCTTTTCAAGCCAAAATTTCTTTGGCATATTGCGGCCGTGAAAAGCTGTTTCAGGAGCAAGGAATGGGCGCGTGGCCACAGCGTCATATTGATGGGTTCGAGGTGCAGTGTCAGGTCATCCGGCTGGATACTGGCATGTTGGCTATCGAGATTGCGGTATGCCGCAGGACCGAGGGCGAGTTCGAGCGGCGCTGGTCGCTGCCGCGCTTCGTGACCTTCGACGATCCCGGCACGGCGCGGCGCCATGCCGAATTGGTGCTGTCCGGCATCGTGTCGGTCGACGCATCCACGGGCGAACCCCGTTACGGCATCCTGTAGCGGCAAACCGCGTCCACGGCGGCACGCAGATTTTTGTTTCTTTTCACACAATCGTGTGCTTTGCGCTGCTGGCATTGCCCAGTACATTGGTAGAGGGTGACAACAAAAAAGGAGAGTTCCATGTTTGATACTTTTCCTGTCTTGCGTCGCGCTGGCCTGGCCGCCGCGGCGATCGGCGTGGCCGGCCTGATGTTCACGGGCTGCACCACCACCAGTCCCAAATCCTCGGCAACCGCCACTGAACAACGCCAATCGTTGAACAGCGCGGCCGACGCCACCTTGGGCAAGCTCTACCAAGCGTCGCCGCAGTCCAGGGAACTGGTCGCGCGCGCCCGGGGCGTGCTGATCTTTCCTGATGTGTTGAGCGGCAGCTTCATCATCGGCGCCGAGCATGGCAAGGGCGTGCTGCGCGTGGGTAGCTCCACCGCCGGCTACTACAGCACCACGGCGGGTTCCGTCGGCTTCCAGGCCGGCGCGCAGTCCAAGGCGATGGTGCTGCTGTTCATGACGGATGAGGCGCTTGCCAAGTTCCGCAACAGTAGCGGTTGGACCGTGGGCGCCGATGCGACGGTTGCGGTTGTCAATGTGGGCGCCAACGGCCGCATCGACACCAACACGGCGCAACAGCCCATTGTCGGTTTCGTGATGAACAACGGCGGCTTGATGGCGGGCGTGTCCTTGGCCGGCACCAAGATCTCCAAGCTGGATCTTTGAGCCTGCCGGCAGAGCAAAACGCCGCGGAGGTCTTCCGCGGCGTTTTTGTTTGGCGCGTCAGCCGGCGCTTCAGCCCATGAGCGTATCGCCGTTGTTGCGCACTGCGCTCTCGCGCTGCATTTCGGCAGCTTCGATGGCCGGGTCCAGGCCGCGCCAGCGCTTGATGCGGCCGCGGTCCTGCTCGGGCTCCCAGCCGAGCATGCCGTAGCGTGTGATTTCGGTTTCACCCGTTTCGAATTCCACTTCGAAGTAGCCCTGACGATCGGGTAGCGTGCCGCCGGGGAACCAGTCGGTTTCAGGCATGGTGTTCTCCTTGCTAGGCGATGGGAGGGACGCCGGCGCGGGCGCGCGGCGCTTTCATTGTGGAGGGGCGCCGGGGATCCCGCAAGTCGGCGCCCAGGGCTTCAAGCAAGCGGGACGGCGGTGGTGTACAGCACCTGCTTCAACGCGAAGCTGGAGCGGATGCTGGCCACGCCGGGGATGCGGGTGATGTGTTCGACGATCAGCCGCTCCAGCGCGTCGACGTCCGGCACCAGGGCGCGGATCAGGTAGTCGGCGTCGCCCGACATCAGGTAGCACTCCATGATTTCCGGCAGGACCGCGATCTCGCGTTCGAACACGTCCAGCGCCGCCTTGCGCTGCTTGTCCAGCGAGATCTGGATGAACACGTTGACCTTCAGGCCCAACTTGCGGGCGTTCAGCAGCGTGACGCGGCGGTCGATCAAGCCTTCGGTTTCCAGCCGGCGCACGCGCGCCAGACAGGGCGAGGCGGACAGGTTCACGCGCGCCGCAAGTTCGACATTGGTCAGGCGCGCATCGCGCTGCAGTTCATTGAGGATACGGATGTCGGTGGCATCCAGGTTGATTTCCGGCATAAGTCACCTAGTAATGGTCATTCGGCAATTCATCCGTGCTGAGTATGACGGGTATTGCCGTTGAATGCAGTGAAATGTGCTGGGGTTAACCCTATAGACTATTTCATCGTTTTGCAATTGTGCCAAAACACGGAATATTCAAGCGGTAGATTGGGCAGTAATGAGTCAGCAGAGCACGTTGGGCAGGTTTTTGCCGCTGGTCGGCGCGGTAGCCATCTGGGGCGGCAATTGGCCGGTCATGAAGCTGGGGCTGGCGCATATGAGCCCGCTCTGGCTGGCCGCCAGCCGCTTTGGCTCGGCCGCGCTGATCAGCGCGCTGGTGCTGGGCATGCTGGGCCGCCTGCGCCTGCCCACGCGGCAGGAAATGCCGCTGGTGGCGGGTGTGGCGCTGCTGCAGATGGGGGCGTTCACGGCGCTGGCGCTGTGGGCGATGCAATACGTGGCGCCGGGGCGCGCGTCCGTGATCGCCTACGCCACTTCCATCTGGGTCATTCCGCTGTCCTCGCTGATCCTCAAGGAACGCCTGTCGCTGGCGCAATGGCTGGCGACGGCGCTGAGCTATGCCGGCATCGCCGTCATCGTCGCGCCCGCGTTCAGTCCCTGGCAGGCGCACACCGTCATAGGCCTGGCGATGCTGCTGGGCGCGTCCTTCGCCTGGGCCTGCAACATCATCCAGTTGCGCGGCAGCCGGCATATCCGCCTGGGCGCGGACATGATTCCGTGGCAGACGGCCATCGCGGCGCTGCCGCTGGCCGCGTTGGCGTGGATGCGCGATGGCGCGCCTGTCTTTCTGGCCGAGCCTGAGGCATGGCCGGTGATTCTGTACACCGGTCCGCTGGCCACGGCGCTGACCTTCATCGTGGTGCTGGGCATGACGCAGAAGATGCCGCCCGTGGCGACCTCGATCGCCATGCTGTGCGTGCCGGTGATCGGGCTGATCGTGTCGTCGCTGGTGTTCCACGAACGCATCTCCGCCGACCTGGCGTTGGGCCTGGCCTTGATCGGCGCCAGCGTGGCGGCGTCGGCCGCGGCGACGCGCCTGAAGCGGCCGCTGGCGTTGCGTCCTTCGTAGCGCAGGGACGAGATATCCGCGCGTTCTAGAATGTCGTGCGCCGGGACCGGTTCCGGCTTCTTTTGCGGGCGTGCGGCGGATATGGATTCCTTATATGTGCTGGTCGCGGCGGGCGCCATGGCCGCGGGTTTCGTGCAGGGCCTGTCGGGCTTCGGCTTTGGCATGGTGGCCATGTCGTTCTGGGCCTGGACCATAGATCCGAAGCTCGCCGCCGCCATGGTGGTGTTCGGCTCGCTCACCGGCCAATTGCTGGCCGCGTTCACCGTGCGCCGGGGGTTCGGGATGGCGCATCTGCTGCCGTTCGTGGCGGGCGGATTGCTGGGCATTCCGTTGGGCGTCAAGTTGCTGCCCTACCTGGATCCGCTCATGTTCAAGGCGCTGGTCGGCGGACTGCTGGCGGTCTGGTGTCCGGTCATGCTGTTTGCGACGCGATTGCCGCCCATCACCGCAGGCGGAAGATTGGCCGATGGCGTGGTGGGTGCGATGGGGGGCGTCATGGGTGGCATAGGCGGGTTCACCGGCGTCATTCCGACCCTGTGGTGCACCCTGCGCCGCTTCGACCGCGACGTGCAGCGCGCGGTGATCCAGAACTTCAACCTGTCGATGCTGGTGGTGACGATGGCGAGCTATGTCTACACGGGCGTGGTCACGCGCGACATGTTGCCGCTGTTTGCGGTGATCCTGCCGGCGATGCTGGTGCCGACCCTGTGGGGCACGCGCGTCTACGTGGGCATCAGCGACGTGGCGTTCCGCCGCATCGTGCTGGGCTTGCTCACCGTGTCGGGTGTGGCGCTGCTCGCGTCGTCGTTGCCGCAGTTGCTGTCCTAGGACGGATCCGGGGGCATGCTATCGTTGGGTATTCAAGAGAGAATCACCGCATGGCATTGCACCGTTTCGAGAAAGGCGAGCTGGGACATTGGCTGCGCATCGTGGCCGACAATGGCGAGCCCGGCGCCGCCCAGACTGAGGTGCCCGCGCACGTGGCGCAGGCGCTGGAGACGCTGCGTTGCATCGAGGCCGGCGCCGATGGCCGCTGGCTCATCACCGAGAAGGGCAAGCTCTCCCTGCGCATGGAAGAGCCCGGCGCGATCCATTTGCGATAGCCCGCCAAATCCGATTATGTCGACAACCGGAACGGCTTGAAGCCGCATCCCGCGTTTCGCCGCGTCTTGATCGTTTGGGGCTGGTATTTCCACACAATTTGCGAATGTTTTCGCAGTATTTCGCAGGTTCGCGACTATTCGGGCCGCGCTACGGGAATTTCCTGAGAGGGAATGCGCGATTTGGCTGCTTTTCGACGTATCGCGGGCGCCGAGTCGCCAGTAAGATGAACTTGCGTGACGTTTGCAGGTCTATTCATTTGCGCGGGAATTCTGCTCCCGCAACGTCACGCGTGGTTCACGCGTTTAGGTAACCGACTGGGAGGTAGCACATGCAGCATCGTGACCAGGAAGTTCTGATCGACGTTTCCACAGCGGCCATGGATACCGGCGGATATGGCGTACTGCTGACGGTTACGGCTGAGGGCGGCACCGAAGTGGATGCCGCGTTTTCCCACTTGGGCAACTGCGCTTCGTTGGACGAAGCACGCGATCGCGCGGAAGTATTCGCGCAGAACTGGGTAGAGGAAAACATCTTCCGATAGGGCGCTGCGCCCTGGACGGAGCTGATAGGCGGGACCGGTCTGTGTGAGCATGACGCTTCGGAGAATACTCAAAGGTTTGCGACGAAGATTTCGGTTATCGTTGCTGCTCCAAAATCTGGGGCCCTCATTGGGTATGCGCCGTTCCAAGATGACTGCCGCACAGACCAACTCTTCACTTGCGGAACACCTCCGCGCATTCCGCGACCACTTTGATTCCGTTGTCCTGCCCCTCTGGATGGGGCAGGGTTTCAATGGCGCGCTCGGCCTGCCTTATGAATCGCTGGACGCGGCCACCGGCGCCGCGCTGCCGGCCGCGCGCTACCGCGCCATGGCTTGCGCGCGCCAGCTCTACGTATTTTCGGAAGCGCCCGGGGCCGCCGCGGGCGCGCATGCCCACCTGCTGTTCGAGTCGCTGCGGCGCGTGTTCCGCGACGAAGTCCACGGCGGCTGGCGCTACAGCGTGGACGCCCAGGCGCGTGCGCTGGACGAAACGCAGGACCTCTATACCCATGCCTTCATCGTGCTGGCTTGCGCTGCCTATTTCCGCCGCAGCCGCAACGCGGATGCGCGCAAGCTCATGCTGTCCACGTCCTCGGCCATCGAGGCGCGCTTCAAGACCGCCGATGGGCTGTACCACGCGGCGCTCAGCCCGGACCTGAGCCAGTCGCTGCGCGCGCCCGCGCAGAATCCCATGATGCATCTGACCGAGGCGTATCTGGCCGCGGCCCAGGTCGCGGAGCCCGCCCTGTACGCGCAGCGTCTGCGCGGCCTGGCGCAAGGCATCAGCCATTTCTTCGTGCACGCGCCCTCGCAGTGCATTTCGGAGGAGCGGCAAGGCACTCCCGGCAATCGGCTGGAGCCCGGGCACCAGTTCGAATGGCTGTCGCTGGTGCACGGCTCGGCCGAGGTATTCGACGGCCTGGACCTGGCGGAATCGCTGCCGCGCGCGGTGCGCTGGTCGCGCCGCCATGGCGTGGACGCGGGCGGGGTGGCGGCCTCGCTGAACGAATCTGGCGCCGTCATCGACGACACGCGCCGGATCTGGGCGCAGACCGAGTATCTGCGGGTGCTCGGCGTGCTGGGCGATCTGCCCGCGCTGGAGGCCGGGCTGGCCATGTTCCGCGCGCGTTTCCTGCACGCGGGCGGCTGGTACGAATGCCTGGACGCGGATGGGGCGGTGGTGCGCGCGGACATGCCTTCGACCTCGCCGTACCACCTGGCTACCTGCCTGGCCGCCATGCCGACCGTTGTTTAATTGTGGCGTTAACAATTATTTTTGGATTTATCGTCATATATTGATAGAAAAGTATTGGTGGAATCCCTTACAATTTAGTTACTATGTTTGTAGGGAAGCATCAATGAGCGTTATGTGCCTGGCTTGCCAACGCATTAACCCCGGGCTTGCTGGCGTTGCGCCGCATGCCCATCTGGGGCATCAGGGATTCACCAACCCGACGCAGAAAGGCCGCGAAGAAAGCCGTGAAGACCACTTCCGCTGCCTGAACTGCGGAGCGAAATGGCTGCGTGAAACCGATAAATGGGGCGTGGACCTGGGATTCAAGCTCGCGCCCTGAGCATTGCGCCGCGTCATCCGAACGGGCTCCTCGCAGGAGCCCGTTTTCATTCTGTAGCATTTGCTGCTGCGGTGCGAAACCACATGTTTCGTCGAATCGGCTTTCAGCCGGGACCGGCGGCCAGCACGTCCGGGTCTTGCCCGGCCGTCTCCAGCAGCCACTGGCGGAAACAGGCCAGCGCGTAATGGTCGCGCCGCTGTGCCGGCGCGCACAGGTGGTAGCCGCGAGCGATGCGTATCGGCAAGTCGGGAAAGGGGGCGGCCACGCGCCCCGCCTGCAGGTCGTCGCGGACCAGGCAGCGCTGCAGCACGGCGATGCCCATGTCGGCCATGACGGCGCGGACCAGGATGGACACCTGGTCAAAGCCATTGGACAACTGGACCGAGGCGCGCGGCACGCCGGCGGCGGCCAGCCATTGCACCCAGTTGTCCATGCCGTTCGAGTGATACAGCAGCGGCTCCCCGAGCAGGCCGGCCGGCGTGTCCCAGAGCCCCTGCGCGCGCCGCGCGGCCAGCCGGGCGGGGTGGCAGATCACGACCAACTCACGCCCGATCACGTAGTCCACCTGCCAGCCCGGCCATTGCTCCGGCATGCCGGACAGGATGCTGGCGTCGGGCGTCGCTCCCGAAAAATCCTCGTTGCGGCGATAGGCCGCGAAGCCGAGCTGGATGTCGGGGTGGCGCGCGTGAAAGTCAGATAGGCGAGGCAGCAGCCAGGCGCTGGCCAGCGTCGGCACCGTCGACAGCGTCAAGCGCTGACGGCGGTCGTTGGCGCGCAATCCGGCGCTGAGCGACTCGATCTCCTGCAAGGGGCCTTGCGCGCCGTCGTACAGGCGGCGTCCGGTTTCGGTCAGGGTCAGGCCATGGGCGTTGCGATGCATCAGCGGTTGGCCGAAATGCGCTTCCAGGCGGGAAATGGCCCGGCTGACGGCGCCCTGGGTGACGCATAGGACCTCGGCGGCGCGCGTGAAGCTGCCCAGGCGCGCCGCCGTCACGAAGGCGTGCAGTTCGGACATGGAGGGCGAGTGCAGTCGCATCTAGCATGACCAATGGTAATGAAGCCGTGCAATATAGTCGTTTGAAAGGGGACCGTAAAGTTCGGACACTGGCGGCCTTGTCGATTGACCTTCAACTTTCGGAGTCATCCCCATGTCTCGCCGCCTTCTGGGCCGGTCCGCGCGCTTCGCGTTCGCCGGCATGTTCGCCACGCTGACCTTCGCCGGCATCGCCCAAGCCGCCGACTATCCCGCCCGCCCCATCAAGCTGGTGGTGCCGTTCGCCGCCGGCGGTTCGACCGACATCGTGGCGCGCCTGGTGGCCGAGTACGCCGGCCGCGACCTGAAGCAGACCATCGTGGTCGAGAACAAGGCTGGCGCGGGCGGCTCCATGGGCATGGAGCAGGTGGCGCGCGCCACGCCCGACGGCTACACCATCGGCATGGCCACGATGAGCACGCACGGTTCGAACCCGGCCGTGTTCCGCAAGATGAACTACGACCCGGTGAAGGACTTCGTGCCGGTGGCCAACGTGGTCGCCGTGCCCAGCATCTTCGCGATCAACCCGGGCCTGCCGGCCAAGAACATGGCCGAGTTCGTGGCCCTGGCCAAGAAGCAGCCGGAGCGCTACAGCTTCGCCTCGCCGGGCGTGGGCTCGCTGGGCCACGTGAACATCGAGAACTTCATGATGCTGTCCGGCATCAAGCTGCTGCACGTGCCGTACCGCGGCGCCGGTCCGGCGTTGAACGACGTGATGGGCGGCCAGGTGGACGCGATCACCGACAACCTGTCCTCGACCTTGCCGCAGGTGCAGGGCGGCAAGCTGCGCGCGCTGGCCGTGCTGGGCGCCGAACGCTCGCCGCTGTTGCCCGACGTGCCGACCTACATCGAGCTGGGTTACCCCGACATGGGCACGGGCGGCTGGTTCGGCCTGGTGGCGCCCGCCGGCACCCCGCCGGCCGTGATCGAACGCCTGAACAAGGCGGTGCGCGCGGCCCAGGACGATCCGGAATTCCGCAAGAAGGCCGAGGAAGTGGGTGGTACGCTGGTGCGCACCACGCCTCAGGAATTCGAGGCGCAGATCCAGCAGGCCCTGGCCCGTTACGCCAAGGTCGCCAAGACTGCCAACATTCAGGCTGATTGAAGATGACCCACGCCGACTTCGACGCTGTTTCCGTACACGAGCCCACGGGCCCGGCCCTGCCGCTGGTCTGCGATTCGCCGCATAGCGGCGAGCGCTATCCCGACGACTTCGGCGCCGCGGCCACCCTGGCGCAGCTGCGCCAGGGCGAGGACACGCACGTGGACGCGTTGTGGTCGGCGGCGCCGGCCCTGGGCGCGACGCTGATCGCGGCGAACTTTCCGCGCGTCTACATCGATCCCAACCGCACGCTGCAGGACCTGGACCCTGAACTGTTGGCGCAGCCCTGGCCCGAAGCGCTGGACCCGGGTGAGAAGACCCGCCTGGGCAAGGGTTTGATCTGGCGCAGGATGGACAAGTCCACGCCCATCTACGATCGCAAGCTGACGCTGGCCGAAGTGCGCCACCGCATCCAGGCGTACTACGAGCCCTATCACGCGGCGCTGTCGCAGGCGATCCAGCAGGTGCGGCAGCGCTTTGGCGCGGTCTGGCACCTGAACCTGCACTCCATGCCCAACGATGCCTACGAGCGCCTGGGCCGCCAGAGCGAGCACCCGCTGGCGGACTTCGTGCTGGGCGACCGCGACGGCACGACCTGCGAGCCGGAGTTCATCGCCCTGATCGAGGCGGCCTTGCGCGACAAGGGCTATACCGTGGCGCGCAACGACCCCTACAAGGGCGTGCAGCTGATCGCCCAGATCGGCCAGCCCGCCTTGAACCGCCACAGCCTGCAGGTGGAAATCCGCCGTCCCTTGTACATGGACGAGGCCACGCGCGAGCGCAACTCGGGGTTCGCGCCGCTGCAGGCCGACCTGTCCGACGTGCTGGCGCAGGTGGCGGCGTATGTGCGTACGCGCCAGGCGGCGCAGGCTTAAGTTTCCCTGCGGCTGGCCGTAGTCGGTAACAAGGAATCGCGCCCGTTTCGGGCGCGGCCTCACGGAACCGCAATGGCTGAGAAGATCATCAACGGATTTTCGGTGCTCGCGTACGCGACCCAACCCGAGGGGCGCGTGCCGCCACGCGCTTTCATCGAAACGCGGCGGCTGCCGAAGAAAAAAAGCCAGGCCGAACTGGACGCGCAGGCTGCAGCCCAGGCGGACGCGCAAGCACAACCGGATGAAGCCGAGCACGACGCCGAGCCTGACACTCAGGCCTTCGAGATCTTCATCAGCCGGCGCTTCCGCAGCACGGTGGAGGCCATGTCGGCCGCGCGCAACGCGCTGGACCGCGTCAAGCAGGTCGACGAGGACGGCGTTCCGGACCATCTGCCCGAATAGTCCGGCCCCCGGGCGGCCATGCGCCGCCCATATTGTTATCCCGACTTTGTATTTGTCTAACCCCTGAGCGCAGGCCGATGATGCCGCATGGCAATCATCGCCATTCACAGTCTGCTCAAAAGGAAGGTTGATGAATACGAACGTCCATTCCCGCGCCATTTCCACGCGGGGAATTTCGCGCCGCGCGCTGTTGCGCGCGGCAGGCGCCGCAGGTCTTGCCGCGCCGCTGGGCATGCTGGGTTCGCGCGTGCTGGCCGCCAATGCCGCGCCGCGCACTTTCAAGATCGCATGGAGCCAGACCGCGGTCTGCCAGTCGCCCGTGTCCGTGGCGCTGGAGCGCGGCTTCTTCGACAAATACAACCTCAAGGTCGAACGCATCAACTTCAGCGGATCCACCAATCAGCTGTTGGAGGCGATCGCCACCGGCCACGCCGATGGCGGCATCGGCATGGCGCTGCGCTGGCTGAAGCCGCTGGAACAGGGCTTCGACGTCAAGCTGGCCGTGGGCACGCATGGCGGCTGCATGCGCTTGCTGACGGCGCAAGACTCGCCCATCAAGAGCGTCAATGATCTGAAGGGCCGCCGCGTGGCCGTGTCGGACCAGGCCAGCCCGGTGAAGAATTTCTTCGCGATACGCGTGGCGCAGCTGGGCCTCGATCCCGAATCGGTGGACTGGCGCCAGTATCCCCAGGACCTGTTCGGCGAGGTCCTGCGCAAGGGCGAGGTCGACGCCATCGCGGGCGACGATCCGCTGATCTACACGCTGCGCGAAGACAACAAGCTGCGCGAGATCGCCACCAACATCGAGGGCGACTATGAGAACCGCACCTGCTGCGTGCTGGGCCTGCGCGGCGACCTGGTGCGCAAGGATCCCGAGGCCGCGGCAGCCATTGCGCGCGCGGTGATCGACGCGCAGCGCTGGACGGCCTCCAACCCGGACGAGACGGCGCGCATCTTCGCGCCCTATGTGCCCGGCAAGGTGCCGGCCGAACGCGTGGCCGCGATCCTGCGCAGCCATAGCCATGGCCATGCCACGACGGGCGCCGCGTTGCGCGAAGAGATCGTGGGCTATGCCAAGGATCTGAAGACGATCAAGGTGCTGAGCGCGGGCCTGGACGTCAACAAATACGCGCAAGTGGTGGTGCCCAATGTCCTCGGCTGACGTATTGCATGCCCCGGCCGCGGGCGCGAATCCGCCCGCGCGCGACTGGCGCCTGTGGAAGACCGGTATCGCCGCCGCCGCGCTGTGGGCGGGCGTGGGCGGCGTGACGCTGGCGTGGCCGAACGTGGAGGTGGGCTTCTCGTCCTGGGGCTACACGCGCGAATTCGGCGCGGCGGCGTTGACGCTGGCGGTGTTGCTGCTGTTGGTGGCGGCGCCGGGGGCGGGTCAGTTGCGTGCGGTGCGCGCCTTGCATCGCGCGGGTCCCTGGCTGGTGGTTTTGGCCCTGGCGGTGGGCGCCTGGGAAATCGTGACGGCCAAGTTGGCGCTTCTGCCCAGTCCGTTCTTCGCGCCGCCGCAGTCGCTGATCGAGGTCTACGCCTCCGACTACAAGCGGCTGGCCGACAGCCTGGTGAATTCGCTGTGGCTGCTGGCCAATGGCTTTCTGCTGGGCGCGGCGGCCGGCTTTCTGACTGGGGTCGCCATAGGCTGGTCACGCGGCCTGGGCTACTGGGTGCATCCGGTGCTGCGCTTCCTGGGGCCGGTGCCGTCCACGGCCTTGCTGCCGATGGCGTTCTTCTTCTTTCCGTCGAGCTGGTCGGCAGCGGTCTTCCTGATCGCGCTGGCCACCTGGTTTCCGGTCACGGTGCTGACGTGGTCGGGCGTGGCGGGCGTGAACCGGGCCTACTACGACGTGGCGCGGACCATGGGCGCCAATGAGTGGTTCCTGGTGCTGCGCGTGGCGATCCCGGCGGCCTTGCCGCAGGTCTTCGTGGGCTTGTTCATGGGTCTGGGCGCGTCGTTCTCGGTGCTGGTGGCGGCCGAGATGATGGGTGTGAAGTCCGGGCTGGGCTGGTACCTGTCATGGGCCCAGGGCTGGGCGTCCTACGCCAATATGTACGGCGCGCTGATTGTGATGGCGCTGGTGTTCTCGGGCCTCATCACCTTGCTGTTCCTGGGGCGCGACCGCCTTCTGGCCTGGCAGAAGGGAGTCGTGAAATGGTAGCGGCAGCGGAGCCTGAAAAGCGGGATGCGGCCGGCGCCGCGCTGGCCGTGCGCGGCGTGAACCATCACTTCGACCTGGACGGCGCGCAGCTGCCGGTGCTGGACGGCATAGACCTGGACGTGAAGCCGGGCGAGTTCGTGGCCCTGCTGGGGCCCAGCGGCTGCGGCAAGTCGACGCTATTGCGCCTGGTGGCGGGCCTGGAGCCGCCGGCCGAAGGCGGCCTGCTGGCGGATGGCGAGCCGATCACGGGGCCCGCGCCTACACGCATCGTGGTGTTCCAGGACCCCACGCTGTATCCCTGGCGCACGGTCTGGGACAACGTGGCCCTGGGGCTGCAGGCGCGCGGCCTGTTGAAGACGCAGCGCAGCCGGGTGGACGAGGCCTTGCAGCGCGTGGGACTGAAGGCGTTCGGCCAGGCCTATCCGCATCAGCTGTCCGGCGGCATGGCGCAGCGCGCCGCGCTGGCGCGGGCGCTGGTCAACGATCCGCGCATCCTGATCCTGGACGAGCCGCTGGGCAAGCTGGATTCGCTGACCCGCATCGCCATGCAGTCCGAACTGGTGGACTTGTGGCAACGCGAAGGCTACACGGCCTTGCTGGTCACGCATGATGTGGAGGAAGCGCTGTTCATGGCCACGCGCATCGTGGTACTGAGCGAGCGGCCGGCGCGGATCAAGGACGAGATCGTCAACGACCTGCCGTACCCCAGGCATCGGGGGGATCCGCGCCTGGCGGCGTTGCGCCATCGCGCGCTGGCCTTGCTGGGGCTGGACGCGACGTGGTGAGCATCGCGCAACGCCGGCCGGCGGCTGCCGCTGGCGCGGCGCGGTGGACCCGGCGGCGCGCGGCGGCGCTGCTGGCGCTCGGCTTCGCCGCGTTGGCGCTGACCCTGGCCGCCACGGTCTGGCGGTGGTTGGGCCAGGCGCCGACGCTGGCGTATTGGCCATTCGCGTGGCGCTACGACCCGGACCTGCCCGTCAGTCCGCATACCTGGCGCCAGCTGTGGCTGGCGTTGGCGCAGTCGGCGGCGGCGCTGGCGCTGCTGTGCGGCGCGCTGTACGCCAAGCGCCGGCGGCTGGCATGGCTGAGCGCCGCCGCCGCGCTGGCGCTGCTGACCGACTGGCCGAGCCCGCGGATGCTGCTGACCGAGGCGCACAGTTCTTCCTACCAGCGCTCGCCCCTGCCATTTTCCGATGCCAATCTGCTGCAGGGCGGACGGCTGTACCAGGCGCATTGCGCCGCATGCCATGGCGCCGCGGCCGATGGGCGGGGCGAGCTTGCGGCCAGCCTGCCGGTGTGGCCCAGCGTGCTGGGACCGGCGCTGTTCCAGAACAGGCTCGAAGGCGAGCTGCACTGGCGCATCGCGCATGGCGGCCAGGAACCGGCGGCCAAGCCCGCGATGCCGGCGTTCGGTTCCACGCTGAGCGCCGATGAGATATGGCAGGTACTGGACTATCTGCGTCTGCGTGCCTATGGAGCAGAGGGCGGCAAGGGCATGCCGGCAGTCGCCGCGCCCGTGGTCGATCTGGATTGCCGCGACGGGCGGGCGACGCTGCTGAGCGGCTTGCGCGGACTGCCCCTGCGCGTGACGGCGCATGCGCCGGGGGCGTCCGAGGAACCGCAGGATCCGCGCTTGCTCACCGTGGCGCTGACGCGAGGCGGCGGGCAGGGCGTCTACGCGGATTGCGTGGCGGCAGGCGAAGAGGCCTGGAACGCCTACGCGCTGGCAGCCGGCGTGCCGCCAGACGAGCTGGCCGGCGCGCAGTTCATGGTCGACCGCCAGGGCTGGCTGCGCGCGCGCCGCCTGCCGGGCGCGGCTCCGGCCTGGACCAGCGCGGACGATGTCTGCGGCCCGGGAGGGCGGATGGAGGGCACGACGGCGCGCGGCCTGGGCCAACTATTGCAGGCGATGGATCGTGCGCCCATCGCCATTCCGGATATGCGCCGCGAACATTGACTGCGGCGCTTGTTCAAGCACATATCCACCCAAGCGAGGTCTGCAACATGAGTACGTTGAACGAATACCTGGGCCAGAAACGCGAGGCCGTGCTGGCGCGCAACGCGCGCGATCCGCACGCCGTGACGCCGGTGAAATTGCGCGCGCAGGTCAGCGCTGAAGGCCGCAGCGGCGTGCGCCGCATCCGGATCCGCGATCACCAGGTGGTCAGCGACAGTCCCGCCGATTTCGCGGGCTACGACCTGGGGCCGAGTTCGCCCGAGCTGCTGCTGGGCTCGCTGGGCAGTTGCCTGACGCACATCTTCCTGATCAAGGCGGCCGAACTCGAGTTGCCGCTGGAGTCGTTGCAGGTGGAGATCGAAGGCGACCTGGACCCGCGCGGCGGCAAGCCGGGTTATGAGCAGGTGCCGTTCTTTCCGCACAACATCCGCTATACCGCGCACATCGTGTCGCCGGCCGACGAGAGCGCGGTGCGCGCCGTGCATGAGGCGGTGGAGCAATGGTGCCCGATCCTGAATCTGCTCAAGCAGCCGCAGCCGCTGGAAGGCCGCGTGCAGCACACCCGCCCGGCGGCGCAGTAAGGAGGGGCCTCAGGTCAGCGTGCTGCGCATCAGGATCTCGGTCAGCGCCCGCGTGGGCTTATTGGGCGCGGGCGCCGAGATCACGATGAATTCCACCTGCGGCAGGGCGGGCAGCTGCGCGGCGCCCGCCGGGGCCGCCAGGCCTAGCGTGGACAGATGCGAAGGCTGCACCGTGATGCCCAGGCCGGCGCGGGCGGCCGCCTGGCAGCCCGCATAGCTGGTGCTGGTGCATACGATCTGCCAGCTGCGGCCGGCGCGGGCCAGCGCGTCCAGCGCCAGGCTGCGGGTTACGCTGGGTTCGCGCAGCAGGATCAGCGGCAGCGGTTCGCCTGGCGCCACGCGCAGGCCTTCCTTGGCCCGCCACAGCAGGGCTTCTTTGTGCAGGGTCTGGCCGCGGCGGTCGCCCTTGCGGCGCTTGCCTATCATGACGTCCAGGCCGTTGTCGTCCAGCAGCTTGTAGAGCTCGCTGGTGACGCCGATGGTCAGGTCCAGTTCCACCTCGGGGTGGGCCAGCCGGAAGGCGGCCAGCACGTCGGGCAGGGGACCCATCGCCAGGTCGTCCGAGGTGCCCAGGCGCACGCGGCCGCGCAGGCGCGGCGCGTCGAACAGGCGCTCGGCCCGCTCGTGCGCGTCCAGGATGATCTGCGCATGCACCAGCAGGCTGCGGCCATCGCTGGTAAGCGCGAGCGAGTGCGTGTCGCGCTGGAACAGGCGCCGGTTCAGGCCCTGTTCCAGCTGACGGATGTGTTCGCTGACCGTGGGCTGGGTCAGGCCCAGGCGCCGGGCGGTTTCGGTGAAGCTGGGCGCGGCGGCGGCCGCGGCGAAGGTCTTGAGCCACAGGGGATTGAGCATGGCGTCCTGGTCATAGGGAAGTCCGATGACAGTTAAAGTACCTAGTGGGCTTCACGATGGCAAGCGCCGTGCCTATAGTTTCCGCAATCCCCACGGAAATCTCTGCCATGCGCCGCTTCCTGCCCGACCAATTCACGCTCATCCTGATTGCCACGGTGGTCTTCGCCAGCTTTTTCCCGGCCGTGGGCAAGGGCGCGGCGTTCATGACCGTGGCCAGCAACATCGCCATTTCGCTGCTGTTCTTCCTGCACGGCGCCCGGTTGTCCACCGACGCCATCGTGGCCGGCGTGAAGGACGTGCGCCTGCACGCGCTGATCCTGGCCTGCACCTTCCTGCTGTTTCCGGCGCTGGGGCTGGGCTTGCGGGCGCTGTTTCCCAACCTGTTGACGCCGTCGCTGTGGTTGGGCGTGCTGTTCGTCTGCACCCTGTCTTCCACCGTGCAGTCGTCGATCGCCTTCACCTCCATGGCGCGCGGCAATGTGCCGGGCGCGATCTGCGCGGCCACCGCGTCGAACCTGCTGGGCACGGTGCTGACGCCGCTGCTGGTGGCGGTGCTGCTGCACCGCCAGGGCGGCGGGCATGGACTGGCCGACGCCGGCCGCATCCTGCTGCAGCTGCTGCTGCCGTTCGCGGTGGGCAGCCTGTTGCGGCCCTGGATCGGCGCCTGGGCCCAGCGCAACAACCGCACGCTGTCGAAAGTGGACCGCAGCTCCATCCTGCTGGCCGTCTACACGGCGTTCAGCGAGGCGGTGGCGCAGGGCATCTGGCACGCATTCCCGCCCATCGACCTGGCCTCCATGGTGCTGGTCAACGCCTTGCTGCTGGGGACGGTGCTGCTGGTCACGACCTGGGGCAGCCGCAAGCTGGGCTTGTCCAAGGAGAACGAGATCACGCTGGTGTTCTGCGGCTCGAAGAAGTCGCTGGCCTCGGGCATTCCGCTGGCCACGGTGCTGTTCGGCACCTCGCAGATGGGCGTGGTGGTGTTGCCGCTGATGATCTTCCACCAGATGCAGCTGATGGTCTGCGCGGTGCTGGCGCGCCGCTACGCGGAACGCCAGGCGCCGGCCGAGGCCGCGGTGGCGCGGGCCTGAGGTCCGCGCAAGGTTCTTGCCTGAGCGGTCAGCCCTGGGCGGGCGCGTCGTCCAAAGGACGGATCTTGCCGGCCGGCTGCCAGTAGACCGCGCCGTCGCGTTCCTCGACGGCCAGCACGGTCAGGCGGCCGTTTTTACAGGGGCCGCCCACGCACAGCCCGGTGTCGGGCTGGTAGGTGGCGCCGTGGCGCGCGCACATGATCAGGTCGCCGGCGCGGGTGAAGAAACTGCCTTCCCAATCCAGTTCCACGCCCACGTGGGCGCAGCGGTTGAGATAACCGTGCACGCGGTCCTGGTAGCGCACGAAGAAGGCCGTGGTGCGGCCTGCGGCATCCGACACGGGAATCTTCACGCCCAGGCCGCCGTTGACGAGGTCGGAGGCGGCGCAGACGCGGACGGCGGGGGCGGAGGGTGAATCCTGCATGGCGAGCCTGGAAATCAAAGGGTGCGATGTTCGGACAGGGCGGACGGCTTGTCAATCCGTTGCGGCGGCCGGGGCGCTTTCCTGCTGGCGCGCCCACATGCTGGCGTAGAGGCCGCCCAGCGCCAGCAACTGCGCATGGCGGCCGCGCTCGACGATGCGGCCCTCGGCCAGCACGATGATCTCGTCGGCGTCCGCCACGGTGGACAGGCGGTGGGCGATGATGAGCGTGCTGCGGCCCTGGCTGACTTCGCGCAGATTGGCCTGGATTTCGCGTTCCGTGTGCGTGTCCAGCGCGCTGGTGGCTTCGTCGAACAGGAAGATGGGCGGGTTCTTCAGGATGGTCCGGGCGATCGCCACGCGCTGCTTTTCGCCGCCCGACAGCTTCAGTCCGCGTTCGCCCACCATGGTCTGGTAGCCGTCCGGCATGGCCATGATCAGGTCGTGGATGTGCGCCAGGCGCGCGGCCGCCTGGATTTCGTCCTCGCTGGCGCCGGGGCGGCCGTAGCCGATGTTGTAGAGGATGGTGTCGTTGAACAGCACGGTGTCCTGCGGCACGACGCCGATCGCGGCGCGCAGGCTGGCTTGCGTCACGTTGCGCACGTCCTGGCCGTCGATCAGGATCGCGCCGCCGTCGGCGTCATAGAAGCGGAACAGCAGGCGCGCGATGGTCGATTTCCCCGCGCCCGATGTGCCGACCACGGCCACGGTCTTGCCGGCGGCAATGGTGAAGCTGACGCCTTTCAGGATGGGGCGGCGCGCGTCGTAGCCGAAATGCACGTCGCGGAACTCCACCGCGCCGCCCGCCACGCGCAGCGGCTGGGCATCGGGGCTGTCGGCCACTTCGCGGTCCTGTCCCAGCAGCTCGAACATGCGCTCCATGTCGATGATGGCCTGCTTGATTTCGCGGTAGACGAAGCCGAAGAAGCTCAGCGGCTGGTACAGCTGCAGCAGGTAGGTGTTGACCAGCACGAAATCGCCCAGCGTGTAGCGGCCCTCGGCGATGCCGGTGGCGGCCATCCACATGACCAGGGTCAGGCCCACCGAGATGATGGCGGCCTGGCCGATGTTGAGGATGGACAGACTGACCTGGCTGCGCACGGCGGCGCGTTCATAGCGGGTGAGCGATGCGTCGTAGCGGCGCGCCTCGTGCTCCTCGTTGCCGAAGTATTTGACCGTTTCGTAGTTCAGCAGGCTCTCGATGGCCTTGGTGTTGGCCTCGGAATCGGTTTCGTTCATCTGGCGGCGGAACTTGGCGCGCCATTCGGTGACGAGCAGCGTGTACGCCATGTACAGCGTGACGGTGGCGCCGGTGGCCAGCGCCAGCCAGATGTCGAACATCTTCCACAGCACCACGCAGACCAGCCCGATTTCGAAGAAGGTCGGCAGGATGCTGAAGAGCAGGAACGACAGCAGGGTCTGGATGCCCTTGGTGCCGCGCTCGATGGCGCGGTTCAGGCCGCCGGTCTGGCGCGTCAGGTGAAAGCGCAGCGCCAGCGCGTGCAGATGGCGAAAGACCTGCAGGCCGACCGCGCGGATGGCGTGCTGTCCGACCCGCGCGAAGATGGCGTCGCGCAGCTCCGAGAACAGCAGGGACAGCACCCGGGCCGTGCCATAGGCCAGGATCAGGCCCAGCGGCACGGTAACGGCGCCTGGGGCGCCCTGGCCCAGCTCGTCGATGGCGTGCTTGTACAACAGGGGGACATAGACCGTGGCCACCTTGGCCGTGAACAGGCACAGCAGGGCCGCGACCACCCGAATTTTCAAACCCGTCTCGCCGGGCGGCCAGAGATAGGGAAAGAGGGTGCGCAGGGTGGAAAAGCCGCCGCGGCGTTCGGGCCGCGTGTCAGGAGCGTTCATGGTCAGGGGGGATGCATGGGCCGGCAGGCCGTCGGAAGCGCATTATCGGCCACGGGCGGAATTTCTGCCGCCGGGCCGCGCCCAGGGGCGCAAACGCCTGCTTTGCCGGGGGAGATTCAGGGAATTTGCGGGTCTGGGGGTATTATCGGCCTCACGACCCCTGGGATGTGTAGACCTCTCCCGGGGGTTTTCAATCCGGCATGGTGACTCGGGCGCAGCCTGGCGGGCCCGTTCTTTACTGTCTCAACCAAGGATGAAGCCTGGCTGCCCCTTGGTTGCGCGACCCGGCGCATATTCGCCGCGCGGACGTCGCGTCGCAAGCTACGGAGGGTCTTATGGCGAAAGTACCGGCAATGAAATTGAACGACGGCGGCAAGATTCCCCAGCTGGGCCTGGGCGTCTGGCAGGTGCCGAACGATCAGGCGGCCGCAAGCGTGAAAGAGGCGCTGGCGGCGGGCTACCGCTCGGTGGACACCGCGGCCATCTATGGCAACGAGGCGGGCGTGGGCGCGGGTTTGCGCGCGGCGGGCGTGGCGCGCAAGGACCTGTACATCACCACCAAGCTCTGGAACGACAGGCACGGCTACGACGAGGCCCATAAGGCCATGGACGAGAGCCTCGAAAAGCTGGGCCTGGCCTACGTCGACCTGTACCTGATCCACTGGCCCGTGGCCGGCAGCACGAAGTTCGTGGATGCCTGGAAGGCCATGACGGAAATGAAGGAAGACGGCCGCGCGCGCTCGATCGGCGTGTCCAACTTTACCCAGGCCAACCTGGAGCGGTTGCTCGACGCGTCCGGCGTGACGCCGGCGGTGAACCAGGTCGAGCTGCATCCCGGCTTCACCCAGCAGGCGCTGCGGGCCTTCCATGCCAAGCACGGCATCGCGACGGAGTCCTGGAGCCCCTTGGCCCAGGGCGGCGTGGCCAAGGACAAGGTCATCCTGGATCTGGCCAGGAAGCACGGCAAGTCGCCCGCCCAGGTGACGCTGCGCTGGCACTTGCAGAACGATCTGATCGTGATCCCGAAGTCGGTGACGCCGGCCCGCATCCGCGAGAACATCGACGTCTTCGACTTCGAGCTGTCGGCGGCCGACATGGCCGCCATCGACGGCATCAAGGAAGGCGCGCGCCTGGGGCCGGACCCGGAGACCTTCGGCAAGTAATGCCGGGCGCCGGCACGGGGCAAGGCGCTCGCGCCTAACGCTGCAGCGGGAACACCCAGTAACGCGCGATGACCGCCAGCAGGATGGCCAGGGAGATCCAGGACGCCCAGTGCCAGCCCCCCGTGCCCAGCAGCGCGGCCAGGAGGCCGAACACGCTGAGCACGCCCAGCAGGATCGGGACGCCCCAGACAAACATGAAACCTCGGGACGTCTTGCTCATGCGGGAGTCCTTTTCGGAATGGCGGCGGCCTGGTGCTTGCGCACGAGTTCGGCGATGCGCGCCTCGGTGGCGCGGCGGCGGGCCAGCCAGAGATAGAGGCCGCTGACCAGCACGACGATGGTGATGACGTCCAGCAGCGCCCAGATGATCTTCAGCGGCATGCCGCCGTAGTCGCCGAAATGCAGCGGCCGCGACAGTTCCAGCGCGGTCAGGTACCAGGGCATCTTGGCCACGGTGGTCAGCTCGCCGGTCTTGCCGTCCACCAGCACGGGCGTGTTCAG
>MCNF01000127.1_pt1 | contig 26448 bp, 24 predicted proteins | sample 778221 | NCBI WGS metagenome assembly MCNF01 (sample SAMN04296814, study PRJNA304217) | bioreactor metagenome | isolation source: arboretum soil enriched with benzalkonium chloride | place: Turkey | reverse complement strand
GACGCTTGCTGCGCCTGTCGGCGCCTGATCAGAAGCGCACGGCCAGCTTGAGCACGCCCGACTGCTGCCGGTTGCCGCCGCCGAACTGCGCATCATAGGCGATGCCAGCCGTCGTGTTGCGCGTGATGGCCATCTCGGCGCCCAGGCCCAACACGGCCGCATCGCGTGCGATCGGCACGCCCGTCACCGAGAACGTGCTGCCGCCTTCGAAAGCCAGCTGCTGCTTGGGCTTGACATCACCCATGGCATGGCGCCAGCCCAGCGACGCGGTCAGGCGGCCGGGCGCGCTGTCGGAACCGAACTCCCAGGCGCCTCGCAGACCCAGCGTGGTGCTGGTCACGTCATCGGAATTGCTGGACCCGCGCAGGGCCGCCGAGCCGCCCGATTCCTCGAAGCCGCGCGTGCGCAACTGGTTCCACGCCAGGCCCGCAAAGGGTTCGATGGTGTAGGCATCGCCCAGCGGCAGGTTGTAGCCGAGTTCGGTGAACACCTGCGTCGACGACGCGTGATAGGACGACTCGAGCCGCTGGTTCAGGCTGCCCGCCGCCACATCGCGTTTGGCGTCGATGTCATGCCAGGTATAGGCCGCGCCGGCCATGAAGCGGACGTGGCCAGGACCGGCCTGGAAATTCCGGCCGCCGAACAGGGTCGCCGTGTAGCTGTCGACATTGGTGCGCGAGGACACATCGTCGATCGAGTTGTGGCTGCCGATGTAGCCGACCGCGCCGCCCAGGCGCCAGCCGCCGCCCACCGCGCCATCGCCGCCGACGAAAAGGCCGCCCGACGATTGGCTCACGCTGGACGCGTTGCCATCGCCGCCGAACTTGCTCCAGTTGCCGAACGCTTGCGCCCAGACCGGCGACGCGCCGCTTTGCGGCATGGCGGCGGCCGACGGCGAGCCCAGCTGGGCCGTGGGCCGTCCGGCCAGCACCGGCGCGTCGAGGTTGCCGCGCAGGTGGGACAGCGGCAGCGTGCGCACGGTATCGCCCTGGCTCAACAGCACGCTGGCGGTGCTTGCGTACGCTTCGCCCGACAGCATCCTCAGAGCCGAACGCGCTTCGTTCGGGGTCATGGCGAGCACGGCGGTCGCAACCTGGCTGGCGCCGGTGGTCTTGCCCGCGGCGATGCCACTATCGACCAGGGAAGATCCGCTGCCGGTCGACGGCGATTCATTGCCGGCGGTGGACGAGCCGTTGCCGGTCGAGGACGAACCGTTATCCGTCGACGTCGAGCCGTTGCCCGTCGACGTGGAACCGTTGCCGGCCGAGGACGAACCGTTGCCCGTCGACGTGGAACCGTTACCAGCCGAGGACGAACCGTTGCCCGTCGATGTGGAACCGTTACCGGCCGAGGACGAACCGTTGCCCGTCGACGTGGAACCGTTACCACCCGAGGACGAGCCATTGCCCGTCGCCGGCGGCTCCTCCTTGTCCAGCGCGCCGCCCACGTTGCTCTCGTTACCCGAGCCGCCGATGCTGCCGATCGGCACGTCGTTGCGCGTCAGGGTCATGTACGCATTCTTCGGGTCGTAGCTGAGCGTGGGCGTCAGGAACGCGTATCCGCTCGAGGCGCCGGTGAACTGGCCCTGGATGCCGCCGTCCGCGGTCAGGATGTTGTAGGTCGTGCGCGGCGCATAGTTGCCGTCGGGACCCACGTGCGCCACGGTGCCGTCGAGGTAGGCGACGCCGGTGACATGGATGCGGTCGCTGAGGCTGCTGCCCGGATCGGCATGCACGCGGTAGATGGTGTTCTGGCCAAAGGTCAGGTTGCCGTTGACGGTGAGCGTGCCCATGGGCGTGCCGTCATTGCCGGGAGAGATGACCGCGGTGGGATAGAGGTTGGTGGTGCCCACCTGGCCCACGCCCGCCAGCACGACTTCGCGGCCGATGTCCATCGGGCCGTTCAGCTTGCCGTCGATCTCCAGGGCGCCGTCGGCAATCAGGATGGGACCCGTGAGGCCGCTGCTGTCGGCGGTCAGGATCACCGATCCCGGGCCGGTCTTGACGAAACCCTGCGTGCCTTGCAGCGGGTTGTCGATGGTGTCGACGAATTGGCCCGAAGCATAGGTGCCGTCGCCGACCACGATCGCGGGCGGGTTGCCGCCGCTGCCGACCAGGGTGATGGGAGCGCCTTGCAGGCGATAACGGTCGGTGGCGAACTGGATGCCGGACACGCGCACCGGACCGGCGCCGCCGTCCACGTTCACCGTGCCCGCCGCGCCCGTGAAAATGGCGTAGCCGCCATCAGGCAGAGCGCCCGTGGCATTGCTCGGGCTGTTCCAGTTCGCGCTGGCCGCGCTCCAGGTGCCGTTGCCGCCGCCCGAACGGGTCGCGGATGCCGCGCCGTTGCCGTTCCACAGGTTGGTGGTGCTCGGCCCCAGGATGAGATTGATCTGCTTGTCGCCGGTCAGGTTCTGGATGGTCGCGGCGGGCGCGGAATCGCCCGAGACCGAACCCAGCGTCAGGCCGTTGCCGCTCAGGTTGCCGCCGTAGGACAGGATCCGGTAGTAGCCGGCATTGACGCCCAGGGTGTTGACCGTAACGTTCAGCGTGGTGTTGTTGATGGCGGCGTTGCCGCGCACGGTGATGTTGTCGCCGGTGCCCGGCTGCGTAATGGGCAGCCCCGCATAACCCGTCTCGAAATTGAATACGGCGTTGTTCATCGACAGATTGCCGTTGACAACCAGATTGCCGTTGGAGACCCCCGTCGGCGTGCCGACTTCATACCCGGGCGCCACGCGCGCGCCCGACACGTTGAGATCGCCATTGATCGCGCCAAACCCCGCGACCGTGCCGTTCGAGTTCGCATTGACATTGCCGCCCAGCGTGACGCCCGAGCCGCCGCCGTTGCCGCCGATCACCAGCGTGCCGCCGTTGACATCCACCCCGCCCGGGAAATTGGCCGAGCCGTCGAGCACCTGCGTGTTGCCCGACGTAACCGTCAGGTCCGCAGCCATGACGCCACCGCAGTAGGACGCGCTCAGCGCGAGCGTCGCCGTCAGCCATTTCTTCGTGTCGTGTATCAACGTAAATCCTCCATATGTCGATTAATAAATTTGATATCCAAGGCATTACCGGATCGCTATAAAAGTATTATTAAGTAACCGGGTAACCCTAATGGCCGAAACAAGTTTTCTCGAAAAAAGGAGGCAATTTATACCCCTTTTCTTTCAATATCGAAAATTAATGAATAGATACCATCTTTATTATTTAAATCAGTGACTTGGATACCATCCAAACAACCAAAATCGCATTAATGGATACCATCCAAAGCTAAAACTAATTACAAAGGACAATATCTAAATTATTTATTTTCCAATAATGGATACCATCCAATGCCATGCGGCACGGGTTTTACAGCCCGATTTTCGATGCGATCGAGAAACAATTTGACATGGCACGGATGAAGACGCGGCGCAGCTGACCGCCTTGCTTCCAGAATTTTCTTATCCGTGCAGACCGGCCCGGCCCATACCATTCCTTGCATGATGGCCGCCCCCAGCCTCCCCGACGGATACATGCCGGCAACCGCCAGGTTGCCGATGATCCTGCTGCACCTGCTCGCGCTGGCGTTGCTGGCATGCATACTGGTCGGGACGATGCTGTCCATGTATTGGTCGTTCAGCGACGAGGTCTCCAGCTACCGCCGCCGCATGAACGCCGCCGCCGACCGGGCGCAGATATTCTTCGACCAGCGCGAAGCGCTGCTCCGTTCCGTCGCCGGTTCCTCGGTGCGCAACACCGACCGCATGCCTGCCCGGCACACACCCAGGACATTCGGCCAGACAGGGCAAATCAGCGTGATCCCGCTGACAGACGACGCGGATGCCTACGAATGGGCCTTGATCCTCACCCGCCGCAACCGGGCGGACCTGGCCACGGCCAATGCGCGCATCGTCTACACCACGCTGGCCGAACCTGGCGCCACGCGTCTGGCGTTGGACGACACGCGGCATGGCGGCCACGCCATCTCCCCGGAAACTGAAAAGTGGCTCTACGAAACCCTGGCCGCGCACCACGCCACGCCGGATCCGGACGACGGCCGCGCGCCTGTCGTCTGGATCCGCCCCCTGCTGGACTCCACCGATCATCTATTTCTCTATACGCCTCTGGACACCACGGGACGCGAGCAGACCTGGGTGGGGCTCGAGGTCGACGACATCGCCTCTGTCATCGCGGCGGAACACCCTACCGACGGCGCAAGCTATGCGCTTTACGACAGCGACAGCCGGGTGGCCTTGCACGGCGGACCATCGCCATCCGCGACGGACTCGATATCGGCAAGGCTGAGCCGCGACTCCTTCGGCTTCCAGGGCAGAAGCTGGCTTCCCCACAGCCTCGCACTGAGCAAGGCCGTAGGCGAAGCCGGCTGGCGGCTGGTCTACTACGTGCCGACGCAGGATGTGTTGCGCCACGGCGCGTCCGCCTTCTGGGCCGTGGGCGCCGTCGCCGCCTGCCTGAGCACGGTGGTCCTGCTGGGCGTGCGCCACATCCGGGAAAAGCTGGTCTCTCCCGCCATCCGGTATCAGACGGCCCTCATCGATAGCCTGGCCTTGAACCGGAAGATCATCGAAGTCGCGCCGATCGGGCTCAGCCTGGTGCGTCCCGCCGACGGCACCCAAGTCATCTCGAACGAGGCGGCCCGGCATCTGCTGGACGCGCACGACAGCTGGCGCGAAGACACTCGGGCCGCGGTCAATCAGGCTGGCCAGCATGAGTATCAACTGGGCGACGGCCGCACCGTGTGCCTGACATACGCCGCCACCAGCTACCAATCCGAGAACGTGGTGATATGCGCCATCAGCGACATTTCCGCCCAGAAGGAAGTCGAGCGCACCTTGCGCAACGCCAAGCAGGCCGCCGACCAGGCGAACGACGCCAAGACCTTGTTTTTCGCCACGATCAGCCACGAGATCCGCACCCCCCTGTACGGCATACTCGGCACGCTGGAACTGCTCGCGCTCACGCCCATGACGAGCCAGCAGCAGCAATACCTGCACACCATGCAGCAATCGTCCTCGACCTTGCTGCGCACCATCAACGACACACTGGACCTGTCCCGCATGGAGGCCGGCCGCGAGGACCTGATCCTGTCGGCGTTCTCCCCCGCGGAGATGGTCGAAGGGGTGGTGGCCAACTACGCCGCACGCGCCCAAGGCAAGGGGCTGCAGATCTATTCCATTTCCGGCGTCGGCATGCCGGCGATGGTGACGGGAGACCTGACCCGGTTACAGCAGATCCTCAACAACCTGGTGAGCAACTCGGTCAAGTTCACCGAGGCCGGCCGGGTCGTGCTGCGCGCCACCGCGAGCGCCGTCGAGGCGGATAAGGTCACGATGCGATTCCAGGTCACGGATACCGGCGTGGGCATACGCGCGGAATCGCAAGCCCAGTTGTTTGAACCCTACTTCCGGGCGCATCCCGGCCTGGAGCAGGACGTGACCGGCACCGGTCTGGGCCTGGCCATCAGCCGGCGCCTGGTCGACTTGATGGGCGGCAGCCTGTCCGTGGTCAGCGAGGTCGGCCTGGGCACCAGCATCACCTTCACCCTCACGCTGGACGTGACCGAGATGGAGCCGGCATCTCCCATACTGCTGCGGCGCAGCGCCGTCTACGTCAGCGGCGCCGTTCCGGAAGTCGTGGCGAACGCATGCGCGTGGCTGAATAAATGGGGGGCAATCGCCATACCGTATCGAGCGCAGGCCCCCATGCAGGATGCCGGCAACGCGGTCCTGCTGCAGACCTGGCCTCCTGGGCAACCCGAACCATTCTGGACCAGAAGCAAGGTACGCGTGCTCGCGCCGGGCGCGGATCAAGCGTCGATCGCATCCCGCGGCAGCCGCCTCGGCATCACGAGCCTGGGCAATCCATTCAGCATCGGCATCGCGGTGGGAATGGCCCAACAGGGCCACGAACCGCCTTTGCTCCCCCCTCCCAGCGCGCAACGCGTGTCGCTGGGACAACGCATCCTGGTCGTCGAGGACAACGCGATCAACCAGGTCATCCTGCAGGAGCAGCTCGAGCACCTGGGATGCTCGGCCACCATCGTCTTCAATGGCCGCGAGGCCTTGCAGCGATGGGACCCCGACAAATACGACGCCGTCATCACGGACATCAACATGCCCATCCTGGACGGCTACGACCTGACACGGGCCCTGCGCGAACTCGGCTACCGGGGAACCATACTGGGCGTAACCGCCAGCGCGGCGCCCGAAACCATCACCAAAGGGCTGGAAGCCGGCATGAACCAGGTGCTGCTGAAGCCCCTGCCCATACTGGCCCTGACCGCAACCCTGCACGCATACATAGAAGGCTGAGAAAAATGCTGTCCAAACTTAAAGTACTGGTGCTGGACGACCACGCCTACCAGTGCATCCTGCTGAAGGACATGCTCGAAGAAGCGGGCTTCAGGCATGTCGATACGACGCTGGACGCGCACGAGGCCTTGGAGCGGATACGGAAGGAAGGCCATCAACTGGTGCTGATGGACGTGGACATGCCCGGCATGGACGGCGCGCAATTCATCCATGAGCTCGCCTGTCGCGATCTCAACCCGATACTGGCGATCATCACGGGATGTTCGCGCCGCATGGGCAACAGCATCGGTCTCATGGCTAAAGAGCGCGGATTCGCCGTGCTGGGAACCTTCATCAAACCCGTTTCCACGGAACAGATCGGCAGTCTGGCGGTGAGCCTGCAGAGAAAGCCGCCTGCCCCGCCAAGCGAGCACCCCGGTTCCTGCGTCGACGACGTCCGTCCGCTGCTGGACCGGCGCATGGTTGAAACCGCCCTGCGCGATGGCAGCATCCAGGCCTGGTTCCAGCCGAAGAAATCGCTCGCCTCCGGCAACATCGTGGGCGCCGAGGCTCTGGTCCGCTGGCAGCACAAGGAGCTTGGCCTGATGCTGCCGTCCTGGTTCCTCAAGTCGTTGCGGGCCTACAACCTGGACCACGAGCTACTGCTGCGCATGCTGGACGACGGGCTGAAGGCGTATTCCATCTGGCGCGGCCAGGGACACCGCATTCCCATCTCGGTCAATCTTTCCGCCAGCCTGCTGGATCTTCCGCAACTTCCGGACGAACTCCATGCCATGGTCGCCAAGCTAGACATTCCCGCCTCGGACGTAACTTTCGAGCTGCTTGAAGACGCGATGCCGACGCTCGCGGGCCAGTTCCACATGGGGGCAAGCCGCCTGCGCCTGAAGGGATTTGGCCTGTCGCAAGACGACTTCGGCAAAGGCTACAGCTCGATGTACAGCCTTATCTCCACGCCCTTCACCGAGGTGAAGATCGACCGGGCATTCGTCAACGGCGCCGCGGCCAACGAGGTGCTGGCGGCCGCCCTGGTGGCCTCGATCCAGCTGGGGCGGCAACTGGGCCTGCAAGTGACGGCAGAAGGCGTGGAAACGCTGGAAGACCTGCAATTGCTTAGGCGGATCGGATGCGATGTCGCTCAGGGATTTCTGATTTCCGCGGCCGTCAATGTCGCGACCTTCTGCGAGCTGCTGGCCTACGAGCCCAACTCATACTTCACCCCTTTGTCCCCGCCCCACTAGGGCCCGGTCCGCCGACATATTTCTGACCCTGGATATGCCGCTGAATAAGAAAAACCGCGGCCTGCGCCGCCTGAATATCGCATTCCTCTGCGCCCTCCCCCTAGCCCTGCTCTGCGCCGCCGCGCTCTACTGCGCGCACCAACAAGTCCTGCGGCGGCACGCGCATCTGCTAAATCTCGACTTTCCGACGCTCCTGCGCGCCAATGCCTGGCTATTCGCCTGCGCCTCGCTGCTACTGATCGCCGCACTCTACGCCGGCGCCGTGCTCTGGTTGTGGTGCCGCCGCCGCATCGTCCAGCCGGCGCATGCGGCCAGGCGGGCGCTCGCTGAATGCGAGGCGCTCGGCCGGACCATGCTCGTCACCGTTCCCTGCGCGCTGTGCGCGCTCTCGCGCGCCAACGGCCGGCTGGTCTTCAGCAACGCCTTGGCATTGCAATGGCTGGGAGCTGGCGCTGGCCAGGCGCTGCCGGACACGCCCGACGTCAGACGTCTGTTGCGGCAAGCCCTGGATGCGGAGGAACCCGGCAGCATCGAGGCCTTCAATGCCCATGGCGGCCGCGTGCTGACGGTGGCCTACGCGCCCACGCGATACCGCAGACAGGATGTGGTGCTGTGCGCCTTCGCCGACATTAGCGCGCGCGCCGAGATGGAGCACCTTCTAGGCCTTGCCAAGGCACAGGCCGACAAGGTCTATGAGTCCGGGGCCGGCATCCTGTCCGGCATCACGCGCGAGATCCGCTCGCCTCTGTACGGGATGCTGGGCACCCTCGAAGTGCTGGGGATGACGGCGCTGAGCCAAGAGCAGAGGCAGCAAGTCGACCGCGTCCAGAGCGCCTCCCTCGTTCTGCAGCAGGTCACCGGCGACCTGCTCGACATCGCCAGGATCGAGTCTGGTCAGTTCGCCCTGGAAGCCAGCGCCTTCGACCCGCGCGAGCTGGTCCAAGGCGCCGTGGCCGCCCATGCCCCGGTGGCCGAACAGAAGGGGCTGATCATCCATGGCAGTCTGGACGCCTCGGTGCCGGATTGCGTCCGCGGCGACGCCGGTCGCATCCGGCAGATCCTGGGCCATCTGCTGAGCAATGCCATCAAGTTCACGGAATCCGGCCAGGTCGTCGTCAGGCTGCGCGCCCAGGCGATGCCGGACGCCAGGCTGCGTCTCGACCTGCAGGTCACCGATAGCGGCATCGGCATCGCCGCAGCCGAACAAGCCAGGCTGTTCGAGCCATTCCACCGAGCCGCAGCCGGTATGCAGGCGGCGCGCGGCGCGGGCCTGGGTCTGGGCTTGTTCCTGTGCGCCCGCCTGGCGGCGCTCATGGGGACCCGCGTCCAGGTCATAAGCGAACCAGGGCTGGGCAGCAGCTTCTCCGTTTCCTTCATGCTGGACCAGGCGCAGGCGCCCTGCGGCCCGGCCCCGCAACTGCAGGGCCCGCATGCCCACGATCTCCTGAACCTGCGGATCCTCGTCGTCGAGGGCAACTTGATCAACCAGGCCACGCTGCACGATCAGCTCATGCACCTGGGTTGCCGCCCCACGTTCGCGTCGGACGGGGCCGAAGGACTGGCATTGTGGAACATACAGCCTTTCGACCTGGTCATGGCGGATACCGACCTGCCCGGCATGAATGGCTATGCGCTTGCCAGGGCCCTGCGCGCCCAGGGCACCACAGCGCCCGTCATTGCCCTGGTCACAAGCGCGAGCAGGGCAGAAGAGCAGCGCTGTTCGGCGGCCGGCATGGACGGCTGGCTCGCCAAGCCGATAGGCTTGCGCGAGCTCAGGCAAAGACTCCAGGCATATGTCACCGCTCCCCCCCATGCGCAAGGCCTCGCGGGCGCAGCGCCGCGGACTGCCCCTGCCGCGCCACGGATTGGCGCGGCAGGGGTTCCCGCCAAATACAAAGCCGTCTTTCTCGAAACCATGGACCGGGATATCGTCCGGCTGGAAGCCTCGATGCGCAGCGGTGACGCCGCGGATGTCCGCGCCTTGCTGCACCGGATACGCGGGGGCCTGGCCGCCGTGCACATGATCCCTCTATTGGGCCAGGCCGACGACCTGGCGGCCTTGCAGCGCAAGCAAGGCCTGAGCGGCTCAATGCCTCGGCAGATCGCCGCCTTCATCGAGCAGCTGCGCGGCAAGATGCGCGAAATCGCGTCAGAAAAAACCGGCTGAATTTGCGGCGCCTCAATTCTGCGCCAACCGCAGGCCTGAATGCGGTTCGGTGGGAGGCAATTGAGAAAATTCCCATAGTTCATGCATCCAGTGATTTCTAGAATCACAATTTGAAAAAGGATGCATGCCCCGCGCGCAAGCGCAGTCGCCATCCTGGCCGACAACGCGCAGGCATGCGCCAAAAAAATGGAATCTCTCACCAGCGGCGGCGTTTGCCCTCGCCCCGCAAATCCGGCATCAACGGAAGCTGGCTATCAGCCCGTCTTTTCCGCCGATGGCCGGGTATGCGAATACGCCTTGCCCGACCTGTACCCGGGCCACGCCCCCCTGCAGGACGGCATCCATCCGGCCACGCATGAACTGTACGACGCGCTGCATCTCTTCGGGCAGGGAAATCAGGGCATTCCACTGTCCTTCAACTACGCGCCCAATGCCGCGGGCGTGTCGTGGTCGGCGCACAGCCTGTGCGCCGAACTGAACCTGTCGCTGGATCGGAACCGCTTGCATCTGCAGCCCGGCGGAACCGATGGCGGTACAACCGGACCGAGCTATCCGGCTGCGCTGGTCACGCTGAACATCCCCATGACGTGGGACCTGCTGCCGGATGCCGAACTCTTCCGGAACCGGCACGACTTCAGTACCGGCCTGAGAGTCAGGATCGGCCCGACGCTCGTTGAAGGGCGGCCGGCGCCGCACGGCGTGCTGCGCGTGGCGGGATTGCACATGAAGATCCCCGAGCGGTTCTCGGAACATCCCATGCTGCATGGAAAGTTCTTCTCCCTGCTGCAGCGGGCGCAGGCGTTCAAGCTGCCCGTGCTGGTCATGGACGTCAATGACGCCACCGATTTCCATTGGATGCGGTCTTTCCCGAACCTGATGTTCCAGGGGAATCTGCTGTCGACGCGCATCGGCGCGGACAGCCTGGGCCTGCTGCTGGCGATGGGCGGCGACAAGTGGCGGGACTTCAAGGTGGGGGGGCGTGCGCGATAGCGCCGCGCCTGCGCTGGCATTCTTCGCCATCAGAACAAGAAATTTCTCAGCCCTGGGAGCACGTTGAACCCGGATGATGCATGGGGTCGGACGCACACAAGGCGTCCGCTACACAACCCCGCCTTCACGAACCCCTGAAGGCGTTCATTCAACATCAACTCCAGGTTTTCATATGAAACTGAACAAGATCCTGATCGCGCTGGGATTGGCTGGCGCGTTTGCCGGCACGGCGCTTGCGGCTACCCCTGCGGAGATAAAAAAAAGCGTCACCAAGAGCATCACCCTGACGGCCCAGATCAACGACGCGATTTTCGTGTCCAAGCCCGACGGCTCCACCTGGTACGGCACCGAGGAGCTCGAACCGGCAGACTACAGGCAGCTGACATTCTCCAAGACGCTGCCGATCCGCATATTTTCGAAGGCCGCTGGGATCAACGTCAAGCTCTCCCAACCTCTGAAAATGTCCAACGGACACCTTGAGATGATCAACCCACAGGTGATCTTGACCCACGCCGCAGGCGACCAAATCCTGGCATACGACAAACCCGAAAAGATTACCCAGGTCGTGCAGGGCAACGGCGGCTTTGACGAAATCCACAATCTGGAAATCTCAGTGGACAGCCCCCAGCAAACCAACGGCCAAACCCCCAACGGCAGCTACAGCGGCAATCTGGTCATGGTCTTCGAGCCGGCCCCTTAAGTCTCGCTCGACCATCGTTCTCCAGGGCCCCGTCCGGGGCTCTTCCTTCCCCCTTTTGGACTGCAGGGCATGCGCGCTCATCGGGTTTCCTTTTGCCTTAAAAAAATCCTGCCGTGCGTTCTTGCCGCGTCCTCCACCCAGGCCTTTGCGCAAGTGAAGATTTCCTACGGCATTCCTGAAGGCTTCAGCGCGGTTGAAATGGACAATAGCGCAAGCTACGTCTCCAGTTTCAACGGCAGGACGCTGCCGGGATTGATCGCCTATTCCCTGGAGCAGAACCGACTCGCGTTCGACCCCGTCAAGTACGCGGAAAACGGCGTGACGGTGGAAGAAATAGAAGCCATCCGCCAGGTGGTTTCCACCATCGACTACAAGCAATGCGTCAACGGCTGCGACCTGCGCGTGGCGGAGCACTACGTCACCATCGACAAGATCCGCCGCACATTGCAGATCAGAAGCTCACGCGACGACTACCTGTCTCCCGCGACCACCTGGGGACTGATCAACAATCAGTCGCTGGACCTGCGCGGATCTTCCGACAGCTATCGTGCCATGAACCTCAGCGGCACGACATGGCTGGGTCTGCCACTGCGCAGCTTCGGCTACATGAGCTGGTACGGCAGCCGCAACCGCATGCGCGGCCGCAGCAATAGCGATCAGGGGATCTCCTCTTACTTCCTGCAGAAGAACTTTCACAGCGCCTATGTGCGGGCGGGCAAGCAGAATAGCCTCGATTACGCCTCGGGCTCGGTCAGCACGATGCTGTCGCCCAGCTTCGATCAGTTCGTCACGATCGGCAGCCAGAACCATTTGCGGGCCGACCGCGATACGGGTTCGCTGGTGCTGTATTCCACTGCCGAAGGAAACTACGAGTTCTACCGCAACGGGCGGCTCATCCTGAAGCGGCCCGCCATACTCGGCCGCAATGAGATCAGCTTCATCGACCTGCCTGGCGGCTACTACCCGGTGGAGATCCGGCTGGTGGACCGCAATGGCAATCTGATCAACCGCGAAACTCGCGACATCAACAACCTGAACTTCAACGGCGGCGGCGGCAACTCCTGGCACATGACCGCGGGCAAGGAAATGGGCGCAGGCGGCCAGCTGCTTCAAGCTGCCGTCAGCCGCAACCTGAGCCAGTTCTACCTGAACGCCTCATTCATCAGTGGCGACCAATCCCGCTGGGCGGGTGAACTGAACGTCACGCGGCCCTCCCGCATCGGCACGGCAGACCTCACGCCTACGCTGGGCGTCCTAGGCGGCGAACGCGGCGCGGGCGCTTATTTCAACCTGTCGATGAACGATCCCGTGCTGGGCAGCCTGTCGGCCAGCCGCTATCAGATTTCAGACGTGTCGCGCTTCTATTGGGGCACGCCCAGCACCAGCTTTTCATACAGCAGAAGCGTGGGCGATGTCATGCTGGGCTACAACTACAACAAGCACAGCCGCGGCGAGATACAGCAAGCCGAAGCCCGCTGGCACTACCGCCCCAACGGCCTGTGGTCGACTTTCTCCCTGGGCGTGCAAAAAGGCGGCTACGGCCGTGGCGACGACGGCTACGCCGTGTACTTCAACATGAGCTGGACCTTGGACAAGACGCAAGCCAGCTTCCGTGCGGCCCGTCAGGGCGGCGAGACTCAGCTCAGCGGCGACTATCGCAAGGATTTCCAGGACAGCTACGGCACCTCGGCGGCGGGCGTCACGGTCAACCGGAACAGCACAAGCAACAGCGTCAGTGTTTACGGCAGCCGCTCCGGAACCCGTGGCGATACCTCCCTCAACCTGGGCCACAGCGACTTCAGGAGCAACGCAGATTTCAACTACCGCGGCATGCTGGCGGCCAGCGCCAAGGGCATCGCGGTGGGACGCTACAGCAACAGCGGCAGCGCCATGCTGCTGGACACGCCCGCCATCGACGGCGCCTCCTACGGCTTCAGCGTGGAAGGCCATCCGGTCGGCGGCGGCGGCACCTACGCCGTGCCGCTAGGCCAATACCGCGACGTTCCCTTCGCCCGCGTCCTGAGCAACAGCGAACACATGGACATGAGCATCGAAGTCCCCGCCAACGTTGTGCGCGCCCATCCTGGCCAGGTGTATGCGGCGCAAGCCAAGGTGGCGATCAACATGGTCTACAGCGGCATCCTGACGGACCCGTCCGGCAAACCCCTGGGCGGGATCATCCAGGAAACCGGCGACACGGCGTACCCCAATGGACTGTTCTCCATCGCCAGCAAGACGGTGCTTACCAAGATCACGCTGCGGCAGCCCGGCAGGCACTACACCTGCGACCTCGGCAACACCATCAACGGCAGCTACTACCGCTGCCAATAACCAGATTTCCGAAGAGGAACCACGATGCTACGAAAGACTCTGCTCACGCTGTTCGGTTCGATGCTGCTGGCCGCGCCGCCGCCGCCGGCGCAGGCCGAAGGCGAACTGCTGGTGATGCCAGCCCGGATCAAGGTATTCAACGGCCACGACTACGGCGTCACCGTCAGGAACGTGGGGGACGGACCGCTATACCTGTCGGCCACGCTGCAGAAGGTGATGAATCCCGGCCTCACCCCCGAGGAGCAAATGCCGCTGAGCCAGCTCGAGCATCCAGGTCTGCTCGCCAGTCCGGACAAATTGACGCTGGGGCCTGGCCAGAGCCGCACCATCAGCCTGAAGTCGCTGTCCGTGCCGGCAGCGGAAGAGATGTACCGCCTTTACGTCGTGCCAGCCAGGGCAATGCAGGTCGAAGAGGCGCCCCAGGACAAGATCAGCGCGCCCATGTCCGTTTCCATAGGCTATGGCGTGCTGATCCAGCACATGCCTCCTCCGGGTCTGCAACGGTCGGGCTGGTCGCATCGCTGCGAAAACGCGGGTGTGAGGCTGGAGAATACCGGCAATGTGTCCCTGGTCCTTGCGGATATTGCATCGCCTGACCGCAGGTTGGAGCAGAACCGGGTGGTGTTGTTTCCTGGCGCGTCGCGGCGTTTCGAGGGCAAGAAGCTCACGATGCTGATCGGCGATGCGCCGCAGGGTTTCGATTGCCGCAGATGAGCATGGCGCAATGTACGAGGGACCAACCATGAGATTGCCGAATTTCAAAGGATGGATGATGCCGCGACCAGTTGCTGCCGTACTGGCAACAAGCGCGATGATCGCCAGTAGTGACGCCTTGGCATGGCGGGGCATCTACTACAGCAACCTGAGCAACGGCTATAGCGATTGCACCTACCAAAACAATGGCAATGGCACCAGCACGCTGGGCGTGACCATCAGCTATAAGAACATTCTAGGTCACCTAGGCAAGCATAGCGGGCCGTTCAGGAGCCGAGGAATCCTTGTATACACCTATGATAAAGACGGCAAACTGCAGCAGTCTGGTCACTATGCCAGTGCTGTCTACATGGATGGCGTTCGGGACTCGGGTAAAACAAGCGGCATTGACTACATGGTCTACGATAACAGTGATTTCCGTTACACGGTCTGGCGCGATACATCCGCGAGAGTCGTGCGGGTAACGGTCGTTGCCGATAACAAGCACCTTGCACCGTGGCCTGCCATTGGGGTAAGAGCAGCGAATGTCACGCAAAAGAACGACGTCGCCGAAATAACCGGACTGGCCTATATCGGCGCAGACAGCTCAACGGGCAACTGCAATATCATCACCGATCCGAAGATTCCGCCCCCACCTGTGGCTCCCAAGATCCACATGACCGCGCCGGACTGGAATCTCGGAGAGTTGCTGCCCGGAGCGCCTGCGGAAAGGCCATTTTCTGGCGCCGGCGAAGAATTGTGCTTCACCTACGACCACCTCAAATGGACAGGATTGCGCTACGCCATCAACGCGACCAACCAGAACGGCCTGTCGGGCAATGGCTGGTACCAACTCAAGCACCTGACCTCGCCTTCCGACACGGTGCCATACCGAGTCGTGCTGCGGAACGCGACGACCAGTACCGAGGTCGCGCTGCCCAACACCGGCAATGTCGTGTCCGCCTTGGGCAACAACGGACGCGATTGCTTCATCCCCACGTTCACGGCTGACACGCCCAAGGCGGCGAAGGAAGGCGACTACAGCGACGTGCTCACCTTCACGGTCGTCGCACGACCTTAGCTCATGCCATGAGCGTTCATGTCCTTCCCCGGCGATTCGCCCGCCGCACCGCGTTTATCGTTGCGGCACTCGCCCTGCCCTGGCCCCAGCACGGCCAGGGGGCCGGCATCCTGCACCTGCCGAGAGCGGAACTGCGCCTGGAACCCGGTCGAGCGCCGAGCGAACTGCTGGCGGAAAACCGTGGCGACAGCCCGCTCTATCTGGATGTGGAACAGCATCTGCTCCTCAATCCCGGATCGACGCCGGAAGTGCTGGCGCCAGTTGGCGAAACAGAGCGACCCAGCTTGCTGGTCACCCCCAAGCGCCTGATTCTGGCGCCGGGACAAAAGTACCGGATGAGCGTGCGCGTCTTGCATGCGCCTGCCCGCACGCAAGTCTGGCGCATCACCTTCCGGCCTAGGGAGCGGGTGATTCTGAACGGCGGCGAGGCCGATGGCAGCGCGCCCCTGATCATCAACATGGCGTACGGCGTTCTGATCTATCAGATCGCCGCGCACGCTCAGCCTTGAAACCCATGAGAACCCGGACATGAACAGAATCCCAATCCGCGCGTGCCTGATGCTGGCCCTGGGAATGGTCCCTGTCGCAGCCGCCGCCGTGGATATCGTCCTAACCGGCGATACCACTAGCAGGATCACCGCCACGGTCAGGGCCGCCAACAGGCTGCTGGTCACGGACGACAAGGGCGGCTGGTTCGACCAGGGCTTGGCGATGCAGCAGCTGCGCGGATGGGAATCGCCGTATGAGACGCAGGCGCGCTTGCGCGTCGTGTCCTCGAGCGGCGCGTTTCAGGTGCGCATGGACCGGCCGCTGGAAATCCGCAACACGGCCAACGCGGCCCTGGTGTTCCGTCGGCCCAAGGTTTCCCTGGCCGCGGAAGACGGGGAGCAGAAAACCCTGGAAGTAGGCCAGGACGTGAAATTCGAGAATCCGTTTGCGCCGGTTGCAGGCGAGGACTCCATCGGCTACTACGGGCTGGCGATTTCGGCTTATCCGCCGGAAGGCAATTTCAAGGAGACGGCAGGCAACTATGTCGGCGAGCTGTCGTTGGTCTTTGAACCGACCGCCCGGATCCCCTGAGGCGCTGTGCGCGGCCGGATTTCGCGGAGATGCGGATGAAACCCTCCAGTTGCCTGTTCTTGCTTCTGGCGTCCTGGCTTGCGGCGCCTGCGCTCGCGCATATCGATGTGATGCCCAAGCTCGCCGTCGTGCAAGGCAAGCCGGCCTCTGTCCATATCGTCAACCAGGGCGATCGCGCGGAGTACGTGTCCGTTACCCTGTCGCGCCTGCTCAACCCTGGCGTCGAACCTGAACAGGAGCGCCTGGAACCTATCGCGCAAACCGAGCAGCCTGCGCTCTACGTCTACCCGTTCAAGCTCTCGCTAGGCCCGGGGCAGAGCAAGACCATCACCCTCAAGCCGCTGGCCGAAGTGGACCAGGAGCAGGTCTACCGGCTGGACATCAAGCCCGTCGTCAACCTGCTGGATCGGGCGGGACAAGGTACCTCCGGCAATGTGGTCGTCACCCTTGCGTTCAGCACCCTGGTCAGGCTGCTGCCGCCAAACGAAACTTCGGAGCTGTCGCTGCGTTGCGAGCCGGAAGGCGCCTGGCTGGCCGCGTCAGGCAACGTGCGCCATCAGGTCAAGGACGCCGTCGTCGATGGCCTGCCCGTGGATCCATTCAACGTCTATCCGGGCACGCCCATTCTGCTGAAAGGCCGCGCGATACGGGTTCCCGGCCAGTCCCCCTGCCCGCCCTCCGGACGCTGATTCCCGGAAAATCCGCCCACGCCGCCACCGGCGGCCATGGCGCCGGCGCCACACACGGGGCCTCTCGACAGTGCTGCATTCGCGCACTTGCGGTAACCTTCAGCCTGAACAAATCTGAGGTGTTGGAAATAACAATGGGTTTTGAAAAACTTGCCGACCTGCGCGAGCAGCTACGGGCACAGGCTCAAAAGGCGGTGCCGGTCCAACCGAAGGCGGCAGGCCGGACAAAGAAGCGGGAGCCTGATCAAGCGAAGGCTACGGCGCGGCCGCAGCAAAAGCGCGAGTCTGGTCAAGCGAAAGCTGCCGCCCGCCCGCAGCAAAAGCGCGAGCCTGTCGACCCCGCGGTCGAGGCCATCTGGCGCCTGCAAAAGCACTTCCCGCAGGCTTTCCCCAAGAATCCCGCGCCCAAGCTGCCGCTCAAGCAAGGCATCCTGGCCGACGCGGCCCAGCATCTCGAAAAGCTGGGCATGACGGAAGAACAGCTCAAGCAGGCCATCGCCACCTGGTGCAAGGGCAGCCGCTACTGGGGCAGCATGGTCGCGGACGCCACCCGCGTCGACCTGCAAGGCCAGCCTGCGGGCACGGTGACGGCTGAGCAAGCCGCCTATGCGCGCCGCCAGGCTTCGCGCCGGCCGGCCGGCAAGGCTCGTCCCGCGAAGAACGCCGCCGCGCCGGCCCCGTCGCCGGCCGAGGCGCCTGCTGCTGCGCCCGTGCCCGACTCCGCGCCCGCGGCCGCCACGCCCGCCCCCGGCGACACGCCCTGACGGCCCGCATGGCCCGGCAAGCGGGGACTTTTTTCATCTCCCCGCCTTGCCAGGCTACACAAGCCCAAAATTCTGTGTATAATCGCTGTCTTTGGTGGACACGGCCTTTCTGAAAACCAAGTCAGAAAACACACCAAAACGCAGTACCCCCGCGGGAGTAGCTCAGTTGGTAGAGCGCAACCTTGCCAAGGTTGAGGTCGCGAGTTCGAGACTCGTCTCCCGCTCCAAATACAAAAAGGAAGCAACGGCCAACACCGCGCTTCCTTTTTTCTTGCAAGTGCTGGCGCAATGGCAGAGTGGTTATGCAGCGGATTGCAAATCCGTGTACGTCGGTTCGATTCCGGCTTGCGCCTCCAGCGATTTCTCAAAACCCGCAGATAAAAATCTGCGGGTTTTTTGTTTTCCGGGCGAAGCTGTCGGCCCGTTGCCGCGATGGAGGCTAGGCAGCCCTGCCCCCAGCCAAGGCATTCAGACGCTCGGTCTGCCAAATGAACTCCGGTTCGAACGACTCGGGATCTGACACCGCGCCGTAACCGCCCTGCCCATAGACCGCGGCATAAGCCGCGTATTCCGCCGCGCTCAGCGCCTTGCCAGCCAGCGCGCTGGCGACGGCATAGGTCGCGGACACGGCGGCATGACCGCAGCCGTCCAGGGATTTTGATCCCTGATGCCGGCTCGCCAGGCGCGCAGCCCGCGCAGAAACCTGCCCCAGCTGTTCGCGGCCGATCGCACCGTCCAGATAGCGGCCCAGCTCTGCCAGGCAATCCACGGCCTCTTGCGCTTCAAGCAGATGCTCGACCCGCTGCGCGCAAGCGCGGCCGAATGCCAAACGCAGACGTTCATTGGCAGCAGCGCCCAGGTCCAACTGTTTAGCCAAGCGTTCCAGCGATCCATTCATGACGCAACCACCTGCGGATTCACCATGTTCACGGGCTTGCCTGCCGCAAAGGCGAGAATCTGGTTGAACACGTCCTTGAACTGCAGATCCCATTCCTCATAGGTCACGTAGCCGATGTGAGGTGTGCATACGACGTTGGGCATCTGCAAGAGCGGATTCGAGGTATCGGTCAACGGCTCCTGCTCGAACACGTCCAGCGCGGCCATCGCCGGACGTCCGGCCTGCAGCGCAGGCGCCAGGGCGCCGGGTTCGATGAGCCCCGCGCGGCTGGTGTTCACCAGCAGCGAACCGTCCCTCATGGCCGCGAGATCCGCCGCCGTGACGATCCCCTTGGTGGCGGGGACCAGGCGCATGTGCAGCGACAGCACGTCACAAGAGGAGAAGAACTCCGCCTTGGAGGCCGCGATTTCGTAGCCGTTTTCACGCGCGCGCTGCAGCGACTCGGGACGGGCCCAGACCAGCACCCGCATGCCGAATGCCCGTGCATAACCCGCAACCACGCTGCCGATGCGTCCATAGCCAAAGATGCCCATGGTCTTGCCTCGGACGGTGTGACCCACGCAGCATTGCCAATGGCCCTGGCGCATGGACTCCACCTGCTGCGGCAATTGGCGCATGGCCGCCAGCATCAGCGCCCACGTCAGCTCCGCGGCGGCATATGACGGCGTATCCGCGTGCAGATCCGAACAAACGAGCACGCCGTGATCGCTGCATGCGGCGACGTCGATATGCGGATAGACGCTGCGCTGGCTAATCAGGCGCAGCTTGGGCAACCGTTCGATCAACTCGCGGCGTATGGTGGTGCGCTCACGGATCAAGACCAATGCTTCCGTATCGGCGAGGCGCTGCGCGAGCACATCGGCATCTTCCATGTGATCCGCCCAAACGGTGACCTCGTGATCGCGCAGCAGCGCATAACAAGGTAGGCGGCGCAGGGTATCGAACCAGTCGTCCAGAATCGCGATCTTCATGTTTGAAACTCGCCAATGAGCGGTGAAGGCTCAAGTTTTACGCCGGTTCTGACGCTTCGTAAAACAAAATGATGACGCTCATTCACCCCTCGCGCGGACGGCCGCGGCGGCCTTTCGTCCATCTCGACAATTGGCGTCAGGTACGATGGCGGCTTTTCCGCCAGCATCTGGTTACGCATCACTACGCGCCGTCAATCAAATGATTGCTATGGTGACGCCGTTTGCAACTGATGACGGACCCCATGCGTACCCTTCCGAACTCCCGAGCCCGCTCTTCCTCCGCGCTGCTGACGCTGTCCACGGCGGCATTGCTCACGCTGGCCCCGCTTGCGGCGCAGGCGGATTCGGACAAGCACCGCCATCGCCACGGGCGCGAGTATAAAGAGCAGTATTGGGACGGCGCCTGTAAGGTCGAGCGCAAATGGAAGCGCAATGGCGACTACCAGGAAAAGCGCAAGTGCCGGGACGACTACCGCCACGGCTATGTGCAGGTGCCGCAGCCGGTGGCCGTGATGCCGGCGCCCGCCATTGTCATCAACCCTCCTCCCATCATCATCCGCCCCTGAACATGGATCAATCGGTGAAGGACGCGCTAGCCCGCTGGCCCGACGTGCCGGCGGTATACGGCTGGCTGTCGCTGGACGCGCGCGGCCGCTGGCGCCTGCATCCGCAAGGGCAATCAGCCGCAGGCGGTCCGGGCGAGTCCATCACCAATACGCAGATCCTGGAATTCATCAACCGCAACTACGAACACGATGACGCGGGCCGCTGGTTTTTCCAGAACGGTCCCCAGCGCGTATTCCTGCGCCTGGACGCCGCGCCCTACGTGCTGCGCTTGAGCGACGACAACAGCGGGCTGCTCACGCACACCAACGTGGCGATCGATTCGGTCGAGCAGTGGAAACTGGACGACGCGGGACAACTGTATGCGATGACGCCACTGGGCGCGGGCATCGTGCTGGACCGCGATCTGCCGCCGCTGCTGGAGAAGATGACCACGGCGGACGGCGCGCCGCTGCTCGACACGCTGGCAGACCTTGCCCCCGGCAGCGCAATCCAGGCGGTCCTGCCCGGAATCTACCCGGCCGCCCCCCTGGCGCTGATCGCGCAAAAGGACGTGGCGCGGGAATTGGGCTTCGAAGCGAATCCCCGCGCCTGAACGGCGCCTTCAGAACATGCCGTTGGGATTGGCGGACTGCTCGGGAATGGGCTGCACCGCGTCCCAGTGCTCCACGATCTTGCCCCGCTCCAGGCGGAAGATGTCGATGATGGCGCTGCCACGGTCGCCGGGCTGGCGCACCGCATGCACGTGCAGGATCACGTAGTCGCCATCGGTGAAGACGCGCTTGATCTCGCTGCGCGACTGCGGAAACTTGTCGCGCAGATAGGCGATGAACTTGCGGAAGCCTTCGGGCCCGTCCGCGGCGTTCGGATTGTGCTGCACATAGCGGTCGCCCACGTACTTCAAGGCGGCGTCCGCGTCCTTCTGGTTCAGGCCCTTCTCGTAGAAGGCCAGCACGGCCGCCTTGTTGGCGGCTTCCTGTTCGGCGGAGGCATGGGCGGCGGGCGACAAGGCCAGGGCCAGCATGGCTGCGGCGGCGGCGCGCTTGAAATACGGCTTGGAGAAGAACATGGAAACTCCGGAAATGGAAAACGGCCGGGCCATTCTATGGGCCGGCCGTCCCGCAGGCCACGTCCGTGGCGGTAGACAGACTGGTGCGCGCAGCGATCAGCCGCGGCCGCTCTTGACCAGCGCGTACTTGCCGTCGCCCAACAGCGCCAGCACGGCAGCCGCCACGGTCAGGAAGATCGGATACTCCCAGCCGCCGCCGGCATTGCCGAAGCCCCAGCCATTGGGAAAATGCACGGTCGACGCCACGAACAACTGCACTACGGCGATGGCGGCGATCCAGCGCGGCACGACGCCCAGGATCAGCAGCACGCCGGCGCCGACTTCAAAGAACGTCACCGGATAGGCCAGCCAGCCGGCGAAGCCGATCTTGGCGAAGAACTGCGCGGTGCCGGGCAGCGTGAACACCAGCAGCTTGGTCAGGCCATGGGCCAGGAACATGACGCCAAGCGCCACGCGCAGCAACAGCGCGGCATAGGGCGCGGTACGGGTATCAACCATTGCACTCTCCTAGAGCGGTAGGGGAATCGCCCAGGACGGGAAGATTCTTGATGAGCGCTATTCTTGCGATTCCAAAAACAAAGATAAACATGCAGAATTGCAAATTATTGTTCCCCGATAGGAAACAATCTTGGACACGCACACCGCCATGCAGACCTATGCCAAGGTCGTGGAACTGGGCTCATTCGCGGCCGCGGCCGACAAGATGGGCCAGGCCCGTTCCGTGGTCACGCGCCAGATCGCCTATCTGGAACAGAAATACGGCGTGCGCCTGCTGAACCGCACCACGCGCAAACTGAGCATGACCGACGCCGGGCGCGCCTTCTACGAACGCGTGCGGCCCATCCTGGCCGAGGTGGCGGACCTGGAACTGTCGCTACAGGCCGAGGGCCAGCGCCCCAGCGGCCGCCTGCGGGTCAGCGCTCCCGTGTCGTTCGGCATCCTGCACCTGGGGCCGGCGATTGCCGAATACCTGCAGCGCTACCCAGACGTGATCATCGACCTGGACCTGAACGACCGCGTGGTGGACCTGGTGGAGGACGGCTACGACGTGGCGGTGCGCATCGGCCCGCTACAGGATTCGTCGCTGGTCGCGCGGCCCCTGGCGCCGCAGCAACTGCGGGTCTGCGCCGCGCCCGACTACCTGCAACGCCACGGCACGCCGCGGACGCCCGAGGAACTGAAGCAGCACCGCTGCCTGCATTACGCCTATGCCAGCACCGGCAACGAATGGCATTTCGAGAAGGACGGCGTGACCCATCTGGTGCGCGTGAACGCGGCCCTGCGGGCCAACAACGGCGACGTGCTGCGGACCGCCGCGCTGGCCGGCCACGGCATCATCCTGCAGCCCGATTTCCTGGTGGGCGACGACATCCGCGCCGGCCGCCTGATTCCGCTGCTGACCGATTACGCCCATACCCCGATCTCCATGTACGCCATCTATCCGCACCGGCGCTTCCTGTCGCCCAAGGTACGATCCTTCGTGGAGCATCTGGAGGACCGCTTCGGCGCCCCCTCCCCGGCCGTTCCGGGCCGGCGCGCCAGCCCCCGCCGCAGCCGTTAGAATCGTACCCATGACCGCAAAATCGCCCCTCGAATACTTCCCCGCGCCGCGCCGTTCGCATTTCTGCAGCCAATGCGGCTCGCCCATCAGCCGCCGGGTTCCCGAAGGCGACAACCGCGAACGCGACATCTGCGATCACTGCGGCGCGATCCACTACCAGAATCCGAGGCTGGTGGTCGGCACCGTGCCGGTCTGGGAGAACCGCGTCCTGCTGTGCCGGCGCGCGATCGAACCGCGCTACAACACCTGGACCCTGCCCGCCGGCTTCATGGAGCTGGGCGAAAGCACCGCGCAGGGCGCCGCCCGCGAAACGCTGGAGGAATCCGGCGCGCGCATCAAACTGGGCGAGCTCTACACCATCATCGACCTGCCGCAGATCGATCAGGTGCACGTGTTCTACCTGGCCCAGGCGCTGTCGGCCGACCTCGACCCGGGCCCCGAAAGCCTGGAGGCGCGCTTTTTCGACGAATCCGAGATCCCCTGGGACGACCTGGCGTTCCGCACCGTGGCGACCACGCTGCGCCATTACTTCGACGACCGCAAGCAGGGCGTGTATCCCCCCCATCACTACACCCTAGAATCGCACCGTTGAAACTGCCCTGGCTAGCCGTCGACACTCCTTTTCCGCCCGCGGAGTTTGCGCTTGCGGATCCCGACGGCCTGCTCGCGGCGGGCGCGGACCTGTCCACATCCAGGCTGATCGAGGCCTACTCCAACGGCATATTTCCCTGGTACTCCGAGGGCGAGCCCATTCTATGGTGGAGCCCAGATCCGCGCATGGTGCTGGCCGTGAAGGACTTCGCGCCGTCGCATTCGCTGCGCAAGCTGCTGCGCCAGATCGCCAGCCAGGAGCAGGCCGCCGCGCCGCGCGTGCAGGTGCGCGTGGATACCGCTTTCGCCGAGGTGATGGCGCAATGCGCCGCGCCGCGCGACGGCCAGCCCGGCACCTGGATCACCGCCGCCATGCAGCAGGCCTATCGCGCCTGGCACGAGGCCGGCTACGTGCACAGCATCGAAACCTGGATCGACGGCGAACTGGCCGGCGGCCTCTACGGCATCAGCCTGGGCCGCATGTTCTTCGGCGAATCCATGTTCACCCGCGCGCCCAACGCGTCGAAAATCGCGCTGGCCTACGTGGTGCGCTACCTGGACGCGCAAGGCGTGCAACGCATCGACTGCCAGCAGCAGACGCGCCACCTGGCCAGCCTGGGCGCGCGCGCCATCCCGCGCGCCGCGTTCCTGCAGCATGTGCGCGCGACCACGGCGCAGCCCCCGATCGCCTGGGCGCGCGGCACGCTGGACAGCGCCGGCCGCTTGCATCCCGACACAGCATCGGGCCCGGGGTTCGGCGTTAATATGTAGCCACTCCCCTTGCGGGCCTGCCGCCGCATCGCGGGACCTCCGATGAGCCAGCTCAAAGAACTCCCCTTCTCCACCCTGCAGTTCTACGCCACCGCTCCCTACCCTTGCAGCTATCTGCCAGGTCGCCAGGCACGGTCGCAGGTCGCCGCGCCCGGCCATCTGATCAACGCGGGCACCTATTCGCAACTGGTGGAGCAAGGCTTTCGCCGCAGCGGGCTGTTTACCTACCGGCCCCATTGCGACAACTGCCACGCCTGCATCCCGGTGCGCGTGGATACCGCAGGCTTCGCGCCCAACCGCAGCCAGCGCCGCGCCTGGCGCGACCATCAGGGCCTGCAGTCGTTCGTGGCCGAGCTGGCCTGGTCGCCCGAGCACTACCGGCTCTATACGCGCTACCAGCAGGGCCGCCATCCGGGCGGCGGCATGGACGAGGACAGCCGCACGCAATATGCGCAATTCCTGCTCACCAGCCGCGTCAATACCCGCCTGGTCGAGTTCCGCGACGAGACGGGCGAGCTGGTCATGGTGTCCATCATCGACGTGCTGGACGACGGCCTGTCCTCCGTCTACACCTTCTACGATCCCGACATTGCCGGCAGCCTGGGCACCTACAGCATCCTGTGGCAGATCGAACAATGCCGCACGCTGAACCTGCCCTGGCTGTACCTGGGCTACTGGATCGCCGACAGCCGCAAGATGTCCTACAAATCCAGCTTCCACCCGGCCCAGTTCCTGGTCGACGGCGTGTGGGGCGAGCAGCCCGCATTGCCGCCCGCCTGATCCGCCCCTCCTTTGGAGCGCCTGGCGCGACGCAGGGCCAGCAGAATTCGCTCTACAATTCCGCCCCATGTCTATCCTCTTCCACGCCTATCCCCTGGCCCGCCCGGCGCTGTTCGCCATGGACGCGGAAACCGCCCACGAAGTCACCCTGTCGGGCCTGCAGCGCGCCTATGAATGCGGCGCCACGCGCAAGCTCATGCACGCGCAGCCGAAGGCGCCGAGCACGCTGATGGGCTTGCAGCTGGCCAACCCGATCGGGCTGGCCGCGGGCCTGGACAAGAACGGCGCCTATATCGACGCGCTGGGCAACCTGGGATTCGGCTTCATCGAGGTGGGCACGGTGACCCCGCGCGCGCAGCCCGGCAACCCCAAGCCGCGCATGTTCCGGCTGCCGCGCGCCAATGCGCTGATCAACCGGCTGGGCTTCAACAACCAGGGGCTGGAGGCCTTCCTGGCCAATGTGCAGCGCAGCACCTGGCGCAAGCAAGGCGGCATCCTGGGGCTGAACATCGGCAAGAATGCGGACACGCCGATCGAGCGCGCCGCGGACGACTACCTGATCGGGCTGGAAGGCGTGTATCCGCATGCCGACTACGTGACGGTGAACATCTCCTCGCCCAACACCAAGAACCTCCGCGCGCTGCAAGGCGGCGACGAACTCTCGGCCCTGCTGGCGCAACTGGCGGACAAGCGCCGCATGCTGGAAGACAAGCACCAGCGGCGCGTGCCCATGGCAGTGAAGATCGCTCCCGACCTGACGCACGAGCAGATCGATTCCATCGCGGAAACGTTGCCGCGCCATGGCATCGACGGGGTCATCGCCACCAACACCACCCTCTCGCGCGACGCCGTCACCGGCCAGCCGCATGCCGAGGAAGCGGGCGGCCTGTCGGGCGCCCCGGTGCATGAATTGTCGCTGGCGGTCATCCGCCGCCTGAAGGAAAAGCTGGGCGGCAGCCTGGCCATCATCGGCGTGGGCGGCGTGATGTCGGGCCGCCAGGCGCGCGAAAAGATGGACGCGGGCGCCGACGCGGTGCAGCTCTATACCGGCCTGATCTACCGCGGCCCGGCCCTGGTGGGCGAATGCGTGCGCGCCGTGGCGCGCTGAGCCCAAACGCGGCCGGCATCCGCCGGCCATACAGCGAAAAAACAGGCAAAAAAAAGGGGCCACCCGGTGGGTGGCCCCTTTTTTTT
>MCNF01000109.1_pt1 | contig 30250 bp, 27 predicted proteins | sample 778221 | NCBI WGS metagenome assembly MCNF01 (sample SAMN04296814, study PRJNA304217) | bioreactor metagenome | isolation source: arboretum soil enriched with benzalkonium chloride | place: Turkey | reverse complement strand
TATGAATACAAAAAAAGGAGAACATCATGGCATTTACATTAATACTAACAAGCTGCAGAAATAAGAACGATAAAACACCTTGGGTTGCCCTCATTGACAGATTCGAAGACGCAAGCGAAAAAGAGATGCATCACACCTTCTTGAAGGCAGATCATTACGAGAAGCTTACTGGCACCACAGCTAAGTATGAGTGGGATCTCGATGAGGGTGTGCTATACAGAAAAGGAGACACCTACAATTACTCAAAATACTATGTATATTACTTCTACATCAAAGATGGGCAAGAGCACATCATCGATAAAAGAGCCGCCCGTGCATATTTGAAGAATCGCATGCATGTCTCTGACTAATAGTGGCAGACAATTCGACATCCGAAAGAAATTAAACATGCCCTCCTAGTGAGGGCTTTTTTTATGTGTCAAGAAATCTGGCTTTTTTCTAGATTTTCCACCGGTTCTAGTTATAGCGATTAAATAGCCCTAAAAGATCAAGATTCGTTCCTCACAACAACACGAGGAATGAATATGAATAAAAATACTATCTATAACATCGATGCTCTCGAAGGTCTGAATAACACTCCCGCCAATAGCATTGACTTCATCTTGACCGATCCCCCCTACAATATTGCTGACAACAATAAGTGCACTAAGGTTGGGAGCAAGTTCGTCTCCACCCAAAAGGCATGGGGTAACGACTTTCAAGATAGTTGGAAAGATGAGAAGGAATATTGGGCATGGCTCAAACCCTTCATCCTCCAATTTGAGCGCGTTCTCAAAGATGATTCCAACATCATCCTCTTTCTCGATAGGAAGCTCACTGGGCTCATCGCCTATCTCATTGAAGACGAAACTTCCCTCAGGTTCAGGAACAAGCTCTACTTCAACAAGAGCAATCCTCTCCCCAGCCTCAGGAAGAATAACTATCGCTCCTGCATGGAAGAAGCGCTGTGGATGTCCAAAGGCAAAGCTTCTATCAACTTCACCATTCAGAAAGAGATGCGCCAGGTCTTTGATGGTCCCATCGGACGCAAGACTACTGAGCACCCCACCGAGAAATACCGCTGGATGATTGAACCCCTTATCAAGAACCACAGCAAGGAGGGGGACATCGTTCTCGATGCATTCTCTGGCTCAGGTTCAGTATTGGCTTATGCCCGTGAGCTCAATCGTAATGTCATCGGCTTTGAGAAGAGTCAGAAATTCTATGACATGTCCTGCGCACGATTCGCTACTAACAATCTCGATATCGCATTCGCTTAATCAGAGGATGCTTCGAAAGCAAGAGAATGCCGTCTATCAATTAGTCTACCGACTGTCGGCATATCTCTTGTCTTTTATGAATTATCACTTATAACTTAACTATCAACTAGGAGAATGTAATGGCTAAATTAGGCATCAACCAACAACTGGAAGTTATATTTAATAGGGTTTTGAACAAGCCCGAGAATGAAGGGGTTGCACACCACATTGGAGATTGTTTATTCAGTTTCAGTCATGTGATGGAGGTTTCTTTCTTCAGCACCAACGGAGAGGGACACCAACCGCGCGAGACACAAAAGATATTTTTTTCTGTATCGATACCTCCAACTGAAGGTGACTACTATTGGGCGCAGTTCTCTACTACATGCAATAGCTTGCCTGAATTGCTTTCAAAGATTGATGGATCACTTAAAGTTAAGTTCCGAAAGTCATTGAGCAAGTACCTGCAAAAGATGGAGCTAACTAAGAAACTAGAGATAACTCCTCCTGGTGCCGAAGCCCCGATGAGAAAGATTATGAAAGTCTAACGGCTAATATTTCGCACCGAACGAAGAATTGAATTAACAAACAACCTAAAAACAGGAGAATTTTATGAGTAAATACATGTGGGTATGGAAAGATGATGATGGTATCTATCAGAATAAGGCAGAAAGCCTAGCTGAAATCATCGAAGAGGTTATCGAGTATTACGATGATGAAGTGGAGGATTTGACCGTCAAGGTGAAGGGTCAATCCCTCGTTGTGAACTTCCTCAGTTACTTGGACAATGATTGGGATGAGTTCGATAGCACAGTAACAGTCGAGCAGGAAGGCGACTTAAACCGCGTTCAATATGTCATTCCTAATGAACCTTGGGATGTAGCCTACTTCTTAGAGTGCATGGCTAGACTCAGTGAAGTGTTCTCACGAGAAGACCAATTTCGTATTGTCGAACTATGACACCACCTATCTAAATGTCTACCTTATATCGGCAAATCTCTTGCGTTTTATGAATAATCGTATATAACTTAACTATCAACTAGGAGAAAAATATGACAGAAGATTATTTAATACAGCTTGAAAAAGGATTGGAATCCCTAGAGCCTGCAAAGCTCAAAACTAACTTGTTCTACTCCTTCACGGAGTGGAGGGCTAACATAGAACAGGATAGCGAAGTTACCAATCCATGGTTCTATATTCATGATTGTTTGGCTACCCTTTGGGGATACTACGGCTATCTAGAGCATGCCGAAATTATGTCCAAACAAACATCCGAACTTCTTGATTTGCTAAAGCAACCAAAGAGTGTAGTGCTCGAAGTTGTGTTCAAAGCTTTGCACTTAGTCCAAGAAAGCAATAAATTCTATGAGCAAGACGAATCAGTCATCAACTAAATCTCAACAACCAAAAGAAAGAGCCTCCTAGTGAGGCTCTTGTCATTTTTGAAATCCACATTAGGCTGTGTCTCATAAAACCAATAAAGGAGACACCATGAACCCACTAGTAAATGACTTAGAAGAAGATATCAGAAGAGTAGGGCTATACGACTTCACTACCATTGATGACCTCATCACGGGACACGAGTTTGAGCACATCTTCGCAAATGGTAGGGAAGACAGCTTGCTTTCCTATGACTACGAGGAACAAGCCGCTCTATGGACAGCACAAGACCAAGAAGAGCTCTCTCGTCGTATCGTGACCTATGCAAAGGAAGCCTTTCCCGACAATGCCCGATTTGATGATGCCTTTGCTACGAAACTCTATGAGTCACTCAGGGACAACATCGACATTTCCGACCAGGTAGAGGAACTCCACCAGGCGCAGCTATCTGCCAAAGCCTCTGACGACTGGACTAAGCGCTCAAGCGATGCTACGGCTCTCTACGAGCGATTTAAACAGGGGGAGGCAGATGAGATGGCAGTGAAGGTAAAAGCGTCTGAAGCCGCCGCATCCCTCGCCCTACAGCTCTTCCTTTCCAAGAATCTTCCCACCGACAGCCAGCCAATGAAGATGCCTCAGGAGTTTGCCGGTAAGAAGGAATTGGAGGACGGTTTCAAGATGGGCTTCGAAGATGCTTTCCACAATCTATATACAGATGGAAAACAAAAGCTCACCTATGCTGATCCTGATACCAACAATAAGAAAAGGCATCTAGGGTTCAGTAGGTAAAAAAAGAAAGCCCCTCATTTGAGGAGCCTTCAGACCTAAAGATATTATATAACCTTGGGAGTTCATAATAATAACACTACTAATCTATATCAAGATTAGAATTTGTCAAGAGGTCTGATGATAAAAATTTACTTGCTAAGTAAATCTCTTGCTTGCTCTCTCACTTGATCAGCCAATAAGTCTGTCTTTGTCTTTCCATTGACCTTTATTAATGGGGCTATAACCTTCTGCCCTTTACCTGTGACCACATAATCACAAATACTCATGCCCCTCACAGGAGTTCCAAAAGCATTGGGAGCATCAAACTCTACCGTTGCTTGGAGCAATAGGGGATTGTTCTTTCCACTCTTCAAAGCTTCTATTTGAGTTTTGTACAGCTTAGAAGTCGCTTCCTTTCCAATGTATTGAGTGTAAGCCTCATAAGACAATTCACGAGTCACATACTCTACATTGATCTGCTTGTAGCCAGAGGGAGAGCGCAAAGTGTCCTTGATGGCACTTTCACAACCTGCCAAGAAATCAGACTTGTTGCTGTCGCATCCCGTAAGAGCGACAAGCATCATCGCAGTCACACCAGCTATTCTAAACATAAAGCCCACTTCCTTTTTATAGTGAAGTGAGCATACCCTTGCCGCACACAGTTATCAAGTCTTACGACACATCTTTGTAGTGTTCGAAGATTCCTTGACTTAAAAGCTTGTTTTTTAACACTCTTATTGATTGCGGAATTCTTTCTTCTGACCACTTAATAGGAGACTTTGAAGTATTCCAAAAATCAACTCCCAATGCCTGATGTTTCTTCTCTCTGTATTCCTTCAATAAGAGACTCAAGAAGAATTCATCCTTGCCATTCCAAGGGGCAAAGCTTCCATTTGCATCTTCTTTGATGATTCTTTGGATGCTATCGGGGAAGAATTCTTTCTCGGGTGCGGGCGCGGAGTAACGGGTACTCACTGCGTTAGGGCTCGATTTGGGGGGAGATGAATCACCAGGTACAGAATGAAGAACACTCCTACTTTTAAGACGAGTAAAAGCATCATCCTGCTTACGAGAGCCGAGTTTCTTCTTTAAGCCTCGCTCAGCTCTGACTTTCTTCAAATAGTCCGCAATCTGAATATCAGACAAAGGCTTGCCTGAGCGACTCATCACACCATCAGCTTGAGCTAGCTTTCTTATGTTTCCATAAGCTGTATCCGAGAACTCTAACCTTAATTTCTCACAACCCTTGTATAAATCAATCAATCTCTGCAGCTTATCAAATCGTTTTCTAAACCATCCAATATTTGATGTGTGAGTCAAAGCAATTGACTCTCTTTCACTAACAATTGAATCAAATAAGTCATCAAATCCGTTCATGCATAGTCCCCTAATTATTTTTGTTGTATCCATAGTCAGTTATAGCCCAATAGCAGCATATGTCAACCCCAAGTAACCACAATTGATGTACAGAAGATAGCCAAGCCATACATAAGGAGTAGCCAACTAATAGCCATGCGATGCCAGGAAGACCCCAATGACACCCATGTTGATTTTTATTTGTGATGTAGTAACCATTGAAGAACCTATCGCAGTTAACTGGGGGTACAGATTTCAAGTTCAAAAAAACCTTCAAGACCGTTGATAAACCTAGCTCTAATCAATAATTCTTAATTCAAGAAATAAAAACCCAGATCGGATCTTGATTTTTCTCCAATTTCTACTATATCTATTACAAGAACAAGGAGAAATTGATGGCACAGGACAATAAGAAGACAGGAAGGCAGCATGAACGAAGAGTGACGCTTCCACTCTTTGCTGAAGAGAATGCGATATTGGATAGATTGAAGTCCAAGGAAGACATTAAAGCTGACACCGACAGTCTGCGCTTCGCTCTTCACTTTTACGACAAATACAGACCCATGATTGAAGTGCTGGCCTCATTTGAGAAAGCCATGCACGCAATGAAAGAAGAGCTAACCAATGAGATGAAGAATATCTCTTGGAGACAGAATGCCAATTTTGAAATCTCTGAACAGATTCTAGAAGCCGTTCAGAAGCAGGGGAAATAAGATGGCATATTTCACATCCCCTCAAGTGGTCAAGAACGAGGAAAAATACAAAGACTATCTCGGCGGTGCAGCTCGTTACTACACAATGGCTATGAGAGCCGAAATAAAAAAACAATTCCCCGAGTTAGATGCTGAAAAGGTGGATCTTAATGATCCAAGGTTCAGAGACATTGCCAAGCAGGTAATCTGTCCTATCAGAGTGTCTGGTGACTTGTCCCGCTCATTGGGCTTAGACAAGGTAATCGTGGACGAGAAGTTGCTCAGTCATCTATTCAATGGTCATTGTCCCACTGATGTTGTTCCTGAAGACTCACATCTAAGAAGCTATGCCACTACACCCCATGAAAAGATTGGGTCTGTGATTCCATTGAATAACAATAAGGCGACTTTGAAGGATGGTGAGTATGTCTATGACGGCAAGAGACGCATGTCCACCGAATTGCTCTTCACCTTAGGTAAAGCTGAGTCGGTGTATTTCTGTGCCTTAGCTACCCAAGATCCATCTATATTGAATAAGCTTGCTGACATTCATCATCAAGTTATGGAGCGAGTCGTACTTCCTCTAATAACCGAGTTGGCAGTGGCGCGAGTCCAAGACCAGAACAACGAAACAAAAGAACAGAACGGCTACGAGGTTGCTTGTGTTGATGTGATGCACATTGAATCTCGCAGCGTCGAACCACACATTCACTTTCATAGCCAATTATTAAATTCGCTCATGGCAAAGGATGGAAGACTCTTCTCGCTAGAAGCGGCCGATATCTACGATTGGAAAGGCATGATAGATATGCAGTACCAAGCTGCGATGAAAGAAGCTCTTGAAGATGAGTTCGGAGTCACATACAAGAAAGTGTTTGTGAAGAGGGACGAGATCAACGAGCATCTCAAAGATCATGAGAAAGCAGTTGCTTCCTATGACCTAACTTCTGACCTGGTGCCTGATGAAGTGGTGGACTACTTTTCATCTCGCACCAAAGAGATCGAGAAGGAACTAGAGGAAAAAGGACTTGCCAGCACACCTGAAGCACGTGCTGTGGCGCAGAAGAGCACCAGGTCAGACAAGCAGGAACTCTCCCCATCGGAGATGCTCGCTCAGTGGACCAAGGATTTCGCGTCTCTTGGATACAGTGCCACACCGCCAGCGGCGCCGATCGGACCCAAGAAGCAGTTCATCCCCATAGCAGACGAGCAGCTCTCTATCACTTTCCAGCGCAAACACCACGAGCAACATGCTGCAAGAGCCATAGCGGCCTCTGTAGAGAGCTACAGCGATGGTGAAGGGCAGTACGAGTCTCGAATCGCCAAGAAGGTCCAGAAGCTGCTTTTGTCAGATGAGCAGATCACCCGCAACTTTGCTGAGCGCATCGGGCAGGTAGATTTCAAGCTCCATCAGATGCAAGCCTTCATTGGCAAGATGGCTCTGGACACATGCGATGGTGCGACGGCATTGGAAGAGGCACAGCGCATCTCTGAGGAACAGTGCCACCTCTACCTCGATCCCAAGTCCAAGCACTACAGCGAGCTCAAAGACTACATTGCTGGCCGTATCACAGACCCAATGGCATTGGAGCAAGCTGAGATCCTCTTTCGCAGAAATGCCCGCTTCATCACTAAGCCTGTCATCGAAGCTGATAAGCGCATCCACGAGGGGTGCATGGCAAGAGTGGGCGACACACGATTTCTGATAGACAAGCGACACGTCGCGTCTGAAATCATGGCATACGAGAAGGAGAAAGGATTCCAGCTTTCTGCTGACCAATCAAAGATGGTCTATGCCGCTTTCTCTGAACCTGGTGCAGTCATCAACACGGCCGGGATGGCTGGTGCTGGCAAATCGACCGCTGCAGAAGTCATCGTGCGAATCCTCAGGAAACAGGGTTTCGAGGTCATTGGCACATCCATTTCCGCCGAGGCGACTAAAGGGCTTGCCAAATCAGCAGGGCTAAAAAAGGGCGAGTTTTTCAACTCTGCAGAGCTCAACGCGAGATTGGATAGTGGCAAGCTCAAGCTCACTGACAAAACTGTAGTTCTCTTTGATGAAGCGGGCATGGCTGACATCTTCACCTTGGACAGGCTCTTTACCCACATTCATAAGGCTGGTGCCAAGGTCAACCTAATTGGAGAAAAGGAACAAGCTCAACCTATAGGTCCAGGCAATATGTTCAAGCACTTGAATGAGAATTTCATCACTGTGCCTCTAACTTCCATCAATAGACAGAACACAGTTGAAAAGCGCGAGAATGTGAAGTTGTGGCAAGCAGGACAAGCACAAGAAGCAATGGAGCAGTTTGAGCAATGGGGATGGCTATCAGAAGCTGCCACTAATAAAGCCGCATGGGAGGAGGTTGCTACTCGCTTTGTGGAAGACAGCAGACCTGATACACAGAAGATCATCATGGCAGACACCAATGCCGACAATGATGCTATCAACAGACTCATCAAGAAGAAGTTGCAAGAAAGTGGTGTGCTAGATCCCAATGCGCCGTTTGTGGCTATTAAATGCGCGGATGGAGTAGAAAGAGAGTTTGGTGTTGGGGATAGAGTTACTTTCTTTAAAAAGTCATCTACAGCCAATGCAGTATCGGCAGATGGGCAACAGGATACAGTTAATAATTCACAGACAGGACGAGTTCACGGATTCAGAAAGAACAGACTCACTGGTGGAGTTGCTGCGATATGTCTTGAGCTTGATGAGATCGACCCCGCTACCAAGAAAAATAGACTTGTCTATATCGATGTGAAGACACAGCCAAAATTTAGATTCGGTTGGAGTGGGACAGTTTATAAAGCACAGGGTGCGAGTGTTCTGCGAACTTTCAGGGTTCTCACGTCAAACAGTCAACCAAGTGCTTTCATGGAATATGTAGCTTCGTCTCGCTACAAAGACGAACACACAATCGTTCTATCGAAAGAGTTCCAAGACAAGATCTACAAGAAGGTCTATGACCTAGAGGTGTCAGACAAGCAATCTGACCGTCTTGATTGGCTTCAAAAGCACAAGAAAGTAGAGGTGCCGCCATGGGCTTACGAGTCTTTCGGACAGGCGGACACATTTCTCCAAGGGCATGTTGAAGAATTCCCTGAGGTTAAGACTCCAATTACTGACCGTTATGCAGACTTGATTAAAAAGCTCAGCGAACAACCATTCAAGAAAAATGTGGCTGATTTTGAAGAAGTGCAAGACGGCCTATCTTTCTACAGACAGATCATGCAAAAGCGCACATTGGGACTTGCTCAATTCAGAGAGAACAGACCAGCTCTCAAGCCCGTTGGTAAGCCCAGCCAGGTCAAGAATTGGAGAGATATCCCTACGATGGCTGATATACCGAAAGCTCGACTCACAAGAAAAGACCAAGCTCAACAGACGAAGGCTGCTGTCATCCAGAAGAAAAAGCTGAAAAGAACTGCCCTTTCAATTTGATAACGCTATTGATTTTTTCGAAACTTCAGTTATATGTAAGGCATATACACGGAGGCATGAATGGGGAATTTACAAGAACAGCTAATAGATGCGGTAGATGTGGGAAATTTGGAGACGGTAAAACGGCTTGTTGATAGAGGTGCCGATATTCATGCTGGTGATAATAGTGCTCTTAGATGGGCTGCTGGACAAGGACATTTAGATATTGTGGAATTTCTTGTCGGAAAAGGTGCCAATATTCCTGCTCAAGATGAGCATGCTCTCAGATGGGCTGCTAACAACGGACACTTAGAGGTTGTCAAGTATCTAGTGGAGCAAGGTGCTGATATCCATGCTTTAGAGAATAGATCTCTGCGATGGGCTGCGGAAGAAGGGCAAATAGAAGTAGTCCAATTCCTTGTCGAAAGAGGTTGCCCAATCGACATTGCCAAAGAATATGGAACAGATGCTGTTCAGGACTTCTGCAAAGCTTATGAGCTACAGAAGATGCTAGACAATAAACTTGAAAAATCTGCCAAAATAAAGGTCAATAAAACCAAGCTGAAAATTTGAACATAGCCCTCCTCGTGAGGGCTTTTCTTTTGTCCTTACCCGCTCACTCAATCGCCGTTAGGCTCTTCTTAAGAGCAACCTCCTGCGGAGTTCCCTATGGGAGTCCAGTTAAGGTCAGGACTTTGGCTCATGTCTACGACCAGGCGCAGCTATCGTCCGTAGGACAAAGCCGACAGGCGCACTCCCAAAAGCCCAAGCCCTCATTAGAGGGCTATTTTTATTTGACAAACGAAAATTCTCCACTATAAGTAGTTATATATCAAACATATAACATAGGAGACAAAATGGACGATATAAATAAACATTCTCTATCCAACCCGACAAAGTTGTTGGAAAGAATTGCCAATCTCACATATGTCAGCCCAACTATAGAATCCATTGAGTTCTATAGCGCTCAATATGAAAAGGAGGGAAAGCCTTCCCCTTATCCAGAATTACCTCATGAGGACTTTGTCTGCCGAAGATGCCCATTGTCTTTATGGAGTTCTACTGGACCTCGCACTAAAGACTCTAGCCAAAAGCACATTTCTTGTTTTTGCCCCGTCCAGCACGTCGAAACATACTCAACTGCGAATCCAGATGACCGCCATATTTGTGATGGTCCAATCATCGAGGCAATCAAAGCGCAGGAGAAACTTGAAGGGGGGAATGAAGAATGAATGAGATAGATAAACTAGATCGCCAAGCAAGAACTGACCTTATGAACATGGCGGTGACAGATGTAAAAAATCCAAAATTTAACAAGGATCACTGCTACAACAACGCATGTCTGTTGATCGAGAAGGGACTGCATCCGAGATATTTGTTCACTCATATTGCAGACAGCATTGAAGAAGCAAGATGGTCAAAGTTGAGTGCCTCAATGATTGAGAACAGCCGTATATCCGCGATCCTTGACACCTATGCTGAGATACAAAAGACATTGCTACCGCACACATCTCTATCTGATGGCTCAATTACATTCTTCAAAAACTCAAGATTGGATGTCGTGGCTGCATTTGTAGATCATCACAATCCACACCCAGAGAGCAACACAGTTCAGGCGATGAGGCATGCAGGGATTGATAGAGAAGAGGTGAAGGAATTCGCTGAGGCGTATCTATTGAAAAAGAAGATAGAAGAGACACTCTCATCTAAGACAACCAAGCCTAAAAAGGTGGCGAAGATTTGACAAACAACGAACATCAGCTATATATGCAATACCGATTATTCAACAAGTCAACCATCCGTCTTTAAAATTACGCATGCTATTGACATAAATTCTACATATGGGATATTGAAGTATATAGCGATCAAAAAACTAAGGAGATTCAAATGAAGTATCGATTAAATGACCATGTAGAAGAATTTATTGACAATGATGCAGAATTAACGGCTCATTGGGTGTTTACCGAAGAAGGGAAACCTCTAACACGATACGAGGGTGACAATATTGAAGAATCGGGCAATAACTACGGCAAGGCTGTGGTGTTAATGGGTGGATTCTTTTTGGCTAGTGTCATCTTTCTAGTTTACGCAGTTGCTAAGCATTCTTTCCTAATTTGACATTCCTGCTTTGCCTTTAAATGAGGTGAGGTGTATGTCAATTCTAGAGAAACAACAAGTTGTATGGCGTAGTCGCTACAACAAAAGCCCATTATTAGGCAACAAACTTATCAATTACTACGAGGATGTCTTTCTAGCATTCTTGTTTTGGTTCTTCATAGCATTCCTCATCTCTGCCATTGTTCTGTGGCAGATCAACCTAAAGCAGTTTCCTATACCTCCTGCAGCTGGATTTCAGGGTGAGTGGACTGTCTTTCATCATCTACTCGCCTTAGCCCAAGTCTTTCTCAACAAGATTCCCTACTGGCATCCATTCCAAACCGATGCGATAGCTTATCTCAACATGACAGGCTGGCTTGCCAATAATGGGATTCTTCATATCCTCACATGGCGCATCAATGCCGCTCTATTTCTTGGCTTCGTTGTAGGGGTTTGGCAAGCAGTCAATAAGACGGAGAAACCTGTCCCATTTGAGCAGACCGCCAATAAGCGTGGTATGGAAATCATCCTTCCCGATCTTGCTCCTCAAGAGTTCTCGAAGGAAACCTTTGAAGAGGTCAAGAAGTCAGGGAAGTTCTGCGAGCTCGCACAAGATACCTTTCTGACATTTTCCCGATTTAGAACGCACCACATCGGCTTTGGTGCTTCAGGAACAGGAAAGTCTCAGTTCTTAAATTCCCTTATTCGTAGAGCAATAGAACTTGGACTTAAGCTTGTAATCTTGGACCCTAAGTACGAGTTCACACAAGCCTATTACGATCCCAATAATCCTGCCCATGCCATTCTTGATCCCACAGACAGTAGAAGCCATGTATGGGATTTCAAGACAGACCTCAATACCCTTTCAATTCAAAGAAGGTTTGCCAACTCCTATATTCCACCTGGTGAAGGTGATGCGGCTATGTGGAGTAATGCAGCAAGACTTCAGTTCGTGGGCTACTCACAATACCTAGATGCGAACTTTGACGACTACACACCAAAAGACATAGCTGACTTACTGCGCTTTGCAACGACAGAGCAATCCCTCTATATCTTTAGGAATTACTTCCCTGATGCTCTAGACACCTTAGGGCAAATAGAAGAGGAGCAAACTAAACCTGAGCAAAACGTCACAAGCTTTGGTGTTCGCCTTAACTTAAAAGGCTACATAGACGGATTGCTAGATCTAGCTAGATATTGGCATGATGAAAATCAGAAGAAGATATCTCTTCGTGACTTCATGGTGAATCCTGACTCTGAGATACGAGTTTTATTCATCAAGCCCAATGATTCAGAAAGGCTTATGAGTTCAGGGATCATCCGTTCCGCTTTGAACTACATGATTTCGCTACTCGACACCCCAGCAATCACCGACTCACGCGAAGTTCGTGGAGCATTCATTCTGGATGAGTTCCAGGCACCCGGAAAACTCGTTACGGAAGATGGCAAGCCCACCATCGACAAATTGCTAGATAGGGGACGATCCAAGGGATTCGCCGCCTGTATCTTCGCCCAGGATGCTACTCAGCTCTATGGTGAATACTCTGAGAACGATGTGAAGAAGTGGCGTCAAGTCGCATCAGGATTTGTGCTCACAGGTACTGCACCTGGTGACACGGCTGAGATGGTCAGCAACATGATCGGCAAGCGCTTTTTTGACAAGCTTCACCGCACCTTCGGCTACACGGAGCAAGGAAAACCCCGTATTGGAGATGCATCCGTTCAGCAGCACGACGAGCAGGCGATCCTCCCCACTGAGCTCTCTGCCTACCTCACCCCAAAAGACGGCCATATCCACTACATCTATCTAGCTCGTGGTCTAAAAAATGCCTACATCTTCAAAAAGGCAATAGAACCTATTGCGCAAATAGAACCAGCTTGGATGCCTCAAGAAGAGAAGCCCGGTTTCAATATTAAGGAAAGCAGAGTGATGGCTTTCTTAAAAGAGGAAATCGAATCCAAGACCAAGGCAAAGAAAGCTGAAACCAGCAAGGATGCAAAAGCTATTGGTGAAATTCTAGACGACATGCCAGAGGGTGAAGACTTTGTTGAACTTGAGGACTTACATGGTGAGGAAGTTCGCTTCCCCGCTTACAACCCCTTGCCCGTAGATTCCGACCTATTAGCTCAATACGAGTCTGCTTTCGGCAAAGCATTCAATCAAGACCAAGCCCAAGAAGTTTCTACCTACCTGGTTGCTCTTGTTGGCAATTTGGAGTCCACCTTTACATACAAAGATGTTGGATCAATCTATGCGAGGATTAGAGATCACAATATTAATGTTGAGAAGAGCCTTGTAGACAGACTCAAGATCATGGCAAAGCGAGACAACGAATACATCGCTCTACTGCGAGCAATGAATATCTCGCTACCTTAATTCTATCCCTCTTTACAAATCCTAAATTCCTCCTATATTGATTACATATAACTGATATGAACAAGGAGGGGTTATGGACTATTTGATTGAAATGGAGCTGGTGGAGAAAAAGTCAGACCAGCAAATAAGGGAAGAAATACAACAGGGAACCTACAAAGGAGACTCACACCGTTATCAGATAAAAATCAAGAATGCTGAAACACAGAAGTATGTCGGCATCAATCCTGATTTCACTAGCAATCAGATGAATGAAAAGGACATCTCTGTGATGCTCTCCAAGATCATCGAGAGAAGAGGTGTTTATGGTGATGAGCCCAACAGGGCAAGAGTGAAGCTCGTGGATGTGAGTGAGAAAGCTTTTCCCGTGATTGCTGCCACTTTTGATTTCAAGCTAGCTCACACCCTAAGTCGTGGTTTAGCAGATGAGAGGGTTCCCCTCCAATCTCAACAAAATAATGTGGAATCTCCTGACAGCTACTACCGTCAGCTCTTAGGGTTGCCCACCCAACACACACCAGTCGTTGAGCCTCCTGATGCTTACTATCGTCAGATGCTTGGAGAGTTGAAACTACCTGCTCCAATCGTGGAGTCCGCAAAGCGCGATGAAGTGCGCCAGGCAGTGGCCGACCAGATCCACACCATGAGGGTTCAGGGCAAACAGCCTGAGCCGGTCAAGCTCGATGCCCAGGCCGTCATCTCAGCCAACGATGAGCTTGGCCGCGGTCCAATGGCAAAGTTTGACCAGGTAGCGAAGAAGCTACCCATTGCTCACCGTATTGACCCTGCTGAGCTACCAGCGAACTTCCATGAGCGCAGAGCACGAGTGGAGCGTTTCCGTGCCAAGAAAGAGGCGAAGATCGCCACACAGGACAGATTGAAAGACCTAATGGGCTACGAAGGTGATGTGTATCTGAAGGAGGTTCACAAAGCGGCTCTTGAGCTCCATACCCCAGCGCTAAATGTCCACATCGCGGCTCAGCGCCTTGCCACACTATCTACAGCCGAATCGTTCAGCCACCTTCTCGCTCTGAACATGGAGAACAAACCCTCAATTGCTCTTCATCCTGAGAAGGGAACGATGAATATTGTGGAGCAGGTTTACACAGCGGTTGAAGGCTACGACATCTCTCCTCGTCTCAAGCAAACGATGCAAGAGCGCGGGCAAGAGGTCAACGAATTCAGAATGCCTCGTGACTTCTTTCATAACACAAAGAACGAAGAAACCATGTATGCGTTTGGCCGTGATGCCACGATGACCGTAGGACACTATAGAAACAAATACTACGAGATGACCAACGGAGACATGCGCGACTCTATCGTTGAGTCTGAGATCTGGAAGGCGAATAACCTATCAAGAGGTGCCATGGAGCGAGCACACAGGGCAGAAATCAAGTCTGCTACCGATGAGCAGTTACCCCTAATTCGAGCTCAGCACCGTCTAGAGAGCCATCTCTATGACTTCTATGAGAGCGAATGGGTCAACATCAAAAACGGAGGTCTGTCCGCCCAAGGCAAGCAGATGAGTGAGAGAACCCAAGAGCTATACCGTGAGTTCCAAAAGCTCAACTTCGTAAACGCACCCGGTCTTCAAAAGACAAAGAGCACTCAGAAAGCAGAGCAATTTGTTCCCACTGCGGCAGCAATGGAAGTCATCTCATCTATGACCAAGAAACCCGTTCAAGCTCTACCTGAGAAAGTAGTTCCTCAGCACAGTGAAGAAAAGACAAAAGCCAAGAATAACATCTTGACCTTGCGACAGAAATCCAAATAAGAAAATGCCCTCTTCGGAGGGCATTTTTCATACTAGACCATAGTGCTTCATAGCTGCCCATCCGAGCATTAGCAAGCCACCGCCCATGGCAACACCCGTAACGGTGATGAAAAATCTCACCTTAAGACTTTCCCTTTGCTCGTTGAGCAATTTGGTCACTGCTGAAAGAAGATTCTCCTGTGCCTTCTTTTGCTCTGATTTAATGGGTGCAAAGATGTTGTTTCGTAGAGTTAGGTTGTGATGCTCCACCATCTTTTTGAATTCGGCATCTACCTTGGAAATGTCCAACCCTTTCAATTCTAGTTCTTTACTGTAGGCAGCGGTTCTCTGTTTATTTGCTTCAGCGGCCTCAGTCTCAGCACGCTCTATATCTCTTGTGATGCGGGAGCTTAGCTTTTCGAGCTTCTTTATGTGCTGCTCCATCCTTGCATCTAGCTCCACCCCTAAAGTCTTACTCAACCTGGTGTGGTAGTGATTGTCTATCCTTTCCATCATGTCAGCATAAGAGCGAGCTCTCATAAGAACTCCATACTGCAGCATGAATAGCTGCTCCAATGGAGCATTGCCGTAAATGCTACGGCTTTTTAGCTGCTTTCTGATATTGCTCGCTTCTTCAACGGTCAATGAGTCAAGAAAGTCTTCTATATCTGTCCACTTTGGAACTTGTTCAATATAGGCACTTCTACTTTCTTTCATGTCTTTGATGATGTCGCTTACTACATCCTCTTTTGTCTCAGGAATCATCTCCTGAGTAATTGATGGCGCAGGCTTCTCTATGCCAGTATCAACCAATGATTGCGGCATTGGTGGAATTGCTGGTTCAGGAAAGATAGGTTCTGGCTCAACTACGACCTCATTCTCTCCAAATATATCCAGTATTTCTCGTAGTTCCTCTTCAATTTGCTCCATGTCTTGACCTTTTCTTGTTGTTATATGTATTGAATATATTTGCTATTTCAATAAAGTCAAGAAAAATACCAATGGCTATTGACAAAATTAGTTTATGACTTATACATAAAGCATATAACAGAGGATCGCAATGACAGAAAAAGAAGAAAAGAAGAAGACTCTAACTACATACGCGGGTGTGATTGTGGATCAGGATGCCGATCTATTTAATGCCGCAACGATAGCAGAGCAAAAATTTTATGAAGAGTTGAAGAAGACGAGCGAACATAAAGCATCGTGTTTTCTTCAAATGCCTAAGCAAGACAGGGCTGAGTTGATGAGTGGAAAGCTAAGCGAAGCTGACACTGATGAACGCTTCAAATACGCAAGCACAAAAGCTCTCATCTACACAAATGATGGCTACATCATCACCGAGAAGATGCGTGCTGCTCACAAAAAAATAAATGGAGTGCTTGCGGTGTTGCTGGGCGCTGCTGCCCTTTGCCTTGGGATGGATATCTACTTCAACACCATAGCAAAGAACACGCAGCTACATCTTGAATCTGCTGGGGTGCGATACGAACTCGATCCTGCAGCGATGAACCACATTAACAATAGAAGAGAAAACGTGGATGACACATCTCGCATGTTAACGGCTCAGCAATATATTCAGCACCTCATGAAGCCCAATTTTCAGTGCCACGAGCTCAAAACATTGAAAGATAGCTTCTATGGGCCTGCTGATGGGCTTCCCAAGTGCCGCCAGGTCGGAGATGCAACATTCGTTGTGGGATATGCGAAGAACCCCACATTCCCGCAGCCTGTGATGAATGTGATTAAAGACGGACAGATCTACAACTTGGACTTGTCAGTATCTGGCTTTTCTACCGTTCAATACACATTGCCCGTGGTGAGATTTGAGATGATTCCTCAAAGATTCGCAGAGGCATTTCCCGATATGGTGAGAAGTGCAGCTCAAGATGTAGTGACAAGACGCAAAGAAAAGAACTAATAGAAAAATTACAAGGAGACGATATGGGTAAGATAAATGATATTTGGGACATTATGCTTTGGATTGGGCAGTATGTCCTTTATGGGGGATTGGTAGTTTGGATGAGCCTTTTATTAGTTGGAGTGTTTCTAGCAGGATACCTCAACTTTGTGAAAGCCGAGGGTGAAGAGGTCAAAGACAAGATTTCGATATTAAGAAAGAAGATTGTGCCATCTCTCGGACTCTTTGAAGGTGTCGGCAAGATGGTGGACAAGTTCTTGGAGGTTGCTCTCAAAACTGTATCTAAGACATGGATGTCCATCATTCCTGACTCTTTGATTGAGAGCATATTTAGAGTAAGACCATCATTTGCTGCAAGACTTGCAAGAGCAAAGCAACTCTACCCTCGTGTATCCGAGAATGAATTCTTTTGGGCGCGTTTAAGAGCAACCGACTTTAGAGAGATAAGTCCTGTCGTTCATGGGCTTTGGTGGAACAACAAGCCAGTAGAAGAGCATGTGTCTTTTCTATTGCCAGCAAAAGCTTTCTACAACTCAGTCAAATTAGGTGTCTTGGCAGGGTTGCTCGTCTTTGTCGCTCTTGCTTTTATCTACAAGCCTCAGTGGTACTTTGGGTTTCAAACAAACTACACAGCGAGTATGGAAGTAAACAAGATAGCAGATGCCATCAAAAACGACATAAGCATTGTTCCTGCTTTCAACAAAGACTATTGGGATGAGGCTGATTTCAAAAGTGCTAGGGAAGCAGCTATCCAGGAAGCTCCTAAATATGCCGCTTATGTAGTTGGTGGTGCTCAGGGCTACAACTACCAACCTTGGGGCTTTATCTTCAAAAATGGGCTTCTTTTAGACTTGTTCATGGGATTGGCTGTTGCTATAGCAGCGACTCGCATCCTTTATTTCCGTAGCTACAAACTTCTTCAATTGCCCGTAGTTAAAAACAACCACGAAATCTTCGTGCATGAGAAGACGGCAAGTGAAGTCGCAGACTACAAGCGAACCGTTGCCGCAGCAAACAAGAGAGCTACAGGCTTTGATAAGAACATGCCTCTTGTGGTTCTTGGACAATCAACGGGTGGATTGGAAGAGAGTGGTGTTTTAGGGGCAAAAAGAAAGGCGCAGAAGTTCCTATATAGCATCTCTGATATGTCCCAGAACACTTTGGTCACTGGCTCAACAGGAAGTAATAAGACTCGTGCGGTAGCCAAACCAGTTGCCGAGGCTGTTCTTACCTTAAAAAGTATCAACTATGCAGCAGAACAGAAGTACGAAGAGTTATTTGATTTAAGGACAAACACGCTAACTCAGAAGGCTATTGATTCAGGCTATCTAGACAAATTCATTCCGATAGAACAGCCTAAGTTTGCCATTGGAATGGCATTGCATGACTTAAAGGCACAGATTCATCATGATATGAGAGATATCATCAACAAGCTGTACCTTAACGACGCTGTGAGAATTATTGGGGCTGAGAGCGGACAGTTAGGTATAGACCTTCTTGCAACATTGGGTCCAACAAAACTAGTGCAAGTTTTTGAGTCAATCGGCTCTCAACTCGGTGGCGAGAAAGGTAGAGACTTTTGGGTTGGAAGCGCGTTAATCGTAATTAAGAATTTTGCTAAGGTCATCTATGTGTTCGCTAGAACAACTTACGCAAAAGAGTTGATGCAAAAAAATAGATACAAGGCATGGTCATTGAAGTTCTTGGCGGCATTGATTCAGCACGATCCCAACGGAGATCTGTTGGCACTTATGGTCAAGGCCATTTACGACGACATGCATAATCATCCTGAGCGTATCGCTGATTTGATGTCTGATGATGTTGTTAATGCTATTTCCTATCTCTACACGAAGTGGGCAGATATGCCAGAGGAGACAAAGGGCGGCATCATTACTAACATCACATTCATCATGGATAGCTACTCTGGTAATTCTCTGGATCCATTCTTAGAAGGGGTCGGAGAGAACATGGTAAGCATAGAAGAGATATGGACCAAGATCGTGGCTGTTGACTTGCCATCCGATAAGTATGGCGTCACTGGAAAGGTAATCCAGTTGTTCATAAAAACACTTCAGTTTGAAACTGCTGTCGGCAGACAGATGTTCCATGCTAGAAGAATTACCGAGATTTCTGAGCACTTCCGTAAAGAGTATCCTGATTTACTTGTGTTGGAACCATCCATCGAAACTCTAGCACCTGCTCTCTATAGTGCTGATGAGAGTAAGGAGGCACACCAAGATTACTTAGAGATTTGTGCTGGTATTCAAGAAGAGAACAACGAGGTGTGGACAATTGGAAGCTATGCTACGAGATTAAGAGAGATCTGTGCATCAATGCCTGACATTTCAAAAGTGGAAGAGGACTTGATGAGCTCAGGAAACCATGAACAAGCAGCCAAAGCAGAACAGGCATTGAAACTTGCTGCCCGCGTCAAGGAATTAGAGCCACGCTTTGCGAAGTCTATGGTGGGAATTATCGATGGGCTAGATACGAAGGTCTTTGAAGCCAAGATCTCCGATTCCGCAGAAGAGAAGGCTAAGAAACGCAGTAATCTCCATCTTTACTATCAGTTCTTGGATTCTCTAACGAGAGTGACAAGAGAGAGAATGGTGTTCTTGGCAGACGAATATCAGGGATTAATCACTGTCGATAAAACAGGTGTTTGTCTCACTGACTTCAATACTCCAAATATCTCTCGTTCAACCGGCTTGATTTTATTCATCATCACACAGAGCTACATTGCTTTTGAGCAAGTAATCGGCAAGGAGGCAACTCACAACTTCATCGCTCAGATGAGAAACAGAGTCTATCTCGCAAGTGAGGATGCTTCTACTCGTGATGATGTCGTGAAGCTAGTTGGTAAGGCATACATTTTCGAGCATGCGCTAAAGGGAAAACCTCTTCTTGCTAATGGAAAACCTACCGGATTTCCTATCTACGCTAACCTTAATGCTCTTATCAGTTCAGAGAAAGTAGTCAATGCCTCTCACGGGCAGGCTCATTCCACTGTGTATCCATATTCTTATGACATCTTGACGGATGGAAATCCTATTGAGGTGGACATATCTAAGCTTGTTGGATCTGGTCTATTTACTGGAACATTCTCTAAGAAAGAGCTTGGATTTGATGTGCCAGACATGATCGATCACTTCTTCAATCCTGCTTCAATTGAAGAGGTAGAAAAGAAGGGTTCAGCTTCCCAAGGTGTTCAATCTAACTTGAAAGAAGTCAAGATTCAGATCAACAAGGCAAGGGTTGAGGCTGCTGATAAATACAATCAATTTATCAAGGATGCCTACAACAAAGGAAATCCTGCTGTGACTGAAGAGGCTTTCATGAAACAGTCAAACATTCACGCTGTAGTCGTAGTTCAAAGAGCGGGGATGATGGTGGTGGATCACATCATCATAGCGAAAGAGGAAGACTATGTTGCCGCATAAAAGTAGCCCCGCAAGGGGCTTTTTTTATTGGGTGTGCTTTTTATCTCTTGTTGACTAATTAATTAATAACGCTACATATATATGTTGACTACAACAATAAAAAGAGGTCGGCATGTATCGTATTCTTCTATTCCTTTCTATATTCCTTGGTTTCGTGGCTGATGCTTCTGCAAAGAACATCTTTGAACCACTACCCGACAGTAAGGCCATGTGGCTACTGTCATCTTTGTTTGGTGGACTGCTTACTGACGGTGGCGCAGATCCGTTGTTATCCGTTTTCAAAGTCTTCAATGGGGCAATGCTTTGTGTTGGTGGAGTTCTCTTCGCCTATACGATTCTCGCGGGAACGGTGGGTACGGCTCACGATGGAGAGATGCTCTCCAAAAAGTTCTCGTCAGTATGGGTGCCAATTCGCTATTCCCTAGGCACAGCCATGCTCCTACCCGTGGTGGGAGGTGGGTATTGTGTTGCTCAGGCCGTAGTGCTGTGGATAGCCGTTCAAGGTGTGGGGTTGGCTGACATATCTTGGAAGACTGCTGTCGACCATACCCCTGAGATAGTGGCGGCAGCTCCATCCAGGCCGCCCGCTTCAGATCTCGCCTACAAGACCTATGAAAGCTTGATGTGCATGCAGATGCTCTCTATGGCAAAGACTGAGCCATGGGCTGAGACATTGGGCATGGACAAAGCCACTCTTGCACAATCCGAGACGAAAGGCACATTTGGCACCACATACGAATTCGGTGTCACCAATGGGGTCAACGGGCTCGCAAAAAACCAGTGCGGGACAGTCACGGTAAAGAACTGGTCTATACCTACGAGTGCCAGCTCTAGTGGCCCTGGAAACAGCATCTTAGAACTCAAACTTGCCACTGACAGGATGGAGGTCATCAACGCGAACAACAAGAAAGCTCTCAATGCCTTCTTCGTGAAGATGTCCACACTCACTTCGAAAGACCTTACCGCCATCTATGAAGGCAAGCCGCTTGTTGGATTACCTCAGGTTAAAGCTCTATCCAACGAGTATGAGGAGGAAGTAAGAAAGGGAGTTGCTGAATTGATCTTAGAATCCAAGAAGAATTCAGACTTCAAAAAAGCGGCCGGCCGAGATGGTTTTGTATTAGCAGGAACATTCTTCAACAAGTTTCTCTCCTTCAATGATTTGGTTCAACGAAGCCTAGCAGATGTTCCCGAGGCGACTGGCCCCAGCTACGTAAAAATCGGCATATTGAACGACAAGTGGAACATCATTCTTGGGACTATCCAGGATGCCTACAAGTCCTATGCTGATGCGAGAGTGGTGACTTTTGGTATTGGGCAGATGTCTGGTGGCTCAGAGAAGACCTGGTGGGAATCTGTCAAAGAAACCGTCATGGCCGCTTTTGACCCACGAATTCTTGCTAAGAAGGTTTTCACAAGCACCGCTGGTTTCGTGCTTCAAGATGGCGAGAACGTCGTCTCTGCATCTCAGAGAATGGGAAATTGGATCATGGGTGCCGCCTCTTTTGTCTTCGGTGGATTGATCCTTGCCAATGTCTCTATTGGTGCGCATCCCGGAATCTCCGCAACTATCACAGCGATGATTTATTTGTTCATCGGACCCATGTTGTTAGTTGGTGCATTGCTCAGCTATGTGATACCTAATATTCCGGGCTTCATCTATTTCATGGCTGTGCTCGGATGGCTAGTAGCGGTAGTCAGTGCCATCGTTGCGGCGCCTCTTTGGGCAGTAGTTCACTTAACCCCTGAGGGTCATGATGTCGTAGGGAGTGGGAAAGCTGGCTACATGCTTATCCTATCTCTCTTATTGCGGCCGGTGCTTATGGTGTTTGGGATGCTATCGGGCATCATCATCACAAGCACGATGGGAACTTTCCTAAATTACATTTTTGCGGATATGTTCGCCGTCAGTCAGTCCGATAGTGGCATCTTCTTGATGATCATAGGACAATACATCGTTGCCCCAATTCTCTACATGTGTTTCGCACTAATCATCATAAGAAAGAGTTTTTCTCTTATCTATGACTTACCCGACACCCTATTGAAATGGATTGGAGGAGGCGAGAGCTTTGGTCACTTCGCAAGCGAGGCAGGATCAGAGAGAAACTTTGCTGCTGTCGGTATGAGTATGAACACTGCAGGAGCAGCCGTAGCCGACAAGAAACGCGGTGCACCTGGTCTGAATTCCCAAGGTGGTGCCAACGGCCGTGGCGACAGCCGCAGTCTTCATCGCTCCATTAGTGGGCTTGCTCGTATGGCGGGTGCTGAAGCAGCAGGAGGATCTTCCTCTGAGCAGTCAGATTCTCAGTCTCAAGCTCCAACATCCTTTAGCCAGGCGCAGGCCAAGGCTCAGGAAGAGAAGACAGCAAACCAGCTTCAGGAGGCAGTGGGAACGGTCAGCAGCTTTGGTGCGAACGAGCAGGACTTCCTTGACCGTATTGAATCCACCAAGGAGAAGCATCCTGAACTCTCTGTGGGCGATGCCATCAACAGAACACTTCACACGGCGGTGAGTCAGAAATTTGGCTCTGGTGTTGGAAGTGCGACGATGAAGATGGGAGGAGGCTACTCAGGGGAAGCCTACAAAAACGCTGTGGGCATGTTCCAAGCCAAGTATGAAGATCTTGAGATGAAGGGCTTATCTACCAATCAAATCCGAGGCAGCTTTACTGATGTCGTTGCCAATGCGAAGAATGAATACAAAATTCATTCAGCCGAGGCGAAGCAAAATGGCGTTTCACCTTCCAAGAACTTTGGTGAATTTATCAAAGAAGGCTTGGCAAATATTAGAGTGAGGGGAGAAGATGATGACGACATCAGCCGACATATCTAAAAACTGTCATCAAAAACCAGTTGACATTTTGTACAAAATATTGCAGGATCGTACAGTAACCGATAAAAGGAGAAGAACATGAAGGTTGTGCCCGTAGTTAATTTGAATATCCCTGTGCCTGGTATGCGCCCACAAACCTTGGGTCGGTTCCTCGCACTCGCTGCATTTGCTGTCGTGTCGTTTACCTTCGGCGTAACTACGGGTGGACTCTTCATGGAGAACGCTCCCGATATGCCGCGCTATGTTCCCTTCATCACTCTTGCTATTGCCGTGGCAAGTGGTGTTGGTATGTTGAAGGTAGCGAACGATCTGATATACAAATAATAAGCTGTAATCCCTCCAAGTCTAAGCCCTCCTCGTGAGGGTTTTTTTTCGTCTATTGAAAGTTAATTCTTAACAAAGGGTATTGACAATCTTCGATTATCAACTATACCTAGTTATATATTAGGCATATAGCTATAAAGGAGATTGCATGAATGAAAACAACTTATCGTATCAAGAACGAAGAGATAGAGCGATAGATAGTCAACTTGATAGATTAGAGCAAGACATTGCTCGTCAGGCAGAGAAGAACATTCAGAAGTCTAAGGACCAAGGAAGACCTGTCATTGAGCCGTTAGTCGTTGAGTCAATGGAAAGACTCTATAAAAACATCTTTCTTCCCGCTATTCAGAAAGCAGGCGGCTCAGAGGAAAAGATCGGCTCATTCCTAGATAGTGCACAGTCAATTGGTGGAACTAGGCAAGTAAAAGAATCAAAACTTCCACCATATACCCCCGACTCAGAAGATGCTGCACCTTCCAATGTCCTATTGGATGCCGCTAATAGAGCTAGATACAAGCAGAAAAGACAAGAAGACTCATTTGATGAATGAGCCCAACCCCAACAACAATAACAAGGAGAATATATGGGTGGAGAACGCACAACTTTAAAAGGCATGATCAATAATGAGCATTTGCCTTTTACGTCGCTATTGGATTTCTTGATTCCGCATGCTGGATTTAAGTCGGCATGGCGAACAATTTGTATAGGAAGCTGGCTCGGGGGAGGCTTCATGGCGAAGTCTGGAGGAGCACTGATTAATATCATAATCAGTATTCTTCTATTCTTTATTGTCTACATCCCTGTGTATCCTGGATTCTTCTTCGTCTCTTTCTTTATTGCAAGTGTCATTAGACTTGTGAGAGGAACGGGAGGTAAAAGTGGCATGAGGATGAGTCTGGCCTACATCATTTCCTATATCCTAATTTTTAGGTTTATCTACGTTCCATTTGTTCTAAATAGCATAGTCGGATATGTGGATTGGGGTGATGTGATGAGATACTTTAAGATCTATTGATGTGAATATATAAAAACAAGTTCAACTACAACAAGGAGAAAATATGAACGAAAACAAAAGCGATAGTCCAGCAAGCGGGACTGATAAGAAGAAAATATTGGTGATGGGAGTGCTCGCCGTTGCAGTGATAGGGGCGATAGCAAGTAACTTCACTGGATCACCAAAAGAGGCAGTGAAAGATTATGCAGTCGACACTGCTAAATCAGCAGGCAAAAAACTTGTTGAAAAAGGTGTCGAGTATGGCAAAGAGAAGATTGTGGAGAAGTTGGAGGAACGACAAAAGCAGCCTGTGCCTGTAGCCGTCGTTCCACAACCCCAAGCCCGTGAGCAAGCTGTTGCTCCTGTAGTGACGAACATAGGGAATCCAGCCCCTACTATGGCTCCCGAGCCTGTGGTACAGCAAAGCGGCAATGCCCTTAAGAGTGTGGTGAGCGACAAATACATCTCGGTAGACAACCTACCAATTCTTTCTGAGCAGGCTGACAAGATGCTCATGAATGCCACTATGGCGGGAGACTTCGACAGAGTTAAATATCTCGTTGATTCTGGTGTATCGCTAGAGTTCAGTGATGACGCTCTTTGCTATGTGAACTATGACGGCACCGAGGGCACCTTTCTTACTCACAACGAGAAGATGCCTTTAACTATGCCGGAAGCACGCCAATTGTTAGGACGTTATAGTCCATATAAGAGAGTCGAATTGACAACCTCTTGCTCAAAAACATTCTTATTGGCTGCAGCATCAAAGTTAGACAGAGAAATAAGCCCAGAGGAATTCGGCTACTTCAATCCTGCTTTGCGTGAGGGGGATAAAGTACGAGAATCTCAATACGATGCTTTGAAGTCACAGGAACAAGCAAGAGAAGATATCTATCGATTCTTGTTGTCAAAAACCCCTGAAAAGGACTACTACCAGCTTCCAGTGGTTTTCCTTAACTCGCGTGTTCCGCTTTCAATAAGAAAGGACGCATTGGAAAAATACATTGCTCATCCTAAAGTCGCGCTAAATGAGAAGACTCAGCCCTTCTACAAAGCGAAAGGAGAGGCAATGGACTTCTTTCTAGAAAACTATCCCACTAACAAGCAATACATGGCTCTAGTTTCATATCACACCAATCCTTGGTTTTCATACTTCTATGTTCTTACGGGAAGATTGGTGAATTACGCTAGTGCTTATGAAACCGCCCGTGAATCTAAGTTGGGCATGATAAAAACAGAAAGCCAGTTCAAGCCTGAGCTATTAAAACTAGATTTGCCTGAGCTCACTGTAGCATCAATGATGGAAGGGCGAGTTTCCTATGAAGAAAGTACAAACTCTGCTTTATGGTACTACGGGGCGGGATTAGGTCTCAGATTTGTTGCTCAGGATGATTTTAGACCAATGCACGAAATAAACAGTGAGGTCGCTTTGATTCACACAATTGTTGAAAGTGAGAAAGTGAACTTGAATGCTCAAGATCAATTGGGAAATTCTTTCCTTCACCATTTAAGCTTTGACTACTCCAATCGTGCAAGACCGCTTGCCGTGGTCACTCGCTATCTATTGAACAAAGGTGTCAATGATAAGTTGCTAAATAAGGATGGCGATACGGCATTCATGATTGCGCAGAAGAACTCCTTGCAAAACGGAGGAGGATGGGGTGAGTTATCCAAGGCTTACACTGATCTCAATTACAACTAATTGGTGGAACTACTAAGAGCCTTCAGAGATGAAGGCTTTTTCTTCGCCCTGTATCACTCAATCGCCGTGGGGCTCTTCTTGAGAGCAACCTCCTGCGGAGCTCCCTACGGGTCCAGCCAGGTCATAGCATTTTGCTCAGTTTTTCCCATCTAAGCGCAGCTTGTCGTCCGTAGGACAAAGCCGACAGGCACACCTTCAAAAAGAGCCACACGGCGATTGAGTGCTTAGAAGGGAGAACACCTTCCATCTTATTCGTTGCCATACCAACCTGAGCCTCTTGCCTTTTATGAAATTTCCTCTATAAATAGTAGATAAATATGGGGGAATATTATGTTTATGAATGAATTAGATAAAAAACTAATAGAGGCAGCAACGATAGGAGATCTACCAGAAATTAGGAGTCTGATTGAGCGCGGGGCTGATATTCATGTCGATGAAGGGAAACCTTTCGGAGTTGCCGCTGAACATGGCCGCTTGGAAGTGGTCAAGTATTTAGCTTCCCAAGGCGCTCACATCAATACTCGTAGCGACCTTGAAGACCGTAGGGATAGAGCTCTCCTAATGGCCTCAGGAAATGGGCACTTAGAAGTGGCTGAGTTTCTAGTCTCTGCAGGTGCCGATATTCATTTCCTCAGAGATTGTATTTTGAGATGGGCTGCTGGCAACGGGCAATTGGAAGTCGTTAAATTTCTAATAGATAAAGGTGCTGATATTCATGCTACTGGTCCTAGAGGCGACACTCTTAAGGAGGCTGCTGAAAATGGGCATCTGAAAGTTGTCAGGTATCTTGTAGAAAAAGGTGCCAATATCCATGCCTCAGATAATAGGGCTCTTAAGAAGGCTGCTGACGAAGGGCATATAGATGTTGTCGAATTCTTGTTAGAAAAAGGCTGTCCTGTCGATGTTGCTAAAGGACATGGCACAGATGCCGTCAAAGACTTCTGCAGAGCATATGAGCTGCGAAAGATGCTCGATACCAAGATACAACAATCTTCTCCCACAAAAACTAGGACAGCTAAGTTGAAGATATGAATAAAGCCCTCCTCGTGAGGGCTTTCTTTTATCCTCGATCTCTACCGTCTATCTTCTTATCTCTTGCTTTCTATGAATTTTCTCGTATAACTAGATTATGAAAATAGAAAAGGAGAAAAAATGGGATTACTTAATGCGTTGTCGATATACTTTGAGCAAAGAGACAGAACTTCAAAAATTTCTCCTGAGGATGAATTGAACGAGCAATTAATCGAGGCAGCAAAAGTCGGCAATCTATTGGAAGTGAAACGACTGGTAGCACATGGTGCTAATATACATGCCTTCGACTATAGGGCCCTTTATAATACTCTCAGATGGGCCGCAATTAATGGGCATCTCGAAATAGTTAAATTTCTTGTCGTAAAAGGTGCTGATATTCATGCTGGAGATGAAGGTGCTTTACGATGGGCGGCATCGGAAGGACATATAGAAGTGGTCAAATTTCTTGTTGCTCAGGGTGCTGACATTCATGCCGACGATGATGATGCTCTTAGAGTTGCGGCATCTTGGGGACATCTTGATATCGTTAAATTTCTGGTGGAGAAAGGAGCTGATATCCATGCTGGCAATGAGGATGCTCTCAAATGGGCTGCTTATAATGGACGTTTAGATGTTGTCGAATTCTTGCTTGAGAAAGGTGCTCCTATTGATGTTGCTAAAGGACAAAGCCCAGATGCCGTCAAAGATTTCTGCAGAGCATATGAGCTTCGAAAGATGCTGGATGCCAAGATACAGCAATCCACTCCAACAAAGCCGAAATCAGCAAGATTGAAGATATGAGGTGAGTGATGAAAAAAACAACAACAATAACCGTTGCTCTAACTCTTGCCTACATTGTTTGCGAACTTATCTACAACCTTGGACTTGTAGACTTTCTATCAAGCAAGAATACAGAAATCAGCGTCTTCAACCGACTGGAGTTCTTTGGCAAGTCACTTTCCGCCATTGGTATCAGCCTTTTTCTAATGAAGGTTCTACCTACGAAAAGGACTATCCATCGACTCGCCGCATTCACAGCTCTCGTTCCAATCGTCTTCATCGTTGAATCTGCGGCTTTCGACCATCTGATTGATTCCTTAGCACCAGAGAAGAAGGCACAAGCCTATGCCCTTGGTGTCTATAGAAATGCAGTCCTCAACGGTCACATCCCAAGCCCCGTATCTAGTCCCCTTGAACTCGCCACCATAGGCTTGAGTTCCAAATTGGACAGTGACCAGGTGCGCAGCCAGGTCAGCGACTTCCTACAGGCAAAGTTCGACTCTGATGCCATCGGCAGCTTCTACGGCCAGTATCGTGAGATGTCCTCCAAGCTCGATGCCGTCTATGCCAGCTATGCCATCGAATCCAAACGATGGAACGGCTACAAGGGCAAGATGAAAGAGAAAGTGGACCAAGAATTCATCAAGAAAGCCGGTGTGCCTCAGGGACTGAGCCGCGACGAGTTCATGGCCGCGATAGGTGAGTCATCTCCCGCTTTGAAGCAGTTTCGCGCCACTGAAATCATTCCTGCAATCCCCAAATTTGGAATTGCCGCTGTGAATGGAGCAGACATCCCATTTGGACTCAGTGAAGGCGACTTCAGAGCATTCTTTGAGCAGCACATCGCTACTATCCGAGAGAAGAGCAGTATCAGTGCCGCCAATGTGGAGAGCCTTCCACATGCCCGCGAGCTCATCGCCTCCATCTACATCCCACCCCTTGCTATTGGCTTGAGTCTGCTATCCATCCTACTCAACCTCTCTACGGTGCTTTCAGCAGTCCATAGGGGCTTGGTAGTGATTCCAGTAGGGTTGGTGGCATTTGCCCTCTATACGAGCAGCATGAACCCCCTAGGCGCCGTTATGACCGTGGAGAGCCAGCTACTCAGAGTCGCTAAGCCAATCACTGCCATCATTCACCAGGTAGCCATCAACGATGAGAATCCCAATGAGGCGGACATCATCAGGATCAAGCAACCTGAACCCGTGGATATGAGCGACTTGGAGAGCAAGCTCAGCGACTTGAAGCATTCCGTTGACGTGGAGGCAGCAGGCAAAACCGATGAACAAATCACGGCCGACCCTGAGCGACTCAAAAATGAGCAGGGCTACTACGGTGAGATCCGAGGGAAGATAAACCCATACACGGGTAAACCTTACAAATAAACCTATATGCGATGTCTATAGCCTCTATTGACGCATGAAGATTGCGCCATATAAATAGATCATTATCTATGGAGGCTGTCATGGCACAAATCAATTTCGGAGACAAAGGCGGGGTAATCGTTCACGACGATTTACAGAATGGGAGAGTGCTGGTGGAAGTATCAAGATTCCATCAGCAAGTTCAAAGACAATTCAAAGGAAGAACCGCCACAGGTTTTTACTCTTCCTACGAAAACAATCCACCATTTGAACCACAAGACAACAATGTGATGCTGGCTGTTCCCGCTGAAAATATTCAGTCAGAAGACCAGATCAAAGAGTTCAATAGAAGAGTGAGCGGAGCGGCACGCATTCATCAAAAGATAGCGCAGGACTTCCAAGACATTCATGATGTTGTTCGCTTTGACCACACTGTTGATGACCGAAAAATCATCTCTCGCTATGGTCAGGACAAAGCTAAAGATGCTGACGGGAATACGTATCTCAAAAGCTGGGCTTATGGCGAGGTTATAGGCAGAAATGAAAGCTATGTCGCCTTCGCTTCAGGTGAGAACAATGATGCGAGATTCATCCGCATCCTTCCCATCGAGAAGTTCATATCTCGTGAGGATGACAAGGACAACTTGAACAACATCTTAAACAAGCGCCTTGCTCAGGGCTCTTACAAGAAGCTCACTTGGAACGATGATAAGAGTATTACAGTAGAAGATGCTCAAAAAGTGGTTAGAAGCACTCAAAAAGAAGAGCAAAAGGAAGTTGCCACCGAGCAAGCAGAAGCCAC
>MCNF01000108.1_pt1 | contig 30335 bp, 28 predicted proteins | sample 778221 | NCBI WGS metagenome assembly MCNF01 (sample SAMN04296814, study PRJNA304217) | bioreactor metagenome | isolation source: arboretum soil enriched with benzalkonium chloride | place: Turkey | reverse complement strand
TGACCTCGCACAGAACTTCGCGGCCCGGCCGACCAGGAACACAGGATGACGATCAATTTGGCGCCGATGCAGCGGGAAAACATGACCGCCCGCATTTATCGTGAAATCAAGCAGAAGATCATGATGGGCGAGTTGCGCCCCGGCGACACCATCACCCTGCGCTCCATCACCGACACCCTGGGCGTCAGCCAGACTCCCGTGCGCGAAGCGCTGCTGCAGCTCGTCTCGGAGCGGGCGCTGACGCTCAGCCCCGGCAAGTCGGTCAAGGTACCCGAACTGACCGTGGCGCAACTGCAGGAGCTGCGCAGCATCCGCCTGGAACTTGAATGCTTTGCGGCGCGCCGCGCGGTCCCTCACGCCACGCCGGCGCTGATCGCCGAGTTGCGGGGCATACACGCCAGCCTGATGGCAAGCCGCCAACAGCAGCTCATGGCTCCCGTGCTGGCGCGCAATTTCGATTTCCACTTCGCGCTGTACGCCGCGGCGCAGATGCCTCACCTACTGTTCATGATCGAAAACCTGTGGGTGCAGACGGCGTCGTATCTGTCGTATCTGTACACCCCGCCCTTCCCGGTCCTGCCTGACGGGCATCCGCATGAGGGCATCATTGCGGGCCTGGAAACTGGCGATACGGAAGCCGTGGTGCGCGAAATTCGCCGCGACATCGAAGGCCACGGGGAATTCCTGATCCGCTATCTGACGGCAAACGGCCTGGTGAAGTAAACGCGGCCTGACTGGCTGACAGGCTACGCGCCCCCGCCCAACAGCATCACCAGCTTCAAATCCGGATGCGTCGCCAGCCGGAACGTGATCTGCTGGTAGGCCAGCTTGCCGCGGACCGGATGCTGGAATTCGCGCAGGCCGCCTTCGCGTTCCACCACCGCGTGGCGCGTCCACCAGTGGGCGAACACCGGGCTTTGCCGGTTCAGGCTGTCCAAGAGCGCCAGCACGGCCGGCTCGTCCAGGTGCGCGCCCGCGTCAGCGCGGAACTCCGCCACCACGCGGCGGGCGCGCTGGTCCCAGTCCACCACCAGCTCGCGCGCGGCGGGGTCCAGGAAGATGTAGCGCAGCAGATTCGGTTCGGCATCGCGCACCGGCCAGTTGTCGAACAGGTCGCGCAGCGGCTCGTTGTAGGCCAGCACGTTCCAGGCCCGGTCCAGCACATAAGCCGGAGCGTTGACCGCGTTCACGCATTCCTGCAACGGTCCCGGCGCGCCGGCGTCGTCGCGGCCGTGCTGCGGATCGGCACAGTCGGCCAGGTCGAACAGGTAGGCGCGTTCGGCGCGGGCCAGTTGCAGCACGCCCGCGATGCGCGACCAGACCGAAGGCGATACCGACACTTCCCGCCCCTGTTCGATCCAGGTGTACCAGGTGACGCTGATGCCGCAAAGCTGGGCGACTTCCTCGCGCCGCAGCCCGGGAGTGCGGCGGCGCATGCCGTCGGGCAGGCCGGCCATCTGGGGCGTGATGCGGGAGCGGGCGCTGCGCACGAATTCGCCCAGCGCCTGGCGGCGCAGGGGGGATCCTTCGTGACCAGCGGCGCCGGTCTGGGGGGAAGTAGTCATACCAGGATGAGCAATGGACTTGTACGTGTATGGGTAGCCGCCTATCTTAGCGCCTGGGCCGCCGCTTCCCAACGCTTTCCGCCCCCCGTACCGGCCCCAGCCACCCAAGGATTCCCATGACCGCCAGTACCCATGACGCCGCCGTCGACCGCCAATTCAGCCCGCGCGCGACCGCCTATCTGACCAGCGCCGTACACGCCCAGGGCGAAGACCTGCTGCAGATGGCCGGCATCGCCGTGCAGCACCCCGAAGCCCGGCTGCTGGACCTGGGCTGTGGCGGCGGCCACGTGAGCTTTCACGTGGCGCCGCAGGTCAAACACGTCACCGCCTACGACCTGTCGCAGCAGATGCTGGACGTGGTCGCCGGCGAGGCCGCCAAGCGCGGACTGGCCAATCTGGCCACCCGGCAGGGCAAGGCGGAATACCTGCCCTTCGCCGACGGCGAGTTCGACCTGGTGATGTCGCGCTATTCCACCCACCACTGGCAAGACGCCGGACGCGGCCTGCGCGAAGCCTTCCGCGTCCTGAAGCCGGGCGGCATCGCCGTGTTCGCCGACGTGGTGTCGCCGGGCGAGCCGCTTTTGGACACCTGGCTGCAGACCATCGAAGTGCTGCGCGACACCTCGCACGTGCGCGACTACTCGGTCGCCGAGTGGACCCGCATGCTGACCGAGGCCGGCTTCACGCTGCAGGGCCTGACGCCGCGCCGCCTGCCGCTGGAGTTCCAGTCCTGGGTTACGCGCATGCGCACCCCGGACACGCTGGTGGCGGCGCTGCGCCACATGTTCGGCATCGCGCCGGACGTGGTGCGCGCGCACTTCGAGGTGCAGGACGATGCATCCTTCACCAGCGACACGGCGACCATCGTGGTGAGGAAGCCGGGCTGATTCCTGGAGCGGCGGCGGGACCTGCTCGACAGGGCCCGCTTCCCCCTGTATAGGTACGGGTTCGACAGAATCCCGCACAGGTAAGGAAGCGCCATGTCCGATACGTCCAAACAGCCGTTGTCCGCCGCGTCCGCGGCGAACCTGACCGTCACCGAGGCCGCTGCGCTGATCCGGCAGGGCGGTCTCACCAGCCTCGCGCTGACCCAGGCCTGCCTGGACCGCATCGCGGCCCGCGAGGATCTCAACGCCTTCATCACCGTGGACCGCGAGGGCGCGCTGGCCCAGGCCCGCGCCCGCGACGCGGCCCGTGGCCAGGAAGACCAGGCCGCGCTGCCGCTGGCCGGCGTACCCATCGCCATCAAGGACAACATCCACGTCGCCGGCCTGCCCAACACGGCGGGCACGCCTGCATTGAAGAATTTCCGTCCGGCCGAGGACGCGCCGGTGGTGCGCCGCCTGCGCGAAGCGGGCGCCGTCATCGTGGGCAAGACCAATATGCACGAACTGGCGTTCGGCGTGTCGGGCTACAACATCGCCTTCCCGGGCCCCCATGGCGAGGGCACGCGCAACGCCTACGACGCCCGCCTGATCGCCGGCGGCTCGTCCTCGGGCAGCGGCGCGGCGGTCGGCGCGCGCCTGACGCCGGCCGCATTGGGCACGGACACGGGCGCCTCGGTACGCCTGCCGGCGGCGGTGAACGGCGCGGTGGGCTTTCGCCCTTCGGTGGGCCGTTACGACGGCGCGGGCATCACGCCGATCTCGCATACCCGCGACACGCCGGGACCCATTGCCAACAGCATGGACGACATCGTGCTGCTGGACGCGGTGCTGACGGGCGACCGCCAGCCCTTGTCCGCCCTGCCGCTTACAGGCATGCGCCTGGGCCTGTGCGACTACTTCTGGAAGGATCTGGACCCGCAGGTACAGGCCGTCATGGATGCCGCGCTGGCCAAGCTGCGCGCGGCCGGCGTGCAACTGGTGGAGCTGGACATGCCAGGGTTGGAAGCCAGCAACGCCGCGGTCGGCATGCCGGTCTGCCTGTACGAACAGAAGAGCGACCTGACGGACTATCTCAGCCGCTACCGCACCGGACTCAGTTTTGAACAGGTGGTGGCGCAGATCTCCAGCCCGGACGTCAAAGGGATCTTCGACGGCCTGATCGTGCCTGGCGTGCTGCCTCTACCCACGGGCGAAGTGCTGCCGCTGCAGCCGCTTTATGAACGCGCCATGGCGACGCACCGCGACGAACTCATCGGCGTGTACCGCCGCGCATTCCAGGACCATGCGCTGGACGGCCTGCTGTTTCCCACCGTTCCGATCCAGCCGATGGCGGCCACGCCCGAGGCCAGCAGCTTCGAGAGCTTCGGCCGCCTGGCGCACAACGTCGATCCCGGCAGCAATGCCGGCTTGCCGGGGCTGAGCCTGCCCGCAGGCCTGTCCGCGGACGGGCTGCCGGTGGGATTGGAAGTCGACGGCTTGCCGGGCGCGGACCGCGAAGTGCTGGCGGTCGGGCTGGCGCTGGAAAGCGTGCTGGGGCGCTTGCAGGGGCCGGGACGTTCCGGCGGCTGAGCCGCGCTTCATGCCAAAAAAATCGCCAGCCGGTTTCACAGGCTGGCGATTTTTTTCGCGAGATGACGCGCTGCGCCGGCACTAGCCTTTCAGGCAGGTGCTCATGAAGGTCTTGCGCTTGTCGCCGGTCAGTTGCTGCGAGGTGGCCTTGGCGTTGCAGTCCTTCATCTTCTGCTGCTGCGGCGTGAGTTCCTTGGCGGGCGCGGCGGTTTCGCCCTTCAGGCAGCTGCTCATATAGGTCTTGCGGTCGTCGCCCTTCTTGCCTTCCGCGGACTTGTTGCAGTCGGCCATGCGCTGCTGCTGCGGCGTGGGCGTCTTGGCGGTGGCGGGAGCCGCGGGCGTCTGGGCAAGGGCTGCGCCGGCGAAACAAGCGGTCAACAGAAAGGCCGAGGCCAACTGGCTGGTACGGGAAAGCATGGGTTCCTCCCTTGGCGCCCGCGCGCCTGGATTCAGTCGCAAAGGCGGGCCGCACGATCCGCCGGCCCAATCGCCGGCCCGGTCATGATCGAACAATCCCGGACCCTGCGCAAGAGTATGGAAAGTCAAGAATCGCCAAGGCCTTACATGCCCCTGAAGCCGCGGGCGTCTTCGCCCTTGGACACGCCATCCACGCAGGCGAATTTGCGACCAATCCAAGCACCCTGTTACCCATTCATCCCTTTGCCCCGTTGTGTACAGGACGGGAAAGGTGTGAGATAAGCATGCCCCCAGACGTAGAGGAGGCAATGACCGCCCTGCGGGCCCAAACGGCGCCCGACTCCGCGGCTGCACAGGAGACCATGATGAGACTTGCCCTTGCTTGGTTCGCGCTGCTCGCCGGCCTGTCCGGCGCCGCCGGCGCGCAGAGCCTGGTCTACGGCGTCACGCTGGGCAACGTCCAGGCCGTGCGCGACGTCAACCAGAACGTGTCGGCCATCACCGGGCTGCTATCCAACCAATCGGCGCGGCACATCAACAGCGCCATGCTGACCTTCGTGCTGTACGACGCGCAGAACCGCGAGGTCGGCCGGGTGCGCGACGACGTCGTCGGCCCCCTGGCGCCCGGCCAGATCAAGCAGATCCGGGCCGTCACGCCGCTGCAATTCACCCGCGTCACCGCGCTGGACGTCGACGCCCGCTAGGCGCCCGCTAAGCGCCCATTACCGCCCGCCAGCCAGAAAAAACCCTGATTACCTCAGGGTTTAGACAGCATGGCGCAAGGTCAAGTATGGGAAAATTCAGCTTGTCGACTCAATAAAAGGGGCTTCCACACGAAGCCCCTTGTTGCGTGCGCCGACGCGCCAGCACGCCTGGCTTCAGCTACGAGGAAGAAAAGATCATGTTTCCAAAAAGACTCACCGAAGGCTATCAATCTTTCCTGGGGGGCCGTTTCCCTTCGGAAAGCAGCCGATACCAAAAGCTGGCCGAATCGGGGCAAAACCCGGAAATCCTGATCATCGGGTGCTGCGATTCGCGCGTGTCGCCTGAAGTCATCTTCGACGCCGGCCCCGGCGAGATGTTCGTCGTGCGCAACGTCGCGAACCTGGTCCCGCCCTGTGAGCCCGACTCGGAATCCTCGTACCACGGCACCAGCGCCGCGATCGAATTCGCGGTCAACGGCCTGAACGTCAAGCACATCGTGGTGCTGGGCCACGCTTCCTGCGGCGGCATCCGCTCCTTCTTCGACGATGCCAAGCCCCTGAGCAAGGGCGATTTCATCGGCAAGTGGATGTCGCAGATCGAACCCGTGGCCGAACGCCTGGGCCCCGGCACCGGCGACCGCCAGGCCAACCTGAAGCGGCTGGAACTGGCCGTGGTCGAGCACAGCCTGAACAACCTGATGACCTTCCCGTCCATCCGCCGCCGCGTGGAAAAGGGCGAGCTGGAATTGCACGGCACCTACTTCGGCGTGGCCACCGGCCTGCTGTACCTGCGCGACCCCGCCACCGGCGAATTCAATCCCTGCCTCGATGCGCCCGCGGCCGCAGCCTGAGGCTGGACCGCAGGCGTGCCTTACACCCGGTACGCCTGCGCCAGCCTTTCGTAGTTGTTCTTCAGGATGATGCCCGCGTAATACACGTGTTCGCGCATCAGATCCTCGGCCCGCGCACCGTCGCGGGCGATGATCGCACTGACGATGCGGTGATGGTCGTCATGCGATCGCAGGATGATCCCGTGGTCTTCCCACAGGATGATCCGGTCCGAGGCGTAGGGGATGGCCTGCGCCTGCGTCGCGAAGCGCCGCACCCAGGGGTTGCCCGCCGCTTCCAGGATGCCGTTGTGCAGCGTGATGTTCACCTGCTGGTACGGCAGATGGTCCTCGGCCAGCAAGACGCCCTTGCCCAGGATCCTATCCCCTTCGTCCAGGCAGTTCTTCAGCACCGCGACGGCATCGTTCGATAGCCCGCGCAGGGCTGCCTGGCGACAGGCCAGCCCTTCCAGCGCCGCGCGCACCTCATAGGCCGCCACGATTTCGCCGAGGTCATAAGCGCGCACCGTGTAGCCGCGCTTGGGCAGATGTTCCAGCAAGCCCTCGTTGCCCAGCGTCGCCAGCGCCGCGCGCACCGGCGTGCGCGACACCCCCAGCTTCTCCGCCAACGGGATTTCTTCCAGGCGGGCGCCCGGGCTGAACTTGCCGTGCAGCACCCAGTCCCGCAGCGTGTCGGTAACGTGTTGAGATAGCGTGTCCATAGCCGCATTGTATACATGAAGAATACATAGGGTGCCAGATGCATCGTTGAATTTCGGAACATCTCCGTAAAACACGATGTAAATCAAGCAGAACTCCGGGTAAGCCCCTATACCTGCCACTCATACATGTATACATAATCGCAAAAAATTCAAACCAGCGGCCATGTCCCACCCTAGGCGGACGGCACGCTACCAGGAGACAGCATGTCCAATGTATCCACGCCGGCCGGCACGGGTCCGGCTCCCCGCCTTGCGCTCGTCACGGGCGGCGGCGGCGGCATAGGCGCCCGCGTCTGCCATGAACTGGCCAGCGCCGGATTCCGCGTCGTGGTCTCGGACGTCGACGCCGGGCGCGCCCGCCGCGTGGCCGACGAGCTGGGTGCGCCGCACGCCTCGCATGCCTTCGACGTCAGCGACGAGAGCTCGGTCGAGAACGCGTTCGAGCAGATCGAAGCACGGCACGGCCCCATCGCCGTGCTCGTCAGCGCCGCTGGGCTGCTGCTGTTCCAGGAAGACGGCGAACGTCCGCTCATCAAGGACACCTCGCTGGACATCTGGGAACGCAGCTTCGCCGTCAACGCCCGCGGCGTGTTCCTGTGCGGCCGCGCCTACCTGCGCCGGCGCGAGGCCGCACCGCTGGCGCACGGCCGCATCGTCACGTTCACCTCTGTCGCGGCGCAGCTGGGCGGCTACCGCTCCAGCGCCTCGTACATCGCTGCCAAGTCCGCGGTGCTGGGCCTGACCAAGGCCATGGCACGCGAATCCGCCCACCTGGGCGTCACGGTCAACGGCATCGCGCCGGGCCTCATCGACACCGACATGCTGCGCAGCACCGTCACCAGCAGCGGCGCGCTGGCTGCCGCCGCGCAAGCCATTCCGCTGGGCCGCATCGGCACCGCGGACGAGGTGGCCGCCGCCGTGCGCTTCCTGGCATCCGAGGAAGCCGGCTACATCACCGGCAGCGTCATCGACGTCAACGGCGGCTACCGCATGCAGTAAGGCATTCCGGCGGCCAGGCCGGCAACGCAGCAAAGCGCCATCCACAAACAAAGGCGCGCACCAAAGAAAACGGGAGACAAAGATGAAGAAAAGCAGTCGCTACGCAGCCGCCGCCGCGCTATGCGCATGGGCGCTGAGCACGGGCGCGCAGGCGCAGCAGGAGCCGGGCATCACCGACAAGACCATCAAGATCGGCCTCTTCGCGCCCTTGTCCGGCAGCGGCATGGCGTATGGCTTTGACGTGCTGAACGCCGCCAAGATGTGGTACGCCAAGGTCAACAAGGAAGGCGGCGTGCACGGCCGCCAGATCGAGCTGGTGATCGAGGACGACCGCTGCAACGCCAATGACCTGGTCGCCGCGGTGAAGAAGCTGAACGAGCAGGACAAGGTGTTCCTGCTGAACGGGGGCTCCTGCTCCGCCGCGGTAGTGGCCTCGCGCGAATACATCGAGCGCGAAAAGGTGCCGCTGGTCATGCTCAACGCCTCGGGCGACGGCGCGCTCTATCCGCCCTCCAAGTACATCTATGGCGCCTTCTCCATCTCCCAGCACGCGGTGGGCGGCTCGATGGTGCAGTTCGCCGCCGAACAGCTCAAGGCCAAGAAGATCGGCTACATCAACCATGACGACGCCTACGGCGGCTGGAACCTGGAGGCCGCGCAGGCCCAGATCAAGCAGCTGGGCGACGCCACGCTGCAAGTCCAGTCGGTGAACCCGAACATCACCGACGTCACCGCGCCCATGCTGAAGATCCGCGCGGCCAATGCCGACGTGCTGCTGCTGACCACCTATGCCCGCCCCGCCGCGCTCATCATCAAGAAGGCGCAGGAGCTGGGCTGGAACAAGCCCATCGTGCTGGCGGTGAACGGCACGGCAGACCTGAAGCAGCTGGTGGAGAACGTGGGCAACAAGGACGCCTTCAAGAACGTCTACATCCAGGAAGTGCTGTCCGACGTGCCCGGCGGCGCCAAGCTGACCTGGATCTACGACATGTACAAGCAGGCCTACCCCGACCTGGCCGCCAAGCCGGGCCACCCGCAGACCTACATGCCTTATGGCCTGCCGCCGGCGATGGCGGTGGTCAACGCGCTCAAGGCCGCCGGTCCCCAGCCCACCCGCGAAAAAGTGCTGCAAGCGCTGGAAACCATGAAGTTCGACTCCGGCGTCATGGCCGGTCCGATCGAGTTCGGCCCGAACGACCGCGCAGCCCAGGAGTCCGCCATCTACATCAAGTTCGACGGCACCAACATGTCGCTCGTGCCCGGCGCCTTCAAGAGCGTCTGGCAGTACCAGAAGTAAACCAGCGGCCCGCCATGGGCCTGGCCCGCGCGCTGGCGCAGCAGCGTGCGGGCTGCCGGAGAACATCATGAGCTTTGCCGATATCTGGCTGTTCCTGCAGCAGGGGGTGCTGTCGGGACTGGTGACGGGCAGCGTGTACGCGCTGCTGGCGGTCGCCGTAGTGATCATTTTCAAGACCACCGACGTGCCCAATTTCGCCCAGGGCGAAATCTTCATGGTCGGCGGCTACATCGCCCTGTTCCTCACGCTGGTGATGGGCTGGCCGTATCTCGTCGTCATTCCCATTACGCTAGCCGCCGTGGCGGTCCTGTCCGGCCTGTTCCAGCGCGTCGTCATGGAACGCGTCATCGCCTCCAAGGGCGTGGGCGTGCAGATGGTGATCGCCACGCTGGGCCTGGCCTATGCGCTCAAGGGCCTGGTGCGCCAGACCGGCCTGGGCGACACGCCGCGTTCGCTGCCGCCGCTGGCCTCGACCGACGCCATCGTCATCGGCGACGCGGTGCTGACCCAGCTGGACCTGGTGATCTTCGCGGTCGCAGTAGTGGTGATGCTGCTGCTCTTTTGCATGTTCAGCTACACCCGGGTCGGGCGCGCCATGCGCGCGGTGGGCATGAATCCCAAGGCCGCCCGGCTGGTGGGCGTGAACCTGACCCGCATCCGCATGCTGGTGTGGGCGCTGGCCGGCCTGATATCGGCGGTCGCGGCGCTGCTCATCACGCCCAAGATCCTGATCACGCCCGACATCGGCCACATCGCCATCCTGGCCTATGCCGCGGCCATCGTGGGCGGCATCACCAGCCTGCCCGGCGCGGTGGTGGGCGGCTTCGTGATCGGCGTGGCCGAGAACCTGGTGGGACTGTTCATTTCGACCAATGCCATCGTGGTCGCGCCTTTCGTGGCCATCATGGTCGTGCTGCTGCTGCGTCCGCAAGGGCTCCTGGGCGGCAAACTGCAGGTGAAGAAAGTATGAGCAAGAAAATCGACCATGCGCTGCTGGCGCTGATGGCCGTGGTGCTGGCGATCCTGCCCTTCGCGGCCAGCGGCTATGTCATCTATGTGGTGAACCTGCTGATGGTGTTCGTGGTGCTGGCGCTGGGCCTGCACCTGGTCATCGGCGAAACCGGGCAGTTCGCGCTGTCGCACGCCGCCTTCTACGGCGTGGGCATCTACACCGCCGGCCTCATCAACAACCTGTGGCATCCGCCCTTCTTCATTTCCATCATCGCGGGCGGGCTGCTGGCCGCCGCGCTGGGCTATGTGATCGGCGCGCTGGCGCTGCGCATGCGCGACATCTATCTGGCGCTGTCCACCTTCGCCTTCGGCGAAGCGATGCAGTGGGTGTTCCTGAACTGGCAATCGGTCACCAACGGCTCGAACGGCTTCCGGATCTCGCCGGCCACGTTGTTCGGCTACGAACTGGTGTCGGACGCAAAGGCCTATCCCTTCGTGGTGCTGATCGCCGCGCTGCTGCTGTGGGCCACCATTGCGCTGTCGCGCTCGCAGCTGGGATCGGCCTTCCGCGCGGTGCGGGAAAGCGACGTGGCGGCCCAGGCCATGGGCGTGAACGTCAACGCCATCAAGCGCACGGCCTTCACGCTGTCCGCCGCCTATGCCGGCGTCGCCGGCGGCATGTACACGACCTTCGCGTCATTCATCCATCCGGAAAGCCTGGGCTTCCAGACCACCATCCTGATCCTGACGATGGTGGTGGTCGGCGGCATCGGCTCGGTGCGCGGCGCCATCGCGGGCGCCCTGGCCTTCGGCTTGATCTCCGAGCTGCTGCGCCAGGCGCTGTCGTTCCAGGAAATCATCTACGGCGTCATCCTCATGGGCTTCATGATGTTCGCGCCCAAGGGCCTGTTTGCGGGCCGCGGCGCGCGCAGGCGGGCTCCGGCGCCCGCCGCTCCCCTGCCCCCTGCCTCGCGCCAGGCCGCGGCCAAACCGACCCAAAGGAGCGCGGCATGAGCAGCCATCCCTATCTGGACGTGCAGGGCCTGACCGTGAAGTTCGGCGGCCTGACCGCCATCAACGGCCTATCCATGCAGGTCGAACGCGGCCGCATCCATGCATTGATCGGCCCCAACGGCGCGGGCAAGTCCACCACCTTCAACTGCATCTCGCGCTATTACCGTCCCAGCAGCGGCAGCATCCGGTTCGACGGCGCCGACATCACGCGCAAGAAGCCGCACGAAATGGCGGCGCTGGGCGTGGCCCGCACCTTCCAGAACCTGGAGTTGTTCGGCGCGCTGAGCGTGCGTGAAAACGCCCTGCTGGGCACCTACGCCCACGGCGCCGACAGCGCCGGCAAGCGGCTGCGCCCGGCCACCGCGCAGACGCGCGAGCGGGTCGAACACCTGCTGGAACGCGTCGGACTGGCCGACTTCCTAGACACGCCGGCGTGCAGCCTGGACTTCGGCCGCCAGAAGATGCTGGAACTGGCGCGCGCCCTGGCCATATCGCCCAAGCTGCTGTTGCTGGACGAGCCCGCGGCCGGCCTGCGCAACCGCGAAATCGAAACGCTGGACCGCCTGCTGACCGAACTCTGCGAGCGCGACGGCATCACGGTGCTGCTGGTGGAGCACGTCATGCAGCTGGTGATGTCGATCTCGCATCGCATCACCGTCATGTCCTTCGGCGAGAAGATCGCCGAGGGCACGCCCGCCGAGGTGCGCAGCAACCCGCGGGTGATCGAAGCCTATCTGGGCAAGGGAGCGGCCGGTGGCTGAATATCTGCTTGAAGTCGATGCGGTCTCGGCCGCCTACGGCAATATCCGCGCCCTGCAGGACGTATCGCTGAAGGTGCCGCAGGGCGCCATCGTGGCGCTGCTGGGCGCCAACGGCGCGGGCAAGTCCACCACGCTCAACGTGATCTCGCGCCTGGTGGCGCCCACCGCGGGCGGCGTGCGCTTCGCGGGCGAGCCCATACACCGCCTGGCGGCGGACGCCATCGTCGGGCGCGGCATCGTGCAAGTGCCGGAGGGCCGCGAAATCTTCCGCGACATGAGCGTGCGCGAGAACCTGGAGATGGGCGCCTATCTGCGCACCGACCGCGGCGCGGTGCGGCAGGACCTGGAGATGGTGTGCGACACCTTCCCGCGTCTGCGCGAACGCTACGAACAAAAAGCCGCGACGCTGTCCGGCGGCGAACAGCAGATGCTGGCCACGGGCCGCGCCATGATGGCGCGCCCGCGCATGATCCTGCTGGACGAACCGTCCATGGGCCTGTCGCCGCTGGTGGTCGAACAGATCTTCGACATCGTGCTGCGGCTGAACCGCGAGCAAGGCATCACCATCCTGCTGGTGGAGCAGAACGTGAAGCTGGCGCTGTCGGTGTCCAGCTACGCGTACATCCTGGAAAACGGCGAGATCGCGCTGGAAGGCGAGTCCGCCGCGCTCGCCAGCGACGAAGGCGTGCAGCGCGCCTATCTGGGCGCCTAGCGCGCCGCAAGGACCGACCATGATATCGATGCAAGACAAGCGGGTGCTCGTGACAGGCGCGGGCCGAGGCCTGGGAGCGGCCATCGCGCAGGGCTTCGCCAGGCAGGGCGCGGCCGTGATCGTCGCCGACGTCGACGCCGCGCTGGCCGCCGCCACGGTGCAAGCCATCCGCGCCGCCGGCGGCAAGGCCGCGGACGCGGCGCTGGACGTGACGGATGCCGCCGCCGTGCGCGCCTTCGCGCAGCGGTCCGCCACCGAACACGGCAATCTGGACATCCTGATCAACAACGCCGGGATTTCGGCGCGCGCCCCGTTCGACGATCCCAAGACGCCTGAGATCTGGGACCGCCTGATGAGCGTGAACCTGCAAGGCACGTTCAACGTCACGCACGCCTTCGTCGAACAGCTAAAGGCCACGCGCGGCGCCATCGTCAACCTGTGTTCCATCGTGGCCTACGGCTGCAGCATTTCGACCGCGGGCTACGTGGTGTCCAAGGGCGGCGTGCGTTCGTTCACGGAGGTGCTGGCACGCGACCTGGCGCCGCATGGCGTGCGCGTGAACGCCGTGGCCCCCGGTCTGATGGAAACGGAAATGACGGCGGGCCAGCGCGCGCAGGCGCAGGGCACGGACTGGTACATGCAGCGCGCCCCCATGGCGCGCGCGGGGCGGGCCGACGAAATCGTGGGCCCGGTTCTGTTCCTGGCCTCGGACATGGCCAGCTACGTGAACGGCGTGGTGCTGCCCGTGGACGGCGGCTATCTGGCCGTATAGGGAACCATCATGAATCTGGGCACGGCATTAGTCACGGGCGGCGCAAGCGGCATGGGTCTTGCCATCGTGGAGCGGCTGGCGCGCGACGGCTTTCGCGTCGTGATGGCCGACCGCAACGCGGAACTGGCCGCGAAAGAGGCCGAGGCGCTGCATGCGCAAGGGCTGGACGTGGAGTACCGCGTGGTGGACCTGACGGACGAAGCCGCCACCCGCGCGCTGGCGCGCGCGCTCGCGCCCCTGGCCGCGCTGGTCAACAACGCGGGGCTGTTCGACGAGCGCAAGTTCTTTGAAGTCGACAGTTCCGACTACCGCCGCGCTTTCGACGTCAACCTGCTGGCGGTGGCAAGCTTGACGCAAGAGGCCGCGCGCGACATGGCGCCGGGCGCCAAGATCGTCAACATCGCCTCGCGCGCCTATCTGGGCGCAAGGAACCATCCGCACTACGTGGCCTCGAAAGCGGCCCTGGTCGGCTACACGCGGGCCTCGGCTATGGAGCTTGCGCCGCGCGGCATCCTGGTGAATGCCATCGCCCCCGGCCTCATCGACACACCGCTCTTGCGCAACCTCACGCCCGAACGCCTCGCGGCCCAACTGGCCCTGCAGCCCACCGGCCGCGCGGGCCAGCCGCAAGACATCGCCAATGCCGTGTCCTTCCTGGCCGCGCCGCACATGGACTTCATCACTGGCCAGGTCATCTTCGTGGACGGCGGCAAATCGCTGGGCGGCTCGGGAGCATAGGCAGCATGGAAGGCATTATGTGGGACAAGGAAGTCGACGCGCTGGTCGTCGGCTCGGGCGCGGGCGGCATGGCCGCCGCGCTGACGGCGCGGGAAGAAGGACTGGACGTGCTGCTGGTGGAGAAGACCGGCCGCATCGGCGGCTCCACCGCGATCTCCGGCGGCGCGCTATGGATACCGCTGAACGCGCAGACGGAAGCCGCCGGCCATCCGGACAGCTTTGATAAGGTCTGGACCTACCTGGAGCAAACCGTGGGCGCGGCGGCTCCCGACGACATGAAGCGCGCCTACCTGGACGCCGGCCCGCGCATGATGGACTACCTGGTGTCGCGCGGCATCCTGGACCTGGCGGCGCGCACCGCCTCGCCCGATTACTACCCCGACCTGCCCGGCGCCGCGATGGGCGGGCGGTCGCTGGATCCGCTGGAATTCGACGGCCGCAAGCTGGGCCGGGACTTCCGCTTGCTGCGCGATCCGCTGAAGGAATTCACGGTGCTGGGCGGCATGATGGTCAACATCACCGATGTGCGCCATCTGCTGCGCGCCACGCGCTCGTTCGCGGCCTGGCGCCACAGCATGAAGCTGGCGCTGCGCTATGCCGCCGACCGCGCGCGCGGCTATCACCGCGGCACGCGGCTGCTGCTGGGCAATGCGCTGGCCGCGCAGCTATTCCACGGACTGCTGGCGCGCAGGATCGAGTACTGGCTGGACACGCCGGCGCTGGCGCTGCACCGCGATACTTCGGGCCGCGTGCTGGGCGCGGCGGTGCAACGCGACGGCAAGACGCTGAACATCCGCGCGCGACGCGGCGTGGTGATGGCCACGGGCGGCTTTCCCTGGGACCCGGCGCGCCGCGCGCAGAGCTATCCGCAGCCCACCGGTCTCTGGTCCATGTCGCCCGCGGACAACACGGGCGACGGCATCCGCCTGTCGGAAACCGCAGGCGCCGCGCTCGGCACGGGCCACGCCAGCCCGGCGTTCTGGGCGCCCGTCTCCGTGCTGGTATCCAAGGACGGCAAGCGCCTGCACTACCCGCATCTGGTGTGGGACCGGGCCAAGCCGGGCCTCATCGCCGTGAATGGCGCAGGCCAGCGCTTTGTCAATGAATCAGCCTCGTACCACGAGTTCGTGCAGGCCATGTACCGCAGCCATGACGCGACGCCCAGCATTCCCGCCTTCCTGATCTGCGACCAGCGCTTCATCGACACCTGGGGCCTGGGCCTGGCGCTGCCGGGCGGCCGGCCGCGCCAACACCTGATCGACGCAGGCTATCTGCTGCAAGGCGCCACGCTGGCGGCGCTGGCCGCCCGGCTGGACGTGCCCGCCGACGCGCTGCAAGCCACGGTGCAACGCTACAACGCCCACGCGGCCCAGGGCCGGGATCCGGACTTCGGCAAGGGGTCGACCGCCTACAACCGCTACCTGGGCGACCCGGAACACGAACCCAACCCCTGCCTCGCTCCACTGGCTGCGGGCCCCTACTACGCGGTCAAGGTCTATCCCGGCGACATCGGCACGGCCTGCGGCATCGCCGCCAATCCGCAGGCCCAGGCCCTGGACGCCGCAGGCGCGCCCATCCCCGGCCTCTACGTGGCCGGCAACGACATGCAGTCCGTGATGGGCGGCGCCTATCCCGGCCCCGGCATCACGCTCGGTCCCGCCCTGACCTTCGGCTGGATCGCTGGACAACATCTGGCGCATGCACAACACTGACGCCTCTCCACCGACAAGGATTCCCATGAAAATCTTCTATTCGCCCGCCTCGCCCTTCGTGCGCAAATGCATGGTCATCGCCCATGAACTCGGCCTGGCCGACCGCATCGAGAAGCTGCCGAGCGCAGCCGGACCCGTCGCGCGCGACCAGACCATCATCCCCACCAACCCGCTGGGCCAAGTGCCCACCTTCATCACCGACGACGGCCAGGCGCTGTACGACAGCCGCGTGGTCTGCGAATACCTGAACGACCTGGGCGGCGGCTCGCTGTTCCCGGCCGGCAAGACGCGCTGGCAGGTACTGACGGAACAGTCCATGGCCGACGGCATGCTGGGCGCGGCGCTGCTGGCCCGCTATGAAACCGTGCTGCGTCCGGAAGCGCTGCGCTGGGACGGCTGGGTCGAGGGCCAGCTGGGCAAGGTCCGCGACGGCCTCGCGCTGGTGGAAAAGAACGCCGCCGCGCTTGCAGGCCGCCTGGACATCGGCACCATCACCATCGGCTGCGCGCTGGGCTATCTGGACTTCCGCTTCCCCGACCTGGACTGGCGAGCCGGCCACCCGGCCACCGCCGCCTGGTACGAGACCTTCAGCCAGCGTCCGTCCATGCAGGCCACCAAGCCCTGATCCAATTCGGGCAGGCGCAGGGCCGGGAGAACCCGCCGGGCTCCCTGGCCATCACCTGCCTTGGTACGGCGCGGCCCCGAGCCGCGTCGCTAGGCCCCTGACGCGTGCAGGGGCCTTTTTTTCGCCCGGATCGCCCCCAGCTGTTACAGTGAAGTCGGCAGGCGGGCCGATCCGCCGGCCATCAACAGAAGGGGCCCAGCATGAACGTCGCTGCGATCTCCGCCATCCACCGGGCTGACGCGCCCTACCCCACGCGCTCCGCCGCGCTGGACGCCACGCGCGCATTCCCCGAAACCCAACGCGTGGCCCACGTCCACGCGGCCCGGTCAGCGGCCGCCGCCCACGCGGTGCACATCGACCGCGAACGCGACAGCCAGCCATTGCCGCTGACCTCCTTTGGCGCCTCGAATACGGACGCGCTGCGCGACCTGCACGCGGCATCGCGCATGCGCCGCGCCATTGAGGATTTTGCCGCGCAGCCCGACCCCGTGGCCCAGCGCGCCGGCTCCGCCAACGACCTGGGCACCATCGAAGGCCTGATGCCGCTGCAGGCCTACCGCGTCGCCATGGGCAATCCGCAGGTCCAGGAACTGCAGACCGCCGTGGCCATGAAGGCAGCCGGCCTGGGCATCCCCAAGGTCGCCAACATCGGCGCGACCGAGAATGTCACGGACAACGCGCGCTACCGGCCGGGCTTCGCTCCCTGACCAAGCAAAAAAAAGCCGCCTGACAAGTCAGGCGGCTTTGCATGCGGAACCAGGCGTCGATCAGTGGAAGAATTCCGCGATCATCGTCGCACCCAGGAAGGTGCCCGCATTGGCGGCCAGGGACACCACCACGATCTTCCAGCCCAGCTTGCGGAACGCCGGCAGGTCCTTGAGGATTGATAGGCCGGCCATGGCCAGGATCACGGTCGTGAACGGCAGGAAGTTCACCTTGCCGACCATGGCGATGATCTGGTCCGAGTACGGCAGCACGCCGGGGCAGCCCGCGGTCATGGCGATCAGCGACAGCACGAACACGGCCGGCAGCTTGGGCACGACGCGCAGCACCAGGTCGGTGAGGACGACCAGCAGGATGATAATGCCCATGCCCGGCAAGGCGTCGGCGAACGGCACGTTGTAGCCCAGGCGGTTGCCCACCAGCGCGAACAGGCCGCAGATGACGTAGGCGGTCAGGCGGTCGCCGAAGCCCATCTTGACGCCATGCGCGGGCGCGTCCTGCGTGACCTCATCATCAGCGGCGACGGTTTCGGCCTTGCCGCGCGAGAAGCGGCCCAGCACGGGTTCCAGCTTGCCGTACAGGAAGATGGTGGTCGGCAGCGAAATGAACAGCGTGAAGTACACGCCCACCACCGTGGTCAGCAGGTTGGCGGCGGCGGCCAGCGCGGCCACCTGGTGCGCGACTTCGGGCGTCTGCTGGGACGCGATCGCGCCCACGCCGGCAGCCATCATGCTGCCCGAGCCCACGCCGGCGCCCATGGCGAGCGAGCGCGGATCGAAGATGTTCAGGCTGGTGATGAAGCCGGCCATCAGCGCCACGAACAGCGCGCCGATCACGGTGCCGGTGATGTACTCGGCCATCACGCCGCGGCCTTCAGGCGAGTTCATGCCGTAACGCTCGCCGATGATGGCCAGGCTGGGCTCGCGGCCCACCGAGAAGGTGGCGCCGATGGCCTCGCGCTTGATGCCCAGCAGCAGCGCCAGCGGCAGGCCGATGGCCATGGTGCCGAAGAAGTGGCCGAATTCCTGGAACACCAGGGCCCAGCCGGCTTCGCGCACCTGCGGCAAGGCGCCGCCCACCATCAGGCCCAGCTTGGCCAGGAAGGGCAGCAGCGCGTATTGCAGATAGCCACTGATGCGGGTCTGCATGGCAGTGTCGATGTTCAGGCCGGCCGGCATGCGCTGGCCGAAGGCGGCCACGACGGCGCCGATGAAGATGGCCCACAGCATCGGCTGCAGAATGATCTTGCCCGGGCCTACGTTGAAGGTGGCGCTGCCGATCGCTTCGGAAACGACAACCACCAGCAAGATGGCGGCAAGCATGCGGATGCGCCCGGATAGCGGCATGGAAGGCGCGGCCAGGCTGGCGCTGGCGTGTGACATCGGATTCCCCTGAGTACGTGAATAGTCGTCGTGGCTGCCCGCCGCGATCCCGGCCGGCCGGCGTCCGGGTGGACGTCGCAACGCGGCGGCGGCGACGGCGCGCGCAGCAGGGCCGATTTTCGCCGGGGGCCCGGCGCGCAACCATGACAGGGTTGGCGCATAAACGTTGCGTAAAATGCAACGGATAGGCTTTTCCAGGGAAAATTTTGCATGATCTCGGATCATGCAAGGGTAAACCCTAGATTGTAGCTGTGGATCTGCCGCCGCACTCCCGCCACGGAGCCCCGCCATGGATGAAAAACTCGACGCCCGCCGCACTCACTATTTCATGCAGGTCATGAGCCGCGGCTCGGTGCGCGGCGCCGCCGAAGTGCTGGACATGGACCCGTCCGCCGTCAGCCGCGCCATCGCCGCGCTGGAACGCGATTGCGGCATCGCCCTGTTCGAGCGCCGCGGGCGCGGCGTGGTGCCGACCGACGCGGGCCACATCCTGGCGCGCTACATCAAGCGCCAACAGGACATCCAGGAGAGCTTCTTCTCCGAGATCGACAGCCTGCGCAAGGCCGAACGGGGACATATCGATCTGGTGCTGGGCGAGGGTTTCGTGGAGCTGATGTTCGAGCGCGTGCTGCCCGGCTACTGGCGCAGCCACCCCGAGGTCACTCTGGACATCGACGTGGCGCGCACGTCCGAGATCGTGCAGCGCATCGTCGACGACCGCGCCTATATAGGACTGGTGTTCCAGCCGCCCAACGACGCCCGCCTGCGCACCCACTATTCGCGGCCCGAGCCCATCCGCGCCATCGTCCGCGAAGACCACCCGCTGACCCTGCTGCGCCGCCCGCTGCTCTTGACCGACCTGGCCGACTATCCCGGCGCCGCCATGCAGGAAGGGTTCGGCGTGCGCCAGCATATCCAGGCCGCCGAGATCAGCGAGCAGGTCCGGCTGCGCAATGTGCTGACCACCTCGTCCTTCAAGGCGCTGTGGCAATTTGCCGCCGCCGGCATCGGCTACGCGCTGACGCCGCCCATCGCGGTCACCGCCGATTTGCGCGCACAGCGCCTGGCCAGCCTGCCGCTGGCCAACCCCATCCTCAACCAGGGCAGCCTGCACGTGCTGAGCCGCGCCGGCCGCCATGTGTCCCCCGCCGCGCGCGAACTGCTGGACCACATCGTGCGCGGCATCGGCGCCCCGACCGGTCCGGCGTCTGATACGGTCGGGTAAGGCGGATCTGCATCTGTTTCCCCGACGTCCGGCAGCCTACATTGGCGCTATCCGCCACGACGCCAGGAGAGACAACATGCTGAGTTTCTTGCGCACGGTCAAATCCGTGCTGTGGGGATTCTTCGGCGTACGCCGCGGGCGCGGCTACGATGCCGACATCGCCAACAACAAGCCGGCGCCCTTGATATTGACCGGGCTGCTGATGGCAGCCTGTCTGGTGATCATCCTGGTCGTGGTGGCGAAGTGGGCGGTGAACGCGGCACTGTAGAAGTGGCCCGCAGGATGGGTGAAGCGCGGTAAAACCGGGGCAAGAACCCAGGCGACAAACGCGCGCCGCCCATCATGCAGCAATCCATTCATGCCCGCGGATCATGGAACGCAGGCGGCATGATCTTATTACCAGAATGACTTAGACGGTCGCCGCAGCTGCCTGTTACGGTTATGAACCCCTTTCCCCTGCCGCATTGCGCCAGGCGAGCGCAAGGGCTCAGACCGAGAAGACTTCAAGGGCAGTAGACATGTACGTGTATGACCCCGTCGACCAGCAGCTCGTCGAGCAACGCGTGGCGCAATTCTCCGACCAGACGCGCCGCTTCCTCGATGGCCAACTAACGGAAGATGAATTCCGCGTTTTGCGCCTGCAGAACGGCCTGTACATCCAGCGCCACGCGCCCATGCTGCGCGTCGCGATCCCCTACGGCATCCTGGCGTCGCGCCAATTGCGTACGCTGGCGCACATCGCCCGCAAATGGGACCGCGGCTACGGCCATTTCAGCACCCGCCAGAACATCCAGTTCAACTGGCCCAAGCTCGAAGACGTGCCGGACATCCTGGCCGAACTCGCCACCGTGCAGATGCATGCCATCCAGACCAGCGGCAACTGCATCCGCAACACCACCACCGACCACTTCGCCGGCGTCGCGCCCGACGAGCTGGTCGATCCGCTGGTGTGGTGCGAGATCATCCGCCAGTGGTCCACGCTGCATCCGGAATTCGCCTTCCTGCCGCGCAAGTTCAAGATCGCGGTCAGCGGCGCGGTACAGGACCGCGCGGCCGTGGGCGTGCACGACATCGGCCTGCAGGCCGTCGAACGCGACGGCAAGCTGGGCTTTCGCGTCTGGGTCGGCGGCGGATTGGGCCGCACACCCATCGTCGGCAAGCTGATCAATCCCTTCGTCGAATGGCAGGACCTGCTGACCTATCTGCAGGCCGCGCTGCGGGTCTATAACCTGCATGGCCGCCGCGACAACAAGTACAAGGCGCGCATCAAGATCCTGGTCAAGGACCTGACGCCGGAAGTCTATGCGCAGCAGGTGGACGAACAGTGGCAGCTCATCAAGGGCGGCCCGGACACCATCACCCAGGAATTCGTCGACAGCATCAAGGCCCGTTTCGTCTGGCCGCAATACGATGCCGCTGCCGCGCAGGACGTGGACAACACCGCCGCGCTGGCCGCCGCCGATCCGCGCTTTGCGCGCTGGCTGCGCACCAACGTGCACCCGCACAAGGTGGCCGGTTATGCCGCAGTCACCGTGTCGCTCAAGCCCACCGGCGTGCCCCCGGGCGACATCACCGCCGACCAGATGGACGCGGTGGCCAACCTGGCCGACGAATACGGCTTCGGCGAACTGCGCGTCTCGCACGAACAGAACCTGATCCTGGCCGACGTGCGCCGCGCCCGCCTGCACGACCTCTGGACCACGCTGCAGGCGCTGAACCTGGCCACGCCCAACATCGGGCTGCTGACCAACATCATCGCCTGTCCGGGCGGGGATTTCTGCGCGCTGGCCAATGCCGTCTCGATCCCCGTGGCCGAAGCCATCCAGCGCCAGTTCGACAACCTCGACTATCTGTTCGAAATCGGCGAGCTGGACCTGAACATCTCGGGCTGCATCAACTCCTGCGGCCACCATCACGTGGGCCATATCGGCATCCTCGGGGTCGATAAGGCCGGCGAGGAGTGGTATCAGGTGACCATCGGCGGACGCCAGAACGGCGCGGCCAAGCCGCTGCCCGACATCGAATCCACACGCGGCGGCGGCGCCGCCATCGGCCGCATCATCGGCCCGTCGTTCGCGCGCGAGCAGGTCGCGGGCGTGGTGGACCGCCTGATCCGCACCTACCTGGGCCTGCGCGACAGCGAAGAGGAACGCTTCATCGACGTGGTGGACCGCGTCGGCATCGATCCCTTCAAGCAGGACGTCTACTCCGATCCCGCCTTCGCCAAACCCGCGCCGCAAGCCGAGGCCGCCCATGTCTGAAATCTATCCGCACGACGCCCCCGGCCCGCACCTGATCCGCAACGGCCGCCTGGAGGCCGACACCGCGCGCCTCTTCACGCCCGAGCCCGAAGTGCCCGCCGAAGGTCAGGTGCCTGGCGACGCGCCTGGCTGGATCGTGCCGCTGTCCACCTGGAAGACCTCGCGCGCCACCTTGCGCCGCCACCAGCATCCGGTCGCAGTCCTGCTCGACCCCGATGCCGACCTGCGGGACCTGGCCGACGCCGACGGCACGCTGGATCCCGCCGGCATCGCCTTCATCGCGGTGGATTTCCCGGTCTACACCGATGGCCGCGGGTATTCGCTGGCGCAGCTGCTGCGCACGCGCTACCAGTGGCAAGGGGAACTGCGCGCGGTCGGCGACGTGATGATCGACACCATCCACTACCAGGCGCGCGTCGGCTTCGACAGCTTCCTGGTCAAGCCCGGCCACGATCCGCACAAGGCCCTGGAAGCCTTCAGGACTTTCACGGTGCATTACCAGAAGACCTACCGGGTGCCGGCGCCGGCAGCCGCCTAGGCGGCCGGAAACCCCGGCAGCGCCCAGCGCTGCGTCCTGACCTCATCCTGCGCCAACTGGGCGCGGATCAGGTCGGCGATATTGCGCTGGCGCGCCGCCTGCATGCGGCTGATCAGGCTGGACACGCTGACGGCCAGGCGCGGATAGCCACCCGCGTCGCACAAGGCCACGCCCACACCCAACACGCCAGGCACCGCCGCATTGCCCACCACGGACCAGCCGCGTCCGCGCGTGTTCTCCACCAGGCGCCGCATCTGCGCCACCGTCATGCCGCCGTACGCGCGCAGCGCCTGTTCGTTCTGCGCAATCACCTCTTCCGACTCGGCGGGCGGCAGCGCCGCCAATAGCGCCAGCCCGGCCGCCCCCACGCCCAGCGGCTGTCGGTGCCCCACCGTGACCGCCAGCACCTGCACGGGATAGTTGCCCACTTCACGATGCAGGCAGAGCGAATCGTTGCCGGCGCGGCAGATGAGAAAAGCGGAATCGCCGCTGACGTCGCTGATCTGGCGCAGTACCGGCCGCAGGCCGCGCACAGCTTGCGCATGCGGATCGCCCGCCATCATCACGCCCAGCTCGGCCACGCGCCAGCGCGGCGCTTCGGACTCGCGCAAGGCGTAGCCCTCCTGCACCAGCACGTCGAGATAGCGATAGGCCGTGGTCCGCTGCATGCCCGCCGCGCGCGCGATGTCGACCACGTGCATGCCCGCCGCGCCCGCCTGCCGCAGCACGCCCAGCACGCGCAGACCGCGGCGCAACACGCGCGGCCCCGAGCCTTCGGATTCTGGTTTGTTCATTTTCTGGACAGCTTGCGTTGATGAGGCCCTTATCAAAGCCCAATATGAATCCGGGCAGACGCAGAGCTGTCCAAATATTAGACAAACAGGACGGAGACAACAATGAAGATGCAAAGCAAGCGGTGGGCCGCCGCGGCGGCCGCCCTGGGCACGCTGCTCGCGGCCCCGGCCCTGGCGGCCCAGCCCTATCCCGAGCGTCCCGTGACGCTGGTGGTCGGCTACGCGGCCGGCGGCGCCACCGACATCGTGGCGCGCCTGATGGCGAAGTCCCTCTCGGAAGCGCTGGGCCAGACTTTCGTGGTCGAGAACAAGACCGGCGCCAACAGCAACATCGGCGCGGAAATCGTCGCGCGCGCCGCGCCCGACGGCTACACGCTGTATGTGGGCTCCATCGCCAACACCATCAACCGCACGCTGTACAGCCAGCTCAACTATGACTTCGTGAAGGGCTTCGAGCCCGTGGGCCTGTTGGCGACCATTCCGAACATCCTGGTGGTCAATCCCAAGCTGCCGGTCAAGACCGTGCAGGAATACGTGGCCTACGCCAAGAAGAACCCGGGCAAGCTGACCTGCGCCTCGTCGGGCAGCGGCTCGTCCATCCATCTGTCGTGCGAACTGTTCAAGATGCAGACCGGCACCGACATCCTGCACGTGCCGTACCGCGGCAGCGGCCCGGCCGTGGCCGACCTGCTGGGCGGCCAGGTGGATTCCATGTTCGACAACCTGCCCTCGTCGCTGCCGCACGTGCAGGCGGGCAAGCTGCGCGCCATCGGCGTCACTTCGCCGCAGCGCCTGCCTTCCGCGCCCGACACGCCCACGCTGGCCGAATCCGGCTTGGCCGGCTTCGACGTGGAATCCTGGTTCGGCGTGATGGCGCCTGCCGGCACCCCCAAGCCCGTCGTCGAGCGCCTGAACCAGGCCATCAACAAGGCGCTGGCCAACCCGGCGCTGCAGGCGTCCTACCAGCAGTCCGGCTTCTACGCGCCACAGCAGCCCAACACGCCCGAGACCTACGCCACGAAGATCGCCAGCGAGATCGACAAGTGGGGCAAGGTGGTCAAGAGCGCCAACCTCAAAGCCAACTAGGAACACCAGGATGTACCCGATAGATTTCTTCTTCCGCGCCGCCGAGCAGTATCCGGAACGCATCGCGCTGGACGGCCCCGAAGGCCAGGCCACGTACTCGCGGCTGGCCGCCGACACGCGGGCGCTGGCCGCGGCCTTGCAGGATCTGGATCCGGCGCCGCAGACGCGGGTGGCGATCTGCGCCGGCAACTCCGCGCGGCACATCCTGGCGCTGCTGGCCGTGCTGGCCAGCGGCAAGGTGTGGGTGCCGCTCAATTACCGCAGCACCGAGCGCGAGATCGGGCGCATCCTGGACGCCACCGAGCCGTCCATCGTGATCGTGGACGGCGTGGGCGCGCCGCTGGCGCCCGAGGCCCAGGCCCCACAAGGCCGCCGCCACATCCATCTGGAAGACGCGGCGGCGCCGCTGGCGCTGGATGAGCTGCTGGCCCGCTGCGCCGGACGCGAACCGCAACGCCATGCGCTGCCGCGCGACGCCACCCAGGCCATCAAGTTCACCGGCGGCACCACCGGCTTGCCAAAAGGCGTAATGCAGCCGTACCACGCGTGGAACGCGGGCATCATCAACCAGATCATGAGCTGGGGGCTCACCCACGAAGACCGCTACGTCGTGGCCGCCCCCATCACGCATGGCACCGGCACCTACCTATTGCCAGTGCTGGCGCGCGGCGGCGCCCATCTGCTGTTGGATGGCGTCACGCCGGCCAGCATCACCGCCGCCTTCCGCGAGCGCGGCGGCACGCTGAGCTTCATGCCGCCCACGCTGATCTACATGATCATGGCGCAGCCCGGCGTCTCGCGCGCCGACTTCCCGCGCCTGCGCAACCTGATCTACGGCGGCGCGCCCATGCCCGTGGAAAAGATCGACCGGGCGCGCGAATTCTTCGGCCCGGTGCTGGGCACCACCTACGGCCAGACCGAGGCGCCGCAGATCATGACGGTGCTGCGGCCCGCCGACCTGGAAGCCCCGGAGAACCGCGCCTCGGTCGGACGCGTCACCTGGCTCAGCGACGTGGCCATCATGTCGCCAGACGGCGCGCTGCTGCCGCGCGGCGAGATCGGTGAGGTCGTGGTGCAGGGCGACCTGGTCATGTCGGGCTACTGGCGCCTGCCCGAAAAGACCGCCGAAACGGTGGTGGACGGCTGGCTGCATACCGGCGACACCGGCCTGATCGACGCGCGCGGCTATCTGTTTCTGAAGGACCGGCTGCGCGACGTGATCATCACGGGCGGCTTCAACATCTATCCGGTGGACGTGGAGAACGCGCTGTCCGCGCACCCTTCCGTCTACGAGTGCTCGGTATTCGGGCTGCCCGACGACAAATGGGGCGAGGCGGTCCACGCCGCCGTGCAGTTCCATCCCGGCGCGCAGGCCAGCGCGGATGAGCTCAAGGCCCACGTGCGCGGCCTGCTCGGCCCCGTGGCCACGCCCAAGCAATTCCACATCCATGACAGCCTGCCGCGCTCCAGCGTCGGCAAGGTGCTGAAAAACGCCGTGCGCGACGCGGCCCTGAAGGAGACCTCATGAAAACGCCCGAAACCCGCCTCTGCGCGCATCATCTGACCGGCATGTCCTACCGCGACGTGGACCTGGTCGAAGACCTGATCGGCAAGAAGACCTTCACCGAAGTCATGATCATGCAGATCCTGGGCCGCGAGGCCCGCCCGGTGGACCTGCGCATCGTCGACGCGGTGCTGGTCACGCTGATGGAGCATGGTCTGACGCCCAGCGCCATCGCCACGCGGCTGATCTACATGAGCGCGCCGGAAAACCTGCAGGGCGCGGTGGCGTCGGGGCTGATGGCGGTGGGCAGCCAGTTCGTCGGCACCATGGAAAACTGTTCGCGCCTGCTGGACCGCATCCGCCAGGCCGACGATGGTCGCACGGAAGCCCTGGCGATCGCCCGCGAATTCCGCGAATCGCGCAGCGCCCTGCCAGGCTTCGGCCACCATCTGCACAAGCCCGACGATCCGCGCTCGATCAAGCTGCTGGCGCTGGCCGAGGCCGAGCCGGATCTCAAGGGCGACTCGCTCAAGGCGCTGCGCCTGCTCTCGGCCGCCATCGACGAGACCTACGGCAAGCACATCACCATCAATGCCACCGGCGCGGTCGCGGCGCTGCTCAGCGAGATCGGCGTGCCGACCGAACTGATGCGCGGCTTTGCCGTCATCTCGCGCGCGGCCGGCCTGGTGTCGCACGTGGCCGAGGAACAGCAAAGCCCGTCCGGGCGCTACATCTGGGAAACCATAGACCACGCCATACCCTATGTGGGCCGTGGCAAGACGCATCAGGACGCAGAGCAAGCGTAACGGCGCATCCGCAGGGACGGGGGAATGGCCGGCGAGTACGCCTGGCCGCTCCCCCGGCAGCGTTCAACCCAGGTTCGGCGCCAGGGTGCGCTTCAGGTCTTCGATGCTGCGGCCGCTGCGGGCGGCGTAGTCCTGCAGCTGGTCTTCGCCGATCACGCCCACGTTGAAGTACTGCGACTGCGGGTGGCTGAAGTAGAAGCCGGACACGCTGGAAGCCGGGTACATGGCATAGCTGTCGGTCAGCATCATGCCGATGTCGGCGCCGTCCAGCACGCGGAACATGTCGGTCTTGATGACGTGTTCCGGGCAGGCCGGGTAGCCGGGCGCGGGGCGGATGCCCACGTACTTCTCGGCGATCATGTCCTCGTTGGACAGGGCCTCGTCGGGCGCATAGCCCCACAGGTCCTGGCGCACGCGGGCATGCAGGCATTCGGCGAAGCCTTCGGCCAGGCGGTCGGCAAGCGACTTCAGCATGATGCTGGAGTAGTCGTCCAGCGCCTTTTCGAATTCCGCTTCCTTCTTTTCGATGCCCAGGCCCGCCGTGACGGCGAACATGCCGATGTAGTCCAGCTTGCCGCTGGACTTGGGCGCGATGAAGTCGGACAGGGACTTGTTGCTGACGCCTTCGCGCTTGGCGCCCTGCTGGCGCAGGTTGCGGTAGGTGAACAGCACCTCGCTGCGGGTCTCGTCCTTGTAGACCTCGATGTCTTCGTCGTTGATGCTGTTGGCCGGATAGAAGCCCACCACGCCGTTGGCGGTGAGCCAGCGGCCTTCGATGATGCGCTTCATCATGGCCAGGCCGTCGGCGTAGACCTTGCGCGCCTGCTCGCCCACGACCTTGTCGTCCAGGATGGCCGGGAACGGGCCGAACAGGCTCCAGGTCTGGAAGAACGGGCCCCAGTCCACGTACTTGGCGATTTCGGCCAGGTCGTAGCTCTTGAAGGTGCGGCGGCCGATGAACTTGGGGCGCGGCGGCGTGTAGTTGTCCCAGTCGATCGCGGGACGCGAGGCGCGCGCGTCCGCCAGCGGCAGGATGGGCGTGGCCTTGCGGTTGGCGTGGCGGCGGCGCACCTCTTCGTATTCCTCGGCCAATTCCGCCAGATACGTTGCCGACTGGTCCGACATCAGGTTCGTCGCCACGCCCACCGAGCGGCTGGCGTCCGGCACGTAGATGACCGGGCCTTCGTAGTTCGGCGCGATCTTGACGGCGGTGTGCACGCGGCTGGTGGTGGCGCCGCCTATCATCAGCGGCAGCTTGCGGCTGCGGAAGTATTCGTCGCGCTGCATCTCGCTGGCCACGTAGGCCATTTCTTCCAGGCTGGGCGTGATCAGGCCGGACAGGCCGACGATGTCGGCGTTCTCTTCCTTGGCCTTTTCCAGGATCTGCGCGCAGGGCACCATCACGCCCATGTTCACGACTTCGAAGTTATTGCACTGCAGGACCACCGACACGATGTTCTTGCCGATGTCGTGCACGTCGCCCTTGACGGTGGCGATGACGATCTTGCCCTTGGCGCGCACGTCGCCGCCGGCGGCCGCGATCTGGCGCTTTTCTTCCTCGATGAAGGGGATCAGGTGGGCCACCGCCTGCTTCATGACGCGGGCCGACTTCACCACCTGCGGCAGGAACATCTTGCCCTCGCCGAACAGGTCGCCCACCACGTTCATGCCGTCCATCAGCGGGCCTTCGATCACCTCGATCGGACGGCCGCCGCGCGCGGCGATCTTCTGCCGCACTTCCTCGGTATCCTCGACGATGAAGGCGGTGATGCCATGCACCAGCGCGTGCGACAGGCGCGCCTCGACCTCCGCGTTGCGCCAGGTCAGGTCTTCTTCCTTCTTGGCGCCGGAACCCTTCACGCTGTCGGCGAACTGCACCAGGCGTTCGGTCGGGGTGCGCTCGTCATCGGCCTCCGTCTTGCCCACGGGCTCGGCGCGATCCAGCACCACGTCCTCGACCAGGTCGCGCAGCTTGGGATCCAGGTCGGCGTACACGCCCAGCTGGCCGGCGTTGACGATGCCCATCGTCATGCCTTCCTTGACGGCGTAATAGAGGAACACCGTGTGGATGGCCTCGCGCATGGGCTCATTGCCGCGGAACGAGAAGCTGACGTTGGACACGCCGCCGGAAATGCGGGCGTGGGGCAGGTTCTCGCGGATCCAGCGCGTGCCTTCGATGAAGTCCACGGCGTAGTGGTTGTGCTCGTCGATGCCGGTGGCGACTGCGAAGACGTTGGGATCGAAGATGATGTCCTCGGGCGGGAAGCCTTCTTCCTCGACCAGGATCTTGTAGGCGCGGCCGCAGATTTCCTTGCGGCGCTCCAGCGTGTCGGCCTGGCCCAGTTCGTCGAACGCCATCACCACCACGGCCGCGCCGTAGCGGCGGCACAGGCGCGCATGGTGGCGGAAGGGTTCCAGCCCTTCCTTCATGGAGATCGAGTTCACCACGGGCTTGCCCTGCACGCACTTCAGGCCTTCCTCGATGACCTCCCACTTGGAGCTGTCGATCATGATCGGCACGCGCGCGATGTCGGGCTCGGAGGCGATCAGGTTGAGGAAGCGCCGCATGCAGGCCACCGAATCCAGCATGGCCTCGTCCATGTTGATGTCGATGATCTGCGCGCCGTTCTCGACCTGCTGGCGGGCCACGGCCAGCGCCTCGTCGTATTTCTCTTCGCGGATCAGGCGGGCGAACATCTTGCTGCCCGTCACGTTGGTGCGTTCGCCCACGTTGACGTACAGCGTGTCTTCGTCGATGTTCAGCGGCTCCAGGCCCGACAGGCGGGTCTTGACCGGAATGTCCGGCACGGCGCGCGGGGTCAGCGACATGACCTTGGCCGCGATTTCGCGGATGTGGTCCGGCGTGGTGCCGCAACAGCCGCCCGACATGTTGACCAGCCCGGCGCGGGCGAATTCCTCCAGCAGCGCGGAGGTGTCGGCCGGGGTTTCGTCAAAGCCGGTTTCGGCCATGGGGTTGGGCAGGCCGGCGTTGGGGTAGACGCAGACGTAGGTGTCGCAGATGCGGGACAGCTCGGCCACGTAGGGGCGCATCAGCGCCGCGCCCAGCGCGCAGTTCAGGCCGATGGTGATGGGGCGCGCGTGGCGCACCGAGTTCCAGAAGGCTTCCACGGTCTGGCCGGACAGGATGCGGCCGGACGCGTCGGTCACCGTGCCCGAGATCATGACGGGCAGGCGCACGCCGCGCGCCTCGAACACTTCCTCGGTGGCGAAGATGGCCGCCTTGGCGTTCAGGGTGTCGAAGATGGTTTCGATCAGGACGATGTCGATGCCGCCGTCCAGCAGGCCGTTGAGCTGCTCGACGTAGGCGACACGCAGTTCCTCGAAGGTGACATTGCGCGCGCCCGGATCGTTCACGTCCGGCGAGATCGAGGCGGTCTTGGGCTGCGGGCCCAGCGCGCCGGCCACGAAACGCGGTCGTTCGGGCGTGCTGTAGGCGTCACAGGCCTCGCGCGCCAGGCGCGCGGACACCAGGTTCAGCTCGTAGGCCAGTTCCGGCAGCTCATAGTCGCCCTGGGCGATGGTGGTGGCGCCGAAGGTATTGGTCTCGATGACGTCGGCGCCCGCTTCCAGGTATTGCCGGTGGATCTCGGAGATCACGTCCGGACGCACCAGCGACAGCAGCTCGTTGTTGCCCTTGACGTCCTTGCCATGGCCGGCGAAGCGCTCGCCGCGGAAATCCGCCTCGCCCAGCTTGTAGCGCTGGATCATGGTGCCCATGGCGCC
>MCNF01000106.1_pt1 | contig 30584 bp, 34 predicted proteins | sample 778221 | NCBI WGS metagenome assembly MCNF01 (sample SAMN04296814, study PRJNA304217) | bioreactor metagenome | isolation source: arboretum soil enriched with benzalkonium chloride | place: Turkey | reverse complement strand
GTACTTGATCAGGGGGCGGGTGGCGGGCGACAGCTGGAACTCCCGGTAGAAAGCCTGAAGCAGCTCGATGATTTCCCAATGCTCGGGCCCCAGCTCCAGTTCCTCGGTGGCCGCCAGGGCCTGGGCCACTTCGGCGGACCAGTCGGTGAGGTCGGCCAGGTAGCCATCCTTGTCCAGTTCGATGGCGCGCGCGCCCACGGTGAGGGTGTTCATAGCCAGGTGTTGACCTTGTCATGCTGGATCGACAGTTCGACGAAGCCGGGATAGTCCACGGCCTCGGCCCAGGCGGGCAGGGCCAGGCCCCGGGCGCGCAGGTCCTCTTCCAGCACGTAGAGTTTCAGGCCGTCGCGTGCTTCCAGCTCGTTGCAGGGCGCGGTACCGGGTTGCAGGGCATAGGCCGCGTCGCCGCACAGCAGCAACGCATCGGCGCTCCCCAGCAGGCGCAGGCAACTGGCCAGGCGGTCGTCGGTGAAGGGTGAGTGGGACAACACATGCAAGGTCGACATCAGAGGGTAATCACCTGGTCATAACGGTCGATGATCCCGGCCAGCTCCGGGGCGCTGAGCAATTGGACGGTATCGAGGCCCAGGCTGTTCGGGTCCAGGCCCCGGGCGTCGAGGCTGGTGCGGCAGGCGAACAGCTCGTCCACACCGAACAGCGACAATGCCTGAAGGTTGGCGGCCAGGTCCTTCTGGCGCAGGGCCTTAGCCTGTTGGCCGGGCATCAGTTGCAGCACGCCATCGTCGAGAAACAGCAGGCCGATGGGCAGGTCGAAGGCGCCACCGGCCAGGACGATATCCAGGGCTTCGCGGGCGGCCGGACCGGACCAGGGGGCCTGGCGGCTGATCAGCAGCAGGGACTTGGCCATCTCAGGCTCCTCCAAAACAGATCAGGCGGTCGGCGCTCTGCACCGCGTCATGCAACTGCCCGAGCCCGGAAAGCTCCCAGGGCGCCTCGATGTTCACCGCCGTGCGCTGGTAGCGCTGGGCCTCGTCGGCATTGAGCGTACCCCGGCGCAGGGCCGCGGCGATGCATACCACGGCATCCAGTTGGTGCTGATGGACGAACTCGCGCCATTCCCGGGGCAAGTCCTGCTCGTCCTGGGGTGTGACGATGCTGTTGGCAGCGTTGTACACACCGTCCTGGTAGAAAAACAGCCGGACGATCTCGTGTCCGCCGGCCAGCGCCGCCTGGGCGAACAGCAGGGCGCGGCGCGAGGAGGGCGCATGGGCGGCGGAAAACAGGGCGATGGCGAACTTCATGACGGCCTCGATGGATAACTCGGCGGCCATGATAAAGCTTTCTCCGGGGATCGGCTAAACCCGTTTGGCCCGGGCTCCAGCTGCAGGACATATCGAGTAAAGCTTTGTCCGGGTCGCCGGCAGCCAAGGCGGCTAGACTCGCGCCTTCAATTCAGCCTGGGACAAGGAGCAAGGGAAGATGAATCTGGATTCGGCGGTGGTCGTGGTAACGGGGGCAGGGCGTGGACTGGGGGCGGCGCTGGCCATTGCCCTGGCGGACCTGGGATGCCAGTTGATCCTCTGCGGGCGCAACCCGCAAGCGCTGGCCGAGGTCAGCGGCGCCATCGAGCAACGCACCGGTCGTGCCGCCGGGCAGGTGGTGGTGGACCTGGCCAACAGCGACAGCGTCAAGGCGGCCCTGGCCGAGATCCACGTGCGCTATCCCCAGGTGGACATCCTGATCAACAACGGTGCCATGTGGCTGGAGGCGAGCGAGCAACCCCACAGTGTTGCCGAAGTCACCGGGGTGATCGACGCGGCCCTCAGTGGCACGTTCCTCTTGACCCAGGGCCTGCTGCCGGCACTCAAGGCCTCCAGCCGCCCGGACATCGTCACCATCGGCTCCATCAGCGGCTTGCCCAATGCACCCCTGCACAGCGTGTCGCTGCCGTTCTATGCCGCCAAGCACGGGCAGCTGGCGCTGGCCGACGGCTTGCGGCAGGTGCTCAACGGCACACCGGTGCGTTCGCTTTGCGTGCATCCGCCCTATCTGGAAGACATCTCGCCGCTGGACCCGGCCTGGCAGCAGGTCCCGGCGCGGCAGAAGGGTGAACAGGGTACCAACCGCGATGTCGTCGAGGCCGTGGTCTTCGCCTTGACTCGACCCCGTCACATCAGCTTGTCGTCCATCGTCATCGATACCGACAGCGGGGGACTGTTCAGCTGATCGCAGCAGCTCTCAGCGACTCTTGTAGCCCAGCTGCCAGCGGCGTGGAATCTTCAACGAGACCACGCCCAGCAGCGCTGCGAACACGCCACTGGCGTACAGTGCCTTCAGCCCCAGATGCTGCTCCAGCAACGCCCCCAGTACCGCCCCGGCGAACATCCCGCTCCAGGGAATCAACTGCACCCGCCAGCCGTTGCGGCGCTCCCCCAGGGCCCAGCGCCCCAGGCCCCGGCCAAAGCGCGATAACGCCCCGGTGACATAGGTCAGGCCGATGGGCAGGCCGTTTACTTCCTCCACCGCCGCGTTGAGCATGCCCATGGCGGTGATCGCCGCCAGCAGGGCCGGCAGTTGCTGCTCGAAAGGCCAGGCCGCCGACGCACACAACAGGGCGGCGATGCCCAGTAGCAAGGGCAGGGTGCGATGTCCGGCCAGGCGGCTGACGATCACCCCCAGTGCATTGCCGACGATGAATGTCGCCACCAGCATCAGCAGGCGCAGTACCAGGCCCGGCTCGCCGTCGCTGATGGCTACCGCCAGGCGGGTGGTGTTGCCGCTCATGAAGGAAACGAAATCCCCGGTGGCCATGAAGCCAATGGCATCGGTCATTCCCGCCAGCACCGACAGGCAGGCCACCAGGGCCAGGCCGACGCGTCCGCGCCATTTCTGCGTGTGCTGCAAGGCGGCGTTGGCGGCGTGAGTGGAAGTCGAAGGCAACATCGGCGGTTCTCCTGTACCGGGACAGCGGGGGCGATGCGGTTCAAGGCCGTGGGTCGAGGTGATGCAGGGCGCAATATTCGCCCCATGGCATGCCGGCCATTTGCGCCACCTCCTTGTGTACTTCAAGGCGCTGGGCCTGGAATTCCTCCGGGCTGGCGGCGGTCAGTTGCAGGCTCAGTTCCCAGGCGAACAACCCCAGGCGCTCGGCTTCGGCCTCGAAGGCTTCGTGCAGGCGCTCGGCGCGGTATTGCGCCGGGGTTTCGCCCCGGGCCCGGGCTTCCAGCGGGTTGAGGTTGTCCAGTTGTTCGCGCAACTCGGGGCGCTGCTCGAGGAACTTGCCCAAGGCCTGTTCATGCGGGTATTGATCGATTGCCATGAATACTCCCGGAAAGAGCGCCACGCCAAGGCGCGCGATTGAGTTCGTTACGGCCAGATGCTCAGGGCAGGCCCGTCTGGGCGGCGATCAAGCCACGGAGCCGCACCAGGTCCTTGCGCGGGATGACATAGGTCCGCGCCAGCCGGTCGCCGATGCGCTGGCCGCGGCTGGACTCGCAGCAAATCAGCAGGGTCGCGGGACTGATGGCGGCTTCGAACGGTCGGGTCGCTGAGCGGATCAGTACCTGCAACAGCGAGGGCGGCTGGCCGATGCCATTGATCACTTGCAGGCCGCAAAGGACCTTGCCGGCGGTGTAGCCACGCAACAGATATTCGCTGAGGGGAAAATACAGGCACCAGGTGGCCAACAGACACCAGGTGGAGAATTGCTCCAGATCCGGGTATTGGAGGTGTTCGGCCAGTCGGCACAGGGCGAACCACAGCAGCAGTACCAGCATGCCGTCGGCGAGGTAGGCCAGAATGCGCCGGATGATCAGGCCGGCTCTCGATACTTCCATGCATTGCCCCAAGACTACGCTCTGTATTGAACGGCCTATTGTACGACCTAAAGTCTCCCCAGGTAGCGTAATGCTGTTCACTTAAGCGAGGGAGCCTCCTGTAGGAGCAGCCGGTCGACGCTCGATTGCTCGCGATGCTCGTTAACGCTAGCGCATGTTTACGGGATAAACCCAGCGTTCTGAAGTCCATCGCGGGCAAGCCTCGCTCCTGCCATTTCCTTGACTGATCGGCATTACTCCAGGGAGTGAGGCGCTAGCTATAGCGATGTGAAAAAAGCGTGAAAAATAAATAGAACCTTTTGCTTTGGGTTTCCCTCGAAAAGGCTCCTGCAGCATTTGCCTTTATCAAACAGGGAGATTCACACGATGTCTAAGGTATTCGCAACCCTTCTGGCCAGCACTTCTGCCGCCACCTTGCTGGCACTTTCCAGCAATGCCATGGCCGCACCGGACACCGGGCCGATCTCCACCCTGGGGATTCTCGGCAGCTACAACGACTTCAAGCTCGAAGGCGGTAGTAAGAGTGACAAGGAACACCTGGGCGAGGGTGGCGTGTTCTACAACTTCGGCAACAAGATGACCGCCGAGTCGGGCCTGATCTACCAGGCCGGGATCGAAGCCAAGTTCGGCAAGAAGAACGACAACAAGCTCAAGGAAGGCCAGGCCGACCTCGACCTGGGCTGGCGCGCCGCCCTGGACGCGCGCAACTTCGTCGATGTGCTGGTGGGCGGTGGCTACACCTGGACCCGCTACGAGCCGGACACCGGCGACTACGACATGAAACTTACCAACAAGTCACCCTTCGCCAAGGCGGCCCTGGGCTATAACCACCAGTTCGACGACGTGACCATGCGCGTGGAGTTGGGGGCCCGTCATACCATCAATGGCCGGGCACGCTTGAAGGTGGATGATGTCGGCAGCGACACCGTGGACCTGAAGAACCGCACCAACCCCTATGCCGAAGTCAATTTCCTGATGAACCAGAACGGTTCGTTGCCGGTAATGGCCGGGGTCTACTACACCCACACCGAGTACAAGTTGGACGAGGATACCCCTGTGGCCGACAACACCAAGCTCAAGCGTGACGAGTACGGCTTCAAGGTCGGCCTGGCGTTCTAGGGCGCTGCCAACCATAGGCACAGAACTGACCGCCGGCCCTGTCGAACGATAGGGCCGGTGTTTTTTCAGGTGTCGACGGCAGGCCGGTCGAGCTCGGCGCGCAGCTGGGCGATCAGGTGCAGGCAGTGGGTGAGGCCCGGCGACGGCTCACCGATCCGGCGGCTGAGGATGATCGGTGAGGTGGCCTCGGTTTCCAGCAGCGGGCAAAAACCGATGTCGTCGCGATGCAGCACCTGTACCGAGGCCGGCACCAGGGTGATGCCGATGCCGGCGCCCACCAGGCCGATGGCGGTCTGCAATTCGTTGGTCCACTGGGCGATCTTCAAGTTCAGGCCCCGGGCATTGAACAGCGCGATCACATGGTCGGCGTAGCTCGGCCGCGGGTTGGCCGGGTACAGCACGAAGGGCTCCTGCGCCAATTGTGCAAGGCTCACGGTTTGCCCCAGCAGTGGATGCCCGGCGGGCAGGGCGGCGACCAAGGGGTCTTCGGTCAATACCTTCTGCATGATGGCCGGGTCGTCGATCGGGATGCGCCCGAAGCCGATATCGATGCGCCCGGCTTTCAAGGCTTCCACTTGCTGCAAGGTGGTCATCTCCGAGAGTCCCAGCTCCAGCTCCAGGGTCTCGTTGTTGCGCAGGCGGCGGATCAGTTGCGGCAGTACGCCGTACAGGGTCGAGGGGGCAAAACCGATGCCCAGCCAGGTCTTGTGCCCCAGGCCGATGCGCCGGGTGTTGTCGCAGACCTTGCCCAACTGCTCCAGTACCCGGTTGGAATGCTCGTAGAAGAAACGTCCGGCGGCGGTCAGGCGCAGCGGTCGGCCACGCTCCAGCAACAGCACCCCCAACTCGTCTTCCAGCTGCTGGATCTGCCGGCTCAGGGGCGGCTGGGCGATGTGCAGGCGTTCGGCGGCACGGGTGAAATTGAGGGTTTCCCCCAGTACCTGGAAATAGCGCAGATGACGCAGTTCCATGATTCCTCCTTGGTGGCTTTGCATACCTTTTAGGTATCAAGCCAGACCAATTCTATATTGGAACCCCAGAAAAAGCCGGGACAGAATCGCTGGCAGAACTTCAAGAACCTGACGGGTATGGACATGCACGCTTCTGCCATTGAATCGATCGAAACGATCATCGTCGATCTGCCGACCATTCGCCCCCACAAGCTGGCCATGCACACCATGCAGAACCAGACCCTGGTGCTGATCCGCCTGCGTTGTGCCGATGGCATCGAAGGCCTGGGGGAATCCACCACCATCGGTGGCCTGGCCTATGGCAACGAAAGCCCGGACAGCATCAAGACCAATATCGACCGCTTCTTCGCACCGCTGCTGATCGGCCAGGATGCCAGCAACATCAACGCTGCCATGCTGCGCCTGGAGCAGAGCATCCGCGGCAACACCTTCGCCAAGTCGGGTATCGAGACCGCGCTGCTCGACGCCCAGGGCAAGCGTCTCGGCCTGCCGGTCAGCGAGTTGCTGGGCGGCCGGGTGCGCGATGCCCTGCCGGTGGCCTGGACCCTGGCCAGTGGCGACACCGCCAGGGACATTGCCGAAGCCGAGAAAATGCTCGACCTGCGCCGTCACCGCATCTTCAAGCTGAAGATCGGCGCCGGTGAAGTGGACCGCGACCTGGCCCACGTGATCGCCATCAAGAAGGCCCTGGGTGAGCGCGCCAGCGTACGGGTCGATGTCAACCAGGCCTGGGACGAAGCGGTGGCGTTGCGCGCCTGTCGCATCCTGGGCGACAACGGTATCGACCTGATCGAGCAGCCCATCTCGCGCAACAACCGCGCCGGCATGGTGCGCCTGAATGCCAGCAGCCCGGCGCCGATCATGGCCGATGAATCCATTGAATGCGTGGAAGACGCCTTCAACCTGGCCCGCGAAGGGGCCGCCTCGGTATTTGCCTTGAAGATCGCCAAGAACGGTGGCCCCCGGGCCGTCCTGCGTACCGCTGCCATCGCAGAAGCAGCGGGTATCGGCCTCTACGGCGGGACCATGCTCGAAGGCGGTATCGGCACCCTGGCCTCCGCCCATGCCTTCCTGACCTTGAACAAGCTGAGTTGGGATACCGAACTGTTCGGGCCGTTGCTGTTGACCGAGGACATCCTCGTCGAACCACCGCAATACCGTGACTTCCACTTGCACCTGTCGACGGCGCCGGGCCTCGGCCTGAGCCTGGACGAACAGCGGCTGGCGTTCTTCCGCCGCGACAAGACCACCCCCGTGCTGCATCACGCCTGAGGAGGGCCCCATGCTATTCCACGTCAAGATGACCGTGAACCTGCCGCTGGACATGAATCCCGAGCGCGCCGCGCAGCTGAAGGCCGACGAGAAAGCCCTGGCCCAGCGCCTGCAGGCCGCGGGCAAGTGGCGCCACTTGTGGCGCATCGCCGGGCTGTACGCCAACTACAGCGTGTTCGATGTCGACAGCGTGCAGGAACTGCACGACACCCTGATGCAACTACCGCTGTATCCGTACATGGCCATCGAAGTCGACGCCATGTGCAGGCATCCTTCTTCCATTCATGAGGATGACCGCTGAGTCCGTGCCAGCCCGTTCACCACTCTAATAAGTACAAGATGAGGATCGATCATGAACGTCAGGATTTCCCACACCGCCAGCGCCCAGAAGTTCCTTGAGGAAGCCAGCGGCCAGTTCACCGAAGGCGGCAACCCACGGGCCAAGGCCCTCATGCACCGCATCCTGCGGGACACGGTGAACATCATCGAAGACCTGCAGGTGACTCCAGAGGAGTTCTGGAAGGCGGTCAACTACCTTAATGTCCTGGGTGCCCGCCAGGAAGCCGGACTGCTGGCTGCTGGCCTGGGCCTGGAGCATTACCTGGACTTGCTGATGGATGCCGCCGATGAGCAGGCCGGCAAGACCGGTGGTACCCCGCGCACCATCGAGGGCCCGTTGTACGTGGCCGGTGCACCCCTGAGCCAGGGCGAAGCACGCCTGGACGACGGGCTCGATCCGGGGGTCGTGCTGTTCATGCAAGGCCAGGTCACCAACACCGCAGGGCAACCCCTGGCCGGCGCCATCGTCGATGTCTGGCACGCCAACACCGGCGGCACCTATTCCTACTTCGACGGCAGCCAGTCGGAATTCAACCTGCGCCGGCGCATCGTCACCGACGCCGAAGGCCGCTATCGCTTTCGCAGCATCGTACCGTCGGGCTACGGCTGCCCGCCGGATGGCCCGACCCAGCAACTGCTGGACCAACTGGGGCGCCATGGCCAGCGCCCGGCGCACATCCACTTCTTCATCAGCGCAGACGATCATCGCCACCTGACCACCCAGATCAACCTGGACGGCGACCAGTACCTGCACGACGATTTCGCCTATGCCACCCGTGACGAGTTGATCGCCCAGATCACCTTCAGCGAAGACCAGGCCCGGGCCAGGGAACTGGGCGTCAGCGGGCGCTTCGCCGAGATCCACTTCGACTTCACCCTGCAGTCTTCGGCCCAACCTGACGAACAGCAGCGTCACGAGCGAGTCCGCGCCCTGGAGGATTGAGCCGCCGACCACGCCTGGCCCGGCCACGGAGCACCGACCCAGGTGCCCGTGGCCTTTGCCGTTATGCCGGGCCTGACGAGCCTGGATTGCGAGCCTGAACGCCGATCCGAGAAGAACCATCAGAGTGAGCCGATCATGCAGATGCCTCTGTTGAGCCAGCGCAGCAGCGTGTTTGTTCAAGCCGATCCTTATGCCGTATCCGGTTACGTCAACCAGCACGTGGGCAGCCATTGCATTCGCCTGCCCCGGGCCGGTCACCCCCAGGCCAGTCTCCAGCACCGGACCCTGGCCAGCCTGGATCTGTGCAGCATCAGCTACGGCGGCAGTGTGCGCGTCACTTCGCCGGCCCTGGAAAGCGTCTACCACCTGCAAGTGCTGCTTCATGGCCAATGCCTGTGGCGCGGTCCAGGCCAGGAGCACTGTTTCGCCCCGGGGGAACTGCTGCTGATCAACCCCGATGATCCGGTGGACCTGACCTATTCCGCCGACTGCGAAAAATTCATCATCAAGATTCCTACCCGCCTGCTGGAGAGCGCCTGCCAGGAGCAGCGTTGGCAGTACCCAAGGCAGGGCGTGCGCTTTCTCCAGCCGCGTTATCGACTGCAGGACCTGGAAGGCTTCGTGCCCTTGCTGAGCCTGTTGTGCCAGGAGGCCGAAGCCCGGCAAACCCTGCCCAAGGTCCAGGCGCATTACGCGCAGATCCTGGCGGGCAAACTGCTGGGGCTGATGCAGACCAACGTGCAGCGTGATGCCCTGGGCGCCTCGGCGGCGACCTTCGAGCGGATTGCCGACTATATCGAGCGCAACCTCAAGCACGACATCGGCTGCGAGGAACTGGCGCAACAGGCGCGCATGAGCCTGCGCTCGCTGTACGGCCTGTTCGAGCGTAACGCCCGCACCACGCCGAAGAGCTACATCCGCCAGCAGAAGCTGCAACGGATACACGCCTGCCTCAGCGACCCGCAAAGCCCGGTGCGCAACGTCACCGAGCTGGCCCTGGATTTCGGCTTCCTGCACCTGGGGCGTTTTGCCCAAAGCTACCGCCAGCAATACGGCGAATTGCCCTCCGATACCCTCAAACGTCGCCACTGAGCCTTTGATGGACCCACCTCTGGGCCCGGCGGCTGTAGCCGCTGCCGAGCCCGCGAGGCTGCGCAAAGGTCCGCAGGACCTTGCCTGGCGATCTTCAGCCGAACCTGCACCAGCCTCAAGGTCGTAGCGGCTCCAGGGCCTTTGCAGAAAACGGATACAGGTCTGCAGCCAGTGGATATTGCCCACGGCAACCGCGTCCTAGCATGACCCTGCCTGAATAAAAACAATGGAGGCGGCTGCCATGTCCCTGCGACCCGAATACCTGCATTCCCTGCTTGAAGAGGACCCCGACCAGGGCGTCTACCGCTGCAAGCGGGAGATGTTCACCGACCCCCGGCTGTTCGACCTGGAGATGCAGCACATCTTCGAAGGCAACTGGCTGTACCTGGCCCACGAGAGCCAGGTCCCCAACCCCAACGACTACTACAGCACCACCATGGGCCGGCAACCGGTGTTCATCGCCCGCAACAAGCACGGTGAGCTCAATGCCTTCCTCAATGCCTGCAGTCATCGCGGCGCCATGCTCTGCCGGCACAAGACCGGCAACAAGGCGTCCTTCACCTGTCCGTTCCACGGCTGGACGTTCAACAACTCCGGCAAGTTGCTCAAGGTCAAGGACCCGGCCGCCGCGGGTTACCCGGCCAGCTTCAACTGCGAAGGCTCCCACGACCTGACCCAGGTCGCGCGCTTCGAGTCCTATCGCGGCTTCCTGTTCGCCAGCCTCAACCCCGACGTGCTGCCCCTGGTCGAACACCTGGGGGAGTCGGCGAAGATCATCGACATGATCGTCGACCAGTCCGCCGATGGCCTGGAAGTGCTGCGCGGCTCCTCCAGCTATATCTATGAAGGCAACTGGAAGCTCACCGCCGAGAACGGCGCCGACGGCTACCACGTCAGCTCGGTGCACTGGAACTACGCCGCCACCCAGAACCAGCGCAAGCAGCGCGAGGCCGGGGAAGATATCCGCACCATGAGTGCCGGCACCTGGGCCAAGCAGGGCGGCGGTTTCTACTCCTTCGACAAAGGCCACATGCTGCTCTGGACCCGCTGGTCCAACCCCGAGGATCGTCCGTTGTACGAGCGCCGCGATGAGCTGGCCCGGGATTTCGGCCAGGCCCGGGCCGACTGGATGATCGAGAACTCGCGCAACCTGTGCCTGTACCCCAACGTCTACCTGATGGACCAGTTCAGCTCGCAGATCCGCATTGCCCGGCCGATCTGCGTGGACCGTACCGAAATCACCATCTACTGCATTGCCCCCAGGGGCGAGAGCGACGAAGCCCGGGCCCGGCGCATCCGCCAGTACGAGGACTTCTTCAATGTCAGCGGCATGGCCACCCCGGACGATCTGGAGGAATTCCGCTCCTGCCAGCAGGGCTACCAGGGCAGCACCACGGCCTGGAACGACATGTCTCGCGGCGCCGAGCATTGGGTCCGGGGCGCGGACGACGCAGCCAAAGAAATCGACCTGCAACCGATTCTCAGCGGCGTGCGCACCGAGGACGAAGGGCTGTTCGTGATGCAGCACAAGTACTGGCAGCAGACCCTGCTGGCGGTCCTTGAGCGTGAGGCGTCGAGGCAGATCGACGTGGAGGTGGTGCAATGACTATTTCCTACGAGGCCGTGCGCGATTTCCTGTACCGCGAAGCCCGCTACCTGGACGACAAGGACTGGGACCGCTGGCTGGAGCTCTACGCCCCGGACGCCACCTTCTGGATGCCGTCCTGGGACGACAGCGACCAGTTGACCGAAGACCCGCAGCGGGAAATCTCGCTGATCTGGTACGGCAACCGCAGCGGCCTGGAAGACCGGGTGTTCCGCATCAAGACCGAGCGCTCCAGCGCCAGCATTCCCGACACCCGCACCTCCCATAACCTGAGCAATATCGAGCTGCTGGAGCAGGGCGCCGGCCAGTGCCAGCTGCGCTTTAACTGGCACACCCTGAGCTTTCGCTACAAGACCGTGGACAGCTACTTCGGCAGCAGCTTCTACACCCTCGACCTGCGAGGGGAGAACCCGCTTATCCAGGCCAAGAAAGTCATCCTGAAGAACGACTACGTTCGCCAGGTCGTCGATATCTACCACCTCTGAGGCGACTGCCATGAGCCATCAAATCGCACTCAATTTCGAAGACGGCGTGACCCGTTTTATCACTGCCTATGCCGGTGAGACCGTGGCCGATGCCGCCTACCGCCAGGGCATCAACATTCCCCTGGACTGCCGCGACGGTGCCTGCGGCACCTGCAAGTGCCTGGCCGAAGCCGGGTGCTACGAGCTGGGGGAGGACTACATCGAAGACGCCCTGAGCGCCGATGAGGCCGAGCAGGGTTTCGTCCTCACCTGCCAGATGCGCGCCCTGGGCGACTGCGTGGTGCGGGTGCCGGCCTCGTCCCAGGTCTGTCGCGCCACGCAGGCCACCTTCCAGGCCAGCATCAGCGCGGTGCGCCAGCTGTCCGACAGCACCATCGCCCTGTCGATCAAGGGCGAGTCCTTGAGCCAGCTGGCGTTCCTGCCGGGGCAGTACGTCAACCTCGGGGTGCCCGGAAGCCAGCAGACCCGGGCCTACTCCTTCAGCTCCCTGCAGCGCGATGGCGAGGTCAGCTTCCTGATCCGCAATGTGCCCGGTGGCCTGATGAGCAGCTTTCTCACCGGGCGGGCATTGGCGGGCGACAGCATGACCCTGGCCGGCCCCTTGGGCAGCTTCTACCTGCGGGACATCCGCCGGCCCTTGCTGTTGCTGGCCGGTGGCACCGGGCTGGCGCCGTTCACCGCGATGCTGGAGAAGATCGCCGAGCAGGGCAGTGAGCACCCTTTGCACCTGATTTATGGGGTGACCCATGATTTCGACCTGGTGGCGCTGGATCGCCTGGAGGACTTTGCCAGGCGCATCCCCCAGTTCAGCTTCAGCACCTGTGTGGCCAATCCCGAGAGCCAGTACCCGCACAAGGGCTACGTGACCCAGCATATCCAGCCGGCGCACCTGAACCAGGGGGATGTGGACGTGTACCTGTGCGGGCCGCCGCCGATGGTCGAGGCGGTGAGCCAGTTCATTCGCGAACAGGGCATTGCCCCGGCGAATTTCTATTATGAGAAATTCGCCGCCAGTGCCGCCTGAAGGGCATTCCGCCGTTGCAGGCGCTGGCTTGCCGGCGAAGGCGCCCACAAGGCTAGCGCTAGGTGCAAGGGCTTCTTCGCCGGCAGTCGGCTCCTACGGATGAAGCGCGTTGCCCAAGCATTGTCCTTGCCATCTTTTCCCCACCCCCGAGGTCTTTATGAACCGCTTCCACAACCAAGTTGCCCTGGTCACCGGCGCCGCCCAGGGCATCGGTCGTCGTGTCGCCGAACGCCTGGCCGAGGAGGGCGCCCGCGTGGTGCTGGTGGATCGCTCGGAGCTGGTCTTCGAACTGGCCGCCGAGCTCAGCCCTCGCTACCCGGTCCTGGCCCTGACCGCCGATCTGGAGCAATACGCCGAATGCAGCCGGATCATGGCCGCCGCCATCGCCCACTTCGGTCGCCTCGATGTGCTGGTCAACAACGTCGGCGGCACGATCTGGGCCAAGCCCTTCGAGCACTACCAGCCGCAGGAGATCGAGGCTGAAGTGCGTCGTTCATTGTTCCCGACCCTGTGGTGCTGCCACGCTGCCTTGCCGCAGATGCTGGAACAGGGGCGTGGCGCCATCGTCAACGTTTCGTCCATCGCCACCCGTAGCCTCAACCGCGTGCCCTACGGCGCGGCCAAGGGCGGGATCAACGCACTCACCGCCTGCCTGGCCTTCGAAACCGCCGGCCGTGGCGTGCGGGTCAACGCCACCGCGCCGGGGGGCACCGAGGCGCCGCCACGACGTATCCCGCGCAATAGCGCCGAGCCGAGCCCCGAGGAGCAGGCCTGGTACCAGCAGATCGTCGAGCAGACCCTCGACAGCAGCCTGATGCACCGCTACGGCAGCATCGATGAACAGGCAGCGGCGATCCTGTTCCTGGCCAGCGATGAAGCCTCCTACATCACTGGCACGGTGCTGCCGGTGGGCGGTGGCGACCTGGGCTGAGTCGGCTGGCTGAACCGCGGGTGTGGTGGCCAGGCTTGACCCGGAGAGCGGCAAGGCCGCCCGGCTGTTGGAGACTGTTCACACCTGGCGGTGAGCGCTACTAAGGCAAGCGCAAACTCGGCAGTGCCGCCTTGCCCTGGGCCGACAGCACCGGTGCCAACTGGTCCCAGGTGAAGCTCAGCTCATTGTCGCAACCGTCACCGTAGGCGGGCGTCGAGAGCTGAAGGCCCTGGGTGTTGAAGCTCAGGTCGTAGCTCGAGTAGCTGCTGACGGCCGGGCAGCCTTCGTCCACGGTGGTCTGTTTCTCCAGCCAGGTGGCAAAGCCGGGCGCCAGTTTCACCTGGCCGGAGTAGGCGTCATGCCACTGCTGGCGTCCGCCTACCCAGGTCCAGGGGTCGACGCGTTCGCCCGTCTTCAGGTTCCAGCTGTGCAGGCCCCAACTGATGCCGTTGCGCCCCATGCCGGCGGACCAGCGATAGAACTTGATGGTGATCCATTGCGACGACCAGTACTGGGGCTCGACGCTGATTTCGCTGGTGTAGCCGGAGCCATTGCGCCCCAGGTACTCGCGGCGCTCGCTGAAGAACTCCTCCTGGCCTTCGGGGCTGATGGCCAGACGTTCCAGCTGCCGGTTGATGTTCTTCAGCGCCGGGGCATCGCCCTCCAGCCTGAGGCTGACCTGGGCGCCCTGGGTCCTGAGCTGATAGCGGTGTCCTTCGAATTCTTTCCTCTGCACCTTGACCGGTAGCGGCGCGGCCTCCAGCGGCGCGTTATAGGCATCGCTGCCACAGCCTTCGGTGCTGGTGCGGGTAAGTAGCAGAGGCAATGGCGTGTCGCTCGGGGCCTTGCTCCAGGTGCCGCTCAGGCGATCGCCCTGGGGCGCGTCGAGCTGCCAATACCCGGTCTGGCCGTCTTCGATCCAGGGCTCGCTGGCCTGTGCCTGGGTCAGCTGGATCGGCGTGGCGAAGCGCTGGTAGTAGTAGCTGGCGTTGCTGTTGGGGGCAGCGTTGAAGCAGGCGGTGATCGCGGATTTTCCCAGGGTGCCCGTCCACACCCCGGCGAGGTCGCTGGGCGTGGCAGCGGCGTAAGCTGAAGCGCCGGTCAGGGCCAGGACGGCCAGGGGTTTGAGCATGGGGACGGACTTCCAGTTGTCGGACAGGGGGGCATCATAACGGATGGGCGGGTACTGATTGTTTTGCTGTCATATCAACCGTTTGGTTCGGCGGCGCAGCATTGGCCGGGAGCGATTCCTGTCGCCTGCTTGATTGATCTTATGAAAGAAAAATAACGCTATTTGTTGGATTGGCGGGTGGTGGGTGGCACAAAATCCACCGCATCAAAGGCCGAGGCTCACCCCTGGGCGGTAGGCGAGAGCGGGTTGCCAATGCAACCCAATGAACGGATAACCCCCAGGCACTCGAGGCCAACATGGACGAAACGCTTCCCCTGTTCCACCACGAACCCTATCTCAAGCACGTGGAGTGTCGTGTCGAGCGGCTTGAGCGCGACGATTCGGGTCAGCCTTTTGCGCTGCTCGACGCAACGGTTTTCTATCCCCAGGGCGCTGGGCAACTGGGCGATCGAGGGGCGCTGCACATCGTCGGCCAGGAGGCAGGTGATGCCCGGCAGGTGCTGGAGGTGATCACCACCCGAAAGAAGGATCGGCAGATCCGCCATTACCTGGGCATCGACGACCAGGCGTTCGAGCGCCTGCAGCAATGCCTGAGCGGAGCAGGCGCCGCTAGGTAGCCCGGGCCGGGACCCGGCCAGCGGCTTGGCAGGAGAACACCCAGGGCGGCGTCAGGCCCCGTCCTGGGCAATGGCATAGGGCAGGTCGATCGGCGGGGCATCCGGCAGCTGGCGCGAGGATTTCACCATCAGGTAACCGACGATCTGCGCCGAGCTCAGCTCGATATGCAGCATCCCGTCATCTCCAAACCACTCGTTGGGCCAGAAGATCAGGTCCGAGGCATTGGCCTCGGGGAAGTTGGTTTCCAACAGGCCCAGGGCGTAGTCCGTATCAGACTCCGTGCCTTCGCACTGGCAGATGAAGTCCGTCACGGCACAGGCCTCATCGAAGCTCAAGTCACCTATGTACTTTTCCTGGTGAAAGGCCGTACGCAGGAAGTTCGCCTCGCTGGTATGGCTGTGCATATCGCGGAACTCGTGAAACTCGAAAGCCCGGCCGGCATAGCCGTTCCATTGCTGGATCAATGCACTGATCTCGGCGTTTTCCCGTTCCTGGTTGTCCCAGATCCTGTCGAGGATCTGCTTGAGCAAATCCTTCATCAGCGCGCGCATCTTTGGCGTCGCTGGTAATGGTTTGAGCCGGTCCGGCATGGCCATGTCTTGCTCCTGTCAGGCATGTTCGCCACCCGCTGCGGGTGGCGCCGCAGGATAGCCGCTTCAGGCGGATGGCTGAAGCGCTGGCTTGAATTGCAACAATGCGCACAGCCCGCCTTCGGGGCGGTTATGCAGTTGCAGGTGACAGCCGATCTTGCCGGCGATCATCTGCACGATAGCCAGTCCCAGCCCGGCCCCCTGGGCGTTGCCCTGGCTGTAGAAGCGCTCCAGCAATCGTTCGCGATGTTGTTCGTCGATGCCGGGGCCGGCGTCCTCGACACTCAGGTGGACACTGCCATCGGCCTGGGGGCGCACGCCGACCCGTACCTCGCTGCCTACGGGGGAGAAGTTCAAGGCGTTGGTCAAAAGGTTCTGCAAGGCTATGGACAGGGCCGCCGGGTCGGTATCTAGCTGGCAGTCCTCGGTGCCTTCGAGCACCAGCTCGACCTCTTTCTCCAGGGCCAGGGGCGCCAGTTCCGCGAGTTCTTCGCGGACCAGCGCGCAGAGGTCGATGCGGCACATGCGTGGGCTGTGCAGGTGGGGCTCGATGCGGGCCATGGTGAGCAGCTGGCTGGCGATGCGGGTGGCTCGGTCCACGCCGCTGACGAGGAAGTCCAGGGCCTCGCGTTGCTGTTGCGGGCTGGCGGCCTGCTGGGCGTTTTGCGCATGGATCCGCAGGATCGCCAGGGGCGTGCGCAACTCATGGGCGGCGTCGGCGATAAAGCGTCGCTCGCGTTCCAGCAGGCTATCGATCTGTGCCAGTAGCTGGTTGAGGGCGGTCTGCATCGGTTCCAAATCCTGGGGCAGGGGGTTGAGCGCCAGGGGCTGGAGGGTCTCGGCGTTGCGCCCGCGAATGGCCTGGGCCATGGCCCGCAGTGGCGCCAGGCCCCAGCCGATGGCCAGCCAGCTCAGCAGGGCCAGCAGCGGCAGGCCGACCAGGGTTGGCCGCAGGGTGTGACGGACGATGCGCTGGATCAGGTCCTGGCGGACATCGTCGCGTTCGCCGACCCAGATCAGCAGGCCCTGCTGTGGGTCGGCCAGGAGAAAGGCGCACCAGTCCCTGCCGTTCTCCAGGAGATCATGGCCCCCCAGGGTGGTGGGCGGAGCGGCCAGTACCGGTGCTTCGGCAGAGCGCACCAGCAACTGGCCATCGTCACGCCAGACCTGGAAGGTCAGGCGGGTTTCATAGGGGTGGGCGGCACCGTCCACGCCGACCCGGCTCATGGCCTGGTCGAAGGCCTGGTACAGGCGTTCCCAATCGGCGTTGCCCGGCTCTTGCGAGCGCAGGACTCCTTGCAGCAAGCGCGCGCTCTGGGCCAGCTGGGCGTCGTAGACCTCTTCGATTTCATGGTGACTGTCACGCAGTACCAGCCAACTGATCAGTACATCCCCCAGCAGCACCAGCACCAGCAGCGGCAGCAGGATTCGCGTGCGCACCGAGTTCATGGCTTGAGCTCCAGCACATATCCGATGCCACGCACGGTGCGGATCAGTTCGGCGCACAACTTTTTGCGCAGGTTGTGGATCAGCACCTCCAGGGTGTTGCTCTCGACCCGGTCCTGCCAGCCATACAGCGCCCGGGACAGGCGCTCGCGGGTCACCACCTTGCCCGGGCGGGCCATCAATTGGTGCAGCAGTTGGTACTCCATGGGCGTCAGCACGATCTCCGTTGCCTGGTAGTGCACCTGCTGGGTCGCCGGGTCCAGGCGAATGCCGGCATGTTCCAGCAGGGGCTGGGCACGACCTTGGCTGCGACGCAGCAGGGCGCGGACCCGGGCCTTCAATTCGTCGACGTCGAAGGGCTTGACCAGGTAGTCGTCGGCGCCCGCGTCCAGCCCGGCGATACGCTCGGCCGTGCCGTCGCGTGCAGTGAGGATCAGCACCGGCAGGTCCTGTTGCGCGGCGCGCAGTTGCTGCAACAATTCCAGGCCATCCAGGCGCGGCAGGCCCAGGTCCAGCAGCAACAGGTCGAAGCTCTCGGTGCGCAGGGCGTGCAGGGCGCTGATGCCATCCTGCAGCCAGTCCAGGGTGTAGCCTTCGGCGCCCAGGGCGGTGCGGATGCCCTGGCCGAGGGCGCGATCATCTTCGACAAGCAGCAGGCGCATGGGCGGTCCTCGGTGGGTTGGCGGGGTTGGGCGGCGGGGTGCAAGTGGCGGCATGATGACGCCCGCCGCGAGGCTGCGTCAGGGCTTTTACCGGGGGAAATGTTACGGCGCGTTGCGGCCTAAGCTTTCATTAAGCTTGGTTTTGCACAGTGGCCACTCCCTGATCCCGGAGCGGTTTTTCATGCGCAAAATCCTGCTGTTGTCCCTGGTTCTCGCCAGCCCCCTGGCCATCGCCGGCCCGCAATGCACCACCGCCGAACGCTCGCAATGGCAAGACCAGAAAGCCTTCCAGGAGCAGCTCAAGGCCCAGGGCTACCAAATCAGCAAGTTCAAGGTCACCGACGGCAACTGCTACGAGATCTATGGCTTCGACAAGGACAAGCGCAAGGTCGAGATCTATCACGATCCGGTCACCGGCAAGGCGGTGAAGACCGAGATCAAGGGCTGATGCCTGCCGCCTCCCAGCGGCTATGGGACCCGTTGGTGCGACTGTTTCACCTGTCTATCGCCGGGGTCTTTGTCGGTAACTACTTCTTCAATGAAGCCGGTGACGACTGGCATGTCTGGCTCGGCTACTACGCCATGGCCTGGCTGCTGTTGCGCACGCTGTGGGGCTTTGTCGGGCCGCGCAGTGCGCGCTGGTCCGACTTCTGGCCGACTCGGACGCGGCTGGCGGGGCATTTGCGCTCGCTGCTGGCCGGGCGCCCCGAGCATCGCCTGGGGCACTCGCCCCTGGGGGCTTTGGTGATGCTGCTGATGCTGCTGGCCCTGGTGCTGATCGGCATCAGCGGTTTCTTGATGCAGGAAGTCGATGCCTTGTGGGGCGCCGATTGGCCCTTGCTGATACACCAGACCAGTGCCGACGTGCTGTTGGGGCTGGTGCTGCTGCACGTGTGTGCGGCGATTTTTGAAAGCTTCCAGGTGCGCGACAACCTGCCGTTGTCGATGCTCACCGGCCGCCGTCGACCCTTGCCGAAATCGACACGGCATTGACGATTTCCCTGGTTTTTAACCTGTCTCTGCAACGGACTCCTGAATGCGTGCGCTGTCCCCTGGCTTGATCTTCATCTGCAGCAGTTTGCTGCTGGCGGCGGTTTTCATCGCCGCGTGGCGCAGCCATCCGCCCCATCAATTGGCGCCGTTCGCTCAGGTCGCCGTGGCCAACCAGGCCGGCGGCAAAGAACTCCCTCGGTACCAGAGCCGTTTCGTCTCCTCGGAACTGGATGACTTCGTGCATTCTTCGTCGGTCACCGCCTTGCCGGGTGGCGACCTGATGGCCGTGTGGTTCGCCGGCTCCCGGGAAGGCGCGGCCGATGTCCAGGTGCGCAGCGCACGCTTTGACGCCAAGAGCGGCGAATGGGGTGCCGAGCAGGTGCTGGCCACCCGCGAATCGACTCGTGCCGGCACCGGGCGCTACATCCGCAAGCTGGGCAATCCGGTGATCGCCCTGGCCCCGGACCAGCGCCTATGGATGTTCTACGTCTCGGTGTCGGTAGGCGGCTGGGCCACCAGTGCGATCAACGCCATGGTGTCCGATGACCTGGGGCGCAACTGGTCGACGCCGCAACAGTTGATCACCTCGCCATTCTTCAATATCAGCACCCTGGTCCGCGCCGCGCCGGTGTTCCATGCCGATGGCGCCATCGGCCTGCCGGTGTACCACGAGTTCATGGGCAAGTTCGCCGAGTACCTGTACCTGAGCCCCGATGGTGCGGTGATCGACAAGTTCCGCATCAGCCGTGGCAAGCACTCCCTGCAACCGACCATCGTGCCACTGGACGAGCAACGTGCCGTGGCGATGTTGCGCTACGCCGGCGACACCCACCACAAGGTCCTGGCCAGTCGTACCGAAGACGCCGGGCAGACCTGGAGCGAGCCCTATCCGCTGCAACCGTCCAACCCCAACTCTTCCCTGGCGGCGATAGGCACCGATGACCAGGGCCTGTTGGTCGCCCTCAACGATTTGCAGGATGGGCGCTTCAGACTCAGCCTGTATGGTACCGACGCCGGTCTCAGTCAGTGGCGGTCCCTGGTGGAACTGGACCAGTCCCCCGATCCCCTGGGCCAGCCGTTTACCCATGAGGCCTACAAGGCAATCATCGGCGAAGGCTTTCGCATTTCCAGCGGTGCCCAGCGCCTGCCCCTGAAACAGCGCTTCTTGAGCAGCCTCGACTACCGGGTGTGCAAGCCCCAGGGCTGCGACTTCGAGTACGAATACCCCTACTTCAGCCGCGGGGCGGATGGCATGTACCACCTGGTCTATTCCTGGAACAACACCTTTATCAAGCACGTCAGCTTCAATGCGGCGTGGCTGGCGGAGCGCCTGTGATGATGTCTCTGTGGCAAGCCCACCTGAGTTTTATCCTCCTGGGCTTCGTGCTGCTCGGCAGCCTGCGCCTGACCGCGTCCTGGCGGCCCTGGCTGCTGCCGCTGCTGGCCCTGGCCAGTGTTATTCCGCTGAACCAGCTACCGCTGGCGGCCTATGTGCGCAGCTTCACCGATGACCTGGCCATCAGCACCCTGGTGCTGCTGGGCTGGGTCAGCCTGCAACGCCTGGGGCTGATGGCGCCCTTGCAAGCCAGGCACCGGGTGCAGGTCCTGCTGCTGTTTATCGGTCTAACCCTGAGCCTGTACCCCGCGACCCTGGGCCTGACCTACCTCGACCCGTACCGTTGGGGCTACAACCCACGACCGATGATTGTGCTGATGGGCCTGGCGGCGCTGGTGCTGCTGTGGCAGCGCAATGCACTTGGGGTACTGATGCTGGCGGTGGGGACCCTGGCTTTCGCCCTGCGTCTGAAGCCCTCGGAAAACTACTGGGACTACCTGATGGACCCTTTGCTGGCAGGCTACTGCCTGATCGTCGGCAGCGGCGGGTTGCTGCTGTGGCTGTGGCGCCGCTTCGCCCATCGCCACCGCGGGCAGTCCCTTGCCGGATAAACCCACAGGCCGCGTCGCGGCCTTCGACAACACCACACAGAGGTCAATGATGGGCGGGTTGCAATCACGCCGCCTGCGCTACGGCGTGGGCGCAATCGGGCTGGTATTCGGCTTGCTGGTACTGCTGCGGCTGCTGTTCGCGGTGGGGTTTTCCGGGGTGGACCTGAGTGCCGCCAACGAGCGCGAGGCCATCCTCCAGACCCTCGGCATCGGCCTGCGCTTCGACCTGCGCCTGACCCTCTTGATCCTGCTGCCCCTGGCCGTGCTGGCCTGGCTGCCGCGCTGGAACCTGCTGCGCCTGCCGGCTTTGCGCTGGCTGGCCCGGGCCTACCTGCTGCTGGTGCTGGGCGGGGTAGGGCTGCTGTACATCATCGACTTCGGCCACTACGCCTACCTGGGCGTACGCATCAACGCCACGGTGCTGCGCTACCTGGACGATGCACAGATCTCCCGGCAAATGCTCTGGGAAAGCTACCCGGTGCTGTGGATCGTCCTCGCCTGGGGCATTGCCCTGGCCCTGTGGTGCTACGCCTTGCTGCGCCTGGAACGCCTGACCCTCGACCGTCCGGCCCAAGCCCTTGGCCGGCTGTCCCTGGCCGGCGTCAGCGCCCTGGGCATCGCCGCCGTGTTCCTCGCCCTGCTCGGGCGGGTGGAAAACCTCAACCTGGAAAACCCCGTGCCCCTGCGCTGGAGCGATGCCTACTTCTCCGGCAACAGCCAGATCGCCGCCCTGGGCCTGAACCCCGTGCTGTTCTTCTACGACACCCTCAAGGCCGGCCAGGCCCAGTACGACGAAGCCCAAGTGCGCCAACACTACCCGGCCCTGGCCCGCTACCTCGGCGTCGACAATCCGGACCCGCAAAGCCTGAGCTTCACCCGCCAACAAGGCATTCAGCCGTACCGCATCGATCGTCCACGGCCGCCCAACGTCATCTTCGTCATGCTCGAATCCCTCGGCACCAGCGCTGTGGGCGCCTACGGCAACCCGCTCAACCCCACCCCCAACCTCGACCGCCTGGCCAGCCAGAGCTGGTTTTTCAGGCACTTCTACGTCCCGGTCACCGGCACCGCCAAGACCGTGTGGGCGAGCATCACCGGCGTGCCCGACGTCACTCGCCAGGAGACCGCCACCCGCCAGCCCCTGATCACCCGCCAACACAGCCTGATCAACGCCTTCAGCGACTACCACAAGCTCTACCTGATCGGTGGCAACGCCGGTTGGGCCAACATCAACGGCTTGATCCGCCAGAGCATCGACAACGTGCGCCTGTACGACGAAAGCCACTGGCAATCGCCCCTGGTGGACGTCTGGGGCATCTCCGATCTCGACCTGTTCAAGGAAAGCGACCGCCTGCTGCGCGCCATCCCCCAAGACCAGCCGTTCTTCGCCTACCTGCAAACCTCCGGCAACCACCGCCCGTTCACCATCCCCAAGGACAACGACGGCTTCCAAACTCAGGACCTGCCCCTGGAGCAGGTCCAGGCCGCGGGTTCGCGCAGCCTTGCGCAATACAACGCCGTGCGCCTCTTGGACTTCAACATCGGACGCCTGATGGAGATCGCCAAGGCGGGGGGCTACTACGACAACACGATTTTCGTGTTCTTCGGCGACCACAACACCCGCATCAGCCAGATCCCCCACATGGCCCCAGCGTTTGAACAACTGGGGCTGGAGAGCAACAACGTACCGCTGCTGATCCATGCCCCGGGGATGTTGCAACCCAAGGTGATCGAAGAAGCCGTCGGCCTCGCCGACCTGCTACCCACGGTGGCTGGCATGGCCGGGATGCCGTTTACCAATGGCGCCATGGGGCGAGACATTCAACAGCCCGCGCCGGAAGGCGAGCGCGTGGTGCCGTTGGTATTGAGGGAAGGGACCTTTCCGGTCATTGGCGGCGTGACCCAGGATTTTCTGCTGCAGATGCAGCACGACGGCAGTGAGGCTACGTTGCATGATTTGGCTTCACCCACCCCACGCGACGATGTGGCCAAAGAGCATCCGCAGGAGTTTGAACGGTTGCTGGAATTGACGCGGGGGATGCATGAGGGCGCGCGGTTGATGTTGTATCGCAATGTTCGGTGATACCACACAGCCATCGGTTGACGCCGGTCCGTGTAGGAGCCTGGCTTGCCAGCGAAGGCGGCCGCAAGAGCACTACGGCCTAGAAGCCAAATACCGCCGACATGCTTGAAAAGATAGGGTCCCAGCTGTTTTGCTTGCTCGCACGTCCACCTGGTGCGGCGTTTGTATTTGACTAAAGGCGCACTAGTCAGAATGATGGCTCTCGGCCATTATTTGTGGTCGGGATTAGCCCACAAAACAATCATCAACAATGACGCCGGTTCGCAATGAGCAAGGAATTAACGGAAAGCAAGCTCCAGCAAGCACTGGAATGGGCCTACGAAAAGGCAATGGACGGTATCCCAGGCACAGGCACAGCGAAAGAATTCGCAGATGAATACCTGAGCAACAACGACAACGCGCTAGACGCAACCAACTCCCTTATTCGCTGGCAGAACACCAAAGCCGCGACCTCCGGTTTCCTGACAGGCCTAGGTGGTGTTATCACCTTGCCGGTGACCATCCCGGCCAACATCGCCAGCGTCATGTACGTGCAGTTACGCATGATCACTGCCATTGCCTATATCGGTGGCCACGACCCTCGTGATGATCGGGTCAAAACGCTGGTCTACACCTGTCTGGCCGGTAACGCCGCCAAGGACATCCTCAAGGATGTAGGCATCTCCTTCGCCAATAAACTGGCCATCAGTTCCATTCAGAAAATCAGTGGAGCCACCCTCACCAAAATCAATCAAGCCGTAGGCTTTCGCTTGTTGACCAAATTTGGCAGCACTGGCGTGGTCAATCTAGGCAAAGCCGTTCCTCTGCTGGGTGGACTAGTAGGTGCGACGTTTGACTCTGTGACTACAAACACGGTGGGCAATGTGGCTCGTGACGTGTTTGTGGGGGATGGCAGTAAAGCCAAGGTTGAGGTAGGAGTGAATGCTGAATAACCTGCGTCAGCGCCAGGCCTGAGTCGGTGCCCGTTGAGGTTGAAGCTGCCGCACACTCGAGCGTGACAAACGTCGTCAGATCATCAGGTGCTTAACGGGGTACATCAGTGGTGACCCCGTTTTCTGCTTTTTGGACTTTCGAGCGTTTAGTCGATTACCGAGCTTTCGGTGGTTTATTGGCATCCAGCAACGAATCCACCACTGCTCTAGCCATCTCCACCGAATGGATCATCGACCAAATCAACCCACGCTCCACACCGCTGGCGCGTTCGGTGATTGCATCGCTGACCTGTACTGCACAGTCCAGCAGCAACGACACATGCACCAACGCTTCTTCAGCATTGATGCCGGGACGGACACTGAACATGGATTGATGACCTACGGATGTAGGTAGAGTGTTTTTCAGACTATTGAGGATCGATGTTTCAGTGCTATGCGCTGCCAAGGCCAAGCGAATGCGCTGGGTGTCGATACCGTGTTCGGGGGTTCTGAATTGTCCAGGTAAGGACAGGGGCGGATCAGCAACGAGCTTTTTCATGGTGCATCTCCAATGTCAGTGGGTGCCCCAATGTGCTATTTCGAGCTGCTAAACCCGATCACTGATATGCAGTGATGAACCGAGCCTAGACAGCCAAAGTATTAGGCGCAAGCGGTTGGGATTTGCTAGTAAAAGTCGCTCAATAGAAAGGGACTAGCCTTACACCGGGTTGTGAATTAGACGATGAATAGGGCATGAAATCTTTAGGAGTAGCTGCTTTCTTTAAGGAGTTCATATTCGCTACACAAACAGCGATTGCATTGGCAACACAAACGGCTGCTATCCTGCGCCCCTTTTCCCCACCGCAAGGAGCGCAGGTATGACCCAGCCCACTGGCAGCAGTACGCAAACAAGGGCTGGCAAACGGCGTCACTTGCAACACTTCCTTTTGCGCCTGACCCCAGTGCTCTTGCTTGGCTTCGGGCTCTTCACCCCAACCGCCCAAGCCAACCCCACCACCACCTACCGCGGCACCCTCGGCGACACCCCGGTTGAACTGGCCCTGACCTACGACTCGCAATACGGCGGCGGTATGTCCGGCTATTGGTTTTCCGAGTCTGAGCGCCTGCCCATGGCGTTGGAATCCACGCCTTTCCACCCCGGCTCTGCGCTGTTGATCAACATCATGGACAACCCGACCCTGCCGGCGACGGCGGTGTCGTTGCAGCCGTTCGCCGAGGGCGCGGAGGCGCTGCAGGGCAGTCTGGTGGATTTGCGCACGGGCACGCAGCAGCCGTTGCAGTTGCAGCGAGTGACGCGCTTTGGCGGCAGTCAGCGGGAGGCGTTTGAGGGAGAGTTGCTGCAGCCGGTGTTCGATCGGGACTTCTATTTCAGTGTGCATGCCGCGCGCAAGGCCGGGGAGGAGGTGGCGCTGGTGGACAGTATTCGGGTGATCAGTCGTAACACCGGAAAGCAAGTGCAGGACATTCGCGGGCAGTGGTGCCTGTCGCCGGTGGGCACCCAAACCCTGACCTTTGGCCATTTCCAGGCCGAGGCGCGGATGGATTTCCGGGCCCAAAGCTATCGCCTGACGGAGGCGGATGGCCGGCAGTGGTGCGCGCCCACTCAGTACTACCTGTTTTACCGCGAGAGCCGGGGATATCTGCGCCACCCGCAGATGGAGCAGTTCGCGGCGGACGGCGATCTGCGCTTTTCCCCCAGTGGCCAGATGGAGTTCAGCAAGCAGGACTTTATCGATTACGACAAGCGCACTCGGCGTTGGGATTTTTACCGGGTGATCAGCCCTGAGCGTTTGCAATACCTGTCGTCTGGCGAGGAGCGTTTCTGATGCGCGGATTGGATTTTTTCCGGGGCCTGGCTGCTCTGTTGTTGGCGCTGTGGCTGCTGCCGGCCCAGGCGTCCCATGGGGTGTACGAGGGCACGGTGGGCAAGCAGGCGATTGTCTTGACCCTGGGCAACCAGAATGCGGTCTACCAGGGCACCTATGCCTATCAGCGCTATCGCACGCCGATCCGTCTCAAGCCGACCTTCAGCTACAGCAACAAGGTGCTGGCCATGGATGAGCTGGACGAGCAGGGCCTGCCGGTGGCGCGCCTGCAGTTCAATGACCTGATGAACTCCCGCCAGCAGGAGCAGGTGCGCGGCACCTGGACCAGTTATCGCACGGGCAAGTCCTTGCCCATTGCCCTGAAACTGGTGGGCCTGGTGGATTCGGATCGTTCCTGGCCACAGCCGGTCACCACGCTGTTGCAGCGTGCTTCTACCAAACGCTGGTATTTCCAGGTGCCGATGCAGGGCAGTGATCGGCGGATCACGACGGTGGAGGTGATGGACAAGAGCACCGGCAAACTGCTCGTGAGCCTGGCGATCGCGGCACCGGGTTGTCCGAATCAAGGGGTGGATACCTTGCAGTTGCAGGGTGAGGGTGAGCAACTGCAGGTTGTTTTCAAGGGCTGCAAGTTCCCGGGGTTTCGCTGGAACGAGGGCGGTGGCAGCTTTGCGCCGTTGCCTTGAGGCCCGTTCGCTTGCGCCCTTTGGGGACGTGGTGGCCAGTGGGTTAGATGAGCCTGGAAGCTGTGGAGCCTCGTATGGATGACAAGCAATCCCCTGTGCTGATTCAGGCGGACAGGGTTGATGATTTTCGCGAGAAAACCGAGATCGTGTGGTACTACGCCAATATCCATCAGAGCCTCGATGACGATGCGGACGAGACGCTGTTGAACGGGTGGCTGGACTGATTCAAGTGGTCCGCGATGGTGTTGCTCTCGGGTGTGGCGAGGCAGCGTAGGTAGATAGTTTCGATATTTGTGCCGGCGAGGGCGGTCTTGAGGACGCCTTCGCCGGCAAGCCATCTCCTGCAGGGGGCGGCGTCAGGCCGTTTGTAGCCGTGCCGCCTTGCGCACGTGGTTGACCATCAAGCCCAGGGCTCCTCCGATCAGCAGGATCGCCGCCATGAAGTACATCGCAGCCTGGGTATTGCCCGTTACCTGGGTCAGCCAGCCCACCACGATGGTGCTGAAGAATCCCGCCACGTTGCCCAGGGTGTTGATCAACGCCACGCCCGCCGCGGCTGCGGCGCCGCCCACTACGGCGGTGGGCAAGCCCCAGAACACCGGTAGGCTGCTGATCATGGCAGCAGTGCCGATGATCAGGCCGAACATGGCCAATACCAGGTTGTCACCAAAGAAAGTGCCAAACGCCACACCTAGCGCTCCAATCCCCGCGCAGACCGCCAGGTGCCAGCGATATTCGCCGTGGCGGTCCGAGCTGCGTCCCACCAGCACCATGGTCACCGCTGCGGCGGCGTAGGGCAGGGCGGTGAGCACGCCGATGGCCCAGGGCTGCTGCACGCCGCTGTTGCGGATGATGGTGGGCAGCCAGAAGCTGATGACGTACTGGCCCAGCACCAGGCAGAAGTACACCGCGCCCAGCAGCCAGATCTGTGGGTTGAGCAGGCCGTCGCGCAGGCGGTGGCTTTGTTTGTGGGCGGCTTCGCGGTCGATGGCGGCTTGCATGCCGTGGCGTTCTTGCGGGGTGAGCCAGTGGGCGTCGGCGATGCGGTCGCGCAGGAGGAAGAACACCGCGGCGCCAAGGGCCACGGCGGGCAGGCCTTCGATGACGAATAGCCATTGCCAGCCGGCGTAGCCGGACACACCGTTGAGGTGTTGCAGGATCAGGCCCGAGATCAATGAGCCGAACAGGCTGGAAATTGGCAGGGCCATGATGAACAGGGCGGTCATCACCCCTCGGCGCTGGCTGGGGAACCAGGTGGTGAGGTAGAAGATGATGCCGGGGAAGAAGCCGGCTTCGGCAATGCCGATCAGCAGCCGCAACACGTAGAAGGTCAGCGGCGTCTGGATGAACATCATCGCCGCCGACAACAGGCCCCAGGTGACCATGATCCGCGCGATCCAGCGCCGCGCGCCGAAACGGTGCAGGGCGACGTTGCTGGGGATCTCGAACAGCAGGTAGCCGACGAAGAAGATCCCGGCACCCAGGCCGTACACCGCTTCGCTGAACTTCAGGTCGTCGAGCATCTGCAACTTGGCGAAGCCGACGTTGACCCGGTCCAGGTAGGCCACCAGGTAACACAGGATCAGCAGCGGGATGATGCGCCAGGCGGTCTTGCGGTAGGCCGAGTGCAGGGCCGCGTCGTCGAGAGCCGCAGGCGGCGGGGAAGGTCGGTTCATGGCTAGCCTCTTTATTCTTGTTGTCGAAGCAATGGATGAAACAGCGGTTCAGGCCTCGGGCAGCAGGCGGGTGGCGGGCCATTCGCCGGAGCGGCTCATGTCGCGTACCACCTGGGCGATCAGGTTGGCGATGGCACTGCGCAGGTTGCTGCCGGGCAGGGCTTCGCAGACGCAGATGCCCAGGGTGCGAAAGACTTCCCGGGGCTCAATGGCATGGGCCACCAGCCGGCCTTCGGCGACTTCGCGCAGGGCCAGGTTCAGCGGCATGATGCTGGGGCCGATGCCGGCCTCCACGGCGCTCTTGAGGATGTGCACCGAGTTGACTTCCATGGCCACCTGGGCCGGTGGCAAGTGCAAGCGCTCCAGGGCCTGGTCGACGCAGGCCCGGGTGCTGTGGCTGTGGGCGCGGCTGGGAAACACCAGCGGCCGGGCCACGGCCTCGGCCAGGGTCACCTCGCCCGGTGGCGGGGCGTGACGGTCGTCGGCACGGTGGATCAGGTAGAAGTCTTCTTCCAGCAGCGGGCTGAAGCTGACTTGTGGCGGCAGGCCGATGGGCGTGAACAGGGCGATGTCGACCCGGCCCCGCACCAGCTGGTCCACCAGGTTGCCGGTGAGTTCTTCATTGAGGTGCAGCTCGACCTTGGGGTAGGTGCGGGCCACGGCCTGGATCAGCGGCAGGGCCACGGTGCTGGCCACGCTCTGGGGCAGGGCGACGACGATGGAACCGGTCAACGCGCCGGGTTCGCTGCTGAGTGCGGCGCGGGCGTCCTGCAGGTGCTTGAGCAGGCCCTGGGCGTATTCGTAGAACAGTTTGCCGGCGTCGTTGACGCGGATGCCGCTGTTGCTGCGATGGAACAACTGGGCGCCGAGGTCGGCTTCCAGGGCCGACATCTGCTTGCTCAGGGCCGATTGCGCCACGTGTACCTCCCGGGCTGCGCGGGACAGGCTGCCGGCATCGACCACGGCGACGAAGTATTTCAGCTGGCGGATTTCCATGGGGGCTCCTTGGCGGGGCAGCCTTAGTCGGTGGCCGGGCCGCGGGGGAAGATCTTGCCCGGGTTCATCAGTTGCCGTGGGTCGAGGGCGGCCTTGATCGCCGCCATCGCGTCCACCGCGTTCTGCCCGTGCTCCAGGCTCATATAGGCCTGCTTGGTCAGGCCGATGCCGTGCTCGCCGGTGCAGGAACCCTGCAGGGCGATGGCCCGTTCCGCCAGGCGCTGGGCCACGCCGTCGGCGCGTTGCACTTCCTCGGGGTCGTCGGGGTCGACCAGGATCACCGCATGGAAATTTCCGTCGCCCACATGGCCGAAGATCGGCGCCAGCAGGCCTTGTTGTTGCAGGTCGGCGGAGGTCGCTTCGATGCATTCGGCCAGGCGCGAGATCGGCACCACCGCGTCGGTGGTCAGGGCGCGGCAGCCGGGGCGCAGGGCCACGGCGGCGAAGTAACCATCGTGCCGTGCCTGCCACAGGCGGCTGCGGTCTTCCGGGTGCACCGCCCAGTCGAAATCCTGGCCGCCGTGTTCGTCGGCCAGCAGGCGGATGGTCTCCACCTGTTCCTTGACCGAAGACTCGGAGCCGTGCAGCTCGAAGAACAGTGACGGCGCTTCGTTCAACCGGGTTTTGCTGTAGGCGTTCAGGGCGCGCACGGTGAGGGCGTCGATCAGTTCGATACGGGCAATCGGCACTCCCAGCTGGATGGCCTGGATCACCGTTTGTACCGCTTGATCGACGCTGGGGAAATTGCACACCGCAGCAGAAATTGCCTCGGGGATCGGGTGCAACTTCACCGTCAGCTCGGCCACCGTGGCCAGGGTGCCGCCGGAGCCCACCAGCAGATGGGTAAGGTCGTAGCCCGAGGAGGATTTGCGCGCCCGGCCGCCGGTGTGCAGCACGCGGCCATCGGCCAGCACCGCGGTCAGGGCCAGGACATTTTCGCGCATGGTGCCGTAGCGCACGGCGTTGGTGCCCGAGGCCCGGGTCGCCGCCATGCCACCCAGAGAGGCGTCGGCGCCGGGGTCGATGGGGAAGAACAGGCCGGTGCCGTGCAGCGCGGCATTGAGCTGCTTGCGGGTTACCCCAGGTTGCACGGTGACGTCCATGTCGTCGACGCGGATCTCCAGGATCTGGTTCATCGCCGACACATCGATGCACACCCCACCGTGGACCGCATGCAACCAGCCTTCCAGGGAGCTGCCGCTGCCGTAGGGAATGATCGGCACCCGATGGCGATGGCAGGCCTGCTGCACAGCGATGATTTCGTCGAGGTGATGGACGAAGGCCACCCCTTGCGGCGGCAGCGGATCGAGGGCGGAGATGTCCCGGCCGTGATGCTCGCGAACACTGGCGGCGGTGCTGAAGCGCTGGCCCAGCAGAGCGGTCAGTTCATTCACCAAGTCGGCGGGCAGGGGCTGGAG
>MCNF01000095.1_pt1 | contig 33003 bp, 28 predicted proteins | sample 778221 | NCBI WGS metagenome assembly MCNF01 (sample SAMN04296814, study PRJNA304217) | bioreactor metagenome | isolation source: arboretum soil enriched with benzalkonium chloride | place: Turkey | reverse complement strand
TTGGGAGGGGGGTATAAATGAAACGTAAACGCGGCCCGCTGCCCGAATGCGGGCATGGCGCGCACGCGGCCGCGTTCCATCCTGGGGCGGCCCGGCGGTGGGGAATGAAGGCGGGGAGCGCGGGAACTGGAATGGCCGCAAGGCCTCCCAGAAAATCCCAATATTTAGAACATCGAACTCAAATTGCACCAATGTGGTGCAGGAAATATGTAAATGAATGCTCCTTCTTAGGGCATTCCCCTAGTGTGACAATCCCGCATCTGGTGCAGAATCTCATCCCATGCAGGTGAGGAGACAAAGCCCTGCATGGGCAAATACCGGCGGCACCGGTACATAAAAAAAGTAAAGCAGTACCCAAAAAAAGCAAAACGCACAGCGGCTGGCACCAGGAAGTGCCAGCCGTTGTCGCATAAAAAGCTGGCATTTCAAGTGCATAGGCTTTTCAAGCGCCGCGTTTCGCGATAATTAGACAGGGTTCGCTCATCCTAGTTATGTCGGAATCGCGCCTTTCATCCTCGAAGCCAGCCACGACTCCCTATTGGCGCCGCAACCTGCGGCTGATCCTGGTGTTGCTCGTCGCCTGGGCCGCGCTGACTTTCATTCCCGCCTTTTTCGCCCGCAGCCTGAGCTTCGACTTCATCGGCTGGCCGTTCGCGTTCTGGATGGCTGCCTATGGCGCGCCGCTGGCCTACCTGATCATCATCGGCATCTATGCCCGGGTCATGAACCGCGCCGATGAACGCTCCGAAGACGCTGGAGGGCGCCGCTGATGCCGTTTTTCAGCGGAGACACGCCCCAGCAATTCAGACTCCGGCTGCGCCGCATCTATGTGCTGTACACGGCGGGCTTTGCGCTGATGATCCTCTTGATGGCGCTGGCCGAGATCCTGGGCATGCCGCGCAACTGGATCGGCTATGTGTTCCTGCTGGTCACGGTCAGCTTGTACGCCGGCATCGGCATCGTCTGCCGGACCTCGGATCAGGTCGAGTACTACGTGGCCGGCCGGCGGGTGCCGGCGATCTACAACGGCATGGCCACGGCCGCCGACTGGATGTCGGTGGCTTCCTTCATCGGGGTGGCGGGCACGCTCTACCTGACGGGCTATGGGGGGCTGGCCTACATCATGGGCTGGACCGGTGGCTACGTGCTGGTGGCGATGCTGCTGGCGCCTTACCTGCGGCGCTTCGGCCAATACACCATTCCGGACTTCATGGGCGCGCGCTATGGCGGCAACATGCCGCGCCTGGCGGGCGTGGCCTGCGCGATTCTCTGTTCCTTCACCTACCTGGTGGCGCAGATCTATGGCGTGGGCATCATCACCACGCGCATGACCGGCATTTCCTTCGAACTCGGCATTTTCGTGGCGCTGGGCGGCATGCTGGTCTGTTCGTTCCTGGGCGGCATGCGCGCGGTCACCTGGACGCAGGTGGGGCAGTACATCATCCTGGTCATCGCCTATCTGGTGCCGGTGGTCTGGCTGTCCGTCAAGCACACCAACATGCCTGTGCCGCAGTTGTCGGCCGGCGTGGTGCTGCAGCAGGTCACCGAAAAAGAGGTCTACCTGCAGAACGACCCGTCCGAAATCGAGGTGCGCCGGCTTTGGCAGGAGCGCGCCGACGAGATGGGCCGCCGGATGGCGGCATTGCCCGAATCCTGGACGCTGGAAAAGGACAAGCTGCGCAGCCGGCTGGCGCAGTTGAACGCCAACGACGCGCCCATGGTCGAGATCCGCTCGGCCGAGCGCGAGCTGGCCGGCTACCCCGGCAGCGTGGAAGAGGCTCGCATCGCATGGGCGCAGGCCAAGGCCACCTTCGAGGCGCGGGCCGCGCCGGCCACGCCGCATGCGGAACCGTTTCCGTCCAAAGATCCGGAAGAGCAGCGCAACATGCGCATCAACTTCCTGGCGTTGGTGCTCTGCCTGATGTTGGGCACTGCCGGCATGCCGCACATCCTGATGCGTTCATACACCACGCCCTCGGTCATCGAGGCGCGCAAGTCGGTGTGTTGGTCGCTGCTGTTCATCCTGCTGCTGTATTTCATGGCGCCAGCGCTGGCGCTGCTGGTGAAGTACGAGGTCTATACCCAGGTGGTGGGATCCAGCTTTCTCAGCCTGCCCAACTGGGTGCATGCCTGGAGCGCCGTCGACAGCAATCTGCTGGACGTGACCGACGTCAACCGCGACGGCATCGTGCAGTTGAGCGAGATCAGCATGGGCGCCGACGTGGTGGTGCTGGCCATGCCGGAAATCGGCGGCTTGCCCTACGTGATTTCGGCCCTGGTGGCGGCGGGCGGCCTGGCCGCGGCGCTGTCTACTGCCGACGGCCTGTTGCTGACCCTGTCCAACTCCCTGTCGCACGACATGTGGTACCGCATGGTGTCGCCACGCATGTCGGCCGCGCGCCGCGTGATGGTGTCCAAGATCCTGCTGCTGCTGGTGGCCTTCGGCGCCGCCTGGGTGGCGGCGCGCAAGCCCGCAGACATCCTGTTCATGGTGTCGGCTGCGTTCTCGTTCGCCGCCTCGTCATTCTTTCCCGCGCTGGTCATGGGCGTGTTCTGGCGCCGCGCCAACAAATGGGGCGCGACGCTGGGCATGGCGGCGGGGCTGGCGGTGACGTTCTCCTATATGACGCACACGCATCCGTGGCTGCGCGAATGGGTGCTGGGCATTTCGCGCACGCAGCCGGTGGATCTGTGGTGGGGCATCCAGCCGATCGCGGCGGGCGTGTTCGGCGCGCCGGTGGCTTTCCTGACGATCATCGTGGTGTCCTTGCTGACGCCGCCGCCCGACCGCGCCACTCTGGCGCTGGTGGACTACCTGCGCCATCCGGGCGCGCCCAAGCCGCAGGGCGAGCGCGTCTAAGGCGTTCCGCAGGCGTCGGCGTTGCGGTTTTCCGGGTTGACGCAGGAAGCCCACAGCGCCGCGGGCATGGCTTGCAGCAAGGTATAGGTCTGGCCAGGCGCCCATAGCCAATGCACGCCGCCCGGCGTCTGGCCGGCGGCGTCCCAGATGCGCTTGCGTTGCGTGGCAGTCATGGTGAATTGCCGGTGGTCGCCGCTATTGCCTTGCGCCAATATTTGCGCGGAATCCCGCTTGGCGGCATAGATGCTGGCAAGCCCCTCGGCCGTCTTTTTGGGCCGCACGATGGCCCAATCGTAGTTGTACGAGTCCAGCTCGGGCGCTTCCCAGGCGGGGCCCGGCAGCACCAGCGCGGGGTAGGGATCCAGGCTTGCGCGGTACGGCAGCCCCAGCACGGGAGGCTCGTCCGCCCATGTCTGCCGTTGGCGCAGATAGCGTTGCGCCTTGCTGCCCTGGGCGTCATGCGTCACGACTTCAAACGCGTCGCCGGACTGGTCTTGATAGGAAATGGTGCGCAGCAGCCGGCCCGCGGCGTCGTGCACGTAGCGGGCCAGGGGCCGGGAGGGCGCCGAGCAATCGTTGGCGCCCAGTTCGGCCAGCCAGCCGTGGGCGTCGTAGCGCAGGCAGTAGCGCGCCGGCCGGTTGCGGCGGCCGTCCCAGGCGCGCGAGCGTTCCTCGTAGCCAGTCAGCCGGCCGGCGGCGTCATAGTAGAAGCGCGTTTCAGCGTCTGGCGGGGGCAGCGCGGCCTTGCCCGATTCGCGGGTTTCGTGGACGGCGTTGGCACTGTAACGGGCGATGCCGCACAAATGCTGGCGGCCGCCGGGAGCGCTTTCCCAGCGCAGCATGGTGGCGCCGATGCGGGCGTGCGGCGCGGCGGCGTAGACGGACCAGTCCACCTGTTCGGCCCAGATGGTGGCCAAGGCGCGTCCGTCCGTGGCGATGGCGACCTCAGGCAGCCATGAGCGGATGCGCGAGCCGTCCAGCGCCAGCAAGGTATTCGTGTCGTCCAGGGAAATATCCATCACCCTGGTATGGCGCTGCGCGGACACCGCCAGCGGTTCGCAGAGCGCGCTGGCCAGCCCCGGCGCTGTTGACAGTGCCGCCAGCGCAAGCAGGCGCCGCCCGGAGTCAAAGCGCGGCATTGTGCAGGTAGGCGATCAGCCCCCAGAGTTCGCTGCCGACCCCGCCCAGGCGCAAGGCGTTGTCGCGGGTGTCCATCAGCAGGAAGGGGTAGGCGTTGCGCTCCAGCTTGCCTGGAGGCGGCAGTCTGTAGGGCGTGAAGTGCTCGCCCGACAGCAGGTAGGTATTGGTCATGTCGCCGACATCCACATGCAGGTACCAGACGGTCAGGTCCGCGGCGTTCAGGGCCGCGTCCGATTCCGGATACAGGCCGCCCTGGCCGGCGGGGATGGCGCTGTCCAGCACGGCCATGAACACCGCGCGAGGACCGGATTTGGGAAAGTAGGCCCCTTCACCGCTGCGCTGCGTGAACGCTTGGCGGATGAATCCCGCGCCGCGCGTACCGGGCACCACCGTGCGGGCGAACAGCGCGTCCAGCTGGGCTTGCGACAAGGGGCCAGGCGTGGCGGACAACAGGTCCAGGTCCTGCTTGAAGGCGGTCAACCAGGTCCGGTAACGCACGAGCTCGGCCGCGCGGTTGAACTCCTGGGCCAGGGCATCGCCGGCGGGCAGCAGGCCCAGACAGCCCAGGCACAGCCAGGCCGCCAGCCAGCGGCGGATCCAGGAACTCGCCGTCGACCCGTCGCGGGGTTTCAATGGGAAACGGACTTCGAGAAGACGTTCATCACCACCACGCCGGCGATGATGAGGCCGATGCCGATGAGAGCGGGCGTGTCCAGGTGCTGCTTGAACAGCACCGCGCCCACGATGGAGATCAGCACGATGCCCACGCCGGACCAGATGGCGTAGGCGATGCCCACGGGGATCTCGCGCAGCGTCAGCGACAGGAAGTAGAACGAGATCAGGTAGCCGACCACCGTGATGATGGACGGCGTCAGGCGGGTGAAGCCTTCGGACCCCTTGAGCGCGCTGGTCGCGAAGATCTCGGCGATGATGGCCACGCCCAGGTAGAGCCATTTCATTTGCGCGTTCCTTCGGATTGCCGCAGCAGCACCAGCAGGGCGCCCGCGCCGCCTTCGCGCTCGGGCGCCTCGGAAAACGCCAGGACTTCGCTTTTCTGCACCAGCCAGGTGCGGGCCTTGTCCTTCAGCACCGGTTCCAGCCCCTGCGAACCGTAGCCCTTGCCGTGCACGATGCGCACGCAGCGGATGCCGTGCTCCTGGCATTCGTCCAGGAACGACAGCAGGGCGTGGCGCGCCTGTTCCACGCGCAGGCCGTGCAGGTCCAGTTCGGCGCCGGCGCGCCATTGGCCGCGGCGCAGGTTGCGCGCGGTGTCGGGCGCGGCGTCGCTGCGCACGAAGGCGGTGCCGCCTTCGGACAGCAGGTGCGTGATCTCGCCGCCGTCGGACACGCCGGCATCGGCGCGCGTGGGCGCTTCACCCAGTGCGTTGGCGCGGCGCAGCGCGGGCGCGGGTTCCGCCACGGGCTTGTGCTCCACCCGGGCGGCCTGCTTGATCGGCGTGACCGACTGCATCGTGCGTTTGAATGCCGCCATGTCGTCCACGGGGGCGGTTTCGGGCTTTTTCAGCACCGCCACCCGCTGGGCGAGGGCGGCGCGTTCGCGCTCGGCCTGCAGGTCTTTCTTCAGGCGTTTCAGGTCGGCCAGGCCGACCTTACTGCCCCGCATTCTCCAGCCACCGTTGTGCGTCCAGCGCGGCCATGCAGCCCGTGCCGGCGCTGGTGATGGCCTGGCGGTAGACGTGGTCCTGCACGTCGCCGGCGGCGAACACGCCTGGGACCGAGGTCATCGTGGCCATGCCGGACAGGCCGCTCTTGGTGACGATGTAGCCGTCCTTCATTTCGAGCTGGCCCTGGAAGATCTCGGTGTTGGGCTGGTGGCCGATGGCGATGAACGCGCCGGTGACCGCCATGTCCTCGGTGGCGCCGGTGTCCACGTGGCGTACGCGCACGCCGGTGACGCCGCTGTCGTCGCCCAGCACTTCTTCCAGGGTATGGAACAGCTTCAGTTCCATATTGCCGGTCTCGACCTTGCTCATGAGCTTGTCGACCAGGATGGGCTCGGCGCGGAACTTGTCGCGGCGGTGGATCAGGGTGACCTTGCGGCAGATGTTCGACAGGTACAGCGCTTCTTCCACGGCGGTATTGCCGCCGCCGACCACGACCACGTCCTGGTTGCGGTAGAAGAAGCCGTCGCAGGTGGCGCAGCCGGACACGCCGCGGCCCATGAAGGCCTCTTCAGACGGCAGGCCGAGGTACTTGGCCGAGGCGCCGGTGGCGATGATCAGGGCGTCGCAGGTGTAGATCTTGCCGGTGTCGCCCGTGAGGGTGAACGGGCGCTTGGACACGTCGACCTTGGCAATGTGGTCGAAGATCATTTCGGTGTTGAAACGTTCGGCGTGCTTCTGGAAGCGCTGCATCAGGTCCGGACCCTGCACGCCATCGGCGTCGGCCGGCCAGTTGTCGACGTCCGTGGTGGTCATGAGCTGGCCGCCTTGGGCCAGACCTGTAACAAGAACAGGGCTCAAATTGGCGCGTGCCGCATAGACGGCCGCCGTGTAACCGGCAGGGCCGGAACCGAGTATCAAAACTTTAGCGTGCGTAGGCGTGGACATGGGCGGGTATCTTTAGGTTAACGCCCAATTATAATGAGCCGCATGCCGCGTATCTCGACTGCTTCTCCGCGCGCCTCGCGCAACACCCGTAACGGGCCTTCCCCCCTGCAGACGCGCTTGTCCGCCCTGCTGCGTGAAGCCCGTTGGATCCTCTTCGCCGCCCTGGCGGCCTGGCTGACGCTGGTGCTGGCCACCTGGAACTCCGCCGATCCGGGCTGGTCGCATTCCGTCCCCGCCGGCGCCATTCACAACAAGGGCGGGACGCTGGGCGCCTATCTGGCGGATATCCTGCTCTATCTGTTCGGTTTTTCCGCCTGGTGGTGGGTGATCCTGCTGCTGCACCGGGTGCGCGCGGGCTACCGCCGCCTTGCCAGCCATCTTCGCGTTACCAATAGTAAACAGCCGGAAGTGTTGCCCCGCGTCCACTGGGAAGAGGGCATCGGCTTCTTCCTGTTGCTGGTCGGCTCGCTGGGCATGGAAGCGCTGCGCCTGGCCAGCCGCGGCACGCATCTGCCCGGCGCCTCGGAAAACACCAGCGGCGCCGGCGGCGTGATCGGCCAGACGCTGGCCGACCTGATCGGCCGTAGCATCGGCTTTACCGGCAGCACCCTGGCCTTCCTGGTCATGCTGGCCATCGGCCTGAGCCTGTTCTTCTCGTTCTCGTGGCTGTCCATCGCCGAACGCGTGGGCTCCTGGCTGGAAGGTCTGGTGCGCCGCGTGCGGGATTCCTATGCCGCCCGCGAAGACCGCAAGGTCGGCGAGGTCGCCAAGGCCGTGCGCACCGAACAGGTCGTGGCCAAGCAGGAAAAACTGGTCCACGAACAGCCGGTGCGGATCGAACCCGCGATCACCGTGGTGCCGAAGTCCGAGCGGGTCGAAAAGGAAAAGCAGCAATCGCTGTTCTTCGCGCCCTCGGGCGGCGCCGAAGGCGATCTGCCCGCCATCAGCCTGCTGGATCCGCCCCTGGCCAACCAGGAAACTGTGTCGGCCGAAACCATAGAATTCACCTCGCGCCTGATCGAAAAGAAGCTGGCCGACTTCGGCGTGTCGGTCACCGTGGTGGCGGCGCAGGCCGGCCCGGTCATCACGCGCTACGAAATCGAGCCCGCCACGGGCGTGAAGGGCAGCCAGATCGTCAACCTGGCCAAGGACCTGGCGCGCGCGCTGAGCCTGGTCAGCATCCGGGTGGTGGAAACCATTCCGGGCAAGAACCTGATGGGCCTGGAACTGCCCAACCCGCGCCGCCAGATGGTGCGCCTGTCCGAGATCCTGGGTTCGCAGACCTACCACGCCAGCCATTCCGTCGTGACGATGGCGCTGGGCAAGGACATTGCCGGCAATCCGGTGGTGGCCGACCTGGCCAAGATGCCCCACCTGCTGGTGGCGGGCACGACCGGTTCGGGCAAGTCCGTGGGGATCAACGCCATGATCCTGTCGCTGCTGTACAAGGCGGACGCGTCCCACACCCGGCTGATCCTGATCGATCCGAAGATGCTCGAAATGAGCGTCTACGAAGGCATTCCGCACTTGCTGGCGCCCGTGGTCACCGACATGCGCCACGCCTCCAACGCGCTGAACTGGTGCGTGGGCGAAATGGAAAAGCGCTACCGCCTGATGAGCAAGATGGGCGTGCGCAACCTGGCGGGCTACAACACCAAGATCCGCGACGCGATCAAGCGCGAGGAACCCATTCCGAATCCGTTCTCGCTGACGCCGGACGCACCGGAACCCTTGTCGCCGCTGCCCACCATCGTGGTGGTCATCGACGAACTCGCCGACCTGATGATGGTGGTGGGCAAGAAGATCGAAGAGCTGATCGCCCGCCTGGCGCAGAAGGCGCGCGCCGCCGGCATCCACCTGATTCTGGCCACGCAGCGTCCCAGCGTCGACGTCATCACTGGCCTGATCAAGGCCAACATCCCGACGCGCATCGCGTTCCAGGTGTCGTCCAAGATCGACTCGCGCACCATTCTGGACCAGATGGGCGCCGAAACCCTGCTGGGCCAGGGCGACATGCTCTACATGCCGCCGGGCACCGGCTTGCCGGTGCGCGTGCACGGCGCGTTCTGCAGCGATGACGAAGTGCACCGCGTGGTGGAAAGCCTCAAGGCGCAGGGCGAACCCAACTACATCGAAGGCCTGCTGGAAGGCGGCCTGGACGGCGACGCGGGCGAAGGCGCCAGCAGCGTCACCGGCATCGGCGGCGACGCCGAATCCGATCCGATGTACGACCAGGCTTGCGAAGTGGTGCTCAAGCACCGCCGCGCGTCCATCTCGCTGGTGCAGCGCCACCTGCGCATTGGTTACAACCGTGCTGCCCGGTTACTGGAGCAGATGGAGCAATCGGGTATGGTGTCGGCGATGCAGTCCAATGGCAACCGCGAGATCCTCGTTCCCGCAGCCGCTGCCGCCCGAGAGGAAGCTTGATGAAGATGTTCCGCCGACTGGCCGCCGTGGCGGCCCTGAGCCTGGCGCCCGCCATGGTGTTCGCAGCCAGCGCGCAGGAGCAACTGCGCGCCTTCGTGGCCACGGTGACCTCGGCCACCGGTTCCTTCTCGCAGTACACGGTGAACAACCAGGGCCGCACGCAGCCCGCCCAGACCGGCGTGTTTTCGTTCCAGCGCCCCGGCAAGTTCAAGTGGGCGGTGCAGAAGCCTTATGAGCAACTGGTGATCTCGGACGGTCGCCAGGTGTTCCAGTTCGATCCGGACCTGGCCCAGGTGACCGAGCGCAAGGTCGATGCCGCCATCGGCACCTCGCCCGCCGCCATCCTGTTCGGCTCGGGTTCGCTGGAGCAGTCGTTCGACGTTTCGGCCCTGCCGTCCAAGGATGGGATCGATTGGCTGCGCGCCAAGCCGCGCACCGCTGACGCGGGATTCTCGCGCGTGGACATCGGCATGAAGGACAACCTGCCGGTGCGCGTGGAACTGCTGGATTCGTTCGGGCAAACCACCCGCGTGGATCTGTCCGGCATTGCTGCCAACCCGCAGCTGCCGGCCAAGGAATTCCAGTTCGTCGCGCCCAAGGGTGTGGATGTAGTGAAGATGTGATGGAAAAAGCCTGGCAACGCCAGGCTTTTTTCTTGTGGTGACCCGCAAGACGCGGCCTTTCCCCGCCGGGCCGCCCCAAGGGGAAAGCGCCCCCTCGGGGGGCAGCTAGCCCGCGTTAGCGGGCGCGGCGTGGGGGCGCTTATACGCGATGCAGTCTACCTCGACTTTTGCATCCACCACGAGCGACGACTGCACGCAGGCCCGCGCCGGCGGGTTCTCCCCGAAGTACTCCTTGAACACCTTATTGAACGACGCGAAATCGCGCGCGTCGTCCAGCCATACGCCGCAGCGCACGACGTGTTCGGGGCCGTAGCCGGCTTCCTTCAGGATGGCCAGCACCTGCTGGATGGCCTTGTGCGATTGGGTCACGATGCCGCCTTCGACGACTTCGCCGTTCTCCATCGGCACCTGGCCGGACACGTGCAGCCAGCCGTCGGCCGCGACCGCACGAGAAAAGGGCATGTGCGAGCCGCCCTGGCCCGTGCCGCCGGCGACGCCGTAGCGGGTGATGCCGTTGCTGTCGGCGGTGGGAGCATGGCTCATGGTTCTCTCCTTGAAATGAATGGCCTGGGTGGCGCCGGGTTTTCGCCCGTTGCCTACTGGAAGTTCTTGCGCAGGTCGCCGCTGCGCGGCAGCCAGCGGCCGGCGCGGTCGCCGGTGGCCTCGCCCTGGCGGTACGACAGGGCGCCGTTGACCCAGACCGCCTCGATGCCGGCGGCGGTCTGCACCGGCGCGGCGAAGGTGGCGCGGTCGATGACCGTGGCCGGATCGAACAGCACCAGGTCCGCGTGGTAGCCCTCGCGCACCAACCCGCGCTCGGCCAGGCCGAAGCGGGAGGCGGACAGGCCGGTCATCTTGTGCACGGCCTCGGTCAGCGGGAACAGGCCCACGTCGCGGCTGTAGTGCCCCAGCACGCGCGGGAAGGCGCCCCAGAGCCGCGGGTGCGGCATGGGATCGTTGGGCAGGCCGTCGGAGCCCACCATGGTGAGCCGGTGCGACAGCACGCGGCGCACGTCGTCCTCGTGCATGTTGTGGTACACGGCGCCGGCAGGCTGCAGGCGCGCGGCCGCTTCCAGCAGGGTCAGGCCCCAGTCGGCGGCAATGTCGGCCAGCTTGCGGCGGGCCTGTTCCGGATGCGGCACGGACCAGGTGATGTCGATGTCGAATTCGTCCGTGACCTGCTTCAGGTCCAGGGTCGAGGAGCTGGCGGAATAGGGGTAGCAGTCGCAGCCCACGTGCTGCAGGCGGCCGGCGGTCTCCAGCGCGGACAGCACTTCTTTCGTGCGGCCCCAGTTGCCGGCGCCGGCGCATTTCAGGTGCGACACCACCACCGGCACGCGGGCATGCTGGCCGATGTCGAAGGCTTCCTGCATGGCTTCCAGGATGGCGGCGAATTCCGAGCGCAGGTGGGTCGTGTAGAGCGCGCCGAACTCGTCCAGCGCCTCGGCCAGCAGCTTGACCTCTTCGGTGTCCGCGTCGAAGGCGGAGGCATAGGCCAGGCCGGTGCTCAAGCCGATGGCGCCATGGGCCAGCGCGTCGCGCAGCTGCTCGCGCATGGCCAGCACTTCCTCGCGCGTGGCGGCGCGGTCCAGCCGGTCCATGTGGTTGCTGCGCAGGGCGGTGTGGCCGACCAGCGCGGCCACGTTCACGGCGGGCCGCGCGGCCTCGATGGCGCGGGTGTAGTCGGCGAAGGTGGGGTAGCTGAAGTCCGCGCGCGCGCCCAGCAGGTTCATCGGGTCCGGCGGTTCGCCGCGCAGGGCCACGGGCGAGGCGCTGATGCCGCAATTGCCCACCACCACGGTGGTCACGCCCTGGGACAGCTTGGGCAGCATGTCCGGCGTGCGGATGACATTGGTGTCGTCATGCGTGTGCACGTCGATGAAACCCGGGGCCAGCGCCAGGCGGGTGCCATCGATGATCTGGCGCGCCGCCGCGCCGGGCAGGTCGCCGATGGCGGCGATGCGTCCGTTGGCCAGCGCCACGCTGGCGCGGTAGGCGGGTTCGCCGGTGCCGTCCAGGACCAGCACATTGCCTATGAGGGTGTCGTACATCTTGTGTTCCAGTTCAATCGCCCAGCGGCAGGCGGTTCGGGCCGCCGCGGTGTTCGTCCAGCGCCAGCTTGATGCGCCGCAGGCGCTCCCGGTTTTCTTCCTGGTTCAGCATGGCCAGTTCGGTCGAGAGCAGGTCTATGGCAAGCATCATCGCGTAGCGCGATGCCGAGGGTTTGTAGATGAAGTCGGTTTCGTCGGTGCGGATGGGCAGCACCACGTCGGCCAGTTCTGCCAGGGCGGAAGTCGCGTCGGTGATGGCGACGATGCGCGCCTGGTATTGCTTGACGATGCGGGCCGCGCCCACGATTTCAGGCGTGAGGCCCGAGGCCGACAGGATCAGCACCGCATCGCGCTCGTCCAGCGTGGCCGCGACCATGCGCAGCAGCACCGCGTCGCTGTACACGGCGATGGGATAGCCCAGGCGCACCAGGCGCGACTGCACTTCCTGCGCCAGCACGGCCGACGCGCCGCCCATGCCGAAGACGTAGATCATGCGCGCGCCGTCGACGATGCCGGCGGCCGCTTCGAACAGCTGTTCGGTGAAGTTGGGCAGATGCGCGCGCAGCGTGCTTTCGATGTCGGCGTAGATGCGGGCGTAGAAGGTGCTTTCCTCGGGCGGCGCGCTGGGGTCCAGGAAGCGGCTGCCGACGGTGCTGGCCTGGGCCAGTTTCAGCTTCAGGTCGCGCGTGTCGTCGCAGCCGACCGTGCGCGCGAAACGCGAGATGGTGGCGATGCTGACGCCGGCCTTGGCGGCCAGCTGGTCGACGGTGGCGCTGGCGCCCCAGATGATGTCGTCCAGAATGGCGTCGGCGACCTTGCGTTCAGTCACGCTCAGCGAGTCCCGCCGACTGCGTATCTGGAAGACGATGTCGCGGATGATGTTCATGTGGGCTTCCTGGGTCTGTTCTGGACTGGGCGGCTATCAGGCGGCCAGCTCGGCGTCGCTGATGCGCGAACACGCCACATAGTGGCCGGGACCGACGTTGGCGGCCTGCGCCTCGGTGGTCGCGCAGCTGTCGATGGCGTAGGGGCAGCGGGTGCGGAACACGCAGCCGGAAGGCGGATTGACCGGGCTGGGGATGTCGCCCTTCAACAGGATACGCGAGCGCGGGGCGCGCGGGTCCGGCACCGGCGCGGCGGATAGCAATGCGCGGGTGTAGGGATGACGCGGACGCGAGTAGACCTCGCTGGTCGGGCCACGTTCCATGACGCGGCCCAGGTACATCACCACGACCTCGTCGCACAGGTAGTCCACCACCGCCAGGTCGTGGGCCACGAACAGCATGGTCAGCCCCAGGTCGCGCTGCAGGTCCTGCAGCAGGTTCAGCACCTGCGCCTGCACCGACACGTCCAGCGCGGACACCGGTTCGTCGGCCACGATGAAGTCGGGTTCGACCGCCAGCGCGCGGGCGATGCCGATGCGCTGGCGCTGGCCGCCGGAGAACTCGTGCGGGTAGCGGCGGCTGTGGTCGGCGTTCAGGCCCACGCGTTCCAGCAGTTCGCCGATGCGCGCCATGCGGCGGTTCTGGGCGAGCTGGTGGGTGTCCAACGCTTCGCCAAGGATCTCGGCCACCGTCATGCGGGGGTTGAGGCTGGCGTAGGGATCCTGGAACACGATCTGCATGCGGCGGCGCCAGGGCAGCATCTGCTTTTCGGACAGCTTGGTGATGTCCTGGCCGTCGAACAGGATGCGGCCGGCGGTGGGCGCGAACAGGCGCAGCAGGGCGCGGCCCGTGGTGGTCTTGCCGGAGCCGGATTCTCCGACCAGGCCGACGATGGTGTTGCGCGGCACGTCGAAGCTGACGCCGTCCACGGCCTTCACGACCGGTGCGTGGCGCGCCTGCGAGGTGGGGAAGTGGACCTTCAGGTCCTGGATCCGCACCAGCGGCTCTTCGGCGCGGATGGGAATGGGGCTACTCGTCATATCGGATTCACCTTGATGCAGCGCGCGCGGTGGTCGGTCTGCACCGGCAGCAGTTCGGGCACGGCGGCGCGGCAGTCGTCGGCGGCCAGCGGGCAGCGCGGCGCGAAGGTACAGCCGGCGGGCAGCGACAGGACGTTGGGCACGTTGCCGGGGATGGCGCGCAGGCGTTCGCCGGAGGCCAGCAGGGCGGCCGTGGGGATGCAGGACAGCAGGCCGCGGGTGTAGGGGTGCGTGGGCTTTTCGAACAGGTCGTAGACGCCGGCGTCCTCGACCACGCGGCCGGCGTACATGACCGCCACCCGATGCGCGATCTCGGCCACCACGCCCAGGTTGTGCGTGATGAACAGGATGCTCATGTTCATCTCGGCCTGCAGCCGGCGCAGCAGGTCCAGGATCTGCGCCTGCACCGTCACGTCCAGTGCGGTGGTGGGCTCGTCGGCGATCAGCACGGCGGGATTGCAGGCCAGGGCCAGCGCGATCATCACGCGCTGGCGCATGCCGCCCGACATCTGGTGCGGGTACTCGTTGATGCGCCGCTCGGCCGCCGGGATTTCCACGCGCTCCAGCATCTCGCGGGCGCGCCGCAAGGCTGACTCGCGGGATCCGCCCTCGTGCTGCAGCACGGCTTCGGCGATCTGGTCGCCCACCGTGTACAGCGGGTTCAGGCTGGTCATGGGTTCCTGGAAGATCATGGCGATTTCGGCGCCGCGGATCTTGCGCAGGGTGGCGGGCGACGCCTGGGCCAGGTCGTGCTGCACGCCCTGGCGGTCGCGGAACAGGATCTTGCCGGCCTCGATGCGGCCGGCCGGCTTGGGCAGCAGGCCCATGATGGACAGGCTGGTCACGGACTTGCCGGAGCCGGATTCGCCGACGATGGCCAGCGTTTCGCCGCGGGCCAGGTCGAAGGTCACGCCGTCCACGGACTTGGCGATGCCGTCGCGGCTGTGGAACCAGGTCTTCAACCCTTCCACGGAAAGCACGACGTCTCGGGTGCTTGCGGTCATGATTACAGCTCCTTGCGCAGGCGCGGATCGAGGACGTCGCGCAGGCCGTCGCCGACCAGTTGCAGCGACAGCACGGACAATACGATGGCGATGCCGGGGAAGATCATGATCCAGTCGGCCGAGCCCATGTACTGCTGGCCGGCGTTGATCATGGTGCCCCAGGTGGGGATGTCGGGCGACACGCCCACGCCCAGGAACGACAGGCCCGCTTCGGCCAGGATCGCGTAGGCGAAGATGAACGTGCCTTGCACCAGGATGGGCGACACCAGGTTGCGCAGCACGTGCACGGTGACGATGCGCCAGGTGGGCACGCCCAGCGCGCGGGCCGCCTCGACGAAGGGCAGTTCGCGGATCACCAGGGTCGAGGCGCGCACGATGCGCGCCAGGCGCGGCGTGTAGACGATGCCCAGCGCGATCACCACGTTGACCAGCGAAGGCCCCAGCGCGGCCACCAGCGAGATCGCCAGCAGGATGTCGGGGAAGGCCATCATGGCGTCGATCAGGCGCGACACGAACTTGTCCGCCGTGCGGAAGAAGCCCGCGATCAGGCCCAGCGCGATGCCCAGGATGCTGGACACGATCACGACCGAGAAGCCCACCATCAGCGACAGGCGGCCGCCGTGGATGACGCGGCTGAACACGTCGCGGCCGAAGTCATCGGTGCCGAACCAGTGCGCGGCGCCCGGCGCCTTCAGCCGGTTCATGATGGACAGCTTGAAAGGATCGTAGGGGCTGATCCAGGGCGCCAGCAGCGCGGCCAGGACCAGCACGACGATCACGATCAGGCTGATCAGCACGGTCTTGCGCGACACCAGCAGGCGCAGGACCTGCCAGCGGTCGGCACCCGTGCCGGAATTTGCGGTAGTTGCGATAGCCATATCAGTAACGCACCCGGGGGTCGACCAGCAGGTACAGCAGATCGATGATGAGATTGATCAGGACATAGATGGCCGCGATGATCAGCAGCGCGCCCTGGATGACGGGATAGTCGCGGCGCAGCACCGCCGACACCACCAGGCTGCCCACGCCGGGCAGGCCGAACACGGTTTCGGTCACGACCGCGCCGCTGATCAGCAGCGCCGTGGTCAGGCCCAGCACCGTCAGGATCGGAATCAGCGCATTGCGCACGGCGTGCTTCAGGATCACCTTGCTTTCGGGCAGGCCTTTGGCGCGCGCGGTGCGCACGTAGTCGTCGCGCAGCACGTCCAGCATGCTGGCGCGGATGAAGCGGGTGATCAGCGCCGAGTTCACCAGGCCCAGCACCACGGCGGGCAGGATCAGGTGCGACAGGCGGGTCATGAGCGAGGCGTCGGGTCCGCCGTAGCCGGCCACGGGCAGCCATCCCAGCTTGACCGAGAACACCTGCATCAGCAACAGCCCCAGCCAGAAGCTGGGCACGCTGGAGGTGAACATCGAGAACGACAGCACTGACTGGTCCAGCGTGGTGCCGCGCTTGACCGCGGACAATATCCCCACCGGCAGCGCGATGGCGCTGGCGATCAGCAGCGACATGAGCGTCAGCAGGATGGTGGGCTCGGCGCGGTCGGCCAAGGCCGACAGGACCGGCTTGTTCATGAAGATGGATTGGCCCAGGTCGCCTTGGGCCAGCTTGCCCAGCCACGACACATATTGCACGGCCATCGGCTGGTCCAGCCCGAGCTGGGTGCGCAGCGCGGCGATGTCCTGCTGGCTGGCCTGCGGACCCAGCATCACGGCGGCGGGGTCGCCCGGCGTGACGCGGATGATCACGAACACGATGGTCGCGACGATGAACATCACGGCCACCAGCCCGACCAGCCGGTTTAAGAGATAACGCAACACGATGGATGTCCTAAAAAAGCGTCGTATCGTGGGGAATGGGTGGCGCGCTTGTGGAGATGGCGCGCTCTGTGCGAGGCATGCGTGGCGGGCTGCGCGCGGCAGGCAGGCTCATGCTTGCCTGCCGCGCGGATCCCTCTTACTTGGACTTCCAGGCGTTCCAGAAGTAGGGCCACGGCACGGCCTTGGTGCCTTGCAGCGACGGCGAGCGCGCGGCCTGGGCGTTGAAGTCGCCGACCTTGATGAAGGGCACTTCGTCGTACACGGCCTGCTGCACGTCAGCCCAGCGCTTGATGCGTTCTTCCTGGTTGCCGGCCTGGTTGAAGGCATCCAGCGCCTGGTTGCGGCGCGGCGTGTCCCACCAGCCCGGCGCGTCCTTGGACGGGAAGTCGATCAGGGCAGGCTCGGGCAGGAAGGGGCTGTGCGTAATGAAGATGTCCCACAGGGCCGGGTCCTGGCGACGCTGCGTCAGCGTGGCCCAATCCACCACCTGCATGTCCACGGTGAAGCCGGCGGCCTTCAGGTATTCGGCGGCCACCAGGGCCATCTTGTAGTGGAACTCGTACTGCTGGCTGGTCAGGATGCGGATCTTGCGGTCCTGCACGCTGGCGCCATCCACCAGCTTCTTGGCGCCGGCGGCGTCGCCCTTGTTGTAGACCTTGCCGCCCAGGGACGTGGCCCAGGGGTAGCCCTCGGGGTACAGATCGCCGTTGAGCTTGTAGAAGTTCTTGTCGCCGAAGGCGGCGTACAGCATGTCTTCTTCATTCAGCGCGAGCTGCACGGCCTGGCGGACAGCCAGGTTCGACATGATGCCTTGCTTGGTGTTGAGCACCAGGCGCGGCCAGCCGAAGGGCTTGAGCATGACGGGATCGGAGCGGCCGTTCTTGAGCTTGGGCAGCGATTCCACCGGCAGCGAGTCGACGTAGTCGAACTGTCCGGCCACCGCGCTTTCGACGCGGGTGTTGGCATTGCTGACCGGCACGAAGCGGATCTCGTCCAGGTACTGCTTGCGCGCGCCGCCAAAGCCGTCGGGCTCGCCTTCGCGTTGCTTGTAGCCTTCGAAGCGGACCAGCTGGATGTACTGGTCGGGCACGCGCGCCTTCAACTGGTACGGGCCGGTGCCGACGAATTCGGTCAGGGCCGGAGCGATCTTGCCCTTGGGCATGATGACGGCGGCGCTGTTGTTCATGGCCAGCAGCGCCGTCAGCGGCGCATAGGGCTGCTTGAGCGTGATGCGGATGGTGTTGGCGTCGGGCGCTTCGATGCCGGTGATGATCTTGGCGGCCATCTTGCCGCGCGTGGCGGTCTCGGTCCAGCGCTTGAGCGAGGCCAGCACGTCGGACGAATCCATCTTGGAGCCGTCATGGAAAGTGATGCCCTGGCGCAGCGGGATCGTGTAGGTCAGCCCGTCGGCCGAGACTTCCGGCAGCTTGTCGGCCAAGAGCGGGGTCAGGTTCCACTTGCCGTCGAAGGTGTACAGCGTTTCGAAGAAGTGCTGGGTCAGGATGCCCACCAGGTCGGCCGTGCTGGTCATCGGATCCAGCGTGGGCGGCTCGCCTATGGTGGCAACCGAGATCGTGCCTCCCTTGATCGGCGTGGCACAGAGGGCGGGGGTCGACAATGCGGTCAAGCCAATTGCGCCGGCCAGCAGCAGGCTATTGAGCCCACCGCCTCGCCGGGAGGTACGGAAGTTCATGATTCTCTCTCCAGAGGGTCAAAAACGGGTTTTTGCTTGTAGTAGTTAGAGGTTTGCGCCGGAATCCCGCGATTCCTCCTGCCCGCCGGGTACCGGCGCGGTGCGGCGGGCAGGGCCGTTCAGAAGAAGGTTTCAGCCACGTCGGTGACGCGGTATTGCTCGTCCACCAGCAGCACCTGGCGCCACTTGTCGAAGGTCAGGCAGGGGTGGGAGATGTCGAAGGCGATCATGTCGCCGACCTGGATGTCGTCGCCCGCGCCGATCTGCATGAAGGCGTGCTGGTCCATCATCGCGCTCAGCTTCCAGTGGGCGGGAGCCTGGCCCGGCGCGGCGTCGCGGCCGGGGCGGTACAGCGCGGCGGGCGTGGGCAGGCCGGCATCGAAGGCGGCGTCGCGCTTGCCCATGGCGATGATGGCGCGGCCCGGTTCGGGCAGCGACTGCACATAGGCCCAGACCTGCAGGGCGGGCTGCAGGCCGGGTTCCATCTTTTGCGCGACCGGGTTGTGGGCATTGATGCGCTCGGCGGCCGAGCGGTAGATGCCGACGTCGTGCGACAGGTAGCAGCCGGGGCGCAGCACGATTTCCAGCGGGGCGCCGATGTCCAGCTGCGAGAATTCCTCGGCCACCACGTCGAACCAGGCGGAGCCGGCGCCGGAGATCAGCGCCGGGCCGTTCTTGCGCAGGCGGCCGGCGGCGGCCAGGCCGCGCAGGGCGTCGGCGGCGCGGCGCAGGAAGGCGCGGATGGCCTCTTCTTCCTGCAGCACGCCCTCGTAGACTTCGATGCCGGCCAGGGCCAGGCCGGGCCATTTGCCGATTTCGTCGACCAGGGCCTGCAACTGGGCGTCGTCGCGCACGCCGGTGCGGCCGCCCTGGGGACCCAGTTCGATCAGCACCGGCAGGGTCAGGCCCTGTTCGCCGAAGTAGGCGCCCAGTTGCGCCGCGTTGGCGGGCGAGTCCACGATGCAGAAAAAGGTGAAGGCCGGGTCGCGCAGCAGGTGCGCGATGATGGCCATGTTGGCGCGGCCCACTAGTTGATTGGCCATCAGTATCCGGCGCACGCCATGCTGGTAGGCCGCCCGGACCTGCGGCGCGGTCGCCAGCGTGATGCCCCAGGCGCCGCCTGCGATCTGGCGCTGGAACAGCGCCGGGCTCATAGTGGTCTTGCCGTGCGGCGCCAGCTTGACCTTGTACGCTTCCATGAAGCGCTGCATCCATTGCAGGTTGTGGCGCACGCGGGCTTCGTACAGCACGGCCACGGGCAGGCTGACGTCCTCGTCGAGCAGGTTCCAGTTCAGCGCCGCCACGCCGGCGGTGGTACAGGATGCCGGAAAGGCGCCCAGGCCTTTGCCGTTCATGTCCAGGGGGGCTGCGGGGAAGGAGGAGTTCGTCATGGGAGGCGCCTGCTATGGAAAATATTTACGTCAAATCTGGTTTTTTTCATTATCGTGAAAAGAATTTACAAGCGGGAGTTAGGAGTTTCCCGTAGTCGGCGCTGGCCGCCGGTTGGCGCGACAATAGGAAAAACCTCCGACACAAGGAAGCGTCATGCTGAAAGTTGCTTTGGGCCAGTTCGCCGTCAGCCGCGTCTGGGAAGAAAACGCCCAGGTCTGCATCGACCTGATGGAACGCGCCCGCGCCGGCGGCGCCGGCCTGCTGGTCTTGCCTGAAGGCATCCTGGCCCGCGACATCACCGATCCGCAGATCGTCCTGAAGGCCGCCCAGCCCCTGGACGGCCCGTTCATGAGCCGCCTGCTGGAAGCCAGCCGCGGTTCGCAATTGGCGACGATGATGTGCGTGCACGTGCCCACCGGGGAGGGGCGGGTCTGGAACACGCTGGTGACGCTGCGCGACGGCCAGATCCTGTCGCAATACCGCAAGCTGCACCTGTACGACGCCTTCAACATGAAGGAATCCACCAACGTCACGCCCGGCGTCGACATCCCGCCGCTGCTGGACATCGGCGGCCTGCGCGTCGGCCTGATGACCTGCTACGACGTGCGCTTCCCCGAACTGGCGCGGCGCCTGGCGCTGGACGGCGCCGACCTGCTGGTGCTGCCGGCGGCCTGGGTGCGCGGCCCGCTGAAGGAAATGCACTGGGAAGTGCTGGTCACGGCGCGCGCGCTGGAAAACACCTGCTACGTGGCCGCCACGGGCGAATGCGGCGAGCGCAACATCGGCTGCAGCATGGTGGTGGATCCGCTGGGCGTGGTGACGGCGCGCGCGGGCGAGGCCCCGGCGCTGGTGTTCGCCGATATCGACCCCGAACGCCTGGCCCATGCCCGCAAGGTGCTGCCGGTGCTGGCGAACCGGCGCTTCGGGCCGCCGGGTCTGGCCTAGCGGTGCGCGGGGCGGGGAAGGCTTGCGGCCATGGTGTAATGCTGACTTGAATTACTTGCTGTCTTCCCTCATCTCCTGCCAATGAGCAACGATCTCTTCGCGGCCGATCCTGCGCATCGGCCTTACGTGCCCCTGGCCGAGCGGCTGCGCCCGCGCACCCTGTCCGACGTGGTCGGGCAGTCGCATCTGCTGGGGCCGGACAAGCCCTTGCGCGTCGCCTTCGAGTCGGGCCGCCCGCACTCCATGATCTTCTGGGGGCCGCCCGGCGTGGGCAAGACCACGCTGGCGCGCCTGATGGCGGATGGTTTCGACGCGCAGTTCATCGCCATCTCGGCGGTGCTGGGCGGGGTCAAGGACATCCGCGACGCCGTCACGGTGGCGCAGGTGGCGCAGGGCCAGGGACGCCGCACCATCCTCTTCGTCGACGAGGTGCACCGCTTCAACAAGGCAGTCAACCCTTAATAAATTCAAGGGCTTACGAAGTCATTTGTGCAATTTCTTGTGCCTCACACAAGGATTTTGAGCTGAAACTATGTCAGATCTCTTCGCCACCAAGGCACCCCAACCACTCGCGGAGGCACCCAGATTGTCCGGGTGCCTTGGGTTAATTCACTGATGCATTGACCATTGATGCGCTTATCCCGCCTTCATGTCCATGATTTTCTCCTCGTTAGAAATAGTTATTGAGAAGGTGTTGGTTAGATTAGACTTCTCAGACTTTAACCAGTGACGAGAGGCGGAGATGGAGCAGAGAACACTTCTCTATGATGAGCGGTTCCTAGAGAGCTATGCAGGTGCCATCATTACCGACCCAGCCACCGCCATTGTCGAGCTCGTGGCCAACTGCTGGGATGCCTACGCCACCGAGGTGAACGTCTCTTGGCCTGACGCCTCGATGGAACGACAGTTCAAGATAAGCGACAACGGGCATGGCATGACGCGCGATGAGTTCCAGTACATCTGGCGCACGATTGCCTATAACCGCCTTTCATCCGGCACTGCTACTACCGTTCCGCCTGACGATGTTCTCGGCGCCCCTCGTCTTGTGTTTGGCAAGAACGGGAAGGGGCGATTTGCCAGCTTTTGCTTCGCCTCTGAGTACCTAATTACTTCGCGGAAGGACGGCCAAGAGTTCGTGTGTCGTGTCCATCGAACCGCCACTGATCCGCTCGTGCTTGAAGAGATCGCCTTTAGGGATACGGGTGTTGTCGGACACGGGACAGAGATCGTCGGGAACGGTGTCATCCCACAATTTATGTTTACGGCGGAAAAGGCGCGTGAATTAATTGGCAGTCGATTTCTCGCCAACCCATCCTTTAAAGTGAAGCTGAATGGGACCGAGATCACCTTCAATGACATACCCGACCTGCTCTCCCAGAGTGAAGTGCCAGTCGAGGGGTATGGCAGGGCCATCATTCTTCATATCGACACGAAAAAAGCAGATAGGACGACGAAGCAGCATGGCTTGGCTTGGTGGGTGCAGGGGAGAGCTGTCGGTCAGTGCAAATGGAGCCGAAGTGACTACGAACGAGTCCTTGATGGCCGCACATCGGAGGCGAAGCGTTTCACCTTTATCGTCCAAGCAGACTACCTTAATACCTATGACGCAGTCCAGGGCGATTGGAGTGGCTTTAAAGATGAAAACGATGCGTGGATAAAGACGCGCGAGGCGGTTCAGGACAGGGTCCGTCAAATCATTTTTCATGCTAGCAAGGCCGAAAGGGAGACTCGCCGTAGCGCCGTGATTGAAAAGATCGGCAGTACGATGAACAGCTTGTCTCCCGTCAGTAAGGATAGAGTTGAAAGCTTCGTCAACGAGGTCGTTGACACATGCCCCAATTTTGGCGAGACAGAGATCGTGCAGTTGTCCAGCATCCTAGCGAAGCTGGAGCAGTCCAAATCTCGCTACGGGTTGCTTGACCTTCTACATAAATGTGAGCCAACCGATTACGACACTCTTCACGACATACTGAAAGAGTGGACCATTGGTATGGCAAAGCTGGTGCTAGATGAGATCCAGAATCGTTTAAGATTAATCGGTGAATTGCGTACGAAGCTTAAACAAGTCGGCGTGGATGAGGTCCACGAGCTGCAGCCACTGTTTGAACGGGGGCTATGGATGTTTGGAGCTCAATTCGAATCCATTGAGTTCACATCAAACAAGGGCATGACAAACGTCATAAAGACGATCTTTAAGGACGGGGGTGGAAAGGGTACGAGAAATCGCCCGGACTTTGTGGCGTTGCCTGACAGTAGCGTTGGATTTTATGCTCGTGCGTCGTATGACGATAACCACGACGAAGACGGTGTGGAACACCTGGTCATCATTGATTTGAAGACCACGGGCCTAGCCTTGGGAAGCAAGGAAAAGGACCAGATTTGGAAGTATGTGAAGGAACTGCGCGAAAAGGGCTATCTGAAGAAATACACACGGGTGGATGGCTTCGTGTTGGGCGACAAGATTGAGTATGGTGAAAATGAACCGACCACCCATGGCGAGGAGGTTAAGATTGCCCCGCTGTTGTACGACACCATCTTGGTACGAGCGGAAAAAAGACTGCTAAGCCTTCATAGCAAGGTCAAGGACGCTCCTTTCCTCTTGGAACAACAGGATGCTTTGAAAAAATTCTTGGAGCCTGTGGAAGTCTCTCAAGAAGAATTCGTTGAAGTCGCCACCGCAGTGTTTAAGTAATTATTCCTGTTGGCTGTTATCTTCGCCGGCCAGTGCCGTATCCGCCTGGCATCAGAAATCTTGAGTCCATCACATCCTCGCTCTTAGTCCGTGGCAAAGGCTTCGCCGCCTTTTTTGGAGTGACATTTTTTGTAGGTGCAGCCACTTGCAGAAGCTTCTTTTCCTCTGCTTTTGCCGCTTCTGCTGGGGTGGCTTTTTTTAGTCTGCGCGGTGAGGTTGGTGTGATAATGAAGCTGAGTTTCTGGCGTAGGGTCGCAATGAGGGCGTTGCTATATATCGATCCATCAACTAGGCCGAATATGCTGTTGAGAAAGCCGAAGTCGCCGTGCTTTTGTGCGTGTTCAGTAGCCATCTGCACGACATGTTCATAGAGGCCAGATTGACAAAGCTTCTTTAAATCAATGAAAGCACGGACCCTGCTGTCCGTAATTGCAGTTAGAAACTTGCGAAGTTCCGCTGCTTTCTTCTCGTCCATGGCAATCTCCGACACAGCAAGGCTCTATCGCTCTTCTATGCTTTGTAATTCTGCGTTGTATTTATAGTTGACGATATCGCCACTTATCAGCATGTTGGCTGCTGCTTCGATGATGTGTAGTGGGGCAATGAACCACTCCCGTGGTGTAAACCGCTTGCCATCTTTATCGAAAACATCCACTGCGAGACATGACGATCCGAAGAAGGTGTGAAGTAGGAGTTCGAACTTTTGCGGATTGAGGTTGTAGCATTCAAAGGCACAAACCACCTTGACAGGGGCCATGAGGTACGTTGGTTCCACAGCAGAATTTTTTATGCGTTCGTGTACCGGAACTGTTGAGTAGCCAATCTTGAAAAGGTTTTTCGTACCCGCAATTTCGGGATTCTTGCTCAAGGACTGAAGCACATAGAGGTAACCTGATTTCTCATCGTTTGCTTGAATCAGCTCAAGTGCTTCGAGGGCTTTCTCTGTGGGGTCTAAAATCCGGCGACCTGTTTCATCTTTATAAAGCTCAGTCGCAAGTGAGCGAAGCAGCATGTTCGATTCGGTACCGTTCTCAAAGATGCAGCGAAGTCTTGCATTGACCTTACCGTTCTTCAGTTCCTTTTCACCGACTTCTGCAACATAAGCCGTAATGCCGTTGAGGATAAAGAAGTGACCCGGCTGGATCTGCTGTTCACCAGTGAAGCCACGTGCTTCACGGACACCAGATGCAAGCTCGGTATGACACTGTTTGAACAAGGGCTCGAACTGATCAAAATCAGGACATCGCTTGCGCTGGGCGATCTTATCGGGCATCTCCTTTGAAGTTGCTGGGACATGCTTAAGATCGAAGATGCTAGCAACTTCGTTGTCAAGCAGACCAAGCGAGTCGTCTTCAAAGATATCAGCAACAGATGTGATGGGCTTAGCGGGTTCCACGAATGTGAGTAGTTTGTACTCATCGACACCTTGCAATGCTTCGCATTTCTCCTTGCTTGCACGAAGCCCTTTAAGTCTATTGAATAGTTGAAATTCAAGAATGTTGGACGGGTTGGACTTGGGTTCTTTACCATGTTGTCGGTAGAAATCGTTGATTTGCCGGAATGAGGACAACAATCGCTCATCGACACCGACAGCGGAACGCTTGGGCTTCACATTGAGTAAGCCCATGTCATCGTCTTGTAGAATTTTTAAAAGGTCATCCTTCTCCAAGATCAGACTCCTTGTTGACGACGCTGTGCCTTCAAATAAACGAGTGCTTCAGCCATCCGACGCTCTAGAGGATCGAGCGAAGCGATGTTCGGCTCTCTACCCTGAGTCTGTACGAAGTCCTTAATCTTCGGCCACAATACGATAGCTTCTTCATCAGTCATTTGCACGCGTGTCGCTTCGATGACGTCTTGGATGACCTTAAACACCTTCGTGGTCAGGGACTTCGACAGAATTTCAAATGCTTTCTGAAATGGGTTGACGCGGTCAATCAGGTCAATGTGCAAGTCGTCTATGTTGATAAACTTGCCCGCCATTCGAACAAAGCGCTTGTCACCTTCCTGCTTGATTTCGCCATTCTTGATGACCGAATCCACCACCACATGTTGACGAACTTCTTCCACTTCCTCGTCGCTGAGTTCCGGGTATTTGATCTTGATGATTTTGGGAATCATGACCTTGTTGATCACTTCAGGATCAACATTGCCTGGTAGAGCTTTCACAAGCTTGTCGTCCGAAAGGATCGCTGCCTTGAGATCGTTCAGGTCTGAATCAATGATGTCCTTCACTCGCTTTGAGGACGGTTCCTTAAGACCACGTACCTTTATCTCGGTGTCCGTGCTCGCGTCATCATCATCTTTCTTCGTCCGAAACTTAAAGCTTGGTGCTAGCACTTGCTCCATGAGCAAGGAGCAAGTGATCGCCTTGAGCATGTTATTGACCGACAGTTTCACTAAGTCGTCCCCAGCGTCAGGCTGAGCGATCAGGTTAGTGAATTGTGCATGGCTCTTATTACTGCTGTCACGAGTGCAGCGACCAATGATCTGAATGACCTCAGTGAGTGATCCGCGATATCCGACCGTCAAGGCATGTTCGCAGAACTGCCAGTCAAAACCTTCCTTTGCCATTCCCAAAGCTATGATGAGATCCATATCTTCTGGCTTCTCGATACGGCGAAGGTATTCCACAATGCGTTCCCGGGCCTTGGGTTCGTCATGGACCAAATCCGCTACCTTCAGATTCTTGCCGTCCACATGTCGCTTCACGTGGATGACCCCAGAGTCAGGGTCGCGGTGGGTGACAGTGCCAACATAGTCCAAAATTCGGTCTACTTCGTCATGTTTGTCTTTGGTGGACTCGCCGGACTGGACGCTAGGTATATGCAGAATGGTCTTTTGATCGGTGTTCAGCACACCCTCAATTCCACTTGGCGTGTCCGCATCGGGGCGCTTGGTGTAGTTGCCACGGTAGAAGTGGTAGCCGATACCTAAGGACTTTAGGAATGTATAGCCGTTTAGCTGCTCGTAGTAGTTGTATGTGACCTTGGTGAATTGTGCCTCGTCTTCGGGTAGGAGGACGGGCACGTTATCGCCTCGAAAGTAGGAACCCGTCATCGCCACTATGTGGGCATCGGACTTTGCCATGATCGACCGCAACAGCTCTCCTAGGCGGCTTTCACCATCCGCAGACACATGATGGAACTCGTCAATAGCCAGAAGCACGTTGTCGAAGGCTGATTCTTCCAGCGCCTCAAAAGCAAAACGAAGTGTCGCGTGTGTGCAAATCAGTATTTTGTCGGGCCCGTTTATGAAGTCCACAAAAGCTCGTACTTTGCTGGAATCACCGCCCGGTGTGCAGAGATTATTCTTCGGCTCTACAGTCCAGTCAGCGAAGAATCCAAACTTGCTCAGTGTTGATGTATCGAACGAACCGCCAATCGAACGTTCGGGCACAGCGACGATTGCCTTGGACAGCCCCTGGTTTATGAGCTTGTCTAGAGCGATAAACATAAGGGCACGGGACTTGCCAGAGGCGGGAGGTGCTTTCAGAAGAAGGTACTGAGCATTGCGAGCTTCAAAAGCGCGCTCCTGCATCTCGCGCATGCCATATTTATTGGTGCTCGTACTTTTACCTGTTTGGGCGTAGGTGACATCAACTAGATTAGGCATTCTGGCTTCCCGTCATTTTTTCATATAGTTTAAATAAGAAGATGACTCTTTCATCTTCATTTTCAAATGGCTTGGCGCGGTAGCAGCTATCCACTACAAGATCAAGCGCGTCGTGAGCTTCTTCCAGACCTTGCGGCATGTCAATCGGTTCGTACAGTTCGTCAAGTGTCAGTTCTGAGTACAACTCTCGTTGAGCCACTATTTCTAGAGCACACTCGGAGATCCTTCTCTTTTGAGATTCCGTCACCTTTGGGAACGGGAAGTTGTTGTAGCAGAGAGATGATGAATAACGAATTCGTGTCTCTAGCGCCCCACCCACCGCCTTGATCCATGCAGTGTGCATTGTCGACTGAAGGACACCAAGGTCGAAAGCATCCGCATTCAAGACCAAGTACGCACTGTTACTGACGACGGAGTTGCCATCTAAAAAGCCCATCGGAACACACCTTCTGTTCTCTGAAGAGTGCGCTGGAACAATGATCGAGTGTGTGCCCTCCACATGCCGAGATTCACCGAATCGGTTCGGATAACTTGCCATCTCCTGCGTCGGAATTTTCGTGCTTTCTTCACGCATCTTCCGAACGCCTTTCAAGCGTTCATTTATCGGTGGAATTTTTCGAGCACTGGCAACTTGATCGTCAAGGATCCATAGGCAGTACCGTTCCAACGAGTAGAGAAACTCATCCGTGCCGATATATCTTTTTATGTACTTGGCCGAATCGGGGTATTGCTCAATAAGAGAAATTTTTGCTTCAGGAGACAATATTAGGTGCCCTCCATCTGCTGGCTTGCTGCCGTAGCTCATCGGGGAGATGCTGGCAATGGGGGTGCGACGGTTAGAGATAAATAGATTTTTGTAATCAATGAGATAAGCATTAATATTGCTCGCTGGTCGCCTAGTATTCGCGGTGTAAATATATTTCGGCCGACTGCTGCAATTCCTCAGGCCAACGATGATGCAGGTTACGCCAGCATTCTTCTTTGCGTTGTTGTTCCATTTGAACGACTGATGCGCAAAGTCGATCTCAATACCTTTTTCAAAGATAGCGGGCCACAGGATGGAAACTTGTTCACCTTGGCAAATCGAATTAGTAGTTACAAACGCAGATCTGGCGTTTTGTGCGGCAATGTACTCTGTGGCTCGATAGAACCATGCGGCTATGTAATCGAGCTTCTTGTAGCTCTTGATGTGACCCAGAATTCGGGTCATGTCGGCCTTTTGCTCGGCAGACTGGAGGCTCGAACCCAAGTATGGGGGGTTGCCGACCAAGTAAGTCTCGGAATGTTCCGAATGAGGGCAAACGTCTGTCCAATCTACCTCGTTGGCATTGTTACACACCACATTGCCGCTGTTCTTCAATGGCAAGGCTGGGGAGGTGTGGCCAAAAGTCTCTCTGAACTTCAGATTCATCTGGTGTTCTGCGAGCCACATGGACAGGATCGCAATCTCATGGGCAAAGTCGTCCAGTTCGATGCCATAAAACTGCGATAGCTTGATTCGTGATAGCGGAATCAAGTTGTGCTTCGAAATCTTTTGAAGATGCTTAAAGATGTCTATTTCAAGTTGTCGCAGTTCTTTATAGGCAATGATCAAAAAGTTGCCCGACCCGCATGCGGGGTCAAAAACTTTTAGGTGTTCAAGACGGAGGAGGAGTTGTTCAAGCTTAACTTTGCTGTCCGAGTGAAGTTCAAATTCTTCCTTAAGCTCATTGATGAAAAGAGGCTCAATGACCTTTTTTATATTGGAGACGTTGGTGTAATGCATCCCCATGGTGGCCCGTTTGGCGGGGTCGACTACAGCTTGGATCATGGATCCGAAGATATCCGGGTTGATTTCCGACCAGTTCAAATCAGCACCGCATTCAATGAGCATGGCGCGCGATCTTCGACTGAACTTGGGTATTGGAAGGTTGGCCGCGAACAGCCCCCCGTTTACATAAGGGAAATCAAGATAATCAGGGATGCCCTCACGGCTCTCCTGGTTCATAACCTCGAATACACGACTTAAATATTCATCTAGATCGCTGCCGTCCGCTGCTGTGTGGGACGCGACATGATTAGTGAATAGTTTTGGTGTGAAGATGCCAGTGTCTTCGGCAAAAAAGCAGAATAGAATTCGAGAAAGGAAGACGTTCTGCCTATGGATTTCCTCTGCTGTGGTCGCTTTGTTATCCGCGCGGAGAAGGTCAAACAGTTTGGCCATCTTCTCCGCTGCTTTAACATCGGCAGGATTTTCGGGGCTGGCGTGATATTTCTCTTTGCCCGTCCACGGAAGAAAGAAGTCGACCTTTTTGCTAAGGTCCGCCAGAGCGACATCCAGCGTATCTTCTTCCTTAGTGTCAATCGCCACGATGTGGGTGGAATTAATTGCAATGATAAAACGCGGTTGGTGCTTGGAGACCACCTCGGCGTTTTTCATGCCGTCAATTACAGAAAGGAGTCGATCACTATTTGTTCGCCTGAAATAAACCTGCTTCTTCCATAGAACTTCGTCAGCATCCTTGGCTAAGTTGTAACTGCCCCTGCCGATCATCTTTAAGCGCGTGATCGAAGCCCTAGGTTTACCGTAGCACTCCAACAGGCCGTAAAGAAACTCTGCGTGATTAATGTTTTCGCAAAGAAGTTTGACTTTTTCCGCGATATGGCCAATTTTCATACGAAGATAGGTTCACTGTTAGAATTGAAGAGGCCACCAGCGCCAAGGAATTTGGGAGCGTGGGCCCACCGCTGAAGCAGGCCGTCACACTTGTCGCAGCGCATCCGGTTGTACGCTCTTGAACTTGGAGTCATGCAAACGGATACACTTAGTGACGATTGGTGTTTTGTTCATTCTAAGCCAATACGTCCATTGCTTGCCAGGCGCTACCATGCGGTAGTCGCTCGTCTCAGTCGTTGATGCAGGAGCTACGCTCAGGAATGACGCGGTGGGCCCTCGTCACATGGCATGTCATAGAGAATTTGAACCAATCAATGTCTGATCTCTTCGCCACCAAGGCGCCCCAGCCACTCGCGGAAGCTCTTCGACCTGCAACGTTGAGTGAGGTTATTGGGCAGTCCCATTTGCTGGGTGAAGGTAAGCCGTTGCGCCTTGCTTTTGACTCTGGCAGACCTCATTCCATGATCTTGTGGGGACCGCCTGGTGTGGGTAAAACAACCCTTGCTAGATTGACGGCAAATGCTTTTGACTGTGAATTCATTGCTCTGTCTGCCGTCTTTTCAGGTGTCAAAGACATCAGAGATGCGATGGAGCAGGCAAAGCGAAACCAAGCCAATAGCAAGCGCACCATCCTCTTTATTGATGAGATTCATAGGTTCAATAAAGCGCAACAAGATGCTCTGTTGCCTTATGCTGAATCAGGGCTTGTGACATTCATCGGAGCTACTACCGAAAACCCATCTTTTGAGGTTAATTCGGCTCTATTGTCTCGCTCACAAGTTTATGTATTGAAGTCGTTGAGCGAAGATGAACTTAAAGAGCTTTTCCAACGAGCAAAGGAAAAAGCATTTCCTGATCTTGAATTCGATGATCTTGCTCTCAATACCCTCATCGGCTATGCCGATGGTGATGCCCGCAGATTTCTCAATTTGTTGGAGCAAACTAAGGCTGCTGCTGAGGTTTCCGATGTTGAGACGGTCACTGCAGATTTTGTATCCAATGCCCTAACTTTGAACTCTCGCAGGTTCGATAAAGGTGGAGACAATTTCTATGATCAGATAAGTGCCCTTCACAAATCTGTGCGAGGTTCTAATCCTGATGCTGCCCTTTATTGGTTTACTCGCATGTTAGATGGTGGAGCAGATCCAAAATATTTGTCCCGCCGAATTGTCCGCATGGCATGGGAAGATATTGGACTTGCAGATCCACGAGCTCTTCAAATAGCAAACGATGCCGCTTCAACATTTGAGCGATTGGGTAGCCCTGAAGGTGAGTTGGCTCTCGGTCAGGCGGTTATCTATCTTTCTATCGCGGCGAAGTCCAATGCGGGCTACAACGCTTTCAATGCTGCCAAGGCATTTGTTAGACAAGATAAGAGTCGGGAAGTACCTGTCCACCTTCGCAATGCTCCAACCAAGCTGATGAAGGAATTGGGGCATGGTCATGCTTACCGATATGCTCATGATGAGCCGCATGGATACGCGGCAGGCGAGACATACTTTCCTGATGGTCTGAGACATCAATATTGGTATGTTCCGGTGCCAAGAGGACTGGAAGTGAAGATTGCTGAAAAGCTGGCATTCTTGAGAAAGCTCGATGATGAGGCACAGGGCAAATAGCAACCAATGGGTAGGCAGTGGGAGGCGAGGTTTCGCCTCTTTCTCGATCAAATAACGTAAAGCTCATTGGCCTCAGTGGTTACTTCCCGTATCATCGGCGCACCTTCACGAGCCGATCAACGGTCACGACATGCGCATTCTTCTAGTCGCCGCATTGCTGCTTGCCATCCCGACAAGCGGTATCTCCCTTGTTGTCTATGCTGCTATTTACTTCGGTAAGGCTTACTTCGAAGGCAAAGCGACCAGGCACGAAGAGAACAAAGCGGCATCCTTCAACCAATTGGACAAAGAAGGTCCTAAGTCCTTGCCCTCTTGGGCAACAGTTGGGGTGAGGCGAGAGCAGTTCTTTGAGGCTGTGGGAATGGCTATCCAAGCAAGGCGAATCCCTGAAGCCTATCTCATGGTGATGCTCCACACCCGCGAGACTTTAGAGATGCTCCTTGGGTATGCTGCAGAGATGGAGAGCCGTGGCGCCACCTTCCTTGAGCAACAAGAGGGAGTGTGCGATCTGATTGGAAAGATGTGGGCTAGGCTTGACCCTGTACACAAGCAGAAGGCTCAAGCTGCCAATTTTTCTCAAGAGCAGTATCGCTCTCTCCACACTCCCCAAGATCCTGCCAGACGGCTCCCTATCAACAAACCGTCTGCGAACCCGCCTAAGGTCACTCAGATGATCGAATGGGCTATTGAGACATTGGCTAAAGAGCCATCCATCATGGGCACCGCATACAAGGAGATTTCCTACGATGCCGTGGTTGCCTACATCAACGAAAAGAAGTGTACGGTTGTCAACACCATCCAGAGGCCCGATGCCGATTGGATAGAGTTCCTGACCTCAGTGAAGGCGAAGACCTACAAGGTGACATTGGGGATTGCCCAAGATGGCACGGGATCTGTGCTGACCTCCCATCCTGTCTAATAGGGTAAAAAGCGAGGTTTGGCATGAGAGAGGGGAGGTTTCCCCTCTTTTTTCGTTCATAGATAAGGTAAAGACGGAACTTGCTGACCTTCAAGATGTCCTTGATACGTTTCTTCAATAGCTATCTTTTGATCTATTGAAAAGTATTTGCATCTATTTTTAAGAAAGGGGCGTGTTCTTGTTGATCTATCCTGTAGCTTCTATATAATAACTACATCAACAAACAAACACGAACCTCTTTCACGGTGTAGTTTGTTGAAAGCTTCAAACCTCTCAACAGACACCCGAACCTTCAAGGAAAACACCATGACGCAGATGACCGCCGACCAGCAAAGCCGCTATGATGACCTCGTGAGCCGTTATGTCGACCTGGACGATGAAGAAAAGGCCGAACTGGATGGTTTGGTCAAGACTGTTAAGGAAGCCAAGGCCAAGCGTAAGGCGGCCATCGAAGACATCCAGAAGAAGCTGAAGGCTGTTGAACCCGCTTTCACCCTGCAAGAACTCTTCGGTGACGAGCTGAAAACGATTCTCAAGGCTGAAGGTTACGGTGCTGTTTCCACTGCCCGTGCTACCAAGACGGCAGGCAAGACGAGCGGCACCAAGGCTAGTGTGAACCGTGAGAGCGACAACAACCCCATTGGCATCCTGATCAACGAAGGTGGCCGTCCGTTCCAATACAAGCTTGGTCGTGTTGACGAAGCCGCCACCGAACAGAACAAGCAGCCGTGGGCGATTGTGCCGCAAGCTCTCATCAAGCATGCACAAACGGTGGAAAATCTGAAGAAGTTCACCACCCCCGAAACCGCTCAACACTGGGCGTCGAAAGATGGTGAGGCTGAACTGAAGAAGATTGTCGAAATCGCCAAGAAGGCCAAAGCAAAGGAAGACGAGAAGAGCAAGACTTCCATCAAGGATGATGCCGCCAAGCAAGCTGCCAAGGCGGATGCCAAAGCCGCTGCTGCTGCCTAATCTTCAGCACTCCCACCCGAAGCCCTCCACGGAGGGCTTTTTTGTACCCTAAAGAAATAGAACACCATGAAATTAGGACG
>MCNF01000094.1_pt1 | contig 33524 bp, 30 predicted proteins | sample 778221 | NCBI WGS metagenome assembly MCNF01 (sample SAMN04296814, study PRJNA304217) | bioreactor metagenome | isolation source: arboretum soil enriched with benzalkonium chloride | place: Turkey | reverse complement strand
GGGCTGGGTTGCGGCCCTGCTGTCGTTCGCGGTGGTCCTGGCCATGTTGCTGCCCCTGGCATTGCCGCTGCGCGAGTCTCCCGGCCGGGAGCAGGGCGCGGCGGCAGGCGAGGCAGGGCTGTCCATGTCCGCAGCCATCCGTGAAGCCTTCGCCCAACCGGGCTTCTGGCTGCTGAACCTGGGTTTCCTGGCCTGCGGCTTCCAGTTGGCCTTTATCGGCACGCACCTGCCCGCCTACCTCATGGACAAGGGCCTGCGGGCGTCCGACGCGGTGGCGGCGCTGGCCATCATCGCGCTGACCAACGTCATGGGCACCTATGTCTGCGGCGTCCTGGGCGGACGCCACCGCCGCAAGTACCTGCTGGCCGGCATCTATCTGCTGCGCACGGCCGCCATCGCGCTGTTCGTACTGCTGCCGCTGTCGTCATGGACCGTGTACGTGTTCGCGGCGGTCATGGGCTTTGTCTGGCTGGGCACGGTGCCGCTCACCAACGGGCTGATATCCCAGGTGTTTGGGGTGCGTTACATCACGACCCTGTTCGGCTTCGTGTTCTTCGGCCACCAGCTCGGTTCCTTCCTGGGCGTGTGGCTGGGCGGCGTCGTGTTCGAGGCCACCGGGTCCTATGACCTGATCTGGCTGGGCGCGATGGCGCTGGGCGTGCTGTCGGCGGCGCTGCACTGGCCGATAGACGACCGCGAGATCCAGCGCCGCGCCGTCGGCGCTCCGGGCTAGCGGCGGCTTACAGCGGCCGGTGCTGGGTGCCCGCGCCCATGGTGATGTGCAGCATGCGACAGGGACCGGCCACCTTGAGCGTGTGCCAGATGCCCTTGGGGATCACATAGGCGTCGCCCGCCTGCATCCGCACGGCCTGCTCGCCCGTGGGCCATTCCAGCCGCAATTCCGCCGCGCCTTCGATCAGGCGCACGACCTCGTCGGCCTGCGGGTGCATTTCCCACTGCGGCCAGTCTGTCTCGAAGGCGTATTCGGACACCAGCCAGCCACGGCCGAACCGTTCCAGCTCCTCTTCGGGCTGCGACCAGAAGGCGTTGCCGCCTTCGACGGCAGAGCAAGTACCCGAGGCGTCCAGCAGGAGATAGTGCGATGACAGATTGGTAGTCATGTTGCGCGTCCTGGTGAGAGAGGGGTCGAGCCAGTGTAAAGCGATATCATGTGCATCTTCATCGGGTATAAAAGGAGAGGGCGATGCGCCAGGGGTTCGATGGGGTCAGGCCCGCGTCCGAGTCTTCCATCGAGATCGGCTTCTTCCATGAAGGCCGGCATTGCGTCGAACGCATCCGCGCCAAGCCCACCGCCGCCAACCTCAAGCGCGCCGCCGACCGGCGAGCCGCCATCCTCGAGGCCATTGCGCGCGGTGAGTTCGACTACGACGCCGAGTTTCCCAAGCGCGGCGGCGCGACCAAGCCACCACAGGGTTCCGCAAGATGAGCGACAAGCAGCTGGACATCAACGATCTGACGCCCGACGCCTTCAAGGCCTACGGCTGGATGCTGGGCAAGCCCATGCCGGACGGCAACGGCGTGCCCCTGTTTTCCAACCAGGACACCGACTTCTGGCAGGAGCACCAGTTCAACACCGGCGCCGGCGGCGACGCCGAGTTGCTGTGGGTCAACTACCGCAGCCAGTCCTTTGAAATCTCCAGCCTGGAAAAGCATCTGCTGACGCAGCAGGCCATCGTGCCGCTGACGGGCGAGATCATTCAGGTGGTGGCGCGCAGCGCGGCCGACGGCAGTCCGGACCTGGCCACGCTGGCGGCGTTTCGCGTGCCGCAGGGGCAGGGCGTCTGCATGCGCCCGGGCTGCTGGCACGCCACGCGCGTCACGGACGAGGAAGTCACCTGCCTGATGCTGACCCGCCGCTCCACCACCGTGGACCTGATCCAGCACCTGACCACGGACGCCAGCGCCAGCGAAAGCGCTATTGTGCCGATTCCCGTGCAGCGGCTGGAGGCCCAGATCCAGCCGGCTTGAGCGCATGCGGGGGAATGTGCCAGAATTCCCCGGAAATTCACGCCTCGCATGCGACGCTGCCTTCAGCGGGCGTTGCCAACATCACGTAGTGTTGGAGCATTGAATGCGCGACCGTCAGACTGGCATCGGATTCTTTTGCGCGGCCCGGCTGCTGCTTGCCGCGCTGCTGATCGGCGGCGCCGCCGGATGCGCCATCAATACGCACGACGCAAGCGGCTCGCAATCGGTAGGCATCGACGGCGTCACGGCGCAGCAGACGCGCGGCATCGCCCGCGAAGCCTATCTGTACGGCACGCCAATGGTCGCAAGCTACCAGACCATGCATGCCTTCAGCATCGACAAGAACAACCCCCAGTACAAAGGCCCGTTCAACAGCGTCAACAACGTGGCGCGCGTCTTCACGCCCGAAGACACCGCGTTCGTCACGCCCAACGCCGACACGCCATACACCTTCGCGGTGCTGGACCTGCGCGCCGAACCCGTGGTCATCACCGTGCCCGCCATGGAGCCGCGCCGCTACTTCGTGCTGCAGCTGATGGACCTGTATACCTACAATTTTGCCTACATCGGCAGCCGCAGCACGGGCAATGGCGGCGGCCGGTTCCTGGTCGCGGGCCCGCGCTGGAAGGGCAAGCCCCCGGCCGGTATCACCAAGGTGATCAGGTCGGAAACCGACCTCGTCAACCTGGTCGGGCGCACCCAGCTCTTTAACGCGGGCGATCTGTCCAACGTCAAGCGCATCCAGTCGCGCTACAAGATCCAGACGCTGTCCGCCTACCGCAAGCAGCGCGCGCCCGAGCCGGCCCCGGCGGTGGACTGGATCGCGCCCGAGCCGCCCGCCCAGATGCGCAGTTCGCTGGAGTTCTACAACCAGCTCGCCTTCCTGCTGCAGTTTGCGCCGGCCCATGCCTCGGAACAATCGTTGCGCGAACGCTTTGCCAGCATCGGCCTGGAACCCGGCCGGCAGTTCGATTTCAACAGCATGAACCCCGCATTGCGCCGCGCCTTGCAGGAAGGCATGCATGACGGCCAGAACGACATCGACAAGAACCGCGAGGCCCTGAACGGCAAGACCGATGGGTTGTTCGGCGACCGCAACACGCTGAAGAACGACTATCTGGCGCGCGCCACGGGTACGCAGGTCGGCATCGGCGGCAACAGCCGTGTGGAAGCGCTGTACCCCGTGCTGGAAAACGACAGCACAGGCCAGCCGCTGGATGGCCGCTACAAGTACACCCTGCGCTTCGCGCCGCGCAGCCTGCCGCCCGTCAACGCCTTCTGGTCCATGACCCTGTACCGCCTGCCCGAACAGCAGTTGGCGGCCAATCCGCTCAAGCGCTACCTGATCAACTCGTCCATGCTGCCATCGCTCAAACGCGACCGCGACGGTGGCATCACGATCTACATCCAGTCGGAGTCGCCGGGCAAGGGCAAGGAGTCCAACTGGCTGCCCGCGCCGGCTGGGCCTTTCATGGTCACGTTGCGGTACTACTGGCCCAAGCCTGCGTTGCTGGACGGCAAATGGACGTCGCCGCAGATCGAAAGGGCCCGGCAGACGCCGCAGGCCCGGCCCGCGCCTTCGCCGCTCCAGGTTCGACACTAGCGGCGGTCTGGGCTACAAGAAGGCCTCGCGCAGGCCGGTCGTCGCAGTCTCTGGCCAGGCGCAGTCGGGCAGCCGCCCATACAGGGAGCCTCGCGCCGCATGAAGCGCAATTTCAATATCCACGACCTGCGCATTTTCTACGCGGTGGTCATGACCGGATCGACCCGGCAGGCCGCGCAGTCCATGCACCTGACGCAACCGGCGGTCAGCCACGCGATATCCCGTCTGGAAGGCGCCACCGGCGTGCAGCTGTTCGACCGGTCCCATAAGACCTTGCGTCCCACCGAGGCTGGCCAGTACCTCTACAGTGAAGCGAAATTCGTGCTGGACGAGCTGGTCCGCATCGACGAGGCCTTGCACAGCATCGAACAGTTCGGCGGGCGCGGCCTGCGGATCGCGTCTTCGCCCGCGCTGGCGCTGGGTTACGCGCCTGACGCGGTGCGACGCTATCTGGACGCCAACGGCACCCGGCCGTTTTCCATCGACATCGAATCGTCGGTGCAGGCCATCAGCGCGGTCGAAACCATGCGCGCGGATTTCGGCCTGGGCGCGGTGGAGCGCGACAGCGCCCGTCTGGCGTTCACGCCGTTCCTGCGAGCCGATGTCATGGCCATCGCGCATCGCGATCATCCCTTGGCGGCGCGCGACACCATCGCGGCGGCCGATATCCCGCCAGACACCTATGTAAAACCCTTGTGGTCCGACTATGTGGTGGCCCAGGGCGATATCGCGGATTCGCTGTTGCTGAGTTCCGGCATGCGGGCGCACATGTCCCTGCTACCCGGGACGGTGCGGGCCGTCAGGGGTATCAGCCTGGTCAACGCCTTGTCCGCCTGGGACATCGTAGCGGCCTATCCCGATCTGGTCGCCCGGCCCCTGGCGTCGCGGCAGTGGTTCGATTTCTACCTCATCACCCGCAAGGAGGAGCGCGGACAGGATCTTGCCGAGCGGCTGCTTGACGCCCTGCGCGCCACCGCGCAGGACCGCCGCCAGGGCGTCTACGCGCATACGGTCCAGTTGCTGGAGTAGGCTGCAGCCTACTCTGCCGGCGGCTGCCAGGGCAGCGATTGCAGGTCGCCGTCTATGCTGATGGCCTGTCCGCTGATCATCGCCCCGAACGGGCTGGACAGGAACAGCGCCATGTTGGCGATGTCCGCGGCGCGCACGAACTGCCGCAGGCTGACGCCGGCCAACTCCAGCCGGGTCTCTTCTTCCACTGTCAGGCCCATGTTCCTGGCGCGCGCCTCGATCACCCGGTCGATCCGCGGCCCCGCCACCAGCCCGGGCAACAGCGCGTTGACGCGGATGCCATAGCCGCCCAGCTCCACCGCGAGCGAGCGCGTCAAGCCCACCACGCCCCACTTGGTCGCTGCGTAGGGCGTGCGCATGGGGATGCCCATGCGGCCCGCCACCGAGCTGATGTTGATGATGCTGCCGCCGCCTGAAGCGCGCAGCGCCGGCAGCGCATGCCGCACCGTGTGGAACTGCGATGCCAGGTTGATGTCCAGCGTCGCGTCCAGCTCATCCGGCTGGATGTCCGCGATGCCCGCCGTGGGGCCGGCTATGCCCGCGTTGTTGACCAGCACGTCCAGGCCGCCCAGTTGCGCCAGCGCTTCCTGCATGTAGCGATCGATCTCTTCGCGCCGGCTCACGTCGGCGCGCGACCAGGGATGAGGGCAGGCCGCCAGTGCCTGCTCATCCACGTCGCAGACGTGCACCCTGGCGCCGCGGTCGGCGAATGCGGCCGCGATCGCCGCGCCGATGCCGGCGGCGCCCGCGGTCACGATGGCGCGCTTGCCGGATAGATCTACGGGCAACGCGGAAATGTCCCCGGGAACAGCGTTCTTCACAGTCATGCCAGATCCTTGTCGTTACGGCTCAGGGCTTCATCAGACGGCAGGTCGATTCTGCCGGCGAGGTATAGACCTGATCGCCCGGCACCCGGGCCACCTGCTTGTAGTAGTCCCAGGGCGCCTTCGACTCTGCCGGGGTCTTTACCTGCATCAGGAACATGTCGTGCACCATCAGGCCATCGGCGCGGATCTTGCCGTCCTTCACGAAGAAGTCGTTGACCGGATTTGCCTTCAGCCATTTCATGATGGTGTCGCCATCGGTGCTCTTGGTGGCTTCCACCGCCTTCAGGTAGGTCGTGGCGGCGGAGTAGTCGCCAGCCTGCAGCATCGACGGTTTCTTCTTCATTGTGGCCTCGAAGCGCGAGGCCCACTTGCGCGAGGCGTCGTCCTGGTCCCAGTACCAGGCCGTGGTCAGGTACATGTTCTGCGCGGCTTGCAGCCCCAGCGCGTGCACGTCCGTGATCAGCACCAGCAGGCCCGCGATCTTCATTTTCGGGGTCAGGCCGAATTCATTGGCGGCCTTGACGGCATTGCTGGTGTCGCTGGCCGAGTTCGCCAGGCCCAGCACCGATGCGCCAGACGCCTGCGCCTGCAGGATGAACGATGAGAAATCCGCCGCGTTCAGCGGATGCCGGACCCGACCCTTGATGTTGCCGCCGTCGGCCTGCACCACCGCTGACGCATCGCGCTCCAGCGCATGGCCGAAGGCGTGGTCCACCGTCAGGAAGTACCAGTCCTTGTTGCCTTCCTTCATCATCGCCCGAGCCGTGCCGCGCGCCAGCGAAACCGTGTCGTACACATAATGCACGGTGTAGGGCGTGCATTGGGAGTTTGTCAGTTCGGAGGCGCCCGCGCTCACCACGAAGAACGGCGTCTTCTTTTCTTCGGCCACCTTCGCCATCGCCAGCGCCGCCGCCGAATTGGCGCCCGCAATCAGCATGTTCACGCCCTTCTGGTCCAGCCACTCACGCGCCCTGGACGAGGCGATGTCGGCTCGGTTTTGATGGTCTGCCACCAGCACCTCGACCTTCTTCCCCGCCACCACGCCGCCCAGGTCCGCCACCGCCATCTTGATCGCCTCGGCGCCGCCCGGGCCGTCGGCGTCCGCCGACAGGCCGGACATGTCGGTAATGAAGCCGATGCGGATCACGCCGTCGTCGGCCTGCGCCATGCCGGCCGTCCCCAACAGCGTCGCGAGCGCGGCCGCGCAAAGTGTCTTTTTCATGTCTGGTCTCCCCACTGGATAGGATTCTTGTTCAGAACGCGACGTTGTCGCGGCCCTTCAGTTGCAGCGTCTCGCGAGCTTCGTCGGGCGTGGCGATCTGCAAGGACAGGTCTTCCAGGATGCGGCGTATCCTCCGCACCTGGTCAGCATTGGATTGCGCCAGTTCTCCCGGCCCGTCCCACAGCGAATCCTCCAGGCCCACACGCACGTTGCCGCCCAGGGTCGCCGCCATCGTCGCCAGCGGCGTCTGCTTGCGCCCGGCGGCCAGCACCGACCAGATGTAGTTGTCGCCGAACAAGCGGTCGGCGGTGCGCTTCATCATCATCACGTCTTCGGGGTGCGTGCCGATGCCGCCGCGTATGCCGAACACGGACTGGATCAGGAAGGGCGGCTTGAGCAGCTTGCGGTCCACGAAATGCGCCGCCGTGTACAGGTGCCCGATGTCATAGCACTCGATCTCGAAGCGCGTGCCGTTGTCGCTGCACGAGGTCAGGATGTGTTCGATGTCCTTGAAGGTGTTCTTGAAGATAAGGTCGTTGCTGCCTTCCAGGTAGGGACGTTCCCAGGCGTGCTTGAATTCCTTGAAGCGTTCCAGCAGCTCATACATGCCGAAGTTCATCGAGCCCATGTTCAGCGAGGCAACCTCCGGCTTGAACTGCAGCGCCGGGGCCATGCGGTCGGCGATGGGTAGCACCGGAGATCCGCCGGTCGTGATGTTGATCACCACGTCCGAGGCCTGCTTGATGCGGGGCAGGAACTGCGCATACAGCGCCGGGTCCTGGGTCGGCTGCCCGGTATCGGGCTGGCGCGCATGCAGATGCACGATGGCGGCGCCCGCCTGGGCAGCGTCCAGCGCGGACTGCGCAATCTCATCGGGCGTGACGGGCAGATGGGGCGACATCGACGGCGTGTGGACCGATCCGGTGATGGCGCAGGTGATGATGACCTTGTTCCTGGACTTTTTCATGGGCCTCGGGCTGCGCGCTTGCGCATGCGGTTTTGATGGTTTTCATGGCCCCGGCTGTCTCCTCCGGGCGTGGGCCATTCTGTCCCACGCCCGCGGCCCGTGTCACCTGAACAGAAATAATCAATTGATAGGATTTTCGGTGCTGCGGTGCAGCGACGAAGGGCGCTAGCGCTGCGCGGAATCCTCGACAGGACTACAATTTGCCTATGCCGGAACGCCCGTTCCGGCGGCCATCCGATCACGCAGAAGTCGCCTCCCATGCTTGATATCCCGACCCTCCGCCCGCTGCGGGCCATGCAGCCCGGGTGCGGCCAGATCCGCCTGATGCTGGTGCCGGCATGAGCTACGTCCTGGCGGTGGATCTGGGTGGCACACGCTTTCGCGCCGCGTTGGTGGACGATCGCGGCGGTATCGCGCATTCGTGTTTCATCGAAAGCCCGGCGCGTGCCAGCCCTGCCGCTCATCCGGGCTGGGACGAGATCGATGCCGATGCCTGGTGGAGCGGGCTGCAAGCCCTGGCCGATGCGCTGGCCGCGCAGGCGGACGCCGCTTTCAATGCGGTGGAGGCCATCGCGATCTGCGGCGTCACGCGCACGCAGATCTTCATCGATGCGCACGGCGCCGCCATCCGGCCGGCGATCACCTGGCGCGATACGCGCGCGGCAATGGACGTGGGTGCGTGGCTCGCGTCCATGCCGTCTTCCCATCCCGAACATGGACAGATCAACGCCTTCCATCCCTGGGCGCGCGTGGCTTGGCTGTTGCACGCCGAGCCCGAGCACGCGGCGCGGGTGCGATTGGTGCTGGAACCCAAGGATTATCTGAATTTCCGCCTGACCGGACGCGCCGTGAGCGACACCGTGTCGATGGCGCGTCTGGCGGCGGCCGCGACGGCCGGGCTCGACTGCGCCGATCTGCTGACGGCGGTGGGAGCCAACCAGGCCTGGGTGCCGCGCCTGCTCGATCCGCTGGAGGTCGTCGGGGTCGTGCAAGCGGGCCTGCCGGGCGCGCTGGCGCGTCTGTCAGGGCGTCCCGTCGTGGCTTGCGCCAACGACACCTGGGCGGCCGTGGCCGGCCTGGGCGCCTTGCGGCCGGGCTATGCCTACAACATCTCCGGCACCACCGAAGTTTTCGGCGCCGTGGGCGCCGAGCCGGTGCAGGCGCAAGGCCTGATGACGGTGGACTGGGGCGGCGGGCATCACCAGATTGGCGGACCAGGCCAGAACGGCGCGGATACGGTGGCGTGGCTCTTGCCGCTGTTGGGTCGCCTGGGCGACGAAGGCATGGCCGGCGTGGGCGAGGCCATGGACGCCTTGCTCGACGCGCCGCGCGATCCGCAGCCGGCGCTGTTCCTGCCCTATCTGCAAGGCGAACGGGTGCCTTATTGGGATCCGCACCTGCGCGGCGCTTTCCTGGGCTTGAACCGCCGCCACGGCCCCGGCGACTTGGCCTGGGCCGTGCTGGAAGGCGTGGCCTTTCTCAACCGCATCGTGCTGGAGCGCGCCGAAAGCGCGCTGGGCAGTCCCGTGGAAGAAATCCGCTTTGGCGGCGGCGCGGCGTCCAATGCCCAGTGGTGCCAGGTCAAGGCCGACATCTGCGAACGCGCCCTGGTGGTCGGCCAGGCCGAACAGCCCGGCGTGCTGGGCGCGGCGGTCGCCGCGTGGACAGGCCTGGGCCGCTACGGCAGCTTCGCATCCGCCCAGGACGCGCTGGTGCGCGTGGCGCAACGCTACGAGCCCCAGGCCGAGCGCGCGCACGCCTATCGCCGCATGTACCGCCAGTTCCGCGCCGCGGAAGCCGCGCTGGCGCCCGTGTCGCGCGCGCTGGCCGGCATCGACATGGGCTGATGGCCCAGGTATAAACTACCTCGCCATCAGCGGGGCGCGGCGACGCGCCCACATAACAAGCAAAACGCAGCAAGGGTTGAGTCGATGCGCGGCATCCTGGAAAAGTACGGCACGGCAATCGCGGGATTGGTCCTGGTGGTTTTCTTCGCATTGGCAGCCCCGAATTTCGCGGCGCCCAACAATCTTCTGAACATCGCCAAGGAAACCAGCTTCCTGGCCATCATCGCCATCGGCTTCACGCTGGCGCTGGTCACGGCCGAACTGGACCTGTCCGTGGCCGACGTCGCCAGCCTGGCGGCCGTCGTGACCGGCGCCCTGGTGCATACCGGCCAACCTGTGCTCCTGGCCATAGGCGCTGGCCTGGGTGTAGGCCTCTTGTGCGGCCTGGTGAACGGCATCGCCGTCACGCGGCTGCGGGTCCCTTCGCTGATCGCGACATTGGGCATGGCCGCCATGGCGAGGGGCTTTGCCTTCATGTTGACCGACGGCGTTTCCTATGTGGGCCGCTGGCCTGCCGCATTCACCGACCTGGCGCGCGGCAAGCCCTTCGGCATTCCCGCCCTGGTGCTGTGGATGCTGGGCGCCGTGCTGCTTGCCTTCTTCCTGGTGAAATGGACCCGTACCGGCGCCCGCATGACCGCCACCGGCGAGGCCGGTGAATCCGCGCGGCTGGCCGGCATCAACATCCGCGCCATGAAAAGCATGGGCCTGGCGCTGTCCGGCCTGTGCGCGGGGCTGGCGGCCGTGCTGCTGACATCCAGCCTGTCGTCCGCCGCGCCCAACATGGCCGGCGACTACTTCCTGTACGCCATCGCCGCGGTGCTGCTGGGCATGACCATGTTCAACCCCGGCCACGCCAACATACCCGGCACGCTGGTGGCCGCGCTGATCCTCAAGGTGCTGGGCAACGGCCTGGTCCTCATGGGGGCGCCGTATTACGTGCAGGACATCGTGCTGGGCTTCATCATCATCGCGTCCGTCGCGGTGTCATCGGCCGTGCTGAAGAAAGCGGCCTTCAAATTCTGATCGGAAGGGGAAGAGAACCATGCGTAAATCCTTGATGCGCAACCTGCTGTTGGCCGCGTTTTCCGTGCCGGCCCTGGCCATGGGCGCGGCCGCGCAAGCCTTCGACGTGGGCGTGGTCGCGTTCCAGATGTCTTCGGAAACCCACGCGCGCGTCGCCAATGCCGCCGCCGAGGCCGCCCGCTCCAAGGGCTGGACCGTGACCCAGTTGAACGCCGAAGGCTCGCTGCCCAAGCTGGCCGAACAGCTCGACACCCTGGTCAACAAGAAAGTCGACGCCATCGTCATCGCCATGGGCAAGCCCGTGGAAACCGACGCGCAGCTGCAGGCCGCCAAGGAGAAGGGCATCCCGGTCGTCGGCGTGATGTCCGGCGCCAGCCCCCACATGCTGTTCGACGTCGAGGTCAATGAATACGCCACTGGCGCCCAGTCCGTGCTCTACATGCTGGGCAAGATGGGCTACCAGGGCAACATCCTGTCCGCCCGCTTCGACGGCAACTCCGGCACCCGCATCCGCGGCAAGATGCTGGACGCCGTCCTGACCGAGAACACCGCCGTCAAGGACCTGGCCAAGTTCAGCATGGCCCGCACCCAAAGCTGGCGTGACGACGTGCGCAATGGCATGCAGGCCCTGCTGCTGCGCCATCAGGGCCAGTTCAAGGGCATCTGGGCTTCGTTCGACGGCCAGGCCTACGTCATCGACGACCTGCTGCAGGCCCAGGGCATGAAGAAGGGCGACATCACGCTCGTGTCCGTCGACGGCAGCCCGGAGACCTACCGCCGTATCGCCGATCCCAACAGTCTCATCACCGCGACCATGATGATTCCCTTCGAGCAGATGGGCACCAAGGCCATCTACGCCATCGACCGGATCGTCGTAAAGAAGGAACCCAGGGAAACCATTGCTGCCGGCCCCTACCTGTTCATGGACTCCGTCCTGGTCGACGCCAGCAACGTCCAGAAATTCCTGCAACCCGCCAAGTAAGAGCCAGCAGCCATGACCGCCGCGTTGTCGCTACGCCAGATCAAAAAGTCGTATGGCGCCGTCGAAGCCCTGAAGGGCGTGGACCTGGACGTGCCCCAGGGCAAGGTCATGGCCATCTGCGGCGACAACGGCGCGGGCAAGTCCACGCTCATCCGCATCATCTCAGGCGCGCAGGAACCCAGCGGCGGGGCGCTTAGCCTCAACGGCCAGCAGGTCGTGTTCGGCTCGCCCCACGACGCCCTGGTGCAAGGCATCGCCACCATCTACCAGGATCTGGCGCTGGCTCCGCGGCTGTCCATCTGGGAGAACATCTTCATGGGCGCCGAGCTGGTGCGGCGCGTGGGCCCGTTCAGCGTCCTGGACAAGCGCCGCATGGCGCAGGACGCGCGTGGCTACCTGCAACGCCTGTCCGTGCCCATCGACGACATGGACCGGCCCGTGGAGCGCATGTCCGGCGGCCAGCGCCAGGCCGTCGCCATCGCCCGCGCCCTGCGCTGGGACGCCCGCGTCGTCATCATGGACGAACCCACCGCCGCGCTGGGCGTCAAGGAAACGGCGCTGGTGCTGAATCTGGTGCGCAAGCTGCGCGAAGAAGGACGCACCGTCATCCTCATCAGCCACAACATGGCTGACGTGGTGGCGTTGGCGGACCGGGTGGCGATCCTGAAGAGCGGCGCCAAGGTCATCGAGCGCGACGTGGCCGGGTTGGATGCGGATGCGCTGGCGCACATGGTGATGACGGGCAAGGAATAGATTCCTGGCTCGCTCTTTCGAGCAGACAAAAAAAGGCCGACGCCAGGTTCTTCTGGCGGCGGCCTTTTTTCGTATGGCAGCGGGACTTAGTCCTTGCGGCTGGTCACTTCAACCAAGTGGTAGCCGAACTGGGTCTTCACCGGACCCTGGACCTCGCCGACCGGGGCGCTGAACACCACGGTGTCGAATTCCTTGACCATCTGGCCCGGACCGAACGTACCCAGGTTGCCACCGTCGCGCGAGGACGGGCAGCTGGAGTTTTCCTTGGCCAGCTGAGCGAAGTCGGCGCCGTTCTCGATGGCGGTCTTCAGTTCGTTAGCCTTGGCTTCGGTGGAGACGAGGATGTGACGGGCGGAGGCTTGTGCCATTTGGGAGCTCCTTGCGGACTTGAATTGGGGAGGGGGAGAGTAACGCATTTGGGGGGAATCCGTGGCTAGCGTAACCTACAGAAATGAACTGGTCTGCAATGTAAGTCTGGAATCTCAGCGCCAGAGACTCTGTGACCCATTGTTGCGAGATCCTGCGAGCCGATGCGTGGCGCAGTCCACCAAGGAGCTGACTAGTCATGACTGATACGTTGAGTCCTGCTGATCGCAGTTTGCGTATGTCGAAGATCAGGGCGAAGAATACAAAGCCTGAAATGTTGGTGCGATGCCTCATATACGGGGCGGGCTATCGCTATCGGCTACATGATGGGCGGATACTTGGAAAGCCGGATCTGGTTTTCAAGCGGCGGCGTAAGTTGATTTTTATTAACGGCTGCTTTTGGCACCGCCATGAAAGCTGCGTTCTGGCGCGATTTCCAAAGACAAATCAGGAATTTTGGGTAAAAAAGCTGTGCGCGAACAAGGCCCGAGATGAGGGTAACTACGAGAGGTTGAGAAATGATGGGTGGGGAGTTTTGGTTGTTTGGGAGTGTGAGCTTCGAGATCCGAAGAAGGTTCTATCGCGTATAGAAGATTTCCTGGGTCCGGCGCGCAAGAAGGCCTGTTGACCCAGGATAGCTCTCTTAAACAACCGTTCTAGCAGTGCACCGTTGTCGGCCGACAAGCTTGCTATGTGCTGTTGAGGCTTCAGTTACTTGCCTTCGGCCGCAATAAACTGTCCCGACAAGCATGGTGGCGGCGTGGCAAGATAGGTGGCAGCCTCCTGGAGAATGTGAGCCTGATTTTCGGGGCGCTCTGCAAGATTCAATGCCCAGTTTCGGCCGGGATGCAGTACATCCCAACGAGGACGCATGCCCGCATGCCTACCTTTGCCAGGATTGTGATTGCCAAATCCATCGATTAAGGAGTTCCACAGCGGAGTGAATCTGGCGATGATTAGCGACTCACCAAGGGGGATCCAAATGTCGTCAACTACAAGAAAGCGGCAATGGAAGTCTTTGATATCCAAATTCTGGGCGGCCTTGACGCTGTCAGCGTGCTCTCTCAAACGCTTATGAAGCACCTTTCCCGCAGCTAGCTCTACGTTGGCGCCCATCCTGGCCCCGGCGGGAACTGCTTTGCCGACGTAGATTGGCCATAGAAATTTGCCATTGTTATTAAGCTGGGAGATCGGTTTGTATGCTTCGAAATCTCCCGTGTAATAAATGGCGTAAATGCCAGCTCCCTCGAAAACCGGCACATGTGCAAGAGGATGTGCTTCCTTGGTTAGCAAAGCCTCGGCAACGCTTGCTCCGAGGTTCTTCTTGTCCAAAGGGTTAAACGGAATTACATGACTCGTCACGCTTTCGTCCTTTATTGCTCTTTTCCTGTTTTCCAATTAGCCGTAGCCCCGCAAGGGCCAGCTCTTCGGCCACGCTGGCAGCGACACGCTGCGCTAGCATAACTGGAACCGCATTTCCTAGCTGCCGCATGGTTTCAGTCCAGCTACCGTGAAACAGAAAACCATCAGGAAAGGTTTGGATGCGTGCGCTTTCTCGAACTGTAAAGTATCGGACGCTGCCGTCATCTCGAACCAGCATGTTTTCGCCACCTGGTACGCCATGTCCTCCTGCTTTTAGTGTTTTTGCAGGTAGGTCAAGTGGGCTCCCGGTATGCCCTGGATATGTTCGTGCTCCATCCTGGAATACGTGATTCGGCATCTTGGATGCAGCCGCCGATTTCGGATCAGGCAGGCCCTGAATGGCGTCTCGGACGGTTCTCCAAGGTAGTACGGAAGGGGTGAGTTCCATTTGGCGTAGCTTTGCGACGCGCGTCGCGAGGCTTTGGGGCATTGGCGGTGCCTTCACCTTATGGCGCTTCCAGTAGGCTCCGGTCACCCACTGGTCATGCAGAAGAGCGTCATAGCTATGCGTCTCTTCTGGGAAAGACCAGTTGGTGTCGAGGTCGTCGCGAAAACCAATGATGAAAACCCGTTCGCGTTTTTGAGGAACTCCATAGTTGGCTGCGTTGAGGAGCTTGGAGAACACGTTATAGGTGCGCCCCTTTCCTTTTCGTTTTCCGGACTTGCGTTCTGCCTGCAGACGCGAGAGATGGTCTGCCCAGTCTTCGTCCTTAAGTGGCGGAACCTCAGGAAACTCGAGTTGGAGCTTTATGTAGGCGAAGTAGTTGGCGAACGATGCACGCGTCAAGCCCTTCACGTTTTCAACAATGAATGCCTTTGGTCTTAGACTGCGGAGAATCTCGACGGTCGCGGGGAACATGTCCCGATTGTCCGCATGAGCTTTGTGCTTCCCCCCAATGGAAAAGGGCTGGCACGGGGGGCCTCCGGCCAACAGCTCAATGTCTTGAGGAATGGACGCCCAATCGAAGTGTCGAACATCGCCTTCGTGCAACGTCCAGTCAGCGAGCAGCGGATAACCGCGTCTTTGGTTCTCACGGACCGTATCACACGCCCATTTGTCCCATTCCACTACCGCGAGATGTTCAAAGCCTGCGATTTCGCAGCCCATCGCCAGTCCGCCCGCCCCGGCGAATAGCTCTACTGATTTCATGTTGGCGACCTTGTTTGATCCACAATTACTGTACGTATGGACAGTGTATCGTCTAGCGGCAGGCACGCAAAGATAGCTGCGGTAAGTACGTAGCTATGTGGATCAGGTGGAAATTTGCGTGCGCCTTAGCCCGCTTGGGGGCTCGGGGAATGTAGCACGGATCACTAGCCACTTTTGAGGCTTGCCAAGACGGACTCGTAGTCATTTGATGCGCGTGTTCCCAGGTCTTTGCTGGCTTAGACTCGGGGGCGTGCTTCTCATACAAACTGCGCCAAGAGCTGTTGACATCGTGCCGAAATCTACTTAGGCCAATCGGTCACCAGAGAGGCGCTTACCTGTGGCCCTAACCCCAAGCGCGCTGGAGCAAGCGGCAATTCCTGACCCAGACGGCGGGTGACGGCATCTGACGGCCGTGCAGTGGTGCAGTCGAGGTGGGGCCGTCGAACGCCCTGTGATTGGCTCGTCGGTCAGCCGGTTTGGCGTAATGATTAACGGTGTCGCTCGGTCAAGCGACGATAGGCAACCCTTACTCATCAATCGGCCACTTCGGCCGACTCACTCGCCGATATGGCAACCCATTCAAATCCAGCGTCGCCGACCCCGGAGCATCCGCAAACACCACATGCTGCGCCACCTTGGCGAACGACGCCTGGAAGTGCTGCGCCGACTTCACCACGATCAGCGCCTTCTCCTCCAGCCGGCAGCCGAGCTGGGTGAAGACATCGATATCCATGGCCTGGGCCCGTACCGTGATCAGCACAATCTCAACGCCATCCGCCTCGACCAAGGCGGAATTCCCTACGACAGCGGGCGATCCAGACAAGCCCGTCATGACCATGTCCGGCACCAGCGCCTTGACCGTGCACATCAGGTCTAGAGGCTCGCCAGACAGGGGGCTGATCTTGCCCCCTATGCGCAAGGGCAAGCGCGCACCCACGCCAGCACTGAAGGCGATACGGACGGCAATCGGGTCCCACATGGGGCCGATCGCCACATTGCGCACGCCCCTTTCCAGCAGACGCCGTAGCAGAAAGGTGGAGTCGCCCGCGCCGCCGCCGCCCGGGTTGTCGGCCGCATCGGCGATGACGACCGGCGTTGCGCCAAATGCCACAGCCTGATCAATGGCTTCGTCCGGTTTGGGGTAGACGGGCGTCAATACTTCGCGCATGCCGATCAGCTCGTCGGCCAGACGCCGCGCCAATTGCTGGGCGGCTCGGGCGTCGCCATCGGCATAGACCAGCAGCTTGGTCCCCATGTCGGGCACATCGCCCCAGGCGAAGCTGTGCACCACGGAAACGGAGAGTATGCCGTCCCGGCCTTCCAGCGCGCTGATGCGGTCTATGTAGCTGCGCGCCGGCTCTTGCGGCGTGCGTATGGTGACGACCATACCGCAGTCGACAACGGCAGCCACCGGGGCGATGCGGCGTTCGACGATCCCCGCGCAGAAGTCCACCAATTCCAACGCGCGCTCACGGATATCGGTGTGGGGATATTCCTTGTAGGCGACCAGCATATCGGCGTTGGCCACCATGGCGTCCGACAGGTGGCAGTGCGGATCCAGCTCCGCGCCCACGACGACATCCGCGCCGACGATGGTGCGGATGCGCGTCAGCAGGTCGCCCTCGCAGTCCTCGTAGCCGTCAGCCACCATCGCCCCATGCAGGCCCAGCACCACCATGTCGACGGGCAGCGCTTGCCGTAGGTCGCGCAGTAGTTCATCGCGCAGCGTCTCGTAAGCGTGGCGCGTGGTGATGCCGCCGGGCTGGGCGCCGGCGGCCATGCCTTCGATCACGGTCCAGCCGTGTTGCGCGCCGCGCTGGCGCGCTGCCCACAGAGGTCCGCTGAAGATGGTCATCTCGGGAGGATGGGTACCGGCGGGGTAATAGCCCCGGTCGGCGAAGTCATCCAGCGAGGTGGGCAGCGGAGCGAACGTATTGGTTTCCGTGGACAGCGAACCGGTGAAAACGCGCATGGTACGAGTGCTTAGTCCGCGGTGGCGCCGGAGGCCTTGACCACGTCGGCGTACTTGGCGATTTCGGAAGCGACGTGCTGGCGCAGTTCTTCGGTCGTGCCGCCGCCGGGGGTGGCGACCATGCCGGCGAGCTTTTCCTGGATGTCCTTCTCTGCCAGGATCGCGTTGACTTCCTTGTTCAGCTTTTCCACGATGCCGGCGGGCGTGCCGGTGGGTGCGAACAGCGCGTACCAGGACGTCATTTCGTAACCCTTGACGGTCGCGTCGATGGTGGGGATTTCGGGCGCGAAGGGTTGGACGGCAGCGCTGGTGACGCCCAGCGCGCGCAGCTTGCCACCTTGGATGAGCTGCATGACGGAAGGCGCGGTGTCGAACATCACCTGGATGCGGCCGGCCATCAGGTCGGTGAGGGCGGGCGCGCTGCCCTTGTACTGCACGTGTTCCATCTGCACGCCGGTCATCATCTTGAACAGTTCCGCCGACAGGCGCGTGGACGAGCCCGCGCCGGACGAGGCGAAGAAGATGTTCTTGGGGTTGGCTCGGGCGTAGTCGATGAACTCCTGCACGGTCTTGGCCGGCACGGTGTTGTTCACCACCATGATGTTGGGGAAGCGCGTCAGCAGCGCCACCGGCGCGAAGTCCTTCTGGAAGTCGAAGGACAGTTCCTTGTAGAGCGACACGTTGATGGTGCTGGCGTTCGAGCCCAGCAGGATGGTGTAGCCGTCGTTGGGCGAGCGCGCCACGGTGGCGGCGGCGATGTTGCTGGCGGCGCCCGGACGGTTTTCGACCACGAAGGTCTGGCCCAGCTTGTCCGACAGGCGGCCGGCGATCAGCCGCGCCACGGCGTCGGACGAGCCGCCCGGCGCGTAGCCGACCACGACCTTGACGGGCTTGCTCGGGTAGGCGGCTTCCGGCGAGGCGAATGCGGCCTGTTGACTGAACACGCTCAGGGTTGCGGCAGCGAGGATCGAAGCGAAGAGTTTCATGCTTTAAGGCTCGAAATGGGCGTTACCTCGCATTGCCGCCGCCGCTGGTTTCCAGCTTGCGGCTCGCAACCGAGCGGATTTGAAAGTACGCGCATTATTCGCAATCGCAGCCCTGTAAATCAATGTAAGCTGCGAGGAAGTTTGTTGCCAAAAAGGCAACGATTTGAAGAAATCGTAGAAAAGGGGACAAGCATGGACGGAGGTTTGAGCGCGCGGCGCCTGCAATACTTCTTCGAGGCGGTGACGACCGGATCGGTGCGCGGCGCAGCCGAGCGCCTGGGCGTGGAGCCGTCCATCGTCAGCCGCCAGATCCAGCTGCTGGAGACGGAGCTGGGCGTGGCGCTGCTGGAGCGCAAGGGCCGCGGCATCGTGCCCACCGACATGGCCGCCATTGTGATGGATCACTGCCGCGACCGGCAGGCCAGCGAACAGGCCCTGCGCGCCCGACTGGACGAGGTCAACGGTTTGCAACGCGGCGATATCCAGATCGTCACCAGCGAGGGCTTCGTCGATATCCTGATGAGCGGCGTGGTGGATGAATTCTGCCGGCAGCATCCCGGCGTGCGGGTGTCGCTGAAGGTGGCTGGCGCTTCCGACGCGGTGCGCGCCGTGGTGCACGACGACGCGCATATCGGCGTGGTGTTCGGCGCGCCGGCGGACCCCGGCATACGCGTGGTTCATACGCGCAACCATCCTCTGTGCGTGATCGCGTGGCCGGATCATCCGCTGGCGCGGCAGCGCAAGCGGCCGACGCTGAAGGACGTGGCGCGCTATCCGATTGCGCTGATGGGGCCGGGCTTCGGCTTGCGCCAGCTGATCGAGATGGCGGAACTGTCCGAGAACATCGTGCTGTCGCCCAGCTTCATCGCCAACTCGGTGGTGACGCTCAAGCGCTATGTGGAGAGCCGCCTGGGGCTGACCTTCACGTCGGCGAATTCCGTGGTGAAGGAAGTCGCCCGGGGCGAACTGGTGGCGCTGCGCACCACCAACCCCATCTTCGAGGCGGCGCAGACGCGGCTGATCGTGCGGGCCAACCGGCCGTTGACGAGCGCCGCGCGCGGCATGCTGGAACGGATCCAGGCATCGCCGCTGTTCCACGGCGCGAAGCCGTAGCGGGCGATGCCTGGAGAGAGGTTGCTTGTTTAACGCACCGGCCAACCGTACATCAGCCCGCCATCGCGGTAAGAAGCGTTCAGGCCGCGCGGCAGCTTCAGCGGGCTGCTGGGGCCGAGATTCTTCTCAAAGCTCTCGCCGTAGTTGCCGATGTTCTTGATGATGTTGTAGGCCCACTTGTCGTCCACGCCCAGGTTCTTGCCCATGCCCGGCGTCACGCCCAGCAGGCGCTGCACGTTGGGGTTGGTGCTCTTGAGCATTTCGTCGACGTTCTTGGACGTGATGCCGTATTCCTCGGCTTCCAGCATGGCGAACAGGGTCCAGCGCACCACGTTGAACCATTGTTCGTCGCCCTGGCGGACCATCGGGCCCAGGGGTTCCTTGGAGAAGTTCTCCGGCAGGATGTCGTACTTTTCCGGGTTCTCCAGGTTGCTGCGCGCCGCCGCCAGCTGCGACTTGTCGCCGGTGAACGCATCGCAGCGGCCCACCGCGAAGGCGCGGATGATCTCGTCCAGGCGTTCCACGACCACGGGCTTGAAGACGATGTTCTGCGAGCGGAACCAGTCAGCCAGGTTCAGTTCGGTGGTGGTGCCGGGCTGCACGCAGACCGTGGCGCCGTCCAGTTCCTTGGCGCTTTTGACGTTCAGGGACTTGTTCACCATGATGCCCTGGCTGTCGTAGTAGTTCACGGCCACGCCGATCAGGCCCAGCGTGGTGTCGCGGGTCAGCGACAGCGTGGTGTTGCGGGGCAGGACGTCGACTTCGCCGGACTGCAGCGCGGTGAAGCGCTGCAATGCGCTGACGGCCATGATCTTGGCCTTGGAGGCGTCGCCGAACATGGTGATGGCCAGCGCGCGGCACAGGTCCACGTCCAGACCGATCCAGCCGCCCTTGCTGTCGTTCACCGAGAAGCCGGCAACGCCGGTGGACACGCCGCATTGGACGAAGCCCTTGTTCTTGACCGCCTCGAAAGTCGCGCCGGCGTGGGCGGTCAAGGACGAAATGAGTAAGGCGGTGCCTGCCGCAGCCAGTTTGAGTGCTTTCATGGGTGTCTCCGCGCCATCCGGCGCATTTTTAGCGATCAGCCGAAGGCTGAGGTGCGGCGAATGGTAGCCAGCGGCATAAGGGGGGAGAATCAGGGAATTCCCGTTAAATCCGTCGGGCGGAATTTTCGACAGGCTTATCCATGAACAAGAACAAAGAACCCTCGGGGCACGGCCCGGCTGCGTGGCGCGGGTACGCCTGGGCCAAGGCGCGCCTGCTCGGCATATGGCGCGAACTGATCCGCGTCAACGCCAGCGACCGGCCCTGGGAAATGCCCCTGGCCGCAGCGCTGTCTTCAGGGCTGCCCTTGCTGGTGGGCGCCTATTTCGGCCGCATGGATTACGGCCTGATGTCCAGTCTGGGCGGCATGGTGTTCCTGAGCTTGCCCAATTCCTCGCTGCAGCACCGCATGATGATGTTGCTGGCGGCGTCCTTCGGCATGGTGGCCTGCTATGCGGTGGGCGCGCTGACGCAGTTCTGGCCCGCGGTCATGCTGGTGGCGTTGACCTTCATTGCCATGGTGGTGAACATGGTTTGCCGCTGCTACCGGCTGGGGCCGCCGGGCAGCCTGTTCTACATCATGGCGACCGCGATCGCGGCCTACACGCCGGGGAACGTGGAAGAAATCCCCACACGCGTCGGCATGGTGGCCCTGGGCAGTCTGGTCGCGTGCCTGGTGGCGTTTGTGTATTCCCTGCACATGACGCGGGTTGCGCCGCCGCCGCCCGAAACCGCGCTGCCCAGGCCCACGTTCGACTTCGTGGTCTACGACTCCGTGATCATCGGCCTGTTCGTGGGCGTGTCGCTGCTGGTAGCCGAGCTGCTGCAATTGCCGCGCCCCTACTGGGTGCCTGTCAGCTGCCTGGCCATCATCCAGGGAGCGACCCTGATGGCGGCCTGGAACCGCCAGCTGCATCGCATCCTGGGCACCGCCGTGGGCCTGTGCGTGGCGTGGGCCTTGTTGAGCCTGCCGCTGAATGTGTGGACCCTGAGCCTGGTGATGATGGCGCTGTCGTTCGGCATAGAAACGCTGGTGGTGCGCCATTACGCCAGCGCCGTGGTGCTGATCACGCCGCTGACGATTTTCCTGGCCGAGGCGCCGCACCTGGGCCAGGGCTATCCCGCGGCCGTCATCGAGGCGCGCTTCCTGGACACGGTGGTCGGCGCGTTCATCGGCGCCGTGGGCGCCGTGCTGCTGCACAACCAGCGCATCCGGCCGCGGCTGTCGCGCTGGATGCGGGCGGTGCTGCCCAGGCGGGTGAATTGACGGCGCCGGCTCGCGGAGTCCGTCGCCACGCATAGCTCCATTCGTGGCTGATTTACGTACCCGGCGCCGCGCCGTCAAGCGGGCCGCTTGACCAGCACCACCAACGCAATGCCGAGCAGGATCAGCACCGAAGCCGTCACCAGGATGGCGGTCACGGGCTCATGCAGGAACAGGGTTCCTCCGAACGCCGTCAGCACCGGCACGCTGAGCTGCACGGTCGCGGCGTGGGTCACTTTCAGCCCCTTGAGCGCCGCGTACCAGAAGACATAGCCCAGGCCCGATGTCACTGCGCCGGAGGCCACGGCATACGCCACGCCCGCCGCGTCGTAGCCCACGCCCGCGGCCAAGGCATGCAGCAGAAACAGCAGCAGCGCGACCGGCGCGGCGCGGATGAAGTTGCCCGCCGTCGCCGATGCCGCATCCCGGGCGCTTCGGCCCAGCAATGAATAGGCGCCCCACGCGATGCCGGCCGCGATCATCAGCAAGGCATGGAACGACGGCGGCGCGCTGACGCTGGGCAGCATCAGGATCACCAGGCCGGCCACCGCCAGGCCTATGCCCAGCCCCTGCGTGATGCTCAGCCTCTCGCCGATGAAGAATCCGTACAGGATCATGCTGATCTGGATCGACGCGAACAGCAGCAAGGCGCCGGTTCCTGCCGGGATCTGGGTGTAGGCATAGGCGAAGGCCACGGCATAGGCCAGCAGCGCCAACGCACCACGCCAATTGCCTTCCAGCGCCTTCGTCGGCTTGCGCAGGCGCAACACCAGCCACAGCACCAATGCGCCGGAAGCGATGCGGATGGCGACGAAGGTGGCCGGATCGATCGCGGTCTGCTTGAGCGCAAGGCGGCACAGCAGCGAGTTGCCGGCGAACGCGAGCATGGAGAGCAGGGTGAGCGCGTACAGGCGGGGTGTCATGGCGCGGTGTTTCCCTTGGGCAGCGCTTCGGCGATCGTGTCCGGAAAAAGCGGGATGGAACGATGATCAGATCGTAGCGCGGAGTTTCGGCTGGCGGTTGGGATACGCGTGCGATTCGTCTCAGTGGGTACGTACTTTGGCCGAAGCTTTTGAGCTGAGGGCATGGGCGGCATGCTGCCACAGCGCGCCCACTGCCGCGGATTGCCGTCCAGCGGCAGAGCGCAGCAGCCCGAATTCCCGGCGCGCCGCCGGGCTCAGCGGCAAGGCCCGCAACTGGCGCATGTCCGCGGGCAGCGTGGACTCGGGAACCACCGCGACCCCCATGCCCTCTCGCACCAATGCGCAGGCGCTGGCCCAGTCGCGGACCGTGACGCGGATGTCGTTGAGTTCCAGCCCGGCCTTGCGCGCCAGGCTCAGGCCATTCACGGCGCAGCCGCCGGTCGCGAGAATGAACGGTTCATCGGCCAGCTCGGCCAGTGCGACGCCCCGCGATGATGCGCGGCGGCTGAGCGCATGCATGCCGGGCAGCAGCGCTATCCAGCGATCGCGGCCCAGGATCAGGGCTTGCCTTTGCGTTGCGGGGTTCATCACCACGCCCAGATCGATGGCGCCGCGCGACAGCCATTCCTCGACCTCTTCATCCGTGCCCTCCAAGGCCACCACCTCGATGCCGGGGTGGCGCAGCCGGAAGCCGTGCAGCAGGGGCGGCAGCAGCGTCGAGATGACCGAGGGAAAGCTGCCCAGCCGGATGCGGCCCTGGCTCAGTCCCTGGCTGTCGTCGGCCAGGGCGCGGATGGACTCCAGGTGAGACAGCATCGCGCGGGCGTGATCGATGACCTGTTCGCCGAGCGCCGTTACCGCCACTTCCTTGCGGGAGCGGGTGAAAACCTGGAGGCCCAGCGACGCTTCCAGTTGCGCAATGGCCTGGCTGGCGCCGGACTGGGTGATGCCCACGCGCTCGGCGGCGCGGGAGATGTTGCCTGTGTCGGCCGTCGCGACGAGCAGGCGCCAATGTCCCAGGTTCAACATATTAAGTAGCTGAGCTAATGATGAGGAATTAGAGCATTAATTTTACCGGTGCACCCTGGCGCGAGAGACTGCTCTCTGTTGTTTCCCGGAGATGTCATGAAGCTTTACTACGCCCCGCATACCTGCTCACTGTCGCCGCACATCGTCTTGCGCGAACTGGAATTGCCCTTCGAACTGGTCAAGGTGAACAACCAGACCAAGCAGACCGCGGACGGCCGCGATTTCCGCACGATCAACCCCAAGGGTTATGTCGCCGCGCTGGAGCTGGACGATGGCGATGTGCTCACTGAAGGGCCGGCCATCGTCCAGTACCTGGCCGACCTGCATCCTGGCATGCAGCTGGCGCCACCAAATGGCACGCGCGAACGCACGCGGCTGCAGGAATGGCTGAACTTCCTAACCAGCGAGATCCACGCAGGATCGGCGCCCTTGTTCCAGTCGGCCTTGCCCGAAGCCGCCAAGGCGCACTTCCGCGAACGGCTCTTCAAACGCTTCGATTACCTGGACGGCATCCTGGCCGGGAGCAGCTACTTGGTGGGCCAGCAGTTCAGCGTGGCCGATGCCTATCTGTTTACCGTGCTGGGATGGTGCAGGTTCTTTGCAATCGACCTGGATCGCTGGCCATCCCTCGCGGCATACGCGGCCCGCATCGGAGAGCGCCCTGCGGTGCGGGCCGCGCTGCGCGCGGAGGCGCAGGGCTGAACGTCATGCGGCCACGGCAAGGGATGGACTAGGCCTGCTGGCGCGTGGCCGCCAAAACGATTTCACGCACGCACACGCCGTCCGGCTGCGCATAGGCGTAATGGATGGCGTTGGCCACGTCCTCGGCGGCCAGCACCTTGCCGCCCATCTCGGCCTTCCAGGCTTCGTAGCCCGTCTTGATGTCCGCGTCGGTGGTGTGGCCCAGCAACTCGGTCTCCACGGCGCCCGGCGCGATCGTGGTCACGCGCACGTTGTGCGCCGACAATTCCTCGCGCAGGTTTTCCGACAAGCCGTGCACGGCGAACTTGGTGCCCACGTAGGCCACGTGATTGGGGAAGGTCTTGCGCCCGGCCACGGAACTGACGTTGATGATGTTGCCGCGCTTGCGCTGGACCATGCCCGCCGCGACCGCGTGGACGCCGTTCAACACGCCTTTGACGTTCACGTCCAGCATCCGGTCCCATTGATCCGGGTCCTGGCGCGTGATGTCGCCCAACAGCATGACGCCTGCGTTGTTGATGAGCGCATCGGCCGGGCCGAAGCGCGCTTCGCCTTCCTGCACGGCGGCGGCCAGCGCGGCGCGGTCGGTCACGTCCACGGACAGCGCCAGGGTGTCGGGCAGGTTCAGCGCCTGCATTTTTTCCAGCCGGCGGGCCAGCAGCAGCAGCGGATGGCCGTGAGCCGAGAACAGGCGGGCGGTAGCCAGACCGATGCCGGAACTGGCGCCCGTGATGATGACGAGGGGTTTTTTCAAAGTGGACATGGCGGACTCCTGATATCGGTTTTATGTATGCTTGAGTGTCGGGAATCATTCTATTCTTGGTGATTTCGCCTGAGAAATGGTTTATTCCTTTAGAAGAAATCGGAAAATCTTATGGATAGCCGCCAGCTCAAGGCCTTTGTCGCCGTCTTCGAAGAGCGCAACATCACGGCCGCCGCCCGCCGCCTGCACCTGAGCCAGCCCGCGCTGTCGGGCACGATCAAAAGCCTGGAGGACCTGCTGGGCACGCAGTTGTTCACGCGGCAGGCGCGGGGCGTGGCCGTGACGGAGGACGCCCGCATCCTGTATCCGCAGGCGCGCCGCATCCTGTCGCAAACGGACTCGATGACGCAGCAGTTCCGCCACGGCTCGCCTGGATCTCGCGTCGAGATCGGCGTGGAGGCGGATATTGCCGGACAGGACATCGCCGCCTTCATGCGCGCGGCGCGTGAGGTCGTGCCGGCGCTTTTCGTGAGTCTGCTTGAAGGGTGCCAGGGCGATGCCCGGCTGGCGACCGAAGACGAGCGTTGCGAGGACGAGCTGTTCCTGCCCCTGTCCGTCGATCCTTACGTGCTGGCCATGCCCGCAGGCAGCGACGCGGACGCCGCATTGCCGTGGATCGTGTGCCCGAACCATCCGACGCATCAGCGTCTGCTGCCCTACTATGGCGCCGGGGCAAACACGCCGGCCGCGCACGCAGGATCGCTGCGCCTGGCATTGGCGTTGACCGCTGCCGGCGCAGGCATGTGCGTGGCGCCGGAGTCCCTCGCCGGCAGCCAGGCCGGCGTGGAGATCAGGCCTCTGGAAGGGCTGGAGATGGCGCGTCGCGTCGGGCTTTGCTATGCGGTGCAATCGTTGGACAAGTCCGCGGTGGCAACGCTGGTGGAGCGGCTTGGGGTGTATGCGTTCCAGGGCACGCATACAGCATAAGAAGGCCGCGCAACGCCATCGAGAGGTCCGGAAAACAAGGCGCAAGACTGCAACTTCACTCGTTAAGTTGTAGTCTTGCGCCTTTCGCCAGTAAACATGGCCGCGCTGCGGCCGATCAGGGAGGAGATAACTATGACAACGCGATCCGGCGCCAAGCTGGGCAAGGCGGTATGGGGGATGACGCTGGCTGCCGTGGCGTTTGCCGCATCGGTTTCCAACGCGCACGCGGACGACTATCCATCGCAGCCGATCAAGCTGATCGTGCCCTTTGCCGCCGGAGGCGGCAACGACGGAATCGCGCGTCTTCTGGGGCAACTGCTGTCCGATGGCCTGAAGCAGCCCGTAGTAGTGGAGAACCGCCCCGGCGCGGGCGGCAAGCTGGGCGTGGAGCAGGGCCTGAAGGCAGCACCCGACGGCTACACCCTGACCTTGATTTCCAACAGCTACTCGGTCAACCCCAGCCTGTACAAGCTGCCGTTCGACCCGGTGGAAGACATGACGCCAATCGGCATGATCGCGCGCGCGCCGTTCTTCGTGTCGGTCAATCCCAGCGTGCCGGCGGACAGCCTGGGCGATCTGGTGGCCCTGGCCAAGAAGAAGCCGGGCGGGTTGACCTATGCCTCGTCTGGCACGGGCGGGATTTCGCATCTGGCGATGGAGGCCTTCTTGAAGACGGCCGGCATCACCATGGTCCACATCCCCTACAAGGGGTCCGCGCCGGCCTTGACGGACACCGTTTCAGGCCAGGTCAACGTGATGCTGACCACGGCGGGGTCGACGCTGCCTTACCGCGAGGACAAGCGCCTGAAGGTGCTGGCCGTGACCTTGCCGCAGCGCGTGTCCTCGGCGCCGGACATCCCCACCGTGCGCGAGGCCGGCGTGCCGTATGACGTGACGGTGTGGTACGGCATCATCGCGCCCAAGGGCGTGCCGCCGCAGGTGCAGGCCAAGCTGAACGCCGCGATCAATGCGGCCGTTGTGATGCCAGAGATGGCTGATCGTCTGAAGGCGACCGGGGAGGCGGCCGCGCCGGGTAGCCCGCAGGACTTTCGCGATCAGATCGTGAAGGAGATTTCCTTGTGGGGCGATGTGGTGCGTGAGGCGGGTGTGACGGTCAATTGATCGTCTTGCGCGGAACTGGGCACGAGACGTGGCAACACGTGAAAACCGTCTGCGACAGTCCTTGCCTGGGTCGAACAAGAAAAAAGCCGTTGACGGCAAACGTCAACGGTTTTTGGGGTTCTGGCGGAGGCCTCTTTGTCTGATTGCGACGAGGGGCTAGACCCAGAGTCGATAGATCCAGAACGACTCGTCCTCAACGAAGCGCCGAGCAAACTCGGCCGGAGGAAATCCAGTTATGCGTTTTACTGCCCGACTTAGATGGGCTTGGTCTGCAAATCCTGCTTCCAGTGCAAAAGCAGCCCAATCCAGCGATTTTATGGACTCTTGACGATCTCGCGCTGCAAAGAAGGCCTGTTCAGTGCCAACAAGTGACTGCCATTCGCGTAGAGATCGCCCGCTGAATGCTCTGATACGACGTTCGACCTGTCGAATGCCACGACTGCGTTGCCATTCATTTGCTTGGCGGGCTAGTCCGTCGACCCACTGACGGCCCGCCCCTCTCAAAATGTCTATTGTGGAGTGGCGTGGATGTGATGGCCGCCAGCGCGGTTCAAGATATCGTTCGATAATTTCTAGAGTAACTTGATCGCCATCGGAATTAACCAGAGCGTCAAGCATCTCAAACCAAGTCGATCCAAGTATCCGGCGGGCGCAAATAGCTCGGTCTTGAATCATGGATACATCTATCTGGAACAACTCCGTCGCCGTGCTTATAGGGAAGTAAATCATTCCGCCGCGGCCACTCCCCCTAGACCAGCTTGCTGTTGGTCCTGACTGACTGCCGGAAATCAAGACATCGGTGTCAAAGCGGCGCCATTCCGTCCCATGGTCGTTTCGCTCCACAAGACCGAAGTCGGCATTTTTGTACCAAGAAAGGCAGACGAACGGCGATGCGGGGAAATGAGAGAGGCGCTGCGCATCGCTAAGAGCGATACCACAGGTGTTTCGACTAACCACTGCCACAATGGCGCCAGACAGTGCCATAGGCGCTGGATATAGTTGCGCCAGGGAGTCTTGCGTGCCGGTCACCACACGAGAGGCTCGCGCGTTGAAGGCAGGAACACAAATCTGATTTGATTGGCAATCCATGGGTCTACGGGACTGGGTGTGGAATCGCTTCGGGACTTAAGATGTCGTTTCGATTCAAGACGTCTCGGGCAAATTGGCATGTAGTACTGCCTATGAAAAAAGATGCCCCCTACTCATGCCCTTTCGAATCAACCGGCAAGTCTGATTCTCCCCTATCCCCGCGACAGTTTGAAGCGGGAGAGTGGCCTCCCGGTCCGTCATCAGGCGTCACTGGTTGGCGGCTGTCCAGAAAGATGTCTCACAACATGCTCGAGACACTTTCTGAATGGAAACAGGCCTTTGGCAATGTGTTTCATCTGCGAATTTGGCCCGAGAATTTCATAGTTCTCACGGATCCGGAGTTGGCGCGTGAACTACTAGTGAATCACCACGATGCTCTCATTCGCTGGGAACGCGGCATTCGTGTTTTTGCAAAAGTGCACGGGCATAGCGTGATCATAGCTGAGGGTGAGAAATGGGTTCAGAAGCGCCAAGTCATGCAGCCGAACTTCACCCCTAGAGCGCTGCAAAGCACTGTTCCGTCCATCATTGATGCAACGCGAGATGCATTTGATTCCTGGCCTCCAAACGATGACCTCTGGCCCATAGAGAGTGCGTTTACTTCACTGACCATGGACGCGATCATTCGAACCATGTTCTCGACCGAAGTTGGCGACGAGGCTAGGCAAGCGGAAGAGGCTGTTCGTGTTGTAGGCAAGGTGATAGATGCCGAATTCTTCTCGTTAGTAGATTGGCCCGACTGGGTGCCATGGAAGCGAGGCAAGAGGCGGGCAATTCAAAAGTTGGATGAATTGATCGAGCGCCACATGCAAGAGAGGCTACAAGCACCCGAGGAAAACTGGCCAGACGATTTGCTGTCCCGTCTGTTGCGTCTGCAACAGACCAATCCGTCCGAATGGTCGTATAAGGATATTCGCGATGAATGCATGACGACGTTCCTCGCCGGACATGAAACAACCGCGGCAACGCTAACCTGGTGGGCTTGGTGCATGGCTTCGAATCCAACCATGCAGGAAAAGGCCCGGACTGAAGTCGCACAAGTGTTGCAGGGCGCAGCGCCCACGATGCAAGCACTCGCGGCACTGTCTTATCTGGCTCGAACACTGGAAGAAGCGATGCGCCTATACCCTGCTGCACCGGTACTCATGACCCGCCGTGCTGTCACTCCTGTGAGCTTGGGGCCATGGCAGTTTCCACAGCGCACGCTGTTCATGCTGCCGATACAGCTAATGCAGCGGGATTCAAGTTGGTTTACTGATCCGCAGGATTATTGGCCGGATCGGTTCAGTGAAGATCCAAGACGTGCCCCGCGGGGCGCGTATGCGCCATTTGGATTAGGCCCGCGTGTTTGTCTCGGGCAGCATCTTGCAACGGCGGAAATGAAGGTAATGGCAGCCATGATCTTGCAGCGGTGGGCGTTATCGATACCCGTTGGCATGAAATCACCGCGTCCAGTGCAACAAGTGGCACTCAGGCCGGATGAGCCCCTGCATCTCTCGCTCAGATCAGTTCAGTAGCAGTTCATCCTGCGACATGTCATCAACGCGACGTGGGCCAGCCTTTCCGCGAGCTCGCAGTCGTAGGCAATTCATCAATAGCGAGCAGCCAGCATGGTCAGTACTTCATTCAGCGAGTCCACCGATTCACATGAGCGCGTCGCCGTCGCGTGTCTGTCCAAGTGGTACCCATGCATGCCAAATTTCCGAGGCCCGACCATATCGGCTTCAATGGTGTCGCCGATCATAAGTATCTCTTCGGGCTGGCACGCAATACCATCGCAGAGGTATCGATAGATCTCGGGCTGTGGTTTCACGGCACCGGCTTCGTATGACCAGGCGCAAAAGTCTGGTTGGATAGGCAGCAAGTCCAGTACCGGAGGTCCGTATGGCGCTGCGAGGTTGGAGCAAAGCGCTATTTTGATTCCTTGATCTTTCAAGGCGGCCAGAGTTGGGGCTGCATCAGCGAACAGCGTGATGGATTGGATTTCCTCATGCAGTTCGGCTTCCAGGGCACGCAAGTTCTCTTCGCTGACCATGCCGCCGAACATGCTGGCTGTCTGTCTCAGGTCTACTGCATTGCTCATCGCCCGGATGCCGTCGTCGCTCTGGCGCCGGCGGCCCGCCTCATGCAGCAGGCGCACCAGCTTTCGGAATGGGCGGGTGGGCCGTTCTATGCGGACCAATGTTCCAAATACGTCGAATGCTACGGCCTTGATTGCCATCGAACCTCCTGCTTGTCAGAGTAGGCTTGCACTGCGCGGTCGGGGGGGCGGAATCAACCTTGCTGCGAGGAAATTCTAACGGCCGCAATTTGATCCAAGTCCCGATATCGTCCGCTAGCTTGTGGCGTATACGTTGCACGCATTTGGGAGCGCTCGTTGCGCGCGGAGCGTCGAAATGAACATGTGTGAAGGCCGCTTGCGGCAATCTGCCATGAAAAAGGCCGTTGACGGCAAACGTCAATGGCTTTTTGAATTCTGGTGCCCGGGGCCGGAATCGAACCGGCACGCCTTGAAAAAGGGGTGCCAGACTGCAATTTCACTCGCTAAATTGTAGTCTGACATTTTTTAAGATTCATATCCTCAAGCGCCAATCAACATATTCTATAAATTCACGGCAGTAATTCGTGTAATCTTTTTAAATTCAATGTGCGTAGAAAGTTACTGGATCCTGAGTTTTTGTTTTCCAAAAAAATATCTCCGTTTCTTTCTACTTTAAGAATATCAAATCTCAAGGAAAAGGAGTTTCCTCGTTTGGCATGAATAATGTCTTTTAATGATTTTCGAGGAATTGTAATTTCACAAAAATTCTCAAAATCCAGTATTTCAATATTTTCCTCGTGCTCGCGATATCTAGAAACAATATTTCCATTCCGGCGAAGAAAAGACGCTTCAACTGACCTACGGGCTAAATCTTCCGTCATTCCCGCAAGTTGAAAGCCAATTTTTCTGGGTGCATCTTGCGAAACTAAGCATGCCACGTGCATAATCCCCTTAAGATCGACCAGGTTGTGCTCAGGATGCAGTTTTGGGAAATAGAATATGGGCTGCTTACTATCTATTTTTTTACCGCAAAGTTCGCAAATTACATCGGTGCTTTTCATATCTGCCTTCCGGGCAACCAATTAGCCATATCTTCATATGGTGGGAAACTCTTGATGCCTGTTGGTAGAGTCTTTTATCAAAGATTTTTCCCGCGGGAATTTTTGAAAAACCGCTCTGTGGGTAAAAACTATATCAGACTGCAATTCAACGAATAGAGTTGTGGTCTGACGCGATTCTCATTTTTTAGGTAGTGGAAAGTGACGGAATCGCAGTGCCTGAAAATTGCTGAGCAATATTTGCTGCTTCGCAACGGTCCGGTAATCCCCCCATTATTAGCGATTGTGGATTCAGACGGTCATGGCCAACCGCTGTTTTGGGGGAAATCCGCCCAGAGCCATGTTTGGGCGCTCGTGATTGTAGGACCACATCCACTGCGTGGCGACGCGCTGTACGTGGTCCAGATCGTTCCAGTGATATTGGGACAGCCATTCGTAGCGCATGGTCCCGTTGAACCGTTCGACGTGGGCATTCTGTTGCGGCTTGCCCGCCTGGATGTATCGAGCCCTATGCTCCCATGCGCCGGCGCGCTCGACGATCGCCGAGCTCAGGTATTCCGGGCCGTTAGTGCACCGAATGGCTGAGATCTTTTCGCGCCAGCCGATAATCTGCTTGAGCGTGCGCATCACGCGCTCGAACAGCAGTGAGAGCAAGGGTTCGCCGACGCACGAAAAAAGCCGCTGACGCTAAACGTCAACGGCTTTTTGAATTCTGGTGCCCGGGGCCGGAATCGAACCGGCACGCCTTGCGGCGGGGGATTTTGAGTCCCCTGCGTCTACCAATTTCACCACCCGGGCTAGGAGGTCGCGGACACGTCCAAATGACGGTCGCGGGAGAAGCGAAGACGGCGATTATATGCGGTCTGGGAAAAATTGTCAGGCGGCCCTGGATCCGGCCATCTGACGGGGGCAAGTCCCTCTGCACACAGGCGCAGGCCGGGACCGGCTTCCCAGGAACCCGCAGCCTTACTTCTTCTCAGGCAAAAACCAGTTCATCACCAGTGCGCAGATGCCGCCGGTGGCGACGCCCGACTCCAGCACGCTCTTCACGGCATGGGGCAGGTGCGAGAGGATTTCCGGCACTTGCGACACGCCCAGGCCCAGGGCCAGGGACACGGCGATGATGAGCAGCGCGCGGCGGTCCAGGTGGATGCCTGCCAGGATGTTGATGCCGGACGCGGCGACCGCGCCGAACATGACCATCGCGGCGCCGCCCAGGACGGGCTCGGGCACGGCCTGCAGGATACCGGCCACTGCCGGGAACAGGCCCAGCAGGACCAGCATGCCGGCGATCCACACGCCGACGTGGCGGCTGGCGATGCCGGTCAACTGGATCACGCCGTTGTTCTGCGCGAAGACCGAGCTGGGGAAGGTGTTGAACACGCCCGCCAAGAGCGAGTTCGCGCCGTTGACCAGGACGCCGCCCTTGATGCGCTGCATCCACAGCGGGCCTTCGACGGGCTGCTTGGAGACCTTGCTGGTGGCGGTGACGTCGCCGATGGCTTCCAGGGACGTGACCAGGTAGATGATCAGCATGGGCACGAACAGCGCCCACGAGAAGCCCAGGCCGAAGTGCAGCGGCGTGGGGACTTGGAACAGGGCGGCTTCGCGGGCGCCGGTGAAGTCCAGGCGGCCCATGTAGGCGGCGGCGATGTAGCCGACGGCCAGCGCCAGCACCAGGGCGGTGCTGCGCACCCACACGACCGGCACGCGGTTCAGCAGGATGATGGTGCCCAGGACCAGGCCGGACAGGGTCAGGTTCTCGGCGCTGGCAAAGGTGCCGTTGCCCATGGCGCTGTAGCCGCCGCCCATGCTGATGAGGCCGACCTTGATCAGCGTCAGGCCGATGAGCAGCACCACGATGCCGGTGACCAGCGGGGTGATCAGGCGTTTGACGAAGGGCAGGATGCGGCTGATGCCCATTTCAACGAAGGAGCCGGCGATGACCACGCCGAAGATCGCGGCCATGACGGCTTCGACCGGGGTGCCTTGCTTGACCATGACCGAGCCGCCGGCGATCAGCGGGCCGACGAAGTTGAAGCTGGTGCCCTGCACGATCAGCAGTCCGGCGCCCAGGGGGCCGAAGCGCTTGCACTGGACGTAGGTGGCGATACCGGAGATGACCAGCGACATGGACACGATCAGGGTGGTGTCGCGGGTGCTCACGCCCAGGGCCTGGCAGATCAGCAGGCCGGGGGTGACGATGGGAACCAGGATGGCCAGCAGGTGCTGCAGGGCGGCGACGAAGGCCACGGGAGGCGCGGGGCGGTCGTCGGGGCCGTAGACCAGGTCGTGGCTGGGGTCGGCG
>MCNF01000089.1_pt1 | contig 34632 bp, 37 predicted proteins | sample 778221 | NCBI WGS metagenome assembly MCNF01 (sample SAMN04296814, study PRJNA304217) | bioreactor metagenome | isolation source: arboretum soil enriched with benzalkonium chloride | place: Turkey | reverse complement strand
CGATTTCGTCGGTATTGCGCCAAGACAATGTTTCAGGTTTTGACGGCTATTTTGCGGGATGAACCGCCGGTCCGTTGAGCTTTTTTTCACATTCATTTCACCGCGCCCCCACGGAGCCCGCCCTAGAGTCTTTGCGTCGCTGCCCAAGGCAGGCGGCAGCGCTCAACTGTCATCAGGTTTTTGTAGCCTTGGCACGAGCTGCTCAACGCAATGAATCACTTTGGAAAGGGCGGCTGGACTGTGACAACAAGACAGATGTTCGTGGTGGCCAAGCGTCCCTTCCTGCGGGGGGCCGTGGCCCGTTACAAAAAGCCCCTGATGCTGTTGCTGGGAGCTCTCCTGGTGCTTTTATCGAGCCTGTATCTGTTCAGGCCGGCCCAGGTGCCTGACCTGACCCGCGACAACGCGGCCGGGGTCAAGGCGTTGGCCAGCGGTTGGGCCAAGGGCGACATGATCGTCCTGGTACGCCATGTGGAACGCTGCGACCGTTCCAATGCCCCATGCCTGGGGCCGGCCGACGGCATCACCGACCGCGCCCGTGAAGTAGCGGTTGCCCTAGGCGCCAGGTTCGAACAACTGGGCCTGGAACATACCGATATCTACAACAGTCCGCTGACCCGTACGGCGCAGACCGCTGGCTTCATGTTCAGCAAGGTCAGCAGCGGTGACAACTGGTTGTTCAACTGCCGGGGCAGCATGCTGCGCGATGCGCTGGCGCATAAGGTTGCCGGGCGCAACCTGGTGCTGGTAACCCACAGCGAATGCATGACGCAAATGGACAAGGACCTGAACCTGTCGACTCCGACCTTGGGCTACGGCGCGGCCATGTTCGTTTCCACCGACACCCTCAACGGCACCCCGAAGATGCTCGGGTTGATCGAGGCCAGCGACTGGCGCTCGGTGAAGCTCAAGCCCTGAAATCGTCGATCTGCAGTGGCCCTGGCCTGATTCCTGGTGGGCTTATGGACAGGACGTGCTCTGACTCCCCCGAGCACGTCCTGGATGCTGGCGTTCGATTAACGGGAAGGATTGGCATCCAGGCGGCGGATATTGCCGATTTGCCTGAGGCTCAGGCCGTACTTGTCCGCCAGCACGCTGCGGGAAATGCCCCCCATGCTTTCCAGCTGGATGTGCTGGTTGCGGATCTGCCGGCAGAAGTGGTCAGCCTTGGGAATCTCCAGCGCCAGCCCGGCGAAGCGTTCGATCAGGGCACCGAGGGCATCGGCGGGCAGGATCAGCGCCAGCGTGGTGCGTTCGGCATGCTTGGGAATGTACTTGGGACGCCCGCCATACTCGCAGGTCAGGCGGTAGGCGTTTTCCAGGCCGATGCACTCGATAAGGGCCTGGAGCGAGTGGGGGAGTTGGCTTACATCGATGAGGCTGAGGTCTTTCACGTCCATTTGGTACCTCCTTGGAATTATGGGTAAGGCCGGTTCGATCCTAAGGAGGTGGCTCATCTTTTGTTCAGTGGGAAATCTCCCCCTTATTTATTACACAAGGTGTTGTGGCGCTGGTGTGCCGGTGCCCGTGCGATGGGGCCGCTGCGTTGATCCGGTGGCATGTACCAGGTCGGTGATCGTTGGCCTGTCGGGGAGAGATGATGGGGGCAATAAAGGCTCAAAGGATTGGCACAGCGCAATGGTCATCTGCCTTGGTCGCGAGTAAAGTGCCGGCGCCCGGGAAATGAGTTCCCGGCGTTTTTCCATGGAGTTGCGTTGTGAAGCACATCAGCAAAGTCGTTGCCTCGGCCTGCCTGGGCCTGGTTCTCGCAGGTTGCACCGGTACCCCGATGAAAACCCAGCAACTGGACAGCAGCCAGTACACCGTCATCGGTCACAGTGAGGCGAGCGCTACCGGCATCATGTTGTTCGGCCTGATCCCGATCCAGCAGAACAATCGTTTCGTCCGTGCCCAGACCGCAGCGATCCAGGCCAAGGGCGGCGACGCACTGATCAATACCCAGATCCAGGAAAACTGGTTCTGGGCCTGGGTCCTGAGCGGCTACACCACCAAGGTTTCCGGTGATGTGGTCAAGCTGAAGACTCCTTGAGCGAACCCGGTTCGCCAATGAAAACGGCACCTGTACCAGGTGCCGTTTTTTTTCGTCTCAGTGGGCCGGTGCCAGGGTGACGAAGTAATAGGGCTGGCGCCCAACCATCATGGTCTTCTGCACCTGCAAGGGCGGCTTGGGAGGCTCGGCGCCACCCAACACGGCCATATGTCCAGGTGAATCACGCAGGAATGCGATGAGCTGTTCCTCTGTCTGCAGGTCCTTGAGCAGGCTCCGGGTATAGAACACGCTGGCTCCGGCAATACGCTCGTTGGCCTGGTACAGCGCCATTTGATGACCACTGGCCTGCAACGCCATGATCTGGTCTGTAACCGGCACGAACGACAGTTCGCGGTCGGCTCTTGGCGCGGCCCATTGGGCGTTGACCAGATAGGCACCGATCACCAGAGCCATGACCGTGGTGACCAGGCCTTTGCGTCTTTGCCCCAATGCGCTCCAGAAACCTGTACTGGCCGACCGCTGTGCCAGGCGCTGGTACAGCACGGCACCATATTCGGCTGCCAGCACTGCCGCCGCCGGAGTCAGTGACATCAGATACACCGTGCGTTTACTCGACGCCAGGCACAGGAGAGTGAATTGCGCCAGCAACCAGATGACCATGAACAGCAGGTAGCGATTGTTCGCCAGGCTTTTGCGGAAATGCCACAGGCCCAGGTAGACCAGGATGTTCCAGGGCAGGAACGCCTGGGGCAGCTTGGCCAGGTAGTAATAGAAGGGCTCATAGTGCCCGGCCTCCACGAAGGAGCCGTCAAAGCGCCCAACGCTGTTGGTCCATAACACTTCCCCCAGGGCCTGCATGCCACCACGCTGGTACAGCACGGCGAGCCATATGGCCAGGGGCACCAGCCCCAGCAGCGTCAGCAGCGCAGGACGCAGCCAGTGACCCAGGGCCAGGCGCTTGTCGATCAGGCTGTCGGCCAGCAGGTAGGTGAAGATCACCACCCCAGGCATCGCCAGGCCGAGTATGCCCTTGCTCAGAGTGGCGATAGCGATCCCGCCGGCAAAGGCCAGCCAGGCCAGCAGGGCCGGATGTCCAGAGGCCTGGCGGCGATGAGCCTGGAAGAACGCCAGCAGGGCCAGGGTCACTCCCAGGCTCAGCAGGGCATCCTCTCCCACACCCCGCACGTTGCTCCAGTAACTGGCCATGGTCGCCAGCATCAAGCCGGCGATGAGCGCCAACCCGGCGGGCCGTCCGAAACGCCGCAACATGGCATACAGCAGCATCACGCTGAACAGCCCGGCAAAGGCCGAGGCCAGGCGTACCGCCAGCGGCGTGCCGCCAAAGGCGCGAATGGCACTGGCGTCGAGCCACAGGCTCAGGGGCGGCTTCTCCAAAAATGGTGTGCCGAACAGGCGCGGCGTGACCCAGTCGTCATCCAGGTGCATCTGCATGGCGATCCCGGCAACCCGGGCTTCGGTAGAGCCTTGTAGCTGGTGATTGCCCAGGGCAAAGAAAAACAGCAGGCAGGCGAGTAGGAACAACAGCGGGGCAGGTCGTGACATGGGTTATGGGCCACCAGATCCGGAGCGCAGGCAAATGCTGCGGGCAAGCCCCGGAGTATACGGAGGCAAGTCTTAACGAATTGTGAATAAGTAGGAGGTTTTGCCGCCGGTGTTCCAAGGGCCAGGGACATTGGCCTAGTCGAGCGTCTGCTGTTCGTAGGCGGCGACCGCTTCGGGAAACAGTTGCTGGTAGAGCGGGTAGGCGATGCCCAGGACGCTGACTTCGATGGCGTCCTCGCCGCATTCCTGGCGCAGGTCCAGGATGCTGACCGCCATGGCCGGCAAGGGTTGGCCCAGGTGATAGGCCACCAGGTGCAGGTCGCTCTGGTCTGTGCCATTGCGTGCCCGCACCTGTTCCTGGACCGAGGCATAGGCCGGGGTAACGAAAAACTGGCCGCAAGCGACGCCCATTGGCGGATCGCTGGACTCCAGTGCGGTCCAGCCCAACAGGGTCGAATCCTGGAAAATGGCGAACCTGGGTGGCTGGGACAAGTGGGAGGACATGCAGGCTCCAGTGTTCAGGCGCTCGCGGCCTGTTGCAGACGGGCGATGCGTCCCTGGCCCCAGGCAGACAGTGCCTCGACCACCGGCTGCAGCGATCGCCCTTCTTCGCTCAGGCGATATTCCACCCGCGGCGGGACTTCGGCGTACACCGTACGCAGCACCAGGCCGGCGGCCTCCAGGTCACGCAGCTGTTTGGTCAGCAGGCGCTGGGAAATCCCGGGCAGGCGCCTTTGCAGTTCATTGAAACGCAGGTAGTCGTTGTTGAGCAGTTGGTGCAGGACCACGCCTTTCCAGCGTCCATCGATCAGGTCCAGGGTGACCTCGACCGGGCATCCGGGAATGTCCTGGTAGTGTTTGTTCTTCATCGTCTGACGACCCTTTTGCGTAGCTGGTACGCAAAAGTACCGTACTTGTGCGGGTGGGGCATGAAGGATTTAAGTGTGCGCTTTGAGTCTTCGGGAAAGCCTTGCAATGCACGTCATCCATTATCTTCCAGGGTCGGATCTGACCGATCCCCAGGCCCTTTTCGAGCAGCAACGACCAGTACCGTCGCTCGCCCCCCATGACTTGCTGGTGGAGGTGCGCGCGGTATCGGTCAACCCGCTGGATACCAAGGTCCGGGCGGGACTGGTGGCGGTGCCCGATAGCGTGCAGGTCCTGGGTTGGGATGCCAGCGGGGTGGTGCGTGCAGTGGGCAGTGCGGTGACCCTGTTCGCACCGGACGACACGGTGTTATATGCCGGGACTTTCACTCGCGATGGCGCCAATGCCCATTTGCATCGGGTCGACGAGCGCCTGGTGGGACACAAGCACAAGAGCCTGTCCTTCGCCCAGGCGGCGGCGATGCCACTGACTTCGCTGACGGCCTGGCAGTTGTTGTTCGAGCGCTTGGCCCGGGTGCCCGGCGATCTGGCCAGCCAGGGGACCTTGCTGATCCTCGGCGGGGCTGGTGGCGTGGGCTCGGTGTTGATCCAGCTGGCGCGCAAGTTGACCGGCATGACGGTGATCGCCACCGCTTCGCGGCCCTCCAGCCGCCAGTGGTGCCTGGAGTTGGGAGCCCAGCATGTGCTGGATCATTCCCGCCCGCTGGTGCCGCAGCTGGCGCAGTTGCAACTGCCGGGCGTGACCCATGTCGCTGCCCTGGCCCACACCGCAGAGCACTTCGCCGAACTGGTGGAGATCATCGAGCCCCATGGGCATATCGCGCTGATCGACGATCACCAGTCCTTCGATGCCGTACCGCTCAAGAGCAAGAGCGTGTCCTTGCATTGGGAGATGGTCTTCACCCGGGCGCTGTTCCAGACCCCGGACATGCACGAGCAACATCGCATCCTGGAGCGTGTGGCGCAGCTGCTGGACCAGGGTGTTATCCGCCGCACCCTGCGCGAGGTCTTGAGCCCTTTTACCGTGGACAACCTGCTCTTGGCCCATGGGCAGGTGGAGCAGGGTGGCCAGCCCGGCAAGGTGGTGGTGGCCCATGATCCCGATGCCGGTCTCGGTCACTGACCGGTCAGCGCAGGTGGCGCCCGGTACGCCACCAGAACACTGCCCCGAGGAAAGCCCCTGAACCGGCGAACAGCGGCAGCATCGGCAGGTAGCTTTGCAGGCTGGTGGTTGGGGCTTCATCGTCGGGGGCGTCGGTGAAAAAGTCGGGTGAAAACAGGCTCGCCACCACGGGCATCGTCGGCAAGGACCCCAGCACTCCGCAGAACAGGTAGATCAGCACATGGCGCCAGGCGAAGCGCTGGGCCAGCCAGAAGAACAGCGCGCAAGGAAAGGCGGCCAGGATGCTGACCAGCACGATGATCAGCAGCATTGCCTGCACGGCGATGGAAAAGATATCCGCGAGGGTCTGCCACAGCGGCTCGCTACTGCTGGCCAGGATCAATATCGCTACCAGCAGGACGACCGTCAGGGCCAGCACCGCAATGCCGATGAAGTAAGTGGCAAACCATTCCAGGGGGTGCACGCTGCGAATGGCCGGGAAGTTCTGGGGCATGGGAAGAGTCCCTTTCCGGGAGTTGATGACCGGGCCAGGTTATCGATGGCGACCGCTGCGCTGGGTGGAGTTTGTGTGTGTTTTGTGTGGGAGCGTTTGCCGGTGGATGACAGCTGTCGCTGAAATACTCTATACAGGTGACGGCTCGCGGCCCCAGTCGCGGGCCTTGTGGTTTCGCCCAGCCAAGGAGATGGAGATGATCAAGTTCCTCAACGTAACCGAGTTGCCCCGCACCCCTGTGCATTGCCATGCCGGCTCCGTCAACGGAGCGATCAATGCCTGGGAGCTGAAAAATCGGGCTCTCAATACGAAGGGGTTTGTTTCATGTCCAAAGAATTACTCGGAGTTTCTGCTGTAGGGCTGATGGTGCTGGGCGAGTTCTGCGCCATCTACAGTGAAGTGGTGGTGGCGCGGCTGGCCCATGCCGGCAACACGGGGAGCAGCGGGCTGCTGGTGCCGGTGCTGATCATGTGCCTGGGCGGGTTTTGCCTGCTGGCGGCCTACTGGCTGGGGTACATGGCGGTGGGGGATATCTGGATCGTCACCGTGGTCTCGGTGACTTCGCTGCTGCTCCTGGAGCCGCTGGTGATCTGGGCGCTGTTCCAGCAGATGCCCGGGCGCGGTGCGCTGATCGGCTTCTGCCTGGGCGCACTGGGAATGTTGTCCGCGGTGTTCCTGTAATCCGGGGGCGCTCGTTTCGGCCTGGCGGGCAATCTGCCGGGCCGTTGTCCCTCAGTCCCTTGCCTGGGCGAAATAGCGGCTGGGCGCCTGTCCCAATACCTTGCGAAACACGCCACTGAAGGCGCTTGGACTGCTGTAGCCCAGGTCCGTGGCCACCCGGGTCACGGGCTGGCCATTGCCCAGGCGGACCACCGCCGCCAGCAGGCAGGCCTGCTGGCGCCATTGGACGAAGCTGACCCCTGTCTGCTGGCGAAACAGGCGGGTGAACGTGCGTCGGCTCATACCGGCCCGCCGGGCCATCTCATCGATCGTCCATTCCAGTGATGGCTGTTCCAGCAAGGCACGACAGGCCTTCATCAGGCGCGGTTCGGCGGGCAGCGGTGCGTTGAGCGGCAGGGCCACCATGGCGCCAATCTCATGCAGGAGCAGGTTCATCAACTGACCCTGTATGCCCTGGGGGGCGTAGCGGGGAGGAATGTCCACGGCACGGATCAGCAACTGGCGCAGCAGTTCGGACACCTCCAGCACCTGGCACTGGCCAGGCAGGCCCAGTCGGTTGGCCGCACGGACCCGTACATAGGTGTTGAGCATCAGCACCGGCCCGCTCATCTGCATGGCATGGGGGACATCGGCCGGCACCCAGATCGCCCGTTGCGGTGGTACGACCCAGTTGCCTTGTTCGGTGAACACGCTGATCACTCCCGAGGCGGCGTAGGCGAACTGCCCGCGTCGATGGCGATGCTCGCAAAAGTGCTGGCCGTCCTGGTAGTGCGTGGCGGTCACCACGGCATCTCGAGGCGTGTTTTCGTAGGGGTCGATATCGGTCGGGTGCATGGCCCGAATTTAATGGAATCTGACCTGATACTACAAGCGGGCCATGGCCGTACACGTTGATAGTTCGCTCCCGGTCGGGGAATGACCTGCGACTGTCTTTACCGGAGTGTGCGATATGCAGAACAAACACCTGTTCCTGGCCTTGCTGGTGACAGCTCTATGGGGGCTCAACTTTCCCGTCACCAAGCTCGGTTTGGCCAATATCGATCCGTTGTTGCTCACCGCCCTGCGCTTCACCCTGGCAGCGCTGCCCTGGGTGTTCCTGATTCCGCGTCCGCAGGTGGCCTGGGGCTGGCTGGTGGCCTATGGCTTGATTTTCGGCGTGGCCATGTGGGCTCTGATCAACCTGGGCATCGAGCAGGGCGTCGCTCCAGGAACCGCTTCGCTGTTGATCCAGTTCAGTGCCTTTTTCTCCCTGGGCTGGGGCGTCCTGCTGTTTGGCGAACGCCTGCGCCTGTCACAGGTGCTGGCCACCGGCTTGGCGGCCTGGGGCTTGCTGCGGATCGTCGGCGCCAGTCCCGGGCAGGCCACCACCTTGGGTTATGCCTTGCTGTTGGTCAGTGCATTCAGCTGGAGCCTGGGCAACGTCATCATCAAGCGCTGCGGGGTTCGGGAAGTGTTCGCCTTCGTGGTCTGGGCCAGCCTGTTCGCCCCGTTGCCCTTGCTGGTGCTGACCTGGCTGAGCCACGGCAATGCTCCTTTCGTGCAGTTGGTCGGAGAAATTTCCTGGACTTCGATCTTTTCGCTGCTGTTCCAGGTCTATGTCGCGACGCATTTCTGTTACTGGGGCTGGAACCTGCTATTGCGCGAGTACCCGGTGTCCCGAGTGGCTCCCTTGTCGTTGCTGATTCCGCTGTTCGGTACCGCAGGCTCGATAGTGTTGCTGGGGCAACAGGTGACGCTCGACGACGGGCTGTCCATGCTCCTGGTGCTGCTGGCGTTGTTGGTGGGCCAGGTGCGCTGGCGGTTTGGGGGTGTGTGGCGATAAGTGGGCGAGGAGGTTTTTTCAAGCCTCGTTCAGGCATCGTTCAGTGATCGCTCCTGCAACATTGCCAGCCTTCCGCCGGGCCTTTGGAACGGCACTTTCTGGTAGAGCGAAGATGCTTCGAGAAAATCGTTTCGTGGCCCAGGCCTGGGCTGTGTACCTGGTGGCCCTGGTGCTGTTTACCTGGGGCATCTGGGACGAGCAACCCCAGGGGTTCGATGGCCGCTGGGCGCTGTTCCTGCAGGAAATGTTCCGTCATGGCGCCAGCCTGTTTCCCACCACCTATGGCCAGCCCTACCCGGATTACCCCGGCACTGCGACGTTTTTCAGCTATCTGTTTGCCCAGGCTTTCGGGGCGCCCAATCATCTGGCCAATGTGCTGCCCACGGCCTTGGCGTCGGCCGGGGTCCTGGCGTTGTTGTACCGCCTGCTGGTGCCAATGGGGCGAACCTGGGCCTTGCTGGCGGTTTTGCTCACGGCCCTGACCAGCCAGTTGCTGGACAAGTCACGTTCGGTTTGCCTGGACCAGATGGTGTCGCTGTTGTGCCTGGGCAGCTTCTATCTGTTGCACAGCGGTGAGCAGCTTGGCTCGCGGCTGCGCCAGTGGGCCGTACTGCCGCTGATGGTGCTGGCCTTCGCCATTCGTGGCCCCCTGGGGGTGGTGGAGGTCTGTGGCGTGGCCTGTTTCTATTGGCTGCTGGGCGATGTTCGAACGCCTCAAGCGCGCAAGGCGATGTTCATGCGCGTCGTGGGTTACGGCATGGCGGGGTTGGTGCTGCTGGCCGGTTGCTGGTGGTTGTTGATGAAGCTCGCCTACATCAGTGGCGGCGACGGTTTTGTCCAGCAGGTCTATGACATGCAGGTGAGGGGGCGCCTGGATGAGAGCGGTGAGCCGTTCTACTTCTACTTCCAGCTATCGCTGTACCGCTACTTCCCGGTAGTGCCATTGGCCCTGGCCACGCTCTGGGTTCTACGGCGCCAGTGGGCACGACGCCATGTCGATGCGCAGCTGCAACTGGTCCTGCGTCTTGGGGCCTGTGGCCTGATGATCCTGTTCGGGCTTTCCGTACCGAACTTCAAGCGCGCCTATTACATCCTGCCCATGGTGCCGATGTTCGCTGCCGTGGCGGCCTACGGCCTGCTCAATGCCAAGGGGGGGATGGCCAGGTTGGGCAAGGGCTATCAATGGCTGGTGGCCCTGTTGCCGGGGTTGTGCATCGTGGTGCTGTTCATCCTGCGCCACAGCTGGGGCAAACACGGCTACTGGCCACCGGTGTCGATGCCGCTGTTGATCGTGATCTTCGCCTTGCTGCAAGCGCTGGTGTTGTACCACTGGCGGCGCACCGCAGCGGACCTGGGCAGGCGCCTGGTGCTGCTCAGCGGCCTGGCGCTGGCGGCGCAATGGCTATTGCTGGTGACGGTGGTGGACCCGGCCAAGGATTTGCAGTTCGATACCCAGGGCTTCGTCTCCCAGGTCGAGCGCTTGCGTGCACAGCAGCCAGGTGCGCTGGTGTTCTTCAAGCTCGGCCAGGACACCTGGGCGGTGCGCTACATGATGAACCTGGACTATGACGAGCGGCCGTTGTTTGTCAGTGGCGACGCGCCGGAACAACTGGATGAGCTGCCGCATGGCGCTTGGGTGATCGTGGCGCGCAAGGAGCGAGGACTGCTCCAGGGGACTTCGCTGGAGCACCTGCAACCGGTGTACGAAGGGCGCCTGAACGATAATCCCTGCCTGGTGTTCAAGCTGCCCTAGCGGCTTGGCAGCCATCGCTGCAGAACGTATTTTGGACCTTTGGCCAGGAGCAGGCAGGGAGCGCTCATGCAGTGTCAGGTACGGAAGGCCGAAGCGGCCGATGCAACGCGGATCAGCCAGGTGATCCTGGCAGCCCTGCTCACCAGCAATGCCCAGGATTACCCGGCCAGTGTGATCGAGCGGGTCAAGGCCAGCTTCACTGCGGATGGGGTACTGCACCTGATGCAGAGTCGGCGGATGTTCGTGGCCTTGGTCGATGGCGCCCTGCTGGGCACTGCGAGCCTGGATGGGCGTGCGGTACGCACGATGTTCGTCGACCCGGCATGGCAGGGGCGAGGCATCGGCCGATGCTTGATGCTGGCTTTGCAGCAAGCGGCCAGGGAGTCTGGCGAGCAGTCGCTGATCGTCCCGGCCTCGATCACTGCCGAAGGATTTTATGCGCGCCTGGGGTTTCGCACGGTGCGCGAGCAGCTCGACGGCGAGGAGCGGACGCTGATCATGGAGCGCCCGCTTTAAGGCGTGGCTACAAAAAAAGCCGCGGCCTCCAGGGAGGTCCGCGGCTTTTTCAGGTCTGGATCAGCCGATCAGTGGATCGCTACCGGGTTGATGTTGACCTGGGTCGAGCCTTTGTACAGCGGTTGGCCGAGGACGAACATGAACTCCCAGGCCTTGTCCCGCACCAGGGCGCGGCTGTCGATCAGCTCCAGGTTGTAGATACCGTTCTTGGCCAGCATGTACTGGTTGACCGGGAACTCCTGGCCATCTTTGGCCGGGTAGATTTCCGAGGCCCAGGTGTCGCCGCCGAAGGCCACGATCTGCTTGTCCACCAGCCATTTGGCTGCCTCCATGCCGATACCGGGCTCGACCGCGAGGAATTTCTGGTTGTCCTTGCCGATCAGCTCCAGCCAGCCGGTGTTGAACAGCACCACGTCACCCTTGCGGATGCTGATGCCTTGCAAGTCCAGGGCCTTCTGGATATCGGCGACGGTGAATTCGGTCTTCTCCGGGACGATGGCCTTGCCGTAGACGGCGGTCATGTCCAGCACCACGCCCCGGGTCACGATCGGCGGTACCTTCTCGATACCGAGCTTCTTCACGCCCTCGACGCTGACGAAGTCCGCCGCGCGATTGCCGTTGTAGTAGACGTTGTCGATACCGATATGGCCGATACCGTTGAGTTGGGTGCCGACCCCGGTCCAGCCCACTACCAGTTCATCGTTGAAGGTGAACTTGTTGGGGCCCAGGGAGGTGCCGCCGGCTTCGCCGGGTTGCACGTTGGTCAGGTGGAAGCTGCGATGGCGGAAGGCCGGCAGGTTCTTGTCGATGGGCACTGCCAGCGGGTAGGTCTTGCCGGTCTTGATCAGCTTCGCGGCATCGAGCACCGACTGGGCATCCAGCAGGTTGACCGCGCCGATCTCGTCTTGCGCGCCATATTTGGAGGGGTACCACTTCTGGGTATCGGCGGCATGGGCCGCACCGATGGAAAACAGCAGGGTGAAGGGCAGGATCAAACGATTGAACATGGGAAAGTCCTTGGCAAGTTGCAGTGGGGCCAAGGTACGTGGCGCAGCCTGGGGGAAACAGGCAGGTATGCTCAATACATTTGTTCGTAGAAGTCAGGAATAGCGGCTGGAATCCGTATCGCCGATGGTCAGGAGCCGCTTCTCCTGGGGCCTGGAATGCAACTGGTCTGAGTCGCTTTGATTTTTTTATAGGTAATGTATACGTTACTTTAATGTTTGACTGTTACGTATATAGAACATGGATCATGCACTCATTACATTGCGTCTAGGCGAGCAGATTCGCCAGCGCCGCCTGAACCGCGGGTTGACCCAGGCCAGCTTGGCGTCCTTGGCGGGCATTACCCGGCAGAAAGTCATAACCATCGAAAGGGGCGATTTGTCGGTGGGCATGATGGCTTACGCACGAGTACTGGCAGCCCTGGACTGTGAGTTCACTCTGATGCCTGCCGCCATGCCCACATTGGATGAGATCCAGGGAGTGTTCGAGTGATGCCGGCCATGCTGCAAGTCGCAACGCCAGAGGGTGGGAGTGGAAAGGTCTTCAATACCGCCGGGGACTATCTGTTTCGCTACCACGAAGGCGCCGTGGCCCAGGCAGCTATCAGTCTGTTGATGCCTGTGCGCCTGGAGGAATACCGCTACCGCGAACTGCACCCGATTTTCCAGATGAACCTGCCGGAAGGTTATGTCCTGGAGCAGTTGCGCAACCGTCTGGCCAAATTGGTGAGCATCGATCCCATGTTGCTGTTGGCCCTGTCTGGCAGCAGTTCTCCCATTGGCCGGGTAATGGTGCACTCCCCTGAAATCGATGCGCTCTTGCAACGCCAGCAGTTTGCCGGAGAACGGCTTGAGGAAATCCTGGCCTGGGACGGTGCCGAGGATATTTTCGCTGGCCTGGTGGATCGCTACATCCTGCGCGCCGGTATCTCGGGCGTTCAGCCCAAGGTGCTGGTGCCTGAGCAGCAGGACGCCATGTCACCGCGTTTTACCTCGAAGACTTCCGACTTGATCATCAAGAGTGGCCGGGATGAGTTTCCAGGGCTGGCGATCAACGAATTTCTTTGCATGTCCATGGCCCGGGAGGCGGGGATTGCGGTTCCGGAGTTCTATCTATCCGCCAACGGCAAATTGTTCGTCATGCGTCGCTTCGATCGGGACGAGCGGCTCGATCCACTGGGGTTCGAGGACATGGCTGCGCTGATGGGGCTGGGTACCGAACAGAAGTACAGCAAGAGTTATTCGGCGATTGCCAAGGCAGTCCGCCTATTCTGTGCGCCCGAGCAGGTGCGGGGTTCGCTGGCCCAGTTGTTTGCCATGGTAAGCCTGAGTTGCATCGTGGGTAATGGCGATGCCCACCTGAAGAATTTTGGCCTGTTGTACTCCGATCCTACCCAGCGCAACGCACGGCTTGCGCCGGCCTACGACATCGTCAATACCACGGCGTATATTCCGGAAGATGTCCTGGCACTGGATCTGCTTGGCAACAAGTCTCTGTTCTCTTCGCGCCAGGGCTTGCTGGAATTTGCCAGGGTCTGTGATGTAGCACGGCCCGAAGAGGTCATTCGCGAACAGCTACAAGTTGTGGAGCGGGTGTTGGCCCGTTCGCCAGAATGGGTTGAACAAGCGCCCCAGGTCGTCGCCGCAATCAGGCAGTGTGCCGAGCCGTTCATGAGAACCTTCGGCTAGCTCCAGGCATACGCTGGCAGTCCCGATAGCCAGTGAGCTGCCAGAAACTCAAGCTTCCCCCCGCAATTCCTCCACATCGATCTTCTCGTCGCCGATCCAGCGCCGGGCGCCGCAGCCGTTGCGCGAGTAGATGTCCCCCGGGTTGTTCATCTTGCAATGGTCCATGGACATGCAGCCGCAGCCGATGCATTCCTCCAGGCTCATGTTCAGCCGTTCCAGCTCGGCGATGCGTTGTTGCACCCGGGCTTTCCAGGTGGCGGACAGGCGCTGCCAGTCCTGGCCCATGGGGGCGTGGTTGTTGGGTAGGCCGTTGAGCTGCTCGCTGATTTCCTCCAGGGAAAACCCCACGCGCTGGGCGAACACGATATAGGCCACGCGGCGCAGTACCGAGCGAGGGTAGCGGCGGTGGCCGCTCCCGGCGCGGGCCGAACTGATCAGCCCGCGGGACTCGTAGAAGCGCAAGGCCGACGCATTGACCCCACTGCGTCGGGCGATCTCGGTAATGGTCAGGTGCGGCTCGCCTTGGGAATACATGATTGCTCCATCGAGGGCTTTACTTAAAGTTCACTTTAACTTGTACCGTGCCGACTGAAAAATCAACGTTCGATTGTCGGGGAGTGCATGTCCGTGAATTCAGCCCAGCGAGTTCTCTTTCGAGCCCGTGGTGTGTCGCGAGGTGTCGCGTTGTACGGCGTGGTCCTGGCCTTGGCGGCCTGTGGTGAAACCCAGGCGCCCCCGGCGGCGCAGGCTCCGGAAGTGGAGGTCAGTACCCTGGCCTTGCGCAGCATCCGTGAGTGGGATCAGTTCAATGGCCGGATCAGTGCGGTGGACAGTGTCGACTTGCGGCCCCGGGTCAGCGGTTACGTCGATCGCGTGGCGTTCCGCGATGGCGAGCAAGTGCGCCGGGGCCAGGTGCTGTTCGAGATCGATCCGCGTCCCTATCGCGAGGCCCTGGCCAGTGCCGAGGCGCGCTTGCAACAGGCCCAGGCCTCGCTGCGCCTGGCCAAGGCCCAGGACCTGCGCGGCCAGGCGCTGGTCAAGCAGGCGGCGATCTCCCGTGAAGAGAGCGATATTCGCAGCGCCTCCCTGGGCCAGGGAACGGCACAGGTGAACGCAGCCATCGCCGACGTCGCCATGGCCCGGCTTAACCTGGGGTTCACCCAGGTCCGGGCGCCGTTCGACGGGCGCGCCGGACGGGCGCAGATCACCGCCGGCAATCTGGCCCAGGCCGATCAGACGATATTGACCACGGTGGTTTCCCAGGACCCGGTGTATGTCTACTTCGATGCCGACGAGCACAGTTTCCTGCGCTACAGCGAGCAGGCCGCAGCTGGCGCCCGCCCGGGCATTGCCCATCAGGTGCGGGTCGGTCTGGCCAGCCAGCGCGAGAGCTTTCCCCACACCGGCAAAGTGGACTTCCTGGACAACCGGGTCGACGCCACCACCGGCACCATCCGCGCCCGGGCGGTCCTGCCCAACCCCGATGGCAAGCTGACCCCTGGGCTCTATGCCCGGGTGCGCCTGGAGGGGGCCGGGGAAACCCAGGCATTGCTGGTGGACGATCGCGCGATCCTGACCGACCAGAACCGCAAGTACGTCTATGTGTTGGGCCCGCAAGACAAGGCGCTGCGCAAGGACGTGACCCTCGGTCGCCTGCTCGATGGCCAGCGGGTGATCGAGTCGGGCCTGGCCGTCGGTGACCAGGTGGTGGTCAGCGGCGCGCAGAAGATCTTCTACCCGGGCATGCCGATCCGGCCCAAGGAGGTGGCGCCGGCTGCCGCCAAGTCGCCATTGAGCCCTGATGCACCGGCGTTGTCGGCCCATTGACGGAGACGGAACATGGATTTCTCGAAGTTCTTCATCGACCGGCCGATCTTCGCCATTGTCTTGTCGATCATCATTTTTGCCCTGGGGTTGATCTCGATCCCGTTGCTGCCGTCGGGGGAATACCCCGAGGTGGTGCCACCCAGCGTCATGGTCCGGGCGACCTACCCCGGTGCCAACCCCAAGGAAATCGCCGAGTCGGTGGCGGTGCCCCTGGAGGAGGCGATCAACGGCGTCGAAGGCATCATGTACATGAAATCGGTGGCCGGTTCCAACGGCACCCTGGCCCTGACCGTGACCTTCAACCCGGGCATCGATCCGGATGCCGCCGCGGTACGGGTGCAGAACCGCGTCAGCCAGGCGTTGTCGAGGTTGCCGGAGGAGGTGCGGCAATACGGCGTCACCACCCAGAAGCAGTCGCCGACCCCGCTGATGTACGTCAGCCTGTACTCCAAGGAAGGCCAGTACGACTCCCTGTACCTGCGCAACTACCTGATCCTGCACGTCAAGGATGCCCTGTCGCGTTTGCCCGGTATCGGTGATGTCGGGGTCTACGGTTCTGGCGACTACGCCATGCGCCTGTGGCTGGACCCCGACGCCCTGGCGACCCGGGGCCTGACGGCGGCCGATGTGCTGGGGGCGGTGCGCGAGCAGAACGTGCAGGTCTCGGCGGGCCAGTTGGGCGCCGAGCCTTCGCCGCAGACCGCCGACTTCCTGGTGTCGATCAACGTGCGCGGGCGCTTGCACAGCGAGCAGGAGTTCGGCGATATCGTGCTCAAGTCCGGCAAGGACGGCCAGGTGGTGCGCCTGGCCGATGTGGCACGCATCGAACTGGGGGCCGGCGACTACACCCTGCGTGCCTCCCTGGATGGCAAGGAGCAGGCCACGGTGGGGATCTTCCTGCTGCCCGGGGCCAACGCCCTACAGGTGGCCGATGCGGTCTACGCCAAGTTCGACGAGCTGGCGCAGAACTTCCCCGAGGACGTCGCCTACAAGGCGGTCTGGGACCCGACGGTGTTCGTTCGCGAATCCATCGCCTCCGTGCAGCACACCCTGATCGAAGCCGTGATCCTGGTGGTGCTGGTGGTGATCGTGTTCCTGCAGACCTGGCGGGCCTCGATCATCCCACTGCTGGCGGTACCGGTGTCGATCGTCGGCACGTTCGCCTGGCTCTACCTGCTGGGGTATTCGATCAACACCCTGACCCTGTTCGGCATGGTGCTGGCCATCGGCATCGTGGTGGACGATGCCATCGTGGTGGTGGAGAACGTCGAGCGCTTCATCGCCCAGGGCCTGCGCCCGCGGGAGGCCGCGCACCGGGCGATGAAGGAAGTCTCCGGGCCGATCATCGCCATCGCCCTGGTGCTGTGCGCGGTGTTCGTGCCCATGGCCTTCCTCTCGGGCGTCACGGGGCAGTTCTACAAGCAGTTCGCGGTGACCATCGCCATCTCCACGGTGATCTCGGCGATCAACTCGCTGACCCTGTCGCCGGCGCTGGCGGCCAAGCTGCTCAAGCCCCACGATGCCGCCAAGGACCCCCTGGAGCGTTTTATCCAGCGCCTGCTGGGCGGCTTCTTCCGGGTGTTCAACCGTTTCTTCAATCGCAGCTCGGAACGCTACCAGGGCTCGGTCACCGGAATCCTGCGCCATCGTGGCAGCGTCTTCGCGGTCTACGGCCTGCTGCTGGTCGCCACGGTCTGGCTGTTCCAGATCGTGCCCGGCGGGTTCATTCCGACCCAGGACAAGCTCTACCTGTTCGCCGGTACCAAGCTGCCCGAGGGCTCCTCCCTGGCGCGCACCGATGAGCTGACGCGCAAGGTCATCGAGACGGCCCTGGGGGTCGAGGGCGTCGAGACGGCGCCAGCCTTCAGTGGCCTCAATGCCTTGCAGGGAACGAACACCCCCAACGTCATGGCGGCCTACATCATCCTCAAGCCGTTCGATCAACGCACCCGCAGTGCGGCGCAGATCAATGCCGAACTCAATGCCAAGCTGTCGCAAGTACACGAGGGTTTTGCCTACGCCCTGCTGCCGCCGCCGATCCAGGGCCTGGGCAATGGTTCGGGTTATGCCCTGTACCTGGAGGACCGCGAAGGCCTGGGCTACGGTGCCCTGCAAGGGGCGATCAGCGCCTTCCAGGCGGCGGTGGCGCAGACGCCGGGCATGAGCTTTCCGGTGAGTTCCTACCAGGCCAACATCCCGCAATTGGAGGTGCAGGTGGATCGGGTCAAGGCCAAGGCCCAGGGCGTGGCCCTGAGCGATGTGTTCAACACCTTGCAGGTCTACCTGGGTTCGGCCTACGTCAACGACTTCAACCTGTTCGGGCGGGTGTACCGGGTGATGGCCCAGGCCGACAGCCGCTATCGCCAGAGCGCCGAGGATATCGGCGCCTTGCGGGTACGCAACGACCGCGGCGAGATGGTGCCGCTGGCGGCGATGATCACCGTCACCCATACCTTCGGCCCGGACCCGGTGGTGCGCTACAACGGCTACCCCGCGGCGGGAATGATCGGCGATGCCGATCCCAAGCAGCTGTCTTCGGCCCAGGCCCTGGCCAAGTTGCAGGAGATCGCCGACCGGGTACTGCCCAAGGGCATCGTCCTGGAGTGGACCGACCTGAGTTATCAACAGGTGACCCAGAGCCATGCGGCCCTGGTGGTCTTCCCCCTGGCGGTGATGCTGGTGTTCCTGGTGCTGGCGGCGCTCTATGAAAGCTGGACCCTGCCCCTGGCGGTGATCCTGATCGTGCCGGTGTGCATGCTGGCGGCGCTGAGCGGGGTCTGGCTCAGTGGCGGCGACAACAACGTGTTCGTCCAGGTCGGGCTGGTGGTACTGATGGGCCTGGCGTGCAAGAACGCGATCCTGATCGTCGAGTTCGCAAGGGAGCTGGAGGCCCAGGGCCGGGGCACTGTCGAGGCGGCGCTGGAGGCCTGTCGCCTGCGTCTGCGGCCGATCGTCATGACCTCGGTGGCCTTTATCGCCGGGGCGGTGCCGCTGCTGATCGGCACGGGCGCCGGTAGCGAAATCCGCGCCGCCACCGGGATCACGGTGTTCTTCGGCATGCTCGGGGTGACGCTACTGGGCTTGTTCCTGACCCCGGTGTTCTACGTCACCCTGCGCAAGCTGGCCGGCGGCCCGGTACATGCCCTGGGCGCCGAGCCTGTCGAGGGCTGAGGCGCTCGGCACAGGGAAGCAACGGGTGCCTGTGGCGCCCGTTGCCGGTTCAGGCCCGCTGCGCGGCGATCACCATGATCTCGATGCGGTAGTGGGGCTTGGCCATCGGTGCCTGCACCAGCACCTGGATCATGGGCGCAGAGGGTTGATCGTACTCAACGGCCTCTGGTGCAATGCCGTGATCGGCACTGACACTGAACACAACAGATCGCCCTACGGACTGGAGAGCCTATGTATCCCGACGATTTCAACTTTTCCGGTTATCTCAAGGCCAGGGTCCTGACGGGAGATATCGTTTTTTCTGCCTTGGTGGATGCGTTGAGCGAGCGAGGCTATATCACCGAGGTGGACTTTCCCGAGGGCGCCGGGCTGTGTTCCAGCCACATGGAAGCGCTCAAGCAGCAAGAGTTCGACGAGCTGTTCGAGTTCTTCTACCCCAGGCGGATCAATGACATTCGCTTGCGCTGTATCGCCACCAACGAAGGTGGAGCCTGCCCGACCGGCGCCTATGCCTATGCCTTGATCAACAGCCGCCGGCTCACGGAGCAGGAAGGGTTGCAGATCCTGGAGCGGGAGAACTACCTGAGTGAGTTCTCCGAGCATGACCTGCAATGGGCCAGGGAAGAGTTGCTCGAATGCCTGGGGGCCAGTGTGCAGCGGTTGTCCGATAGAGACGTCCAGCATGAGCTGCAAAGACGCCAGGCCCAGGTGCTGCTGATCGAAGGGCGTTTGAAGGCCCTGGGGGTGCTGCCACTGAGCGAAGAGGAGCACGCCTGGCAAGCGCTGGATGCGCAGTTCCCCAACGCCCGCAGTCGGGATGTCGTCGAGTTGGAGGGGGTGCGTTACCAGCGGGTGTTCCGCCCCGCGCAAAAGGATGCCGAGGACAAGGTGACCAAGTGGGACAAGAGCTGGCGTCGGCTTGGCCAGGCCAGCGACGCCTGATGCCAGCCAGTCAAGCGAGGTGATTCCCTGTAGGAGCAGCCGGTCGACGCTCGATTGTTCGCGAGGGTCGTTAGCGATAGCGCGTGTTTACAGGGTAAACCCGGCGCTCTGAGGTCCATCGCGGGCAAGCCTCGCTCCTACAGGTTCCTTGGCTGGTTGGCATTGGGCGTCGAGCCGGGCTGTAGTCGCGGCCCAGGCGGCCGCGACCGATAGGATCACCGGCCGCTTGTCGGCGCGATTGCGTCTACGCCAGCGCCAGTCGCCGTGGGCGCAGCCAGCCGATGATCACGGCGGCGATCAGCAGGAAGCCCAGGTAGCCGAAGAACGGGTAGACCTGGCCCACCAGGCTGATGAAGCCCACCAGGCTGCCGACGAAGGCCAGGGCCCCGGCCAGGATCGAGCCGATGCGGAACTGCCGGGTGCCGGCGGGCAGCAGCCGGGCGGAGAAGGAGTACAAGGTGCCCACGGCGGTATTGAGGATCATGCAGAAGATGATCAGCGCCATCAGCAGGCCGAGGGTCGGCGAGACTTCGCTGGCGATCGACAGCATCGGCATCGGCAGCTCCGCCACGCTGTCCAGGCGTGACAACAGGCCGAGACTCATCACCAGCATCAAGAGACCCAGCATCGCACCACCGAGGATGCCGCCCCACATCGCCTGTTTCTCGCCCCTGGCCGCACCGCCCATGATGGCCAGGATCGGTACTCCGGCGACGATGTTGTAGGAGACATAGAGCAGGGCGCCCAGCAGCCAGTGACTGGCACCGGCCTGCTGCTGGCCGGCCAGTTGGTCGAGTTGCTGGAAGTCCAGGTGGCGGGTCGCGGCGCCGTACAAAGCGATACCCACGGCGGTGACGATCAGGAACGGGGTCACCGCGCCGATCATGCCGATCACCTTGTGCACGTCGAGGCAAACGATGGCCACCACCACCAGGGTCACCAGTACGCTGCCGGTGATGGCCGGGATGCCGAACTGCTGCTCCAGCAGGGCGCCGCCGCCGGCGAGCATGACCACGGTCACGGCGAACATGAAGAAGGTGATCATCAAGTCCACCAGGGTACCCAGGCGCCGACCGCAGAGGGCATGCACCACGTCTTTATGCGAAGCGGCTCGCAGGCGGCTGCCCAGGCTGGCCAGGGCCATGCCGAGGAAGGTGAACAGCGCAGCACTGACCACGGCGCCAAGCAGGCCCCAGACACCGAAATCGACGAACATCAGCAGCAGTTCACGACCGGAGGCGAACCCCGCCCCAACAATTACGCCGACGAAGGCGCCGGCGATTTTCAGACTTTCTTTCATGACGATTGGCCTCGGATTGTTCTTGTTATGTAAGGAGGACGCCACGGCGCTGGAGGGCCGTGGTCATCCTGGGCATCGCACTTGAAGGTTGGGCGGGTGGCTCAGTTATCCCCGACCCAGACCTGGACTTCGATCTCTACGTCCACGCCCAGCGCCAGTTGCGCAGCGACGGTGGAACGCACCGGGAAACCGTTCTTGAAGTAGCCCTGGTACACCTCGTTGAAGCCGGCGAAGTGCTGCATGTCGGTGATCCAGACGGTGCTTTTCACCACCTGGTCAAAGCTGGCGCCGCACTCGGCCAGGGTGTCACCGATGCGCTGCATGGCCGCGTCGGTCTGCACGCGAATATCGCCATGTACCACTTCGCCTTCGGCGCTCATGGGGATCTGCCCGGAGAGAAACAGGAAGCCGCCGACCCGGATCGCCCTGGAGAAGGGCAGGGGTAGGGAGCTGGGGTAACGCTGGATTTCGTTGGACATGGGGCTTTCCTCGTGGACTGGGATGGATTAACGCAAGCGTGCAGGGGCCAGGTGCTGTGGATCGACGCCTTGGCTCAACAGCTCTTCGGGGACCGGTTGCCCCAGCAGCAGGGCACTGGCCAGTTGCGAGACGCCGGCCGCCGACTGGATACCGTAGCCGCCTTGGGCGGCGAGCCAGAAGAAGCCTTCGCATTCGTCGTCCCAGCCCACCACCAGGTCGCCGTCGGCGACGAAGGAGCGCAGGCCGGCCCAGCTGTGGCGTGGACGGCGGATGTTCAGCGAGGTGGCGTTCTCGATGTGATAGATGCCGGTGGCGATGTCCAGCTCCTCGGGCATCACGTCCTGGGGTGGCACCGGATCGGCATTGGCCGGGGAGCCAAGCAACTGGCCGGCGTCGGGCTTGAAGTAGAAACTTTCATCGATGCCGATCACCGCCGGCCAGCGGCTGAAGTCGGTGTCTTGCGGGCCTTCGAAGGTGAAGGCGCTGCGCCGGCAGGGTTGCAGGCCAATGGGGGCTACGCCGCACAACCGGGCCACTTCGTCGGCCCAGGCGCCAGCGGCGTTCACCAGGCTGCGGGCCTGTACCTGGCGGCCATCCTTGAGCCTGAGGTGCCAATGACGGTCTTCACGCAGGGCTTCGACGATCTCGGCGTCGCACTGCAAGGTTCCGCCGGAGCGGCGCATGGCCCGCAGGTAGCCCTGGTGCAGGGCGTGCACGTCCAGGTCCTGGGCGGCGGTTTCGAGCATGGCGCCAGCGGTGGCTTCGGGGCGCAGGCAGGGCACCAGGGCCCGGGCCTGGTCGGCATCGATCAGGCGCACATTGGCCGAACGGGCGCGGGTTTCGTCGTAGGTCTGCTGCAGTTGCTCCAGCTGTTCGTGATTGGCGACGTACAGGCAGCCCCGGGGTTCGAGCAGCGGGTGCTCGCTGAAGCCTTCCGGAGGCCGTTGATAGAAGGCCCGGCTGGCGCGGGTCAGGGCCTGGATCTGCGGTGTGCCGTAGGCCTCCATGAACATCGCCGCCGAGCGCCCGGTAGCGTGGTAGCCCGGCTGCGATTCGCGTTCCAGCACCAGCACGCTGGCCTGGCCGGCCAGGCGGTAGGCCAGGGAGGCTCCGGCAATACCGCCGCCGATGATGACGAAATCGAAGCATTGGGTGTCGTGCATGGCGAACTACCTTCATTGTCCGGAAAGGGTTGCGAGAAAATTCTCTCATACGAGAAATCTAAGATATGAGAATTTTCCAGTCAACAGGAGATCATGGGGTAATATTTCGCCATTGGCCCCGGCTCCTGTCGCGGCAGTCCTTATCCGCCAGACAGAGAGTCTCCATGAGTGCCGACCGAGCCCAGCCCGCCTCGTGCTCCCCCGCCCATCCACTGACCGACCGGACCCAGGTCGGCGCGCGCCTGCGCAGCATCCGCAAGGCGCAGAAACTGACCCTCAAGCAGCTCTCGGAGCGTTCCGGCGTGGCACTGTCGACCTTGTCGAAAATGGAGCTGGCCCAGGTTTCGGTGAGTTACGAGAAGCTTGCGGCGGCGGCCCGGGCCCTGGGTGTCGACATCGCCCAGCTGTTTGCCCCGTCGGCCATGGCCAGTCGGGCGGTACAGCCCACGGTGGTCAGTACCACCATCGCCGACGCCCCGGGCTACAGCACCGGCAACTATGACTACCACCCCATGGCCGGTGATTTCCCCGGGCGCAACATGACGCCCATGTATGCGCGGATCTTCGCCCGTGAGTTGCAGCAGTTCGAGGACTACATCCGCCACCCCGGGCAGGAGTTCGCCCTGGTGCTGTCCGGGCGGGTGCGCATCCAGTTCGAGACGGGGGAGCAGGTGAGCATCGGGCCGCAGGAAACCGCCTACTTCAACAGCAGCATCGGCCATATCTACCTGGCCGAAGGCGCGGAAGACGCCGAGGTGATGGTGGTGATGTCCGAGCGCTGAGCCCGGTGCCTGCTGGCCCAGGCCCGGGAAAGGCCTGGGGCGAGGGAGAGGTCAGCGGGCCAGGGATTCGTCGAGGAATTTCACCACGGTGCCCATGCAGGCCATGCGTTCCTCGATGTGGGGCATGTGGCTGGAGGCTTCGAACAGCGCCCAGCGAATATCCGGGACGTGGTCCAGGAACGGCTTGACCACGGTTGGCGTGGCTTCGTCGTGGCGCCCTGAAATCAACAGGGTCGGCACCTTGATCCGATGCAGGTCATCGACGATGGACAGGTCCTTGGTGTTGCCGATGATGTGGAATTCGTTGGGGCCGGTCATGGCGTGGTAGACGGTCGGATCGGCATCGACCTGGGCGAAGGTGCGCGCCACTTCGTCCGGCCAGGGGCTGATCCGGCACACATGGCGGTCGTAGAACACCCGTGATGCGGCAAGGTATTCGGCGGCCCCGTAGTGACCGACCCGCTCGTGCTCGAGCAGCGTTTGCTGCACGTCCTCTGGCAGGAGCTGGCGCAGGCGATTGGCTTCCTCGACCCAGGTGCGCATGTCCGCCGGGGAGTTGGCGACGATCAGCGCGCGCAGGCCGGCCGGCTGCCGGGCCGCATGGGCACTGGCCAGCATGCCGCCCCAGGATTGCCCCAGCAGTGTGTAGTCGTTGCTGATGCGCAGGTGGTCCAGCAGGTTGTCCAGTTCCTCGAGGAACAGCTGCAGGTTCCAGAACGCAGGGTCCTTTTCCGGCAGGTGGGTCGAGTGGCCGTTGCCCAGCTGGTCGTAGTGGATCACCGGGCGGCCGCTGCTGGCGATGTCCTTGAAGGCATCGAGGTAGTCATGTGTGCAGCCTGGGCCGCCATGTATGACCACCAACGGTGTATGGCCGCTGTCCAGGTCGCCGGTGATGCGATACCAGGTCTGGTAGGGACCAAAAGGTGCAAAGCCTTCGCGTGTTGCCAGAAGTTCCATTTCTTGCCGCTCTCTGAAAAACCCTGCAACACACGATACCGGGGCGGCGTCCCGGGAATAACTAGAGAAACAGATAGGTTTTGCCGGGCTTCAGTTGTCGAGCAGCCGGTAGTGCACGGCCCTGACCACGGCCTGGACACGGTTCTTGGCCCCCAGCTTGTGCATGGCCGAGGTCAGGTGGAGGGTGATGGTGGCCAAGGAACGGTTCAGGCGTTTGGCAATCTCGGCTGCGGTCAGGCCATCGGCGGCGAATCGCAGGCACTCGCGTTCGCGCTTGGTCAGGTGGACCGGGCTGGTGCCGGATTCTTTTTCCAGCAACGGGAAGGCGGCTTCCTGCAAGGCGTGGGAAATCAGCGTGAAGTCGCCGAGGGTCTGGCGGGCATCCTGCAGCGGGTCGCCATTACCGTCCGATCTCAGGCCCGTGAGCGTGGCAAAGCCGCCCTTGGGCAAGTGAATCGGCACGGTCACCCCGCAGGTCATTTGCGAGTCGTGCAGGTAGTCCACCACGGGAGCATGGTTTTTCCCGATGAACGATTGCAGCACGGTCTCGTCGTCCGGGCGATAGGACCAGGCAAAAGGGGAAACGGCATTGATCGCCACATGCTGGACGGGATCGATCTGATAGAAACCTTCCTGGCACCAGAGCGATTGCCAGTCACGGGGGGTGTTGCGCAGCCTGACCACCGAAGGGGTGAGCAATATTCCCTCGTGGTCCAGCGGTACCGGACTGTAGTCGTAGACCAGGGTATCGAAGCCCAGCGCCTGGGCCATGCGCAATACGTTGTCCATCTGTTCGTCCAGGCTCCTGCCGGACATGAGACGGGCATTGAAATCAGACAGCTTGGTCTGCATCCATTCAGCTCCCTTGGCAATTTCAATCCTGAAATTGGGCCGGTAGAATGCCACGCCCGGACAAAGGACTGCCAGACCAAACCTATAGGAAATACTAGGTTATGGACGTACGGCTTCCTCGGTAAGGTTGCGCCAAAAGGGCATTGACCAGATGGAGAACAAGGATGTGGCGTGAAGTAGAGCCGGACCAGCGATATGAAGTGCAGGTCGATGGCCACAAGGTGGTGGCCTATGGGTTTGGCGAAGGTGATGAGGTGCTGCTGTGCCTCAATGGCGGTCCGGGACTGCCCTGCGATTACCTTCGCGACAGCCATGGCTGGCTCAAGGAGCATGGGCTGCGAGTCATTGCCTTCGACCAGCTGGGCACCGGTGCTTCGGACCGACCCACCGACAAGGCCCTCTGGGATATCACCCGCTATGTCGCCGAGGTGGAAACCGTCCGCCAGACCCTCGACCTGGGCCGGGTGCACCTGCTGGGCCACTCCTGGGGTGGCTGGCTGGGGATCGAATACGCCATCCATCATCCCCAGGCGCTCAAGACCCTGATCCTGGAAAACACCGCCGGCGACCTGCCGCACCTGTCCTTGGAGCTGGAGCGCCTGCGCAGTGCCCTGGGCAGCGAGACCGTGGCGATGATGCAGCGCCACGAGGCCATGGGCACCCTGGAGCATCCCCAGTACCAGGCCGCTGTCACCCTGCTCAACTACCGGCACGTGTGCCGCCTGGACCAATGGCCGGCGCCGGTGAACCGTTCCCTGGGCGATTGGAATATGGGACCGTACGTCACCATGCAGGGGCCCAACGAGTTCCTATATACCGGCAATCTCAAGGACTGGAACCGCATCGAGCAGATGTCGGGCTTCCAGATGCCGGTGCTGATCACCACTGGCCAGCACGACGAGCTGACGCCCGCCTGCGCCATGCGCATGAAGATGGCGCTCAAGGATGCCGAGTTGCATGTGTTCCCCAACAGCAGCCACATGCCGTTCTACGAAGAGCCCCAGGCCTATTTTCCGGTACTGCTGGATTTCCTGCGGCGCCATCGGAGCTAGCCCATGAACCTGGCGCGTTACCGCTTCATCCTGTCGCGCCCGTTGCAGTTGTTGCCGGTGCTGTTTGGTATCAGCGTGATCACCTTCGTGCTCGTGCGCTCCATCCCCGGCGACCCTGCCAGGGCGCTGCTGGGCTCACGCAGCACGCCGGATGCGTTGATCAAGATCCGTGCCCAGTACGGTCTCGACCAGCCGTTGTGGATGCAGTACTTCTACTTTCTGAAGAACCTGCTCAAGGGTGATCTTGGCCAGTCGCTGCTCTATAAGGTCGATGCCTTGCAGTTGATCGCCACCCGCATCGAGCCGACGCTGTTCCTGGTAGCGGGCAGTGTGTTGCTGTCGTTGCTGATTGCCATTCCCCTGGCAACGCTGGCGGCCCGCAACAAGGGTGGTTGGAGCGATCACCTGATCCGCCTGTTCACCACCGCTGGCCTCGGCCTGCCGGCATTCTGGCTGGGGATCATGCTGATCCTGCTGTTGAGCGTGCAACTGGGGCTGTTCCCGGTGTCGGGTTATGGCCGTACCTGGCCGGACAAGCTGCACCATATGGTGCTGCCTTGCCTGACGATTGCCCTGGCACTGTCTGCCGTGCTGGTACGCAACCTGCGAGCCAGCATGCTCATGGAGTTGCAAGCCGACCACGCGACCGCCGCCCGGGCCCGGGGGTTGCCTGAGCGTGCGGTCTTTCGCCGGCACGTACTGCCCAACTCGCTGGTGCCGACCGTTAACCTGCTGGCCGTCAATATCGGTTGGCTGATCAGTGGCACCGTGGTCATCGAAAGCCTGTTCGCCATTCCCGGTATCGGCCAGTTGCTGGTGCGCGGCATCTTCACCCGTGACTACATGGTGGTACAGGGGGTGGCCATGGTGCTGGCCTGTGCCACGGTGATGGTCAACTTCCTGGCTGATGTGGTGACGGTGGCGATCGATCCCCGGGTGAACATGCGATGAGCGTCCATGTCTCGATCCCCGCCAGGCGCTTGGGCCTGGGTTTGCGTAATGGCCAGTTGGCCACGATGCTGGGCCTGGCCATTGTCGGCGGCTGGTTGCTGCTGGCGCTCTGCGCGCCCTGGATCGCCCCTTACGACCCTATCGTGCAGGACACCGACATCCGCCTGTTGGCGCCGAGCCTGGCCCATCCCTTTGGCACCGACAACTTCGGGCGCGACATCCTCTCCCGGGTGATCTGGGGCGCGCGCATCGACTTGCAGCTGGCGGTGATCGGCGTGTTGTTCCCGTTCCTCATCGGTACCTGCATCGGCGCCCTGGCCGGTTACATCGGCGGGCGTTTCGACACCGTGTGCATGCGCTTGATCGATGTGATCCTGGCCTTCCCGTTCCTGGTACTGATGCTGGCGATCATGGCCATCCTCGGGCCGGGCCTGAGCAACTTCTACATCGCCATGGCCCTGGTGGGCTGGGTGTCCTATGCGCGGTTGATCCGTTCGCAGATCCTGGTCCTCAAGGAGAGCGATTTCGCCTTGGCGGCCAAGAGCCTGGGGTTTGGCCATGGGCGCATCCTGTTTCGCCACTTGCTGCCCAATGCCCTGTTCGGTTCGATTGTGTTCTCCATGTCCGACGCGGTGCTGGTGCTGCTCAACGGTGCGGCGGTCAGCTACCTCGGCCTGGGCGTGCAGCCACCGACTGCGGAGTGGGGCACCATGGTCGCCGAAGGCCAGAGCTTCATCACTTCGGCCTGGTGGATCTGTACCTTCCCGGGATTGGCGATCGTGACCCTGGCCATGGGTTTCAGCCTGCTGGCCGATGGCATTGCCGAGCGTTTTGGAGAGCGTCCATGAACGCACCGGTGCTGCGTGTCGATGAGCTCAGCGTGATCGCCCATGACCATGGGCGTGAGGTCACGCTGGTGGACCGCTTGTCGTTCGACCTGGCCGAAGGCGAGATCCTTGGCCTGGTGGGGGAGAGCGGCTCGGGCAAGACCATGGCCTGTCGGGCCCTGATGCGCTTGTTGCCTTCGACGAACCTGCGGGCCCAGGGCAAGGCCGTGCACCTGGCCGGGCAGGACCTGCTGCAGCTGGATGAGGCGGGCATGCGCCGCGTGCGCGGCCGGCGCCTGGGGATGATCTTCCAGAACCCCAGCAGTCACCTCGACCCTTTGATGCGTATCGGCGAGCAGATCGGCGAGGGCATCCGCCTGCACCAGGGGGCGTCCAAGCGCGAGGCACGGGCCGAGGCCATCGAGGTGTTGCGCCAGGTGGGCATTCCCGACCCGCAACGACGGGTCGACAGTTATCCCCATGAGTTTTCCGGTGGCATGCGCCAGCGGGCGATGATCGCCGTGGCCCTGGGTTGCAACCCCCAGGTGCTGATCGCCGACGAGCCGACCACGGCCCTGGACGTTACCGTACAGGCGCAGATCCTGCGCCTGCTCCTGGACCTGCGTGACCGGCATGGGTTGTCGATCATCATGATCACCCACGACCTGGGCGTGGTCGCCCAGACCTGCGATGCCATCGCGGTGATGTACGCCGGCCGGCTCTGCGAGCACGGCAGCAAACATGAACTGCTGGCTCGCCCGCAACATCCCTATACGGCGGCGCTGATCGGTTGCCAGCCCACGAGCGCAAGTGGCGAGGCCCAGTTACGGACCATCGCCGGCCAGCCGCCGCTGCTGGACCAGTTGCCTGTGGGCTGCCGCTTCAGTCCACGCTGTTCGCGACCGGGCAGCCGCTGCAGCGAGTCGTTGCCGCAGATGCAGGCCTTGGCGACGGGGCAGCGCGTGGCCTGTCATTACCCTCTGCTGGCCGGAAGCCCGTCATGACGTTGTTGCAAGTGAAGGATCTGCAGGTGCGTTTCGCCGCACCCGGCACCGGCCTGTTCGGGCTCAACAGGCAATGGCTCAATGCAGTCAATGGCGTGTCGCTGAGCCTGGAGGCCGGGGAGGTACTTGGCCTGGTGGGGGAGTCGGGCAGCGGCAAGAGCACCCTGGGGCGAGCCATCCTGCGCCTCAATGACATCAGCTCGGGGCAGGTGCTGTTCGATGGCGTGGACGTGACTCAAGGCCGCAAGGTCGATCTCGAGCGACTGCGTCACGAGACGGCGATGATCTTCCAGGACCCTTATGCGGCGCTCAATCCACGCTTGAGCATTGGCCAGGCCATTGCCGAAGTGCTGCGGGTGCAGGGGGTGGTCGCGGCGCCACTGATTCCCCAGCGGGTCGACGAATTGCTGACCCTGGTGGGCCTGCGGCCGGAGCTCGCCGGGCGCAAGCCCGGGGCCTTGAGTGGTGGCCAGTGCCAGCGGGTAGGGATTGCCCGGGCGCTGGCGGTGGAGCCGCGCTTGATCGTCGCCGATGAATGCGTGGCGGCGCTGGACGTGTCCATCCAGGGGCAGATCATCAACCTGCTGCTGGAGCTGCGCCAGCGCATGAACCTGGCGATCCTGTTCATCGCCCACGACCTGGCGATCGTCCAGCGCCTGTGCAGCCGGGTGGCGGTGATGTACCTGGGGCAGATTGTCGAGCAAGGGCCTACCGATGCCGTGTTCGGCGCGCCGCGTCATCCCTATACCGCTGCGTTGATCCAGTCGATCCCGCATATCGACCCCCATCGGCCTTTGGCGAGCGAACCCTTGCCGGGCGAGCCGCCCAGCCCGTTGGCACTACCGGGCGGCTGTGCCTTCCATCCGCGCTGCCGGCAGGCCCGACCCGCCTGCACCGCAACACCGCCACCTAACCGAGACCTGGGTGGGCACAGCTACCGTTGTGTGCTCGCCGAACCCGTGCTTTGAAATACGTTCATCAAAAAGGAGTTTGACCATGCGTTCGAAACACCTGCGGTTGCTGACCGCCGCCACATTGACCCTCTGTTCGTTGGCCGCCGGTATCGCCCAGGCGGCTGGGGTACTGACCATCGGTTGCCGTGAGGAAAGCACCACCTTCGACCCGATCAAGAGCGCGCAGAACCGCGACAGCTGGGTCTTTGCCAACGTCTACGACGTGCTGGTGCGGGTCGACAACACCGGCACCAAGCTGCTGCCGGGTTTGGCACAAAGCTGGCAGGTATCTGCCGACGGCCTGACCTACACCTTCAAGCTGCGCCCGGCCAAGTTCTCCGACGGCTCGCCGATCACTGCCGGCGATGCCGCGTTCAGCCTGCTGCGGATTCGCGACAACAAGGGCTCGCTGTGGAGCGATTCCTACAAGATCATCGACAAGGCCCAAGCCACCGATCCGCAGACCCTGGTGGTGACCCTCAAGGCACCGTCCGTGCCTTTCCTCGCGCAACTGGCCACGCCCAACGTCTCGATCCTGTCGCAGAAGGCCATGGAGAAAATCGGCGAGGACGCCTACGCCCAGGAGCCCGTGGCCTCGGGTGCCTTCATCGTCAAGGAATGGCTGCGCGGCGAGCGCGTGGTGCTGGAGAAGAACCCGCATTTCTGGCAGGCCGACAAGGTGAGCCTGGACGGCGTGGAATGGATCTCCATCCCGGACGACAACACCCGCATGCTCAAGGTCCAGGCCGGTGAGCTGGACTCGGCGATCTTCGTGCCGTTCTCCCGGGTCGAGACCCTGAAGAAAGACCCGAACCTGGTGATCCACACCGACCCTTCCACCCGTGAAGATCATTTGTTGATCAACCACGATCACGGCCTGCTGGGCAAACCCGAAGTGCGCCAGGCCCTGGACATGGCGATCGACAAGAAATCCCTGGTCGACACCGTGACCTTCGGCCTGGGCCAAGTAGCCTATTCCTACATCCCCAAGGGCGCGCTGTATCACAACGCCAACAACCCGCAGCGCCCCTATGACCCGGTCAAGGCCAAGCAGCTGTTGAAGGATGCCGGGGCCTCGGGCCTGAAACTCAACTACGTGGTCAATGCCGGCAACGAGGCCGACGAGCAGATCGCCGTCCTGGTCCAGCAGCAACTGGCCGCCGTGGGCGTGACCACCAACCTGCAGAAAGTCGACCCGACCCAGAGCTGGCAGATGCTGGTGGATGGCGACTACGACCTGTCGGTGATGTACTGGACCAACGACATCCTCGACCCCGACCAGAAGAGCACCTTCGTCCTGGGGCACGACACCAACATGAACTACATGACCCGCTACAAGAACGACAAGGTCAAGGCTCTGGTGGCCGATGCCCGCGTCGAGGCCGACCCGGCCAAGCGCCAGCAGATGTACACCGAGCTGCAGGCCATCGCCAAGCAGGACGCCCACTGGATCGACCTCTACTACAGCCCGTACATCAACATCTCGCGCAAGAACATCGAGCACTTCCAGCAAAGCCCGCTGGGCCGCCTGTCGCTGGAAGAGACGGTGAAGAACTGAGGGTGATGGACGCTGCAGGGAGAACGCTCAGCGTTGTCCCTGCATGATTGCCTGGAGGGGGCGGCGCTGTTTGCGGTCGTCCTTGATTCGCCGGATTCCGGGCATAAAAAAAGACGTCCAAGGACGTCTTTTTTGTTTGCTGGAAGCAGCCTGGAAGGGTTGCGGAGCGTTATTTCCCAGGCTGGTTACCAGGAGCGTTTTTTAAGGCGCGGGCCACTGGACAGGAGGTTTTCTCGCCGGTTCGCTGCTGGCCGGGGCTGGTAGGCATTGGGGCCCAGGGTCCAGGCATTATCAATGTGCTCAAAGTAGGTCTTGAAGGTTGAGCGCAAACGCGGGCTCAACTCGAGAATGTACTCTTCCTCAAGCATGACGGTGACGACAAATTTGTCTTCAACGATCACTGCATCACTGATGCGCTGCCAAAAACGGCTCTGGCGTTGTCTTTCTGATTCGCCCAAATCAGGGTTGGTAATGACTGCAACATGCCCCTTGTGCTCAGCAATGCAAAAAATGCTGGGCGCGAGCAGCCCTTGGAAATAGGCGGCTTCCAGCAAGGCAATAACACGTTCATCGTGATCTTGGTCCCAAATCACAGCCAGGCGCTGCAGTTCTATTGGGCTATCGGGCTTTGCAAGCAGGGGGGCGGAGATAATCGAGTAATGTGCTTCGAGCGCACCAACATTGTGTTGCTCGTCATATTCGGTGCGGAAGAATTCAGAGTACTGCGGAAGGTCGACGCGGGAGCTTAAGCGCATAGGAGGGCACCTGTTTATTTAGTAATGGTCAATTACGACGCTGTCTTTTCGGGATCAGCGCAATCTTGGTAATGGTCAATTACGGCGCTGTCCTTTCGGGATCAGCGCGGTCGGCACGGATTAAAGTGCTTCTGCGCCTCGGTTGTCAATACGCTTGCCCAGGTTCCAGGTGACGACCTGGGTCGATGCGGTTCCCGTCCGCTAATCGTAACCTCCAGCATCTGTGGCCTAGGTCGTCGGAGGGTGGTTCGTTGTCGGGGGTAGCTTGAGCTTTTTTTAGGTTCGGTAGCGGCTTAGAGGGGCGATGGGCAAGCCGTTGAGTGGTACTGGGGGGCTGCTGGGGTAATTCCAGGCACAAAAAAGGCACTTGCGAGATTCGCCAAGTGCCTTTTTGTATCGCTTGTTTGGTGGGCCGGGGTAATCTGAAACAAGTCGGTATCTATCTGTTTTTATTGGCTAATAATCAATCTAATAAATAGCTTGGAATACCAGATGGAATGCTGGTTGATCTGGCTTTCGATGGAATGGTGCTTTTTGAACTCAGCCAAGCGACTCATCAAAGTAATCGCTGTCGAGTCTCGGCACCTTATAAAGCTGCGAGCTGACACCAACCTCGTGATCCAACATCAGATTGACCAGGCGTTTGCCGTCGACCAGCACCAGCCCCTCGACCGAGCGCGCGAAGTCAACGGCCTGGGCGGTGAAGCCGGAAGTGGTGATGAATACACCGCGTTTGGCTTTCTGCCCGGCCAATGCGCCATAGAACGCTTGCAGGTCGGGCCGGCCGACGGTGCTCTGCCAGCGTTTGGCCTGCACGTAGACTTTCTCCAGCCCCAACGCGTCCAGCGAGATCACTCCGTCAATGCCGCCGTCGCCACTGCCGCCGACTTGTTGCAGCGCCTGACGGTTCGCGCCGTAGCCCAGGCTATGCAGCACATCGAGTACGATGTGCTCGAAGCGCGTCGGGCTCGCTTGCAGCAGGCTGTCCAGCAGGTCGCCCGCGACGCTGGTACGCAGCTCGAGGATGGCTTGGTTCAAGCGCTCCTGCGGGCTGCTAGTGGCGAGGTCGGTCTGGGCAATCGGCGTTGAAGTGTCGTTGCTCTCATCCAGCGAGGCGGCGTCCGGCGCTGTCTTCAGCTTCACGCTCATGAAGTTCACAGCTAGGTGCTCGACCTGTTCTGGGCTCAACGGAGCCGGGTTGGCCTTGGCGAAGGCGCGGCCGGTGTCGGTCAGCTGCCAGTAGCCACGCTTTGCGCTGCTGGAATAGCCGGCGCGCTTCAGCCGATCATGCGCCCAGCCTGAACGGTTCTTGTAGGTGGCCTGGCCACTGGCGATGGTCTCCTGCCGCTGTGCTTCGCTTAGGCCAAGTGTCATGGCGGCCGCTTCGTGGGCCTCGCCCGCCATGGCACCCTCCGGGTGGGCGGCGAGAAAACGCAGGATGGGCTCGATGAACTGGTCGTAGGTCGGGACTGACATCGTTGGTTTTCTTCCAGAAGTAAGGCTTAGTCCGCCGTGGCGGATCTGCGACCGCGTTTGCCCTTGGGTGCAGCGGCGTGTTGGGCTTTGATGCGATCAAGCAGTACGCTGGCCGGTTCGTCGTTCGGGTCCTGCGGTACCAGCTCACCGCGGAATGCCTTCGCAAGGATGCTTTGGGTCAGGCCGTCAATGCGCGCCTGAGCTACTTTGACGCGGACTTCCAGTTGGCTGACGAAGGCGAAAAGCTGTTCGACACGCTGAATGATTTCGATTTGTTCAGTTGTGGAAGGAAGACTGATCTCGAAGACTTTCAGAAACCCGAGATTAATCCTAGGCCGTGTTGCACCATGGACTGCTTCTCTGATCTGGCGGTAGGTTTGCCTAGCTGCCAGTGAATATAGTAAAAATTTAGGTTTCGCAACTGTTTGATCGATTCGAAGACAGAAGCAATCTGCCTTATTGATGAAAGTCTCCTCGCTTTTTGGTAATTGGCAAACCCTGATCTCCTCATCGACAAATGACGAAAACAAAATATCCCCTGGCTCAAGCTTGTTCTTAGCAAGCTCTTTAAACTTTGCAGGGCTTATGAAGGTTTCTTTTTCGGAAATGAACCCCCCATATGGCCGATGTTTTCCAAGCGCACTACTCGTACTCCCTCGCTTGTATAGTCATCCGACTTGAGCTTGGAGCCAAACGGGCCGTCAAATGCGACGCTGCATACTGATTTTATTGCAGTTTTTTTCCATTCTGGATCCACGGCTTGAGCATGACGCCAATCCTCCGTCAACCGCCCGGAAACTGCGGCGGCGAGGACGGATTGGCGGAAGCGCTTGAGCAGCGCGGGGATGCTGTCGACACGGCATTTAAGGGTATCGACCTGGGCCAGTAGTTCGTCGAGTTTTTGGGCGATGCGTGCTTGTTCCGCGGGTGGTGCAATGGGTATTTGCATTCCGCCTAGGGCTTTCAGATAAATTCCCTTCTGCGCCGTCCCTTTTGCATTATTCAAGAAGAAAGACTGCGCTGCGGGGGAATCCAAAAGG
>MCNF01000076.1_pt1 | contig 37966 bp, 30 predicted proteins | sample 778221 | NCBI WGS metagenome assembly MCNF01 (sample SAMN04296814, study PRJNA304217) | bioreactor metagenome | isolation source: arboretum soil enriched with benzalkonium chloride | place: Turkey | reverse complement strand
TGCCGCCGATCAGGTTGGCGTACTCGTTGGACTTGAAGTCCGACAGGCGCACGATGACCTTCTTCGGGGTGAATGCCGCTGCCAGGGTGCTGATGCCCTCGACCAGCTTGTCGACGTAGAAGTCCACCGGATCGTGGTAGCCGGCGACACGCTTGTCGACGCTGTCCTTGATCTCTTGTGGCAGGCCCGCGTAGTTCAGCAGCGCCTTGGGGTGCACGCCGATCATGCGGTTGATGATGAACTCCAGGCGGGCCAGGCCCACACCGGCGTTCGGCAGCTGGGCGAAATCGAAGGCGCGATCCGGGTTGCCGACGTTCATCATGATCTTGAACGGCAGGTCCGGCATGGCGTCCACGGAGTTCTGCTTGACGTCAAAGCCCAGCTCGCCCTCGAAGATGAAGCCGGTGTCGCCCTCGGCGCAGGACACGGTCACGCCCTGTCCATCCTTGAGCAGCTCGGTGGCGTTACCGCACCCGACGACTGCGGGAATGCCCAGTTCACGGGCGATGATCGCCGCGTGGCAGGTACGACCACCACGGTTGGTGACGATGGCGCTGGCGCGCTTCATCACCGGTTCCCAATCCGGGTCGGTCATGTCGGAGACCAACACGTCGCCGGCCTGGACCTTGTCCATCTCCGACACGTCCTTGATGATCCGAACCTTGCCGGCGCCGATGCGCTGGCCGATGGCACGGCCTTCCACCAGGACGGTGCCCTTTTCCTTGAGCAGGTAACGTTCCATCACGTTGGCCTGGGTGCGGCTCTTCACGGTTTCCGGACGGGCCTGCACGATGTACAGCTTGCCGTCGTCACCGTCCTTGGCCCACTCGATGTCCATCGGGCACTGGTAGTGCTTCTCGATGATCATCGCCTGCTTGGCCAGCTCGCTGACCTCGGCGTCGGTCAGGCAGAAACGTGCGCGATCGGCCTTGTCCACGTCCACGGTCTTCACCGAGCGCCCAGCCTTGGCTTCGTCGCCGTAGATCATCTTGATCGCCTTGCTGCCCAGGTTGCGACGCAAGATCGCAGGGCGGCCGGCGGCCAGGGTGTTCTTGTGGACGTAGAACTCGTCAGGGTTGACGGCGCCCTGAACCACGGTTTCGCCCAGGCCGTAGGCACCAGTGATGAACACCACGTCACGGAAACCCGATTCGGTATCGAGGGTGAACATCACCCCAGCGGTACCGGTTTCGGAGCGGACCATGCGCTGTACGCCAGCGGACAGGGCCACCAGCTTGTGGTCGAAGCCCTGGTGAACACGATAGGAAATGGCGCGGTCGTTGAACAACGAGGCGAACACTTCCTTGGCGGCACGGATCACGTTGTCCACGCCACGGATATTGAGGAAGGTTTCCTGCTGGCCGGCGAAGGAGGCATCCGGCAGGTCTTCGGCGGTAGCCGAGGAGCGCACGGCCACGGCCATGTCCGGGTTGCCGGCCGATAGCGCGGCAAAAGCCGTACGGATCTCGGTATTGAGGCGCTCGGGGAACTCGGCTTCCATGATCCACTGGCGGATCTGGGCACCGGTCTTGGCCAGGGCATTCACGTCATCGACATCCAGCGCGTCGAGCGCGGCATGGATCTGGTCGTTCAGACCGCTCAGTTCCAGGAAATCCCGATAGGCCTGGGCGGTCGTGGCGAAGCCACCCGGGACCGAGACGCCGGCACCCGCGAGGTTACTGATCATCTCGCCCAGGGATGCGTTCTTGCCCCCCACATGCTCAACATCGTGTTTGCCGAGCTTATCGAGGGAAACTACGTACTCTACCAAGGTGATCTCTCCACTAACTGTGTTGGAAAAGCTCAGAAGCCGGCTGCTCCAGGGAGCGTTTGCCCGCTATATGGCCTGGACTTGGAAAATAAGTGAGAATGCGGGCCATTCCCGGCCGACAAATCGCGCCTATCATATCCAAGAATCGTCACTAGCTTAAGGCCCAAGCCGCAAATGAAACGATCTGCTTTCTTCATCTCTGACGGTACCGGTATCACAGCGGAAACCCTCGGCCAGAGCCTTTTGGCGCAGTTCGAGAACATTACGTTCAGCAAATTCACGCGGCCGTACATCGACAGCATGGAAAAAGCGCGGGCCATGGTACAGCAAATCAATATAGCCGCCGAAAAAGACGGCTATCGACCGATCATTTTCGACACCATCGTCAACCAGGACATTCGTGAGATCCTCGCGACCTCCAACGGTTTCATGATCGACATTTTCTCCACCTTCCTCTCTCCCCTGGAGCAGGAGCTGAGCGAGCACTCGTCGTACTCCGTGGGCAAGTCCCACTCCATCGGCCATAACTCCAATTACATGGAGCGGATCGAGGCGGTGAACTTCGCCCTGGACAACGACGACGGCGCACGGACCCACTACTACGACAAGGCCGACCTGATCCTGGTAGGCGTGTCACGCTGCGGCAAGACCCCGACCTGCCTGTACATGGCTATGCAATTCGGCATCCGCGCGGCCAACTACCCGCTCACCGAAGAAGACATGGAGCGCCTGCAACTGCCCAACGCCCTGCGCGCCCACAAGCACAAGCTGTTCGGCCTGACCATCGACCCCGACCGCCTTACCGCGATCCGCAACGAGCGCAAGCCCAACAGCCGCTACTCCAGCTTCGCCCAGTGCGAATTCGAAGTGCGGGAAGTAGAAAACTTATTGCGCCGCGAGAACATCCCCCATATCAACTCCACGCATTTCTCTGTCGAGGAAATCTCGGCCAAGATCCTGGTGGAAAAAGGCGTTGAGCGCCGCTTCAAGTAAGCCTCGCTCCTACAATCTGACATTCCCTCCTGTTACCAGGGGCCTTTAAGGCCCTGCGATCCCGGACAGGCAACGCTCCAGGCGCTGCCTCCCCCGCCTCAGATCACCAACCAATCGACGAAGCGATGCACCGGCATGGCCGACAACCGTGCCGGGTCGCTGCACAGATCGAAGATCTGCGCCGAGCGCTGGGCGCTGAAGCGCGTGGCCAGGTTGGCCTTGAACTTGTCCTCCAGCAGCGGGATGCCCTCGGCCCGGCGGCGACGGTGACCGATGGGGTACTCCACCGCCACCTGCTCGGTGCAACTGCCATCGGCGAAGAACACCTGCACCGCGTTGGCGATCGAGCGCTTGTCGGCCTCCAGGTACTCCCGGGTATAGCGTGGGTCCTCGACGATCTGCATCTTGTCGCGCAACTGGTCGATGATCGGATGGGCCGCGTGGAAATCATCCTCGTAGTGCTCGGCCACCAGGGTGCCGAACGCCAGGGGCACGGCGGTCATGTACTGCAGGCAATGGTCGCGATCGGCGGCATTGGCCAACGGCCCGACCTTGGAAATGATGCGGATTGCCGATTCATGGGTGGTGATGACGATTCGCTCGATCTCCTGTAGCCGATCGCGCACCTGGGGATGCAGGGCCACCGCCGCCTCGCAGGCGGTTTGCGCGTGGAACTCGGCCGGAAAGCTGATCTTGAACAGGATGTTTTCCATCACATAGCTGGCGTACCCCTGGGGCAGGCTGAAGCGCCGCTGGCCCTCGGGCTTGAGCGCCAGGTCCTTGTTGGTATGGCTGAACAGCACATCGTAGAAGCCCCACTGCGGTGCGCTGAGCACCCCGGGAATGCCCATTTCGCCGCGCAGGGCCATATCCGCCAGGCGCACCCCGCGGCTCGAGGCATCCCCCGCCGCCCAGGACTTGCGCGACCCGGCATTGGGCGCGTGGCGATAGGTACGCAGCGCCTGGCCATCGACGAAGGCATGGGACAGCGCGGCCAACAGCTGCTCGCGATTGGCCCCCATCAAGCGGGCGCAAACGGCCGTGGAGGCCACCTTTACCAGCAGCACATGATCGAGCCCGACGCGGTTGAAGGAGTTGTCCAGGGCCAGCACTCCCTGGATCTCATGGGCCATGACCATCGCCTGCAGCACATCGCCCATGCTCAGCGGCGCCTCGCCGTTGGCGACGCGTTTCTGCGAAAGATGATCGGCCACGGCCAGGATGCCGCCGAGGTTGTCCGACGGGTGCCCCCACTCCGCCGCCAGCCAGGTGTCGTTGTAATCGAGCCAGCGCACGATGCAGCCGATATCCCAGGCGGCCTTCACCGGGTCCAGCCGATAGCTGGTACCCGGCACGCGGGCGCCATGGGGCACCACGGTGCCTTCGACGAGCGGCCCCAGGTGCTTGGTGCATTCAGGAAAACGCAATGCCAGCAGGCCGCAGCCCAGGGTATCCATCAGGCAATGGCGGGCGGTATCGAGGGCTAGGGGGGAGTCGACGCGATACTCCAGGACATAATCGGCGATGTCCTGCAAAACCGGGTCGTAATTGGGACGGTTGTTCAGATCAACGTTGGCGCTCATGGAGCGTGCACTCCAATGACGGGGTTATGGGTAGGTTGATTCCTCAGGCTGCAGGTTCAGGTCAATAACGGCATCGCAGGTCTGCGTCTGCTCAATGATTCGATAACGGCATCGGTGGCGAGGGAGCCGGCTCCCTCGCCACCGCCGGTCCTTAGAAGGTGTCGCCGGGCACTCTCACCCAGCCTTCCATCAGCACCCGCGCGCTGCGGCTCATGATCGCCTTGACCACGCTCCACTCACCGCCCTCGAGGGTGGCCTCGGCGCCTACGCGCAAGGTGCCCGAAGGATGGCCGAAACGCACGGCGCTACGCTCGCCGCCACCGGCCGCGAGGTTGACCAGGGTCCCGGGGATCGCCGCCGCCGTGCCGATGGCCACCGCCGCGGTGCCCATCATCGCGTGGTGCAGCTTGCCCATGGACATGGCGCGCACCAGCAGGTCGACATCCGCCGCCTTGACCGCCTTGCCGCTGGAGGCCTGGTAGTCCGCCGGTGCGGCGACGAAGGCCACCTTCGGCGTGTGCTGGCGCTGCGCGGCCTCGTCCAGGTGCTTGATCAGGCCCATGCGCAAGGCGCCGTGGGCACGAATGGTCTCGAACATCGCCAGGGCCTTGGGATCGCCGTTGATCACGCCCTGCAGTTCGGTGCCGCGATAACCGATGTCCGCCGCATTGACGAAGATGGTGGGGATCCCGGCATTGATCAGGGTCGCCTTGAGGGTGCCGATACCCGGCACTTCCAGGTCGTCCACCAGGTTGCCGGTGGGGAACATCGAACCACCGCCGCCCTCCTCCTCGGCCGCCGGGTCGAGGAACTCCAACTGCACTTCCGCCGCCGGGAAGGTCACGCCGTCCAGCTCGAAGTCGCCGGTCTCCTGGACCGCGCCGTCGGTGATCGGCACATGGGCGATGATGGTCTTGCCGATGTTGGCCTGCCAGATGCGCACCACCGCCACCCCGTTGTGGGGAATGCGCGCCGGGTCCACCAGGCCGCTGCTGATGGCGAAGGAGCCCACCGCCGCCGACAGGTTGCCGCAGTTGCCGCTCCAGTCGACGAAGGGCTTGTCGATGGCGACCTGGCCGAACAAGTAGTCGACGTCATGGTCGGGCTTGATGCTCTTGGACAGGATCACCGTCTTGCTGGTGCTGGAGGTGGCGCCGCCCATGCCGTCGATCTGCTTGTCGTAGGGATCGGGACTGCCGATCACCCGCAGCAGCAAGGCATCGCGGGCCGCGCCGGGCAGCTGCGCCGCCTCGGGCAAGTCCTGCAGGTTGAAGAACACCCCCTTGCTGGTGCCGCCACGCATGTAGGTGGCCGGAATCTTGATTTGCGCTACAAATGCCATGGATTTCAGGTCCTGATAAAGACCGGGGGCGGTGCCTTGCGGCCCGCCCCCGGTACGTCGCTTAACTGGCTGTGGCCGATTCCAGGAAGTCCTGGGCAAAACGCTGCAGCACACCGCCGGCCTCGTAGATCGACACCTCCTCGGCGGTGTCGAGGCGGCAGGTCACCGGCACCTCGAGCCGCTCGCCATTGTGGCGGTGGATCACCAGGGTCAACTGCGCCCGGGGAGTGCGTTGGCCGAGCACGTCGTAGGTCTCGGTGCCGTCGATGCCCAGGGTCTTGCGGTCGGTGCCCGGCAGGAACTGCAGCGGCAGCACGCCCATGCCCACCAGGTTGGTGCGATGGATACGCTCGAAGCCCTCGGCGACGATCGCCTCGACACCCGCCAGGCGCACGCCCTTGGCCGCCCAGTCGCGGGACGAACCCTGGCCGTAGTCGGCACCGGCGATGATGATCAGCGGCTGCTTGCGCTCCATGTAGGTCTCGATGGCTTCCCACATCCGCGTGACCTTGCCTTCGGGCTCGACACGGGCCAGGGAACCCTTCTTCACCTCGCCATCGACCACCGCCATCTCGTTCACCAACTGCGGGTTGGCGAAGGTCGCGCGCTGGGCGGTCAGGTGATCGCCACGGTGGGTGGCGTAGGAGTTGAAGTCCTCCTCCGGCAGGCCCATCTTCGCCAGGTACTCACCGGCCGCGGAGTCCGCCAGGATGGCGTTGGACGGCGACAGGTGGTCGGTGGTGATGTTGTCCGGCAGCACCGCCAGCGGACGCATGCCCTTGAGCGTGCGCTCCCCGGCCAGCGCGCCTTCCCAGTACGGCGGACGACGGATGTAGGTACTCATCGGGCGCCAGTCGTACAGCGGGCTCTCGGCTTCCTTGACGGTGCCCAGGTCGAACATCGGGATGTAGATCTGGCGGAACTGCTCGGGCTTCACCGAGGCGGCGACAATCGCGTCGATCTCCTCGTCGCTCGGCCACAGGTCCTTCAGGGTCACCGGGTTGCCGGCCTGGTCATGGCCCAGCACGTCCTGCTCGATGTCGAAGCGCACGGTGCCGGCGATCGCATAGGCCACCACCAGCGGCGGCGAGGCGAGGAACGCCTGCTTGGCGTAGGGGTGGATACGGCCGTCGAAGTTGCGGTTGCCCGACAGCACTGCGGTGGCATACAGGTCGCGGTCGATGATTTCCTGCTGGATGACCGGGTCCAGGGCGCCGGACATGCCGTTGCAGGTGGTGCAGGCGTAGGCGACGATGCCGAAGCCGAGCTTCTCCAGCTCCGGCAGCAGGCCGGCCTCTTCCAGGTACAGCTTGGCGACCTTCGAACCCGGCGCGAAGGACGTCTTGACCCAAGGCTGGCGCACCAGGCCCAGGGCGTTGGCCTTCTTCGCCACCAGACCTGCAGCCACCACGTTACGCGGGTTGGAGGTATTGGTGCAGCTGGTGATCGCCGCGATGATCACCGCGCCATCGGGCATCAGGCCCTCGGCTTGTTCGACCTTGCCGGCGGCCAGCTTGGTTTCGTCGGCGATACCCCGCTCGGCCAGGGCCGAGGTCGGCAAGCGCCGGTGCGGGTTGGACGGACCGGCCATGTTGCGCACCACGGTGGACAGATCGAATGTCAGCACCCGCTCGTATTCCGCAGTGACCAGGGCATCGGCCCACAGGCCGGTGGTCTTGGCATAGTTCTCCACCAGGGCCACCTGCTCCGGCTCGCGACCGGTGAGCTTGAGGTAGTCGATGGTCTGCTGGTCGATGTAGAACATCGACGCGGTGGCACCGTACTCCGGGCACATGTTGGAGATGGTCGCGCGGTCGCCAACGGACAGGCTGTCGGCCCCTTCGCCGAAGAACTCGACGTAGGCACCCACCACCTTTTCCTTGCGCAGGAACTCGGTCAGGGCCAGGACGATGTCGGTGGCGGTGATCCCGGGCTGGCGCTTGCCGGTGAGCTTGACGCCGACGATGTCGGGCAGGCGCATCATCGACGCGCGACCGAGCATCACGGTCTCCGCCTCCAGGCCACCGACGCCGATGGCGATCACGCCCAGCGCATCGACGTGGGGGGTATGGCTGTCGGTGCCGACGCAGGTGTCGGGGAAGGCCACGCCGCCGCGCGCCTGGATCACCGGGCTCATTTTCTCCAGGTTGATCTGGTGCATGATGCCGTTGCCGGCGGGGATCACATCGACGTTCTTGAACGCGGTCTTGGTCCACTCGATGAAGTGGAAGCGGTCCTCGTTGCGGCGCTCCTCGACGGCGCGGTTCTTCTCGAAGGCGTCCGGGTCGAAACCGCCGAATTCCACGGCCAGGGAGTGGTCGACGATCAGCTGGGTCGGCACCACCGGGTTGACCAGGGCCGGGTCGCCACCCTGGTCGGCGATCGCATCGCGCAGGCCGGCCAGGTCCACCAGCGCGGTCTGGCCGAGAATGTCGTGGCAGACCACGCGGGCCGGGTACCAGGGGAAGTCGAGGTCGCGCTTGCGCTCGATCAGTTGCTTCAGCGAGTCGGTGAGCTGCGCCGGGTCGCACCGGCGCACCAGTTGTTCGGCCAGCACCCGGGAGGTGTACGGCAGGCCGGCGTAGGCACCCGGGGCGATGGCATCCACCGCCTCGCGGGTGTCGAAGTAGTCCAGCGCCGTACCAGGCAGGTTCTTGCGGTATTGGCTGTTCATGATTACTTGCGGTCCTTCAGGGGCACGAACTTCAGGTCTTCCGGGCCAACGTAGTTGGCGCTCGGGCGGATGATCTTGCCGTCGATGCGTTGCTCGATGACGTGGGAAGACCAGCCGGAAGTACGGGCGATCACGAACAGCGGGGTGAACATGGCGGTGGGCACGCCCATCATGTGGTAGCTGACGGCACTGAACCAATCGAGGTTGGGGAACATCTTCTTGATTTCCCACATGGTCGATTCCAGGCGCTCGGCGATGTCGAACATCTTGCTGTTGCTCTGCTCGACGGACAGCTCGCGGGCCACTTCCTTGATCACCTTGTTGCGCGGGTCGGACACGGTGTAGACCGGATGGCCGAAGCCGATCACCACTTCCTTCTTCTCGACGCGGGCGCGGATGTCAGCTTCCGCTTCGTCCGGGTTGTCGTAGCGCTTCTGGATCTCGAAGGCCACCTCGTTGGCGCCACCGTGCTTGGGACCGCGCAATGCGCCGATGGCCCCGGCGATGCAGGAGAACATGTCGGAACCGGTACCGGCAATCACCCGTGAGGTGAAGGTGGAGGCGTTGAATTCGTGCTCGGCATAGAGGATCAGCGAGGTGTGCATGGCGCGCACCCACGACTCACGCGGCTTCTCGCCGTGCAGCAGGTGCAGGAAATGGCCGCCGATGGAATCGTCGTCGGTCTCCACGTCGATGCGCTTGCCGTTGTGGCTGAAGTGGTACCAGTAGAGCAACGCAGAACCGAGGCACGCCATCAGCTTGTCGGCGATGTCACGGGCGCCCGGATGGTTGTGGTCGTCCTTCTCCGGCGACAGGCAACCCAGCACGGAAACGGCGGTGCGCATCACGTCCATCGGGTGGGCGGACGGCGGCAGTTGCTCCAGCGCCACCTTGACCCCGGCCGGCAGGCCGCGCAGGGCCTTGAGCTTGGCCTTGTAGCCCGTCAGCTCGGCGACGTTCGGCAGCTTGCCATGGACCAGCAGGTGGGCAATTTCCTCGAATTCGCAGGAGGTGGCGAAGTCGAGGATGTCATAACCGCGGTAGTGCAGGTCGTTGCCGGTACGGCCGACGGTGCACAGGGCCGTGTTGCCGGCGGCGGTGCCGCTCAGGGCCACGGATTTCTTCGGCTTGAAGGCGGTGGTGGTTTCGCTGGGGCTCATCGCGTGAATCTCCTCATTTTTATCCGGTTGCTTGCGTCTTGTTATATCCGCAGGCCGCTCCCGGGGAGCGGCCCGGGTCCGGTCATTTCTTGGCAGCGAACAGGGCGTCGAGCTTCTGCTCGAAAGCGTGGTAGCCGATGCGGTCGTACAGTTCGGCACGAGTCTGCATCAGATCGATGACCTCTTTTTGATGGCCATCGCGGCGAATAGCGGTGTAGACCGCCTCGGCCGCCTTGTTGGCGGCACGGAAGGCCGACAGCGGGTAGAGCTGGATGGCGACGCCCACCGACGCCAGCTCATCGCGGGAGAACAGCGGGGTGGCGCCGAACTCGGTGATGTTGGCCAGCACGGGCACATCGAGGGCATCGACGAAGCGCTTGTAGGTCGGCAGGTCGTAGGCGGCCTCGGCGAAGATGCCGTCGGCGCCCGCCTCCACATAACGCTGGCAGCGCTCGATGGCGGCGTCCACGCCCTCGGCCTGGATGGCGTCGGTCCGAGCGATAAGGAAGAAATTCGGGTCGGTCTTGGCATCGGCGGCGGCGCGTACGCGATCGACCATCTCCTCGGTGGAAACGATTTCCTTGCCCGGACGGTGGCCGCAACGCTTGGCACCCACCTGATCCTCGATATGGGCGGCGGCGGCGCCGGCCTTGATCAGGTTCTTGACGGTGCGCTCGATGTTGAAGGCGCTGGGGCCGAAACCGGTGTCGATGTCCACCAGCAACGGCAGGTCGCAGACGTCGGTGATGCGGCGCACGTCGGTGAGCACGTCGTCCAGGGTGTTGATGCCCAGGTCCGGCAGGCCCAGGGAGCCGGCGGCGACACCGCCACCGGAGAGGTAGATGGCCTTGAAGCCGGCACGCTTGGCCAGCAGCGCGTGGTTGGCGTTGATGGCGCCGATGACCTGCAGCGGATGTTCCTCGGCAATGGCGTCGCGGAAGCGCTGGCCGGCGGTTTTCTGACTCATGACTCACCTCGTGTCTTGGACGGGTTGACGAGCGCTTCCTGGTAATGGCGCTCGATATTGCGCTTGGAGGCACCGATATGACGGCGCATCAGCAACTCGGCCAGTTCGCCGTCTCGGTCGGCGATGGCATCGAGAATTCGGTGGTGTTCGGCGAAAGCCTGGCGCGGCCGGTTCGGCACGCTGGAGAACTGCAGGCGGTACATGCGCACCAGTTGGTAGAGCTCGCCGCAAAGCATCTTGGTCAGGGTCTGGTTGGCAGCGCCCTGGATGATCCGGTAATGGAAGTCGAAATCCCCTTCCTGCTGGTAATAGCCAACACCAGCCTGGAACGCCGCATCGCGCTCATGGGTCTCCAGCACGCGGCGCAGTTCGTCGATCTCGGCCACGCTCATGCGTTCGGCCGCCAGGCGACAAGCCATGCCTTCCAGGGATTCGCGGATTTCGTAGAGTTCGATCAGCTCGGCATGGCTCAGGGAAACCACCCGGGCCCCGACATGGGGCACGCGCACCAGCAGGCGCTGGCCCTCCAGGCGGTGGATGGCCTCGCGCAGCGGACCACGGCTGATGCCGTAGGTGCGGGCCAACTCCGGCTCGGAGATCTTGCTGCCCGGGGCGATCTCGCCCTTGACGATGGCGGCCTGGATACGCCGGAAGACGTTTTCGGAAAGGGTCTCGGAGTCGTCTTGGGCCGGCGTCGAGGGTTCCAGTTGATCCAGCATATTGTCGACACCTTTAAAATCAATGAGGCGAAAATTAGCCAATAGCCCCATCGCAGTCAAAGGAAAAATAGAGATTGTCGACAATCGTCTAATAACTGATTGCATCAAAACGAGACAAAAGGCCCACCCCCGGCGCTGGCGCCATAAAACCAGCATGCTAGAATGCCGCCCGCATCGGCCTGTCATCTTTTTATGGCAAGCACACGAGGGAGCTTGCGCAGCAATGCCGGTCGCCTTGAACTGAAGAACCCATGACCACCAGGATCTATGACTCTCAAGGCCCTTCTCCCACTGCTCTGCCTATTCATCCTTCCTGGCACCGGCTTCGCCGCCGGCAAGACCGTCTACGGCTTGAATGAATACGCCCAACTTGCAGGCATCGACCTGGAGGTCGCCGCCAAGCTCGACACCGGGGCCAAGACCGCCTCCCTGAGTGCCCGCGACATCAAGCGCTTCAAGCGCGATGGCGAATCCTGGGTGCGTTTCTACCTGGCCATCGACACGGCTCATTCCCACCCCATCGAACGCCCCCTGGCACGGGTCAGCAAGATCAAGCGCCGCGCCGGCGACTATGATCCCGATGAGGGCAAGAACTACACCGCACGCCCGGTGATCGCCCTGCAGGTCTGCATGGGCAGCGCTTTACGCAGTATCGAAGTGAACTTGACCGACCGTAGCGCATTCCAATACCCGCTTTTGATCGGCTCCGAAGCCCTCAAGCGCTTCGATGCGCTGGTCGACCCCAGTCTTAAATACGCTGCTGGCAAACCTGCCTGCGCCACTGACGCTCATACCGCAGAGTAATTCCAATGCGCTCTCTTACCCTCCATCTGAAAGTCCTGATCGCCGTATTGGTGGTGCTGGGCATTTCGATCACGGCTTATCAGATCTTCGTGCTTGGCATTCCGGTGACCGAGGACGCCACTGACGATCTGTGGAACATCGATGCCAAGGTCGAGTTCGTCGCCAACGGCAAGGACCCGATCAAGATCCAGATGTTCGTGCCGCCCCTGAGCCGCGACTATGTGAGCCTCAACGAGAGTTTCATTTCCAACAACTATGGCGTGGCGGTGAACCGCGTCGATGGCAATCGCAAGGTCACCTGGTCGGCACGCCGGGCCAAGGGCAACCAGACCCTGTACTACCGCCTGGTCCTGACCAAGCGCTACAGCGCCGAGAAAGCCAAGGTCAAGGGCCCGACCTTCCGCGACAGCATGGCCATCGAAGGGCCGGAGAAGATTGCCGCCGACGCCCTGCTGGCGCCGATCCGCCAGCATTCGGCGGACGTCGAGACCTTCATCAGCGAAGCCATCAAGCGGGTCAACAACGCCAGCGACGACAATGCCAAGCTGCTGCTGGCCGGCGACTCCTCCAGCGCCAACAAGGCCAAGATTGTCGAGCTGCTGCTGTCCATCGCCCATGTGCCGGCCGAGAAGGTCCACACCATCCGCCTGGTGGCCGACCAGCCGCAGACTCCGGAGCTGTGGCTGCGCAGCTTCAACGGCACCGACTGGCTGTACTTCAACCCCGAGACCGGCGAGCAGGGCCTGCCCAGCGATCGCCTGCTGTGGTGGACCGGCGACGACAACCTGATCACCGTCGATGGCGGCAAGAAAGCCAACGTCACCTTCAGCATGAACAACAGCGAGATGAACGCCATCCGCCTGGCCAAGCTGACCGACGAGAACACCGACGCCAACTTCCTCGAATACTCGCTCTACGGCCTGCCGCTGCAAACCCAGCAGACCTTCATGATCATGGTGATGATCCCCATCGGCGTGCTGGTGATCCTGGTGCTGCGCAACCTGATCGGCCTGCAGACCCTGGGCACCTTCACCCCGGTGCTGATCGCCCTGGCCTTTCGCGAGACCCAGCTGGGCTTCGGCATCGCGCTGTTCACCGTGATCACTGCCCTGGGCCTGTCGCTGCGCTCCTACCTGGAACACCTGAAGCTGCAGATGCTGCCGCGCCTGTCGGTGGTGCTGACCTTCGTGGTGGTGCTGATCGCCGCCATCAGCCTGTTCAGCCACAAGCTGGGCCTGGAGCGCGGCTTGTCGGTGGCGCTGTTCCCGATGGTGATCCTGACCATGACCATCGAGCGCCTGTCCATCACCTGGGAAGAACGTGGCGGCGGCCATGCGATGAAAGTCGCGATCGGCACGCTGTTCGCCGCCTCCCTGGCGCACCTGATCATGAGCGTGCCGGAGCTGACGTACTTCGTCTTCACCTTCCCGGCGATGCTGCTGATCCTGGTGGGCTTCATGCTGGCCATGGGTCGCTACCGCGGCTACCGGCTGACGGAGCTGGTGCGTTTCAAAGCCTTCGTCAAGGCTGACTCCTGATGTTCGGCCTGTGGAAGACCTGGAAGGCCCTGGAAGCGCGCGGGATCATGGGCATCAACCGGCGTAACGCCGACTACGTGCTCAAGTACAACAAGCGCAGCCTGTACCCCATCGTCGATGACAAGATCATCACCAAGGAACGGGCGCTCAAGGCCGGCATCCACGTACCGGAACTGTACGGGGTGATCTCCACCGAGAAGGAAATCGACAAGCTCGACGAGATCATCGGTGGGCGCAACGACTTCGTCATCAAGCCAGCCCAGGGCGCCGGCGGCGATGGCATCCTGGTGATCGCCGACCGCTTCGAGGGCCGCTATCGCACGGTCTCCGGGAAGATCATCAGCCATGAGGAAATCGAGCATCAGATCTCCAGCATTCTCACCGGCCTGTACTCCCTGGGCGGCCACCGCGACCGCGCGCTGATCGAGTACCGGGTAACCCCGGACCAGATCTTCAAGAGCATCAGCTACGAAGGCGTGCCGGACATCCGCATCATCGTGCTCATGGGCTACCCGGTGATGGCCATGCTACGCCTGCCGACCCGCCAGTCCGGCGGCAAGGCCAACCTGCACCAGGGCGCCATCGGCGTCGGGGTCGACCTGGCCACCGGCCTGACCCTGCGCGGCACCTGGCTGAACAACATCATCACCAAGCACCCGGATACCACCAACGCGGTAGACGGCGTGCAGCTGCCCTACTGGGACGGTTTCATGAAGCTGGCGGCCGGTTGCTACGAGCTGTGCGGCCTGGGCTACATCGGCGTGGACATGGTGCTGGACCAGGACAAGGGGCCGTTGATTCTCGAGCTCAACGCCCGCCCGGGCCTGAACATCCAGATCGCCAACGACTGCGGCCTGACCCAGCGCACCCACGCCATCGAGGCCCACCTGGAACAGCTCAAGGCCCAGGGCATCGAGGAAAGCGTCGAGGAGCGGGTGCGTTTCGCCCAGCAGCTGTTCGGCCATATCCCCGCCGTGGAAGGCTGATCGCGGCTGCCTGAAGGTCCTGGCGCAGCCGGTGGCCATGGCCAATGCAAGCGGTACGTCGCAAACCACTCCATTGCCGACCTCCCCCCTAGGAGCAAATCCCCGGGGGGACTACAATCGCCAGCCGCGCCCCGATGGCTGATCTGCCCCGCATGTTGACCTGTTCCGTACACCCGCTCCCCTATCGTGACAATCCCGCCGACTACTTCGCGGCAATCGAACACGCCCCCGGCGCCGTGCTGCTCGATAGCGGCCGCCCCAGCGCCGAGCGCGGCCGCTACGACCTGCTCAGTGCCTGGCCCCTGGCGCAACTGACGGTGGCCGCCGAGGAAAGTGGCGGCGCATTCCTCCAACGCCTGCGGGACAACCTGGCGCAACTGGGCCCGGCACAGATTCCCGCCCCCTACGACCTGCCGTTCGCCGGCGGCCTGATCGGCTACCTGAGCTATGACTTCGGCCGGCACCTGGAGCGCATGCCCAGCCAGGCCCGGGACGACCTGCACCTGCCCGATGCACGCCTGGGCCTGTATGCCTGGGCGCTGGTCAACGATCACCAGGCGGGCACCAGCCAACTGGTGTTCCATCCCAGCCTGGCACCGAGCGAGCGCCAGCGCCTGCTCCAGCTATTCAGTCAGCCGCTGCCGGCACCCAGCACCTCGTTCCAGCTGACCAGCCCCATGCAGGCCGACCTTGGCGCCGATGACTATCGCCAGGCTTTCGAACGCATCCAGCACTACATCCGGTCCGGCGATTGCTACCAGGTGAATTTCGCCCAGCGCTTTCGCGGCCGGTACCAGGGCGATCCATGGGTGGCCTACCGTGCGCTGCGCGCGGCCTGCCCCACGCCGTTCTCCGGCTTCCAGCGCTTGCCCGACGGTGGCGCGGTGCTGAGCCTGTCACCGGAACGCTTCGTTCATGTCAGCCAGGGCCGGGTGGAAACCCGGCCGATCAAGGGTACCCGCCCCCGCGGCCGGGATGCCGCCGAGGACGCGGCCAGCGCCGCCGAACTGCTGGCCAGCCCCAAGGACCGGGCGGAAAACCTGATGATCGTCGACCTACTGCGCAATGACCTGGGGCGCACCTGCCGCATCGGCTCGGTGCGGGTGCCGGAGCTGTTCAGCCTGGAGAGCTACCCCAACGTCCACCACCTGGTGAGCAGCGTCACCGGCGAGCTGGCGGCAGACAAGGACGCCCTGGACCTGATCGCCGGCAGCTTCCCTGGCGGCTCGATCACCGGCGCGCCGAAGATCCGCTCGATGCAGATCATCGATGAGCTCGAACCCACGCGCCGGGCGCTGTATTGCGGCTCGCTGCTGTACCTGGACGTGCGCGGGGAAATGGACAGCTCCATCGCCATCCGCAGCCTGCTGGCCAAGGACGGGCAGATCAGTTGCTGGGGCGGCGGCGGAATCGTGGCCGACTCGGACTGGCAGGCTGAATACCAGGAGTCGATCACCAAGGTGCAAGTCCTGCTGGACACCCTGCAGCAGCTCTGACGACAGCTGCCCGCAGGAGCTGATGGTAGCGGCTACCCGATCTCGCGGCCGCCACGCGCCCGTACACAGCCTGCGGCAGCGGCTACGCGAAGCCTGATCCCCCGCGCGATTGCCGCCGCACGCGGCCTGGTCGTTACAGGCTCAGGCTACGGTTGGAGGCCTTGAGGAACTCCTGCTTGAGCTCGGCGAAGCTGTGCACCGCCGGGAACTGCGGGAACTCGCGGATCACGTTGTCCGGCGCGTGGAACAGGATGCCGGCATCCGCCTCGCCGAGCATGGTGGTGTCGTTGTAGGAGTCGCCGGCGGCGATCACCCGGTAGTACAGGCTCTTGAAGGCCAGCACCGACTGGCGCTTGGGGTCCTTCTGGCGCAACTGGTAGCCGGTGACGCGACCGCTGTCATCGGTGACCAGGCGGTGGCACAACAAGGTCGGGAAACCCAACTGGCGCATCAGCGGCTGGGAGAACTCATAGAAGGTGTCGGAGAGGATCACCACCTGGAAGCGCTCGCGCAGCCAGTTGACGAACTCCACCGCGCCGTCCAGCGGCTTGAGGGTGGCGATCACTTCCTGGATGTCCGAGAGCTTCAGGCCGTGCTCGTCGAGAATGCGCAGGCGCTGCTTCATCAGTACGTCGTAGTCGGGAATATCCCGGGTGGTGGCCTTGAGGGATTCAATCCCGGTTTTTTCAGCAAAGGCGATCCAGATTTCCGGGACCAGTACACCTTCCAGATCGAGACAGGCGATTTCCACAAGACACTCCCATTGGTTCTGATTATTGATATTGAGCGAGCAAAAGGACGGCCGAACTATAGGGTCTGTTGCCGTTTCGGCGCAAACCGCGTTGCCGCGTCAAATGGCGCCAGGCTAGGCGTAGGACGCAGGCAATGGTCGCTCCCTTGCCAAGTCCTGCAACGACGCATGGCGCCATTTGCCGCGCAACCCGAAGGGACGGGCCGGTTTTAGCGCGGCGCGTCGTTACTCGACGGCTCATTTGGACGGCCAAACTTCGCGTCTCGTGCCTAGCTCCGCGCTAAAACTGGCTCCGGCGCGGTCGCGGCGAAATGGCAACAGACCCTAGATAAGTCCGGCATCCCTTACTGTCCCATCACCCAGGCCCAGGTCATGGCCGAACCGTACAAGCCCAGGCCGAACACCGAGTGGCCGACCAGGCTGCGCAGCCGGGCCACGCTCGGCTTGGGCGTCTTGCTGGCCGCGACTCCGGCGCCCATGCACGGCTGCATCAGGAAGAACGGCGCGGCCACCGTCAGCACGCCGACGATCAGCGCCGGGGCCAGGGTCGGTTGCAACGGCCATTGCGGGGCCTGGGTCAGCAGCAACAGTACCGCGAAAGCGATCCCGATCAGGTAGTGGGCCAACCAGCCCAACGCTTGTTCACCAGCTACTGGTGCGGCCTGGGCGATGTTCTGGTGCACGAACCGGCCCTTGGGGAAGTGGCCGATCCAGCGTCCGACCATGGCCCAGTTGGGGCCGGGCATGTTCAGGAACCGGGCCAGGAACAGGTTCCAGAGATCCAGGACCACGGTTGCGCCGACACCGATCGCCAGTGCCGGTAAGATCAACGCCATGAGTGCATGCATAAGGACTCCTTCAGATACGGGAGCCTGGCAGTACAGTGCCAGGTATTCCGTGGTAAGATTTCATTCAATTTAATGATTGAATGATCAATAAAGCAGCAGGAACTGTCAATGATCGATTCGCTTTCCCCACAGCAGCCACTGGCCGACATGGCCGAGCTGGCGCGCATCCTCGGGCATCACCATCGCCTGATCCTGCTGGAGCACATCGCTCGCGGCGAGCAGCCGGTGGAGCGCCTGGTGGAGGCCTCGGGCCTTTCGGTAGCCAATACTTCCCAGCACCTGCAGCAGCTGCGTCGCGGCGGTTTCGTGCAGACCCGGCGTGATGGCAAGCGCGTGCTCTACAGCCTGGCCCAGGGCCCGGTGGCGGGCTTGCTCGATGCCTTGCGCCGGTATGTGGACTACAACCATGGGCAGATCCGCGAGCTGCTCAGCGATAGTGTCCAGCAACCGGCGCGCTTGGAAGGGATCTCCCGGGACGAGTTGCGCCAGCGCCTGCAAGAGGGCGGCATGACCTTGCTGGATGTGCGTTCGCCGGAGGAGTTTGCCCAGGGGCACCTGCCGGGGGCCATCAACATCCCGGTGGAGGAACTGGAACTGCGCCTGGCGGAGCTACCGTCGGAGCAAGAGTTGGTGGCCTACTGCCGCGGCCCTTATTGCGTGCTCTCGCACAACGCTGCGGCGTTGTTGCGGGCCAGGGGCTTCAAGGTGCGGCGCCTGGACGAGGGGTTCACCGACTGGCAGGCCGCTGGACTGGGCGTGGAAACGACCGAGTAAAAACGTCGTACAAGGGGGCGTTTAGGCCATTGCCTACAGGTGCATGATCCATATCAACAGGGTTTTCAGAGAAATCCGCTACAAGGGACTCAGGCTCGGACCCACAAGGTACCGGGCCCCGGGCCTACCTCCCAAGGGCCCGAGATAACCAATAAAAACCTTTGCGGATATCGGCCGAGGGGATCACCCCAGGCGGGTTTTAAAGGAATAACCTGATGGCTTTTTCTCTGTCACGCTTGTGCCTCCTGGGCGCTGCGTTGCTCTGCGTACATTCTGCCCACGGTAGCGAGCCTGCTCCGGCAGCTACCCCCACCCCCGATGCCGAAACGATCCAGCGTGGCCAGTATGTGGCCCAGCTCGGCGACTGTATCGCTTGCCATACCGCCCGTGGCGGCGCCGTCATGGCCGGCGGCCTGGAGCTGAAGACGCCCATGGGCACCATCTACTCCAGCAACATCACCCCGGACAAGGCAACTGGCATCGGCGCCTACAGCTTCGAACAGTTCGACCGCGCCATGCGCGAAGGCGTGACCCCTGACGGCAGCCATTTGTACCCGGCCATGCCGTACCCGTCCTACGCGAAGATGACCGAAGAGGACATGCGAGCGCTCTTTGCCTACCTGATGAATGGCGTGGAGCCGGTGGCCCAGGGCAACCTGGAGGCCGACATGGGCTTCCCCTTCAACCAGCGCTGGGGCCTGTGGTTCTGGAACTTCGCCTTCGTCGACAAACAGCCCTTCAAACCCGATCCCCAGCGTGACGAACAGCTCAACCGTGGCGCTTACCTGGTCCAGGGCCTGGGCCATTGCGGTTCCTGCCACACCCCACGGGGCATCGCCTTCCAGGAGAAGGCCATGAGCGACACCGAATCCGGTGGCCAGCATTACCTGGCCGGGGAGACGGTAGAAGAGTGGCGCGCCCTGAGCCTGCGTAACCTGTGGACCGTGGAAGACACCGTGCAACTGCTCAAGACCGGGCAGAACCGCTTCGCCACGGTCTCGGGCAACATGGCCGATGTGATCCACCACAGTACCCAGCACTTCACCGATGCCGACCTGACCGCCATTGCGGCCTATCTCAAGTCGCTGCCGGCGGGCAAGGATGACCTGCCGATGCCGTCCGAGGTCCAGGCCCCGGCAGCACCGCCGAGCAACCTGTTCACCTCTCGTGGTGGCCTGGGTTATGCGCAGTTCTGCTCCGACTGCCACCGCCAGGATGGTGCCGGCGTACCGCAGATGTTCCCGTCCCTGGCGGGCAACCCGAGCGTGGCGTCGAGCAACCCGACGTCCTTGCTGCACATCACCCTGACCGGCTGGAAGACCGCCCAGACCGCGGCCCATCCACGGGTCTACACCATGCCGGGATTTGCCCAACTGGCCGATGAGGAAATCGCCGAGATCCTGACTTTCGTCCGCAGCAGCTGGGGCAACCAGGGTTCGGCCATCGACGCCAACCAGGTCAAGAAAATGCGTGCCCAACTGAGCCCGCAAGTGGAGAGCACGCCGTTTGAAACCCCACGCCTGGCCAACTTGCTGGCCGCGCCGAACGCCGAGCAACTGGTGCGCGGCATGCGCCTGCACCTGGAGACCAAGGCCCTGCTGCCGGACAACGTCGGCAACTCGCTGAACTGCACCAGCTGCCACCTCAACGCTGGCACCGTGGCCGATGGTTCGCCTTTTGTCGGTGTCTCGGCATTCTTCCCCGGCTACGCGCCACGGGCGGGCAAGACCATCACCCTGGAAGAGCGCATCAACGGTTGCTTCCGCCGCTCCATGCACGGCAAGCCGCTGCCGGTGGCTGGCCCGGACATGCAAGCCATGGTGGCCTACTTCGAGTGGATGAAGATGAACACCCGTCCCGAGGACAAGGTGGCCGGGCGTGGCGTGGGCAAGATCGATCCCGCCCTCAAGCCCAACGCCGAGAATGGCAAGCAGGTGTACGCCAAGCAGTGCGCGGTGTGCCATGGCGCTGATGGCGAAGGCCTGAAGCGTGCCGACGGCAGCCTGATCTTCCCGCCGCTGTGGGGCGACGAGTCGTTCAACATCGGCGCCGGCATGGCCCGTACCTACACCGCCGCGGCCTTCGTCAAGCGCAACATGCCGATCGGCTTCCACGAGAAGTTCCCCCTGGGCCAGGGTGGCCTCTCGGATCAGGAAGCCCTGGATGTGGCCGAGTACTTCTCCCATCAACCGCGTCCGGACTTCCCGGACAAGGTCAAGGATTGGCCGAACGGTGGCCGGCCGGCGGACGCTCGCTACTGACCCTAGCCATGGCGGCTACTTCGGTAGCCGCCATGACTGGTTTGAGCAGCCCGTAGCCGCGGTTTTCGAGCGGCGAAAAACCTGTGGCAGGCCGATCACGCCGAGTTAAGATCGCCATCCTTTTGCGGCCACCGATGGTCGCTCCCCCCCAAGGATGAATCATGCGGTTTCCCTCTGTGGTGTTGCTCGGCCTGACCCTGGGCCTGGGCGGTTGCACCTTCGTCTCGACCCTCAAGGCCACTACCGTCAGTTATCGCGTTCCGGCGGATGCCGGTGACACTGCATTGATCCGCATCGTGTCTCAGGGCTCGGTCCGTGGCGTGCCATACAGCGATTGCATCGACTGGCGCAAACCGGGCTCGGGCGTGATGGTCAAGCCGCATCGCGGCATCGCCAATCCCAAGTTCCGCAGCCTGGGCATTCCCATGAGCGCCGAGACCGACCGTATGCGGCGCCAGGAAGGTTTTGGCGCCAATGAACTCAAGCTCCCGGCCAATCGTCCCTTCGCCCTGATGTTCTACAACAGCGAACCCGGGCAGCTGGAGAATTTTCGCGCCGTCTGTGAGCAGAGCGTGAGCTTCGTGCCTGAGGCTGGCGCGACCTACCAGCTGGTGTTCCTGCAGGACCAGCAATGCACCGCGCTGCTGCGCAAGATCGATGAGCAGGGGCGGATGCAGGCCGAGCCTGTAGGGCTGCACTCCAGCGACTACTGCAGCCCCGATGCTCGGATAAGAGATCGCTGATAGGGGTTTCAGCCTGGGTAGTGCTGGCAGATTTCCTTCCAGATATAGCCACCGCTGTAGCGGATCCAGCGGATATACAGATGATCGACAAAGGCTTGCCAGCGGCTGTTGCGGCGTCGCTGCAGGCTTTCTTCGATATCCGCCAGGAGCGAGGTGCGCTCGAAACCCATCCAGATTTCCGGGATCACCGCCATCAGGTTGACGTAGCACACTGGCGCCACCTCGCAGTAGAGGATGCGCTCGATCTCGGCCCGCTCGTAGGCCTGGGTCTGCCGGGCGATGTAGGCATAGTCCACCTGGTTGTCGACGAAGGCATCCGACAACACATAGCGGATCTCGTCCAACTGTTCCTGGGTGATGGGGTTGCTAGGCATGGTCGAATGGACTCAGGAGCGCTGGTAGGGCAAGCCGAAGGGGACCCCGTTCAGGGTGTGGGTACAGCAGGGGCAGTCGGGGCTCATGTGCGCTGCGCGCAGTTGCGGATCGACCATTTGCAGCAACCCCTGAGCGTCGACGTACAAGCCGCTGAAGAAACTGAAGTGGCCGATGCGCACGTAGTCCTCGCGTTCGTGTTCATGCCGGGCCACCAGCCAGAACACCGGGTCTTCGCGGTCCAGGCGGCTCTTGGCCTCACTGAACACCGCATCCCAGGGGTCGCCCACTCGGCTGAGCAAGAAGCGGAACAGCGGCGTGTAGTCCAGCCCCAGGCGCAGCCCGGAATGCATGCTGCCGCGCTGCTGCTCCTTGGCGGCCAGGGCCTTGCTGTGGCGCTGCTGGGCATAGGCCGGATGGATCTTGTGGTGCACGCCGTGGGTCCGCGTGTTGACCTTGCGATACAGCGGTTGTTTTTCCATCGGGCGGGTCCTTCCTGGTTGCCGGCGAATGGCGATTCTATCTTGGTGCGATCATCCGTGTCGGCTCGCGGCCGTTGGCATTGTGCTGGTAGATGGCCGTGGGTTGGCCCTGGTCGTCGAAGAACACCTGGCCCAGCCCGGAAGAGTTCCACAACCGTTCACCGGCCTTGGCATGCTCGGGCACATGGGGGATGACCTTCATGCGCCGGCGCCTGGTGAACCAGTTCAACGGCGAGCGGGGCGAGTAGAGCCAGCGGTTGAGGCGGTCGAACCAGTCCAGCAGGGTTGCGGGGAATTCATTCTTGATGCCGCTGCTGGTGACCTGCCAGATCCGCGGGCCGCCCTGGCGATGGCGGATCAGCACTTCGTAGACGAAGGAGTAGTGCACGTCGCCGGAGAGGATCACGTAGCTGCCCGGGGTGCGTGAGTGGCGGAAGATATTCAGGATCACCTGGGCCGAACCGCGATGGGCCATCCAGTTTTCCGCGTCCACCAGCAGCGGGTAGCCACACCAGCTGAAGACCTTCTGCACGGTTTCGATCAGCTTGACGCCGAAGATCGGCGCCGGCGAAACGATGATCGCCGAAGGGTGGTCCAGCAGTTCGTGTTGCAGTTCGCTCAAGGCTTCCCAGTCCAGTAGGCCGGAAGGCTGGCCCAGGCTGAACTCGCTGCGCCAGCGCCGGGTACGGGTGTCCAGCACCACCAGGGCCGGGGTGCTGGGCAGTACGTACTGCCACTGGGCAAAGCGCAGCAGTTGCTCGAGCAACGGGTCGTGCAGTCGCCGGTCCAGTTGCCGGTTGCCTTGCGCGCTGGCACTCAGGGCCTGGGTCTGCTCCAGCAATGCCGGGAAGGCGTCGGGGTTGTTGCCCCAGCCCTGGCACAGCATGTAGGCCAGCAGGGCATTGCCGATGATGCGTTTGGAGAAGGGATGGCCGTAGGCGGTTTCTTCCCATTGGGCGCTGAGGTTCCAGTCGTCGGTGATGTCGTGGTCGTCGAAGATCATCAGGCACGACAGGTGGGCGAAGACCCGCGCCGCGCCGTCCAGTCCGCCGACGAAGGCCTCGATATGCCGTTGCTCCCTGGCATAGCGCGCCTGGTGCTGCGGGCTCAGTTGCGGCATCTGGGGCGCGATCAGGCTCCAGGGCACCGGCGACCAGGCCAGCAGATACATGGCCAGCACCTCGGCGAAGGTCACCAGGTGATTGTCGGCGCTGCTGCTGGTGAAGATCGGCTTCTTCACCCCGCCGAAGAACCGCTCGCGCAGGGTCTCGTTGCTCTTGAGCGCGGGGAGCAACTCGGCTCGCTGGTAGTAGCTGGCGTGGTGGCAGTAGAGCGCCTGGCTGTCGTCCACCACGGCGCCTTCGAGCTGTTCGTCGAACAGGCCCAGGCGTTCGATCAGGGCATGGATGGCCCGCAGCATGGGACCGGCCACATCGTCGGCGTAGATCTGGTCGCCGGTCATCAGCAGCAATGCGGGGCGGTCTTGGGTCACCGGTTTTTGCGCCAGCAGGCGGTCGGCGCATAGCAGGCCGTCGGGGGCCGGGTGATGGGGTTTGCGGCAGGAGCCGTGGAGCAGGTTGTCGATGCGGCTATGCAGTACGAATTCGGCCCGTCGGGCATTGTCATAAAGCAAGTGGGGCGCCCAAGCGGCCATGCCCTGGAGGCCGTGCTGCGTATCGCTGAGCAGTAGGTCATAGGCGACCGGCACGTCCTCGGGCAGGGCGGCGTCCAGGCTCACGTCGATCAGGTGGATGTAGGCATCGCGGCCCACGGCGATGACCTGGCACTGGTGTTCATCCAGGGTCAATTCCTGCATGGCAGCGCCTTCGGTCTGCAGTTGCAGGGTCAGGGACAAAGGCTGCGAGCCCACCAGCCACAACACCAGCCGGCTCGGTTCCAGGCGGCGCAACAGCGGGCCGGCGAGTACGGGAGGCAAGGTGTCGAGAGCGTGGGACAAGGGCATGCGCGCGGGTGCTCGGGGCCAGAAAAGGGGCGCCATGGTAGCGTAGCCAATGTCACAGAAACGTCGCCTGGCGGCGCCGTCCCCAGGCATTTGTATCCAGTTATTTACTGGCCGTGGCCATCATCATCCCGAAGCCCAAGAAGGTGATCCCCGGCAGCCTGCCGGCGATCCGTGCCTAGTGCCGGCCCAGTCATGACCCAGGGAGTTGGACAGGGCCAGCACGACCCCGGGCCCGGAGCTGAGGATGGACAGGGTCGCCAGCAGCAGGAACATTCCGTAACTCACCAAGGGCACTCCGGGCTTGGACGATGAAAGAGCGCCGCCGCGCCGGAATCAGGCACAAGGGTGATTGGCCTGGTCGCTTCAGCGGTCGTTCTGGCGCGCCGGCAGCTGCGGCAGGTTGAGCGCAGCGTCCTGCTGGATCTGGGCCTGCATCCAGTCGATGAACACCTGGGCCTCGGGTGCGGCGTCGCAGGCCAAGGCGTAGTAATAGTGGGTCAGGGGCTGGCGTAATTGTGGCAGCGGGCAGACCAGCCGGCCGCTGGCCAGGTCCTTGGCCAGCAGCGAGGCGGGGCACAGGCTCAAGCCGAGGCCGTCGACGCAGGCCTGGAGCACGAAGTGCATATGGTCAAAATGCAGGGTTGGCGGGTTGCGCAGCGGCTTGAGCCGGCAGTGCTCGAGCCATTTCGACCAATCGCTGAGCCGGGTGCGGCTGACCAGCAGGGTATGGCGTGCCAGGTCCTTGGGGCTGTGCAAGGGGGTGTCGTGCAAGAGCGCGGGGGCGGCCACCACCAGGATTTCGTCGTCCAGCAGGCGTTGCGGTTGCAGCGCTGCCGCCCACCCCGAGCGCCCACGGCGGATTACCAGGTCGAAGGTTTCCCGGGCCGGGTCGGGGGGCAGGGTGCTGGTCACCACTTCCGGATGGATCTGCGGGTACTGCGCCATGAACTGCGGCAGGCGTGGAATCAGCCAACGCACGGCGAAGGACGGTCGCACGTTGATGGTCACCTTGCGCAGCGCCGCGCCCTGGCGCAGGGCGGTGGCGGCCTGGGCGATCTGGGTCAGGGCCACGCTGACCTGCTCATAAAAAGCCTGTCCGGCCGGGGTGAGGACCGACTGGCGGATACGACGCTCGAACAGCAGCACGCCCAGGTGTTCTTCCAGCAACTTGATATGCCGGCTGATGGCGCTGTGGCTCACGTGCAACTCATCCGCCGCGCGGCTGAAGCTTTCGTGGCGGGCGGCCGCGGCAAAGGCGCGGACCGCGTTCAGAGGGGGCAGGTCGCTGATCATGTGTCTAATTTAGTTACCTATACGGCGCAAATAAAGCGTTTGTCAGCGCGGGCCACGGGCGGCACGCTGCATCGGGTTCACGATCTGCCGGTTTGCCTGACATGCCCGATACTTCGCTTCGCCGTACCGATCAAGACTCTGCCCGTTGCGCCAGCATCCTCGGCCTGTGCTTGCCTGGTGATGTCCTGCTGTACCTGTTGCTGCCCATGCAGCACGAAGCCTTCGGCGTGACCCTGGCCGAGGCCGGCTTGCTGCTGGCCGCCAACCGCCTGGTGCGGATCTTCGGCTACGGCCAGGTGATGCGCTTCTATGCCCGGCACGGCGACCGCCCGGTGTGCGTGCTGGCCGCTGCGACCGCCGCGTTGTGCGCTTTGGGTTACGCCACGCTGTCGGGCTTCTGGTGGTTGTTGCTGCTGCGCCTGGGCTGGGGCTTGAGTTACGCCGCCCTCAATCTCTCGACCCAGGTCATGGCCACCGCCGAGCCCACGGGCGCCGCCCGCCGCACCGGCCGCTCCCGCGCGCTGATCGCCACCGGGCCGATGCTGGCCTTGCTCATCGGTGCACTGGTCAGCGTCGAATACGGCCCGCGGGTGATCTTCGGGCTCATGGCCCTGACCTCGCTGCTCGCCATGTTGCTGGCCTTCGGCCTACCTGGCAGGCCTCATCCACTGGCCCATTCCGGCCGGCGCTTGCAGCGTCCCGACAGCGTGGCGCTGTGGTCCTTCATCGAAGGCCTGGTGCTGGACGGGCTGTTCATCATTGGCCTGTCGTTGCAGGCCGAACAACTAATGGCCGGCAACGCGTTGCTGGTGGCGGGTGCGCTGTTGGCCCTGCGCTATGTCTCGGAAATGCTCCTCAGCCCCCTGGGCGGCATCGCCGCGCAACGCTTTGGCGCGACGCGGATGCTGATCGTCTTTTCGCTGCTGACCTGCGTGGCCCTGGTGGGGTTCGGTTGCCACTGGCTGATCGTCGGCGGCGCCCTGGTATTGATACTGCGGGCCCTGCAACTGCCGCTAGTCGTGACAGTGGTGGCCCAGCGGCACCCGGGCGCGGGACGAGTGCGAGCCCTGGCGGCCAATGCGGTATGGCGGGATATCGGCGCCGGGCTCGGCCCGCTGATCGCCGGCATGTTACTGCCGGTGGCCTCCACGGCGTGGGTGTATTCGCTGGCGGCAGTGTGCCTGGCACTGAGTGCGTTGGCGTGCCGGAAGCCCGATGCAAACAGCGGAGTCTAAGCCGCAAGCCGCAAGCCGCAAGCTCCAAGCTTTAATCTTGAAGCTTGCCGCTCGCAGCTTGCCGCTGTCTTTACGCCTGTCGGTCGTCGCCGCGTTCGACGCTTTGGGGCTGGCCCTGTTCGATGACCCAGCGCAGCAGGTCGGTGACCGAGACCCGATGCTTGCGCTCCACCCATTCCATGCCTTGGGGGCTGTAGTGCTCGCTGTAGCGGGTCAGCACCAAGTGGTTCTGATCGTCCGACAGGCGCAGGCTGACCTCGCGGCAATGCAGGCTGGCGTCGTCGAGCTTGGTCACCCGTTGCAGCAGCGTCAGGGCCGAATGGGTGAGGCAGGGTTCGGGCAGTTCTTCGCGAATGGCTGGGGCGGGCGCCGAGGTGTTCTTGATCAGGTGCATGGTCGGCTGTTCTCCAGTAGTGGGAGGCCGATGCTGACAGCCGAACCTTGCGCAAAGATGTCTGCTTTATTGCAGCGTTGCAGGTTTGTTACCGGGTTGAAATATATGACGTGACGCGGCGAATGGTTTTAGATAACGCTCCTTTCCAGTTGAAGTGATCCCCGCCGGTGAGCCGTCTCTTGATCGTGGACGACGACGTCGAAGTCCTCGCCCTGCTGAAGAAATTCTTTGTCCAACAGGGCTACCAAGTCAGCGTGGCCACCGATGGCGTTGGGTTGTGGGCGGCCCTGGAACGGGAGGTGCCGGACCTGATCATCCTCGACCTGATGCTCCCCGGCGATAACGGCCTGACCCTGTGCCAGCGCCTGCGGCTGCAGCATGCCACGCCGGTGATCATGCTCACCGCCATGGGCGAGTTGAGCGACCGGGTGGTGGGCCTGGAGATGGGCGCCGACGATTACCTGGGCAAACCCTTCGATGCTCGCGAGCTGCTGGCGCGGGTGCGCGCGGTGTTGCGCCGCTCCGGCGAGAGCCGGCCGCTGGCCAGCGAAGTTCCACGGCCGTTGATCCGCTTCGCCGATTGGCAACTGGACCTGACCCGGCGCGAACTGCGTTCGCCGGACCAGGTGATGATCCCGCTGTCGGCGGGGGAGTTCGACTTGCTGCTGGTGTTCGTCGAGCACCCGCAGCGCATCCTCACCCGCGAGCAATTGCTCGACCTGGCCCGGGGCCAGGCCCATGACGCCTTCGATCGCAGCATCGATGTCCAGGTCAGCCGCTTGCGGCGCAAGCTGGAGTTCGATACCAAGCGCCCGGCGATGATCCGCACGGTACGCAATGGCGGCTACCTGTTCACCCCCAGCGTGACCCGCCAGTGAAGGCCCTCAAGTCGCTGTGGCGCTATCGGTTGCGCGATACGGTGGCGCGCTGGATCGCCCTGACCATCATCATGGCCATGCTCACGGCCCTGGCCTTCAATACGCTGTTCGTGCAGTTGGCCGGGGTCTGGGCCTATCCGTCCCTGGAAGAGTCGGGAATTTTGGAGAACTCGGCGTCCATCGTGCTGATGATCGAGGCCTCGGAGCCGGGCCAGCGTGCACGGCTGGCGGCAGCGGTCAGCCATGAGTATTCCAGCGTGGTCTGGCAGCCGACTCGCGAGGCTTTCAATCTGCCAGTCGTCGAGGACTCTGAGTACGTGGGAGAGGGCATCCGCCAGGCGCTGGAACCGCCTACTCGGCGCATGGAGGCCTACATGCCCAGCGACTGGCCGGGGCCCAATGGCCGCTACGCGCTATTGGTGCAGTTGACCGACCAATCCTGGCTGATGTTTTCCTCGGCATCCCGCAGCTGGGGGCTGGATGTGAGTACCCGCAACCTGATCGTCATCGCCCTGGTGCTGGTGTCCACCGGCCTGGTGGCGTTGATCGCCACCCGCCGCCTGGCCAGGCCGTTGCAGCAGTTTGCCCTGGGTGCACGACGCTTTGCCCTGGACTTTCACGCGCCACCCATCGAGCCGGTGGGGCCCCACGAGATCCGCCAGGCGATCCTGGCGTTCAACGCCATGCAGGCGCAGTTGCAGCACTTCATCAAGGACCGTACGCAGATGCTCGCGGCCATTTCCCATGACCTGCGCACGCCCTTGACTCGCATGCGCCTGCGCGGCGAGTTCATCGAGGATGCCGACCAGCAGCAACGGCTGTTCCGCGATGTGGACGAGATGCAGGCCATGATCAACTCGGCCCTGGAGTTCTTTCGCGACGATGCACGCCTGGAGCAGGCGACCCAGTTCGACCTGGCGGAACTGCTGCAAACCCTGGTGGACGATTATCGCGACCAGGGCCTGGAAATCACCTTCAGCGGCCCGCCGCGCCTGGTGTATGGCGGCAGGCCCCTGGGGCTCAAGCGGGTGATGACCAACCTGCTGGACAACGCCCTCAAGTACGGCGTCGAACCGGCCATCGTGCTCGAGCAGGGTGTTGAGCAGGTGCGGGTGCGGGTGCTGGATCGTGGCCCGGGCATTGCACCCGAGGCGTTGGAGCAGGTGTTCGAGCCGTTCTTCCGCCTGGAGACGTCACGCAACAAGAGCACCGGCGGCGTTGGCCTGGGCCTGTCGGCGGCCCGGGCCATCGTGCGTGAGCATGGCGGCAGCTTGCGCCTGTTCAACCGCGAGGGCGGCGGGCTCGAGGCCCGGGTGGAACTGCCGCTCTAACCCTTGTACCTGGGTGCTTCTTGTCGCCGCTGCCGAGGCTGCGTACGGGCGCGTAGCGGCCGTCCTGGTTGAAGGCCCTGCGGACCTTGTCGCAGCCTCGCGTCGCTCGATAGCGGCTACAGGTGTCGCGGGTCAGGACCAGTCGAAGCAGAACAGCACCAGGCCTTCAACCGGTTCGTAGAACATCACGATCAGGTCGGCGCCGCGGATGCCGTAGTTGTAGGCCGGTACCCCCAGGACGTGCTGGAAGCGGCGGCCTGCCGGGCTCAGGGGCCAGACGTCGATGTCGCCGCTGTCATCCTCGGCCTCGACCACGTCCATGGGGAATTCCACGGTTTCCACCCAGTTGCCATAACCCTCGGCCACGCCACCGATTTCCTCGATGAAGTTGAGCTTTTGCCCGTTGTCCCGGGGCCAGGTCAGGTGGCCGAGTTCCTGGTAGCGCTGGCGTGCGGCCTGGTAGGCGGCGCGTTGTTCGGTGTAGTGCTGTTCCAGGTCGGCGCGGGCGTTGTGCTCGGGGTCGGCCAGGTGGGCGTTGTCCGGGTGCAGGAAGAAGTAGCGCGGATCACCGCACAGGCGATAGCGACCGTCCTCGATCTTGAAACCGATCCAGTTGGTTTTCAGCAAGTCGCTGCCAAAGCCCTGGCCCTCGGTGAACATGCCGACCAGGCCGCCGCTGGGTTCGATGGGGTTGAGCAGGTGCAGGCGAGCGGACCATTCGGGGTTGATCAGGCTGGCATCGAAGGACAGCAGCGGCAGCAGGTGTTCGGCCAACTCTTGCTGGTCGGCGACGAACAGGTCACGGGCTTCGGGGTAGGCCACGGCGCCAGCCGGCAGCTGGTTGAATTCCGGGGTTGGGATAGTGGGCATGGAACATCCTTGGTATCGGGCGATTAACGTGCGCAAGCCACTGCGCGATTCAGGAAGAACACATGGCAAGCGCTCGAGCAGGGCTGACGCTTGCCGGGTGAGCGGGTGCGATGCGGGTTCCGGGCGCTGGTGGCCGGAAGCAGTCGGGTGGTCGCGAGTAGCCTGCCGCACACAAGGTTTGCGGGGCGGGCGAAACAGCGGGCGCCAGGGGGCGCGGGTATCGGAGGGCGTTGCTGGGCATCCATGTCCAAGTCCGGTCTGTGCAATATGCGGTCATTGCCGGGCCGGCAATTTAACACCTGACGAGGGCCTGGGCCAGGCACGCGGCGACACAGGCCCTAAGGCCCGAGTGCCGCGGTCGAGGGTGGTCTTAGAACGACAGTGCGGGGCCTGTGGTGTCGATGTCCGCTACCAACTGGCCGGGGCGCTCATCTTCTTCCAGCCCTCGCGAGGCACGACCCACCAGCAGCGGATCGGGAGCATGGGCGACCTTGGGGTCCTTGCCCGGGTAGTCCAGCTCGTGCAGGAAGTGGCGGATGCAGTTGATCCGGGCGCGTTTCTTGTCGTCGGACTTGATCACCGTCCATGGTGCGTCGGCGGTGTCGGTGTGGAAGAACATCGCCTGCTTGGCGCCGGTGTATTCGTCCCATTTGTCCAGGGACTTGATATCGATGGGCGAGAGTTTCCAGTGCTTGAGCGGGTCGTCACGGCGCGAGATGAAGCGCCGCAGTTGCTCTTCGCGATTGACCGAGAACCAGAACTTGAACAGCAGGATGCCGCTGTTGCACAGCATGCGCTCCAGTTCTGGAGTCTGGCGCATGAACTCCAGATATTGCAGGGGCGAGCAGAATTCCATGACTCGCTCGACGCCGGCGCGGTTGTACCAGGAGCGGTCGAAGAAGACCATTTCCCCCGCCGTTGGCAGGTGCTGGATATAGCGCTGGAAGTACCACTGGCCCTTTTCCTGCTCGGAGGGTTTTTCCAGGGCAACGATCCGCGCACCGCGGGGGTTCAGGTGTTCCATGAAGCGCTTGATGGTGCCGCCCTTGCCCGCGGCATCGCGGCCTTCGAACAGCACCACGATGCGTTGCCCGGTTTCCTTGACCCAGCTTTGCACCTTGAGCAATTCGATCTGCAACTCGTGCTTGGCCTTCTCGTATTCGGCGCGGCGCATGCGGTTGCGATAGGGATAGTTGCCCGGGAGCTTGGCCGAGACGCTGTCTTCGTTGGAGCCGCGAGGTGCGCTGGCGATCTGCAGGGCCATGGGGTTCTGCTCGAGATCGACCTTGATGGCCTTCACTGCCGCAGCCTTGGCGGGCGTGCTGCGCGGGCGGCGGGTGCGGGGTGCGGCGCTCTTGCGGGCTGGAGTCTTGGCGGGGCTGGTTGCGCTGGTCTTGGGCAGCACTTCGGGGAGGGGACGCGCGTGGGAATCTTCACTCATGGACGGGGCCTGCGGATCTTGTTCAAAGGGGTACCGACCAGTGTAGGGAGCGCAAAGCGCTGCTCGTTGACCTCCATCAAGGTTGTGTTCGGGAGATGGCGCTAGGCGTTGGAAGGGGATACAGCGAGGGAGTGCCTTGCCCGGGGAGGGCAAGGCAGTGTGCCGCGTCAGACCTTGGCGGGGTTCTTTTTCTCCGGATCGATGCCGTACAGGGCGATGGCCTCGGCGACCTTCTCCCGTGGCAGGCTGCCTTCGTCGGCCAGGGCCTTGAGGGCGGCCACGGCGATGAAGTGACGGTCGACCTCGAAGAACCGGCGCAGGGACTCTCGGGTATCCGACTGACCGAAACCGTCGGTGCCCAGGGCGACGAAACGGCGCTGGGGAACGAAGGGACGGATCTGGTCGGCGAAGATCTTCATGTAGTCGGTAGCGACCACCACCGGGCCTTCCTTGTCTTGCAGGCAGCTTTCCACGTAGCTCACGCGAGGCTCCTGCTGGGGATGCAGCAGGCTCCAGCGCTCGGCTTCCTGGCCGTCGCGACGCAGCTCGGTCAGGCTGGTGACGCTCCAGACCTCGCTGCTGACGCCGAAGTCGGCCTCCAGCAGTTTGGCGGCGGCGTTGACTTCTTGCAGGATCGAGCCGCAACCCATCAGCTGCACGTGCTTGCCCTTGTGCTGCTTGGTCGGGGCCGAGAAGCGGTACATGCCCTTGAGGATGCCTTGCTCGACGCCTTCGGGCATGTCCGGGTGGGCGTAGTTCTCGTTGAGCAGGGTGATGTAGTAGTAGATGTCCTCGTTCTCGACATACATGCGGCGCATGCCGTCCTGGATGATCACCGCCAGCTCGTAGGCATAGGTCGGGTCGTAGGAGACGCAGCACGGGATGGTGGACGACACCACATGGCTGTGGCCGTCATCGTGCTGCAAGCCTTCGCCCATCAGGGTGGTGCGCCCGGAGGTGGCGCCGAGCAGGAAGCCGCGGGCCCGGGCATCGCCGGCGGCCCAGGCCAGGTCGCCGACCCGCTGGAAGCCGAACATCGAGTAGAAGATGTAGAACGGGACGGTCATCACCCCGTGGTTGCTGTAGGAGGTACTGGCGGCGATCCACGACGAGATGGCCCCGGATTCGTTGAGCCCCTCCTGCATGATCTGGCCGTCCTTGCTCTCCTTGTAGTAGCTGAGCTGGCCGGCGTCTTGCGGGGTGTACAACTGGCCCACGTGGGAGTGGATGCCGATCTGGCGGAACAGGCTTTCCATGCCGAAGGTACGAGACTCGTCGGGCACGATCGGCACGATGAGCTTGCCGATGTTCGGGTCCTTGAGCAGCGTGCCGAGGATGCGCACGAAGGCCATGGTGGTGGAGATCGCCCGTTCGCCGGTGCCCTTGAGTTGCGTCTCCAGGGCCGACAGCGGCGGGATCTGCAGGGACTGGACAGCGCTGAAGCGCGCCGGGATATGGCCACCGAGCTTACCGCGCGCGGCCTTCAGGTAGTTGGCCTCGACGCTGTCCGGCGCCGGTTTGAGGTATGGCATGTCGCCCAGTTGCTCATCGCTGAGCTCCAGGCCGAAACGGTCGCGGAAGGCCTTGACCGCCTGGTCCCCCATCTTCTTGAGCTGGTGGTTGATGTTCTGGCCTTCGCCGGCCTCACCCATGCCGAAGCCCTTGACGGTCTTGGCCAGGATCACGGTCGGGCCGCCGGTGTGGCGCATGGCCGCGGCGTAGGCGTTGTAGACCTTTTCCGGATCGTGGCCGCCACGGGAGAGCTTCCAGATCTGCTCGTCGGTCATGTCGCTGACCAGTTCCAGCAGTTCGGGGTACTTGCCGAAGAAATGCTCGCGCACGTAGGCGCCGTTTTGCGACTTGTAGTTCTGGTAGTCGCCGTCCACGCATTCCATCATGCGTCGGCGCAGCAGGCCGCTCTTGTCCTTGTCCAGCAGGGCATCCCAGCCGCTGCCCCAGATCACCTTGATCACGTTCCAGCCTGCGGCGCGATACAGGCTTTCGAATTCCTGGACCACCTTGCTGTTGCCGCGTACCGGGCCGTCGAGGCGCTGCAGGTTGCAGTTGACCACGAAGATGATGTTGTCGAGTTTCTCCCGGCCGGCCAGGGAGATCGCCGCCAGGGATTCGGGCTGGTCCATCTCGCCATCGCCGAGGAAGGCCCAGACCTTGCGGCCCTGGTGTTCCTTGAGGCCACGGTTCTCCAGGTAGCGCATGAAGCGCGCCTGGTAGGCGGCGGTGATCGGGCCCAGGCCCATGGACACGGTGGGGAACTGCCAGAAGTCGGGCATCAGCCGGGGGTGGGGGTAGGACGAGATGCCATCGCGGTCGGTTTCGCGACGGAAGTTGTCCAGTTGCTCTTCGCTCAGGCGGCCCTCGAGGAAGGCGCGACCATAGATGCCTGGGGAGGAGTGGCCCTGGATGTAGACCATGTCGCCGGCGAACTGCTCGGTGCGACCACGGAAGAAGTGGTCGAAGCCTACGTCGTAGAGCACTGCCGCCGAGGCGTAGGAGGCGATGTGCCCACCGACGTTGGAATGCTTGCCGGCACGCAGCACCATGGCCAGGGCGTTCCAGCGGATGTAGGCGTTGATCCGCTTCTCGACGGCGAGGTCGCCAGGGTAGGGCTGCTGGCGGCTGACCGCGATGGTGTTGACGTAGGGCGTGGTCACGCGTCCGTAGAAGTCGCCATGTTGGGCAACGTCGAAATCCAGCAGTTGGTCGATCAGGTAATGCGCCCGGGGGCGGCCTTCGACATGCAGAACCGATTCAATGGATTCGAGCCATTCACGAGTCTCTTGTGGGTCCTCGTCGAGAAACACGGATTGTTGTGCCATCGTCGTCTCCTGGGCAGTGGGGCGGGGAGCACCGGGTTGTCCAGTGCCATAGCGAAGGGCGTCGGCGAGGCCGACCCTGTTCGGAATTTAATTCATTGCAATTGCAATCAGATTCAGGAATTTATCCTTCTCGGCGTTACAATTGCAACTAAATCGATTTTTGAAAAAGGTGATGCATGTCTTCCAGCGATCCGGATACCTGGTTCAGATTCGTCCGGGCCCACCGTTGCCTGATCCGTGAAGTCGAGCGGCGCCTGGCGGCTGCCGGGCTTCCGTCCTATGCCTGGTACGACGCACTTTGGGGGCTGGAAAGCGGTTCTGGCGGTACTCGGCGAATGAACGAACTGGCCGATGTCATGGCCATCGAGCGCTACAACCTGACGCGCCTGGTGGATCGCCTGGAAGCCGAGGGCCTGGTCGAGCGCAGTCGTGCCAGCGAAGACGGTCGTGGGGCCTGTGCCTCGATCACCGAGGCAGGCAGGGAATTACGCAAGAAAATGTGGCGTATCTACGAAGCGGCGGTCGACGAGCTGTTCCTGGCGCAGTTCGATGATCAGCAGCAGCGCATTTTCAGCGACGCCCTGGAACGTGCGGCCAGCGCCGCGCGGACGAGTGGGCGGCAGGCCTAGGCTCATTGCAGCAGGTAGCGTTGCATGGCTTGCTTGACGTACTTGGCTGGCACCTTTCCCTCCTGGGCCAGGGCGCGCAGGGCCAGGGCAGCGATCCAGTATTTATCCAGGCAATGGTTGGCGTTTGGCCCTGGCGACAGGGAGTCGATGGAGTCGGCACCCAGTGCCACGAAGCGGGTGTTCACGTGGGCGCCGATCTGTTCGGCCACATGCTGGAAGTAGCCGGTTACAGCGATCACGGGAGAGTCATCGCCTGCCAGGCAATCGCGTAGATGAGAGGAGCGCCTGGGATGCTGTGGGTGCATGCGGTTCCAGCGTTGCGCGCTGTCAGCGTCCCGGGCCAGGCGGGTATAGCTGGGGCAACTCCACAGCTGGCAGCTTACGCCCCAGTCCTCATGCAATAGCCGTGCGCCAGCCATCACGGTACGCAGGCTCAAGCCCGCGCCCAGCAGGCGAACCCGTGGCCCTTGGGGCGCGCCTTGCAGTTCGCCGAGCTGATACATGCCTTGCATGGCATGGCTGGCGCGGTGCTCGTCCATGGGTTCGACGAAGTCATTGGGCTCATCGTGCAGCGCCATGTAGTAGAAGCCATCGCGACCCTCTACATAAAGACTCTTCAGGGCCGCGAGGGCAATCGCCTGGGCCTCGGCGCCATTGGCCGGGTCGAAGGGCAGGCAATGCGGGTTGCTCGACAACCAGAGAGGTACCCAGGGATGGGCGCCCTTGGGCCAGGGTGAGGGCAGGGTCTCGATGTCGTTGCAGAGGATGCCGCGCTGGCAGGATTCGCTCGACAGGGCGCAGAGTTGGGCCGAGGTCGAGGAACTGGTCAGGTACAGCAGAGGTTTCTCGCTGGCCAGGGTCCGGGGGCTCAAGCGCAAGGGCCAGGCGCTGATACGAGTGTGAGCCTGGGCGGTATCGGGCCGCTGGTTGGAGCGCACGACCCAGATGTTCTTCGCCGTGCCCGGGTCCCGTTCCAGGCGATTGGCGATATCGATCATGGTGTAGAGGGGGGAAGACATCCCTGCGTTGACCTGGTCGCTGAGCGCCTGGATCTTGTCGATGCAGGCCTGGGCTGCCAGGCCGGTATCCTGCGAAGTCCTGAAACTGGAAAAACCCATCATCACTTCAAAGCTCTCCGTGCGTGCCTTCGGTGTTGCACCATACTGCACGTCTCAATATCATTGCAAATGCAATCATGTGCGATGCGGTGGCATCCGAAGCAGTCAATGGAGGACTCATGAACACGGCAAACTCCCTCACGTTCTATACAGCCGATACGCCCAACGGACAGAAGATCAGCATCTTCCTGAAGGAGGCGGGCATCGACTGTGAGCGAGTGAAATTCAACTTGGCCGAAGGGCGCCAGCATTCGCCGGAGTTCTTGCAGATCAACCCCAACGGCAAGATCCCGGCCATCGTCGATCACGAGGCCGGGGTATCGGTATTCGAATCGGCGGCGATCCTTGGTTATCTATCGCAAAAGTACGGCTGCCTGCAGGCCCGTTCTCCGAAAGAGCAACTGACGATCCAGCAGTGGCTGTTTTTCCAGGTCGGGTCCATCGGACCTATGCTTGGCCAACTCTGGTGGTTCCTCCATGGCAGCAAGACTTACAACCAGGAGGCCATCGCGCGCTATCGCAAGGAGTCATTGCGGATCTATGGCGTGGTCGATGGGCAGTTGGCCAGGAGTGTCTACCTGGCGTCGGACCATTACTCCATTGCTGACATCGCCGCCTTTCCCTGGTTGCGAACCCATGAGGAGTTGAACCTGGATATCAGCGACTTCCGTCATGTCCTGCGCTGGTTGGAGAGCATCGAAGCGCGGCCCGCGGTAAAGGCCGGCCTGGCAGATTCCCGAGAGGCCTCGGTAGCTTGAGGAGTCGCTGAAGTCGCTAGGGACTGTGCCGCTCGATGGCCTGGGGCACTTTTCTGCAGGCGAAAAAAAAGACCTTGATATTCAAGGTCTTTTTCGATTTTGGTGCCCGAGGGAGACTCGAACTTTGCTCTGTAGGCTATGGTTTTCGGTGGTTATGATTGGTGATGCCGAAAGTCTACTCACAATCCTACTCACACTTTGCCGAGTGGGGCGGTATCCTCAAATCTGAGGACACCCCAAGCGGGTCATCAGGTCCGAGTCGGACGATATGGTCTGTCTCGCTCCACTGTGTGGATTTCTACACACAGTGGCGTTTCTTCCACGCATCACATCACAGCCATTGAACGATACGGCGCCAGCAGCATGGCAAATGTCGTGCCCTCGGTCAGCGTGCGGTCGCCCTGGCGCTCCCGATTCTCGTACAGGTCGCCCACCAACAGCAGTACAGCGGCCTTGATCGGGGCGGGCATCGGATCGGGCAGGCCATCGCCCAGGAAGTTGCTGACGTGGATTTCAGCCGCGGCGATCAGGCCCAGGATGTAGCTGTCTTCCTCGTCGTGATCGACGCGCATGTGCAGCTTGGCTTCTTCAAGGGTTACGCTGGTCATACGAAAAATACCTCGGTATCAAGATCGGCAGGGGCCTCGGCCACCTGGGCGGCGCCGAACGCCATCGCCAGGGCCTGCAGGCCGTCGATGCGCCCGGTGCGACGGCTCTTGTCCAGCTTGCGGTTGCCGCTAGGGTCTTTCACCGCCACGGCATTGGCGGCGCACAGGGTCAGCACAGGGTGGCCACCGTGGGCGACACGGCCATTTAGCAACTCAGCCTCCAGGGCGTCGAGGGCTGGCGCCATGTCGCGGAAACCTTGCCCGTGGGGCACCAGCGGCAGCTCCAGGCCCAGGCGCTCCAGCTCCTTCTTGAGCACGTCGATGCGCCAGCGGTCATAGGCGATCGC